>Ga0256830_1000211_pt1 | contig 50961 bp, 46 predicted proteins | sample 128326metaG_FD_190537 | JGI IMG/M metagenome (GOLD analysis project Ga0256830, IMG submission 190537) | Hydrothermal vent microbial communities from Lau Basin, Pacific Ocean - 128-326 | ecosystem: Environmental > Aquatic > Marine > Hydrothermal vents | place: Pacific Ocean: Lau Basin | collected... | reverse complement strand
CATGAGTTGAATCAACTCAGCAGCATTTTCTCCTACAATTTCACCACCTAATAATTCACCGCTGTCCATGTCAGCAATAAGACGCATATAGCCTTCGGTGCTGTCTTGACCAATAGCGCAAGGTGAAGACTCAAATGCGCTAAAGCCGACAGCAGGTTCGTAGTCCAGGTCTTCGGCCTGGTCTTCGTTAAGCCCGACTTTGGCCATTTCAAGCGCACTGTATATGGCTTGCGGAACCCAATTTTCATTCGAGCCTTGATGGTTCCCATTGATGATATTTTCCACTGCAATATTTGCATCATTTATGGCGTGATTGGCTGTCATTTCACGGCAACGAACGTCGCCAATTGCGTATATCCCGGTTTCATTTGTTTCCAGGTATTGATTGGTTTTTATAAAGCCATCAGCATCCTGTTTAACGCGGGTGTTCTCTAAACCGAGGTTTGTTGAAAAGGGGATTCGGCCGGTGGCTAGTAAAACCCAGTCAACGCTTTGATTTAAACGACTATCATTAAAACAGAGGTGAACTTTACCTTCACGTTCAACAATGGAGTCCGGAAGCACCTGAGTGCTTGTGAGTGATAAGTTGCCAAGTTGTTCTTTAAGTAGCTTAATCGCTTGTTCACTAAAATCGCTTTTTGATAAGGCTGGCGAGCGAGAATACCAATAAATATTTTTCCCCAATGCCTGAAGAATATAGGAAAATTCTACGGCGATAACGCCACCACCAATAATAGCAACATCGTTACCTTCTGGCGGGAGTCGATCAAAAATATCATCTGTACTTAAAACCTTATTGCCTGATGTGGTGCAGAACTGGGGCCTGTAAGCCGTTGAGCCGGTGGCAATAATAACGTGTTTTGTATTTAATAATTGTGCGTCTTGGCCGATGATATTGATAGATATTATTTTTTTGGTTTTAGCGTTATTGTTTTCAGAGAAGGGTTCAGCAATTTTTCCATGGCCATTAAAATAATCGATACCGAGACGCTTCATGTAACTCAAATAGTTGTTTCGCACCGTAGTGACGGTATCTTTTTGGTGTTGCCATGCGCGATTGAAGTCGGGTTTAAGTTCACCGCAAATACCGATTTTTTTCAGGCTTTTGTTTTTGCTCAATAGTTTTGCTGTATTGTGCCAGGTTTTTTTGGGGACACAGCCGCGGTTTAAGCAGCAGCCGCCCCAGTCTTGCTTTTCAATAATGGCGACTTTCTGTTTTCGTAAGGCTGCCAGTATTGCTGCGCGATAGCCGCCGGGTCCTGATCCGATTATTACAATGTCATAAAGTGTTTTCATATTGAAGCGCAGCTTATATCATAAGTCTGTGGTATTAAATAGAAAATTAACCCCAATCGATGTGGAGTGAAGCAGTGAAGAAGTTGTACGTGGCGAGCCGCTTAATAATTGCGTTAGCTCTTATCGCTATTACCTCGTTATTTGTAATGCAATCGGCGATTGCTGAAGAAGATGATGATGAGGATGGCGGCGTAAAATTGGCGGTGGATTTGAAAGCAGCCGGTGACCAGGCGAAACAGCGAAATATCCCCCTGATGATCTTTTTTGCGGCGGAAGATTGTGAATTTTGTGAACGGCTTGAAGGTGATTATCTTTACGCCATGTCAATTAGCGGTGAGTATAAAAAACGGGTATTGATTCGCAAAGTGGTTATTGACAGTTACGACATGTTTCGCGATTTTAACGGAAAAGTGGTGGAAGCATCTGATTTTTCTGATGATTACAACATACAGGTAACGCCAACATTGGTGTTTACGGATCACCGCGGTAATCGTCTGAGTAGACGCATTATCGGTTACAACGCCTCGGGTTTTTTTGGTGCCGAACTTGATGAGGCGATTAATATGGCGATTAAACACGTCAGGTAGTTTTCCCGGTTTTGCATTGTGTGGATGACTTGATGCCCGCGGGTTTCTAGCATGCCTTTTGCACGCTCCAAATATCAAGCCATGACGAAACGGGAAAAATGGTGTTTATCCCGTTATTATACAAGCATGCCTAAACCAGGAGTTCGTAATGTCTTCTTCTTCATCTTCTTCGCCCCCAACCCCTGTTCCGCATATATTTGTTGTGGACGACGATAAAGTCAATCGCATGATCATTTGCGAATATCTGCGTGAAATGCCCGAGGCATATCACGTCGAAATGGCAGTTGGTGGAGCTGACGCCTGGCAGCAATTGGAAAAAGATCCGGCAAAGTTTGATGTTATTTTATTGGACAGAATGATGCCTGATATGGATGGCATGGAGGTTTTAAGGCGTATTAAGGCGCATCCAGTGTTATTGCATTTGCCTGTTATTTTTCAAACTGCGCTTGCTTCCAAAGAAGATATTGCCGAAGGCATGAGGGCTGGTGCGCATTATTATTTAACGAAACCGTTTGAAGAGGAAGTGTTGCAATCGGTTGTGCGTACTGCGGTGCATGATCGCATGGAATATCGCCGCGTTACCACAGAATTGAGTGGCCATTTTGCAACCATGAGTTGCCTGACGTTTGGCAAGTTTGCATTCAAAACGATTGCTGAGGCGAGGAGTCTTGCCGTTATGCTGGCAAGTGCTTGTGGTGACAAAGAGAAATCAGTTGTTGGTTTAACGGAGTTATTAATTAATGCCGTTGAGCACGGCAATCTTGGTATCAGCTATGATGAAAAAGGCCGCTTGAATAATGATGGCACATTGTTTGAGGAAATTGACCGGCGCTTGGCGCTGGACGAGAACAAACATAAAGAAGTAAAGGTGGTGTTCAGTAAAAACAACACGGCAATCCACATCACCATAAAAGATGAGGGTGAAGGTTTTGACTGGGAGCCCTACTTGCACATGTGCCCGGATCGCGCCCTGGATAATCACGGCCGGGGTATTGCGATGGCAGGCTTATTGAGTTTTGATAAGCTGGAGTATCAGGGTTGTGGTAATACTGTAAAGGCGACAATAAACTTGAATTAACGAATTGGGCAAGTCGCCTGTGTCTTAAAAAAAAGAAACGACTTTTTTTACACCAAGATTAAACTCGGTTTCATTTAAGCGAGGGTCTTCGCTTTTGGTTACAATCGCATTAAACATGATCTTTTTGTAGGTGCGGCTGGCCTGAATGCGCCAATCAGTGAATACCTGGCCAAGCAAGGTGGTGGTTTTGCCCAGATGAAGACCCAAGTTAAAGGCTGAAATATCATGGTTCAGGTTAATTTGTTTGTATTCACCCTCCTCGTTTGTGGCGTAACTAAATGACAGGTCTCGCAGGTTGGCACCAACATACACTTCCTGAACTTGCAGGCTTTTGTTGAGAGAGCGGTTGTAAGATTTAAAACCTAGGTGATAGCCGATCAAGCCCAATGACTTTTTAATGCCGGCATAGGTATCTAGTTCGTAACGGTCTTTGTCAGCAACCTTGTCTTCATATTCCACATCGGATGCGCCAATATAAACCCCGGTTTCTTTAAAAAACAGCTCACCACGTGTTGTGGTTAATTTTTTTTGTAACGGTTTGCTGTGATTAAAGCCGGCGCTGGTAATTTGGTATTGGGATGGGTAATACTCGGCGTGCAGCGAGGTGCTGGCGGCAAAAATAACGACAAAAATGCTGGTTCTTTTCATTGTGTTCAAAACGCGTCTTATTTACCCATTTACCCCAATAACACCGTGGCTCAGTTTATGCCGTGCAAGAGACCTGGGTGTTAAATCTAAAAATATTTAAAAACAATTTTATATTTAAGAGTTTAGAGTGATTGCTTAAAGTTGCAAGCAACAAAAACGTCTACTGTCGCGCATTATACGATGTTATCGCCATTATTCAACAATAAACACTTAAATATGTGCGGGTATAGGCTTGGTTTGATTGTTATTTGTGCTTTTGTATTTCTCATTTGAGTAGAAGATTAATTTTGCTACTATGACGCGCAGAGGATGTAAGTAAATTGATGAGGGAAAAATGAAAATACTAAAAACCGCAAGTGCGCTTGCAATATTGACTGTTGCTTCAAATGCCATGGCTGCCAGCAATTGGAACAGCTCGGTTGAGCTGGGTTTGTTGTTAACAGCAGGTAATACGGAAACTCAATCCACAAACGCCAAGGCCTCGGTTGCCCATGAATCCAATAATTGGCGTAATGAAGTCAAGGCAGAAGCCTTAAACGTCAAGGGCAAGCAAGGTCGTTTGTCGGAAAGGTATATCGCCAGTGGCAAAGCGTCCTTGAAATATTCTGATACCAGTTATTCTTTTCTCAGTGCCAACGGAGAGCACGACCCGTTTAGCGGTTATGCCTATCAGGCAGGTGCTGCCTTGGGTTATGGTTATCGCATTATTGGCAGTGAAAGCAAATTGCTGGATTTTGAAGGTGGTCTGGGTTATCGGCAAACGCGCTTGAGAGGGGTTGATACACCGGAAAAAGAGCCGGTTCTTCGCATAAGTGCTAAATATGTGCAAAAACTCAGTAAAACGGCGGAGTTTAGCGAAGAGTTTGTTACCGCAGTTGGTGAAATTAAAACCATTACGCGTTCTGTTACGGCCTTGTCTGCACAGGTAGTGGGCAATATGTCCATGAAGGCATCTTTAACGATTGAAAACAACAGCAATGTGCCTGAAGGCATTAAGCCGACAGATGCTGAGACAGCCATTACCCTGGTGTACAAGTTTTAACAACGGCTCAAGCTGAAATGCTGGCAATGCCTGGCGTGATTCTGGCTACTGTTATTGTTAAGTAAATAACAGTAGCCGTGAAAAGCCCACAGAATATGGACAAACAAGATTACAGCCATGAGGTAGTCCATCATGGATCGCTGAGTATTCGTATTCTGTTGGTGGTTATGGGTACAGTGTTTGTTGTTATCGGTGTTGTAGGGATATTTTTACCTGTTTTGCCTACAACACCTTTCATGCTTTTGGCCGCCGCATGTTATGCAAAAAGTTCCAGCCGATTTTATAATTGGATTATGAATAATCGCGTTTTTGGGCCGATTATTCGCGAATGGCGTCAATATCGCAGTATTCCTCGTAAGGCAAAATACACCGCAATGGTATTACTGGTGCTGACTTTTGGTACCTCTATTGTCTTTTTTGTTCCGGTATTTTATGTGCAATTGTTGCTAGCTGTGATGTGTCTTGCGATGCTGATTTTTATGTGGCGAATTCCGGTACGTGATTTACAGGATGTGCAAAAAGGATAGTGTGGTGATTGCTCGGTAAGCTATTAAATTAACGCTGGCAAACAGTGCAATAATAAGTAGCACGTTGGTTAATCACTTTTTGGGTTATTGGTTTTTTGCATTTTGGACAGGGTTCTCCTTTTCTGCCATATACATTTAATTGCTGTGCGAAATATCCGGGATTTCCATCGGGTGAGCTAAAGTCCTTTAATGTGGTTCCACCTTGTTTAATGGCATTGCCAAGTATGATCTTTATTGCTTGAGTTAAGGCGCTGTAGGCTTTTTTCGATACTTTTCCAGCCGCTTTGTTTGGGTTGATACCTGCGATAAAAAGTGATTCACTTGCATAAATGTTCCCAACACCCACGATGATATGACTATTCATCACAAAGGATTTGATAGCAACAGTTTTTTTTCGGCTTTTTGTGTATAAGCGGTTTTCATCAAAATCATCACTTAATGGCTCGGGGCCTAACTTGTTAATGAGTTTGTGCGTTTCCCACGGTTCGGTTGTCCATAGCACGCTACCGAAACGCCTGGGGTCTCGTAGGCGCAACGCTTTTCCATTGTTAAAACACATTTCAAAGTGATCGTGCTTTTGCAAGGTTTCGCCGGCGTTAAGTACGCGAAGGGTGCCGGACATGCCCAAATGGAGTAACAAGCTGCCCTTGGAAAAACACAGAATAAGATATTTGCCTCGTCGCTGAAGTTTTAACAGCTGTTGGTTTTTTAAAATGCGGGGTAGCGTTTTATCAACCGGCCAGCGAAGGCTGCCATTATGAATAATGATTTTTGAAACCGTTTGCTGGTCAATATGGGGAGCAATGCCACGCAGTGTGGTTTCTACTTCGGGTAATTCGGGCATTATCTTTTTCTGCGTCTAAGCCAAATAAACAGGCCGGTGCCAAGCAAACCCACTGGTATAACAATTAAAAAGCCAACTCCAATGACAATTTGATGGGTCTTGCTTAATTCGAGATGCGTGTCGTTGCGGGTTTTAACGGGAATACTGATAAAAGCATCATCCTGAATAAGCCAGTTGATAATATTCATGGAAAAATCCAGGTTTCCGACCTCTCCAATATAGGCGTCAGAGGCAAAATCATTGTCACCAATGATAACAATTCGTTGTTCGGGAATTGCCATTTCCTCATTTTCATCAATCAGCAACTCTTCGTCGCTCATCTCGTTGTCTGTGTCAATGCTTTCGTCGGCGGGTAAAATATCACGACGCAATGAATAGCCGATAACAAGTGGGCCGGGCACATCCTGGCCGATATCCATTTGCACATCACCACTGGTGTCGTCAGACTCAGACCATGTGCGTGGCAGCGTTTCCAGCAAAACTTCAGAATCCCATTCTTCATTGGCAAAAAACTCAATGGCTTTGGCGGTTGGGAAAATACTCATACTATTAAAATTTTCTGTGATTGGATTTCGGGGGTATTCGGGAATAAGCGTAAACCGTGGATCGTTAATTCCGAGCAGTTGTGTATTCGGGTCGACCACCATGCCAGGGACAAGCTCGATACCGAGGGTTTCTGACAATTCTTCCATGCCTTGAAATTCCGGGTTTTGTGTACTCTCTGGCTCGAGCAACCATAACAGGTTTCCACCTTGTTCAATATAGTTTAGTAAAATCTGAATTTCACCGTGCAATAAATTTTGTTGAGGGTCGGCAATAATCAGCAGAGACGTATTATCGGGAATGGCACTGTTACTCGCCAGATTATAGCCTTTAACGTGAATGCCTTTGGCTTTCATGATTTGCCCCCAGGTTGTCATGTCAAAAGAACTCTCGCCGTAAGGGCTGCGTTCACCGTGACCCTCCAGAAACAGTACCCAATGTGCTTCAGTGCGTGCCAGGCGTTGCAATGTGTTTGTTAATTGTTGTTCTGTTGCAGCCTGTACCCTTTCTTCATGATTGTTGATCGAGACAATTAACTCGCCTTCGTAGCGAATGCCCTTATCACGTACAATGCCCGGCTCGGCATTGGGGTCAATAAACTGTAAAGTAATATTCGTTTTGAAGCGTTGGTAGGGTCTAACAAGTTTTTCGATTTCTGCTTTTTGCGTTGTATTGGCAGCAGAAACAAAAGCGGAAATATTGATAGGCTCTTCAATTTTTTTTAACAATTCAAGAGTTGCTTCACTTGGTGTATTGCTGTTGCTGCTGGTCCAGTCGGCGGCATATTCGTATTTAGTGCTAAGCCACGCCAGTGTGCTGATAATACCCAGAAAAGTAATAGTAAAAAAAGCGTTTTGCCAGCGCAGCCGGGTTTTTGTTTTCGAATTCATATTCAAGTCATTTAAATCTGCTTGTGTAGGCTAATGTTGTAGTCGGTCTGCATGCAATCGTCTAATGCTAAGTATTAAAAACGTAGATATAAATAAAAGGTAATAAATGACATCGCTTGATTTAAAAACGCCATCAATTAACGGTTGATAATGTTTTAGCATTGACAGGTATTGTGTCAGCTCGGTTGTTTGAGTGTTGGTTATGCCGGCTGACCAGTCGATGACCCAAAGCAAGAGTAAAAAGCCAAATGTACTGACGGCGGCGATCGTCGGTTGGCTGGTAATGGTCGACATATAAACCCCGGTGGCAACAAAGCTGGCAAGCAATAATGTTAATGCGACAAAGCCTGAAAAAATCATGCCCATGTCCAGGTTGCCTGATGCCATTAACGAAAATGGCATCAAGGCAATAAAAAACAAGTTGATAAAGATAAAGCTCATGACACCGAGGTATTTGCCAAGAATAATTTCTGTCATGGAAATCGGTGCACTTAAAAGCAGGGCAAGGGTCTGATTCCGTTTTTCCTCTGCAATCAAGCGCATGGTCAAGAGTGGTATAATTAACAACAGGATAATGGCCGCATTTGAAAAAACCGGGGCAATAATCAGTTGGGTAAGGCTGGGCGGATTTTGCATTGTGCCTAGTTGAGCTTGAACTTGCAAATACAAATCAACCTGACCAAGAAAAAGATAGCCTAATAAAAACTGCACAATGGCCAATATTGACCAGGCCAGAGGAGACAGAAACAAGTTGCGTAATTCACGCCAGGCAAGTACAAATATCATATGCTAGCCTTTTGATGTGGTTGTTTACCGGCGTGAACCTGGGTCGAATCATTTTCAGTACAGGTAATATCGAGGAATATTTCTTCCAGCGATAATTTCTCCGGTTGAATTTCTGTCAAGCGCCAGTGTTTTTTTACCGACTGCAAAACAATGTCTTCGGAAGGGTCTATCTCAGGGCTGTGGTGTAGTCGGTAGCGCCCGGTTTCGATTTCCTCAACGTGACTGATACCGTCAAATTGTTTCAGTGCTTGGGTTGGTGGCGGGGTTTTGAAAGCCACAATCAGGCTGGATGAGAGCAGGCGTTGTTGAAGATCGCCAATGGATTCGGTCATCATGATGTTACCCTGGTTTATGATTAATACGCGGTCACAGGTTGCGGTAACTTCGGGCAAAATATGGGTAGACAGAATAATGCTGTGATCATTGCCCAGTTCCCGAATCAAGGCGCGAATTTGTTTTATTTGCATTGGGTCGAGCCCAACTGTCGGTTCGTCAAGAATGATGACGGCAGGTGAATGGATAATGGCCTGTGCAATGCCAATGCGTTGCTGGTAGCCCTTTGAGAGGTTGCCTATGAGTCGCTTGCCTACTTTTTCAAGGTCGCAGCGTGCTTTAGCCAGCGCCATGGCTTCTTTTTGATGGCGTCGAGTGATGCGATTTAACTTTGCGCAATACAGCAGGTATTCATCGACTGTTAGCTCTTTATATACTGGGGGGTGTTCGGGTAAATAGCCAAGATGATTTTTTGCATTTTTGGGTTCTTCGAGAATATCAAAACCACTAATGCTGATTTGCCCGTTGCTGGGGGCAAGGTTGCCGGTGAGCATTTGCATGGTTGTTGATTTTCCTGCCCCGTTGGGGCCAAGCAAACCCAGAACTTCCCCTCTTTTTACCTCAAAACTGATGTTGTTGACGGCTTTCTTATCCCCATAATACCTGGAGACGTTTTTTGCCGATATCAGTGTTTCATGGTTTATTCGGGAATTGCCAGGAGGAGGCAGAGGCTGGTTGGCAGGCATCATTTCTCATTGTTATTTCCAGTGTCTTGTTAAGTGTATGGTAAATTGAAGAAATTGCAATATTCATGTCGAGCGAGCGGCACTCAGCGAATTCCTGTGCACGTCTTGTGCATAAAAGCAGATAAACCGGCTTAACATGGTCTGGTTTTTCCGGCTGGTTTGACGGGTAAGCAAACACAAAAGTGATAAATGGTAGGGCGCATGAAGCTGGTATTTTGTACAAAATATGGTTTTGATGAGCACAAACGAAAAGCAAGATTATCGGCACTTGGTTTGGGCATTGATGAAGTCACGCTGGCGGAACAGGTACAGCGACACGTGATACAGCCAAATCTGGATGAGATTGTGGCGGGTTTTTTTCGCGTACTGCGACTGGATGATGAAGTAAGCCGGGTTTTTTCGAGAGGCTTTCGTGATGATAAGTTGCAGCATTTTATGGCAAATTATTTGGTTTCAATTGGTGCTGAGTTTGACCAGCCTGCGTATTTTGAGCAACGTTTGCGTATGGGAATTGCGCATGTCAATGCGGGAGTCAGCCTGGTCGTGTTTCAAATTGGCTATCGTCTTTTACAGCAGTTGCTGATGGATTTGGTGCCGCCAGAGGCCAAAAATGCCGATTTATTACGTGCGTTTATGCTTAAAATTACCACCCTCGACCTGATAATAGCGACGGAGGTCTATCAAAAATACCGGGCTAAGCATACACTGGATGATGCCACCGAGCATCCGCTTTCAGCGCAAATGTCCCGTGGCAGCCTGCGCAAGCTTCTTGATGATGAGCAGGTTAGTGAGTTGTTGCTAACAGGCTTGCAGTCAAGTGAGGCTGGTATTGGAAGTTGCCTGGCGGTTGCGAAAATTGATGAAATCGCCAAAATTGAACAGGTTTATGGTAAAGAAACCGTAGATCTGGTCAGGCAAGGTTTGACTGCCAGATTGTTAGCGACCTTAAGGCCGGGGGATGGTGTTGGTCTGGTATCCGCTGGTAGTTTTGTTTTCGTCTTGTCGCATACAACGCCCGCCATTGGCGAAGATATTTGCAAACGTCTCATGATGTGTGTCAGCCAGCACCCGGTATCCGCTGATAAAATGACAATTCCTGTTACAATTAGCCTGGTGTTAATGTTTGTTGAGACGAATGCGGAACTTAAAACAGGGCTTTCCCGTTTAGAGCAACAACTGACACAGATTCAGGCCAAGGGGGTTAATCAGTTGGAGTTTGTGAATGACATTGATGAAAACAACGGCGCTGTTGGGTGTTGATACCGGCGGCACGTTTACCGATTTTGTATTAGTTGAAAATGGCAATATTACTGTCCATAAAGTGCTCTCCACACCATCTGCCCCCGCCAAAGCCATACTTCAGGGTATATCCGAATTAAATCTGGATTTGACCAATCTCAAGCTTATACATGGCTCTACCGTGGCGACCAATGCGGTTCTCGAAGGCAAGGGCGTCAAAACCGTTTATGTCACCAATGAGGGTTTAACCGATGTGCTGCTGATTGGTCGCCAGGCCAGAAAATCGCTATATGACTTACAGCCGCCGCCCGATACTAATCCGGTAAAAAGAGACTTGTGTTTAGCCGTAAATACTCGGCTTTCAGCAGACGGCAAAACGATTGAAGCGCTTAGCGATGAAAAACTGAATGCGCTAATAGCACAAATTAACGAGTTAAATCCCGCGTCTGTTGCCATTAATTTGTTGTTTTCTTTTTTGGATGATGAAGCTGAAAAAACCATTGAGGCGGCACTGGCTGAGCACTTTTTCGTTTCCCGTTCATCGTATATTTTACCGGAATACAAAGAATACGAACGCGGCATGACAACCTGGTTAAATGCTTATGTGGGGCCGTTGGTGCAAAAATACCTGCATCAACTTCAAGCTGAAGTTTCACCGGCAAAACTTTCAGTAATGATGAGCAGTGGAGGTACGGCAAATGCTGAGCAGGCCGGCAAAAAAGCCGTTAATATGCTGCTTTCAGGTCCTGCGGGTGGTTTGCAGGCGGCAAAATTTATTGGCGAATCATTATCAGCAAGGCAAATTCTAAGCTTTGATATGGGCGGTACGTCGACGGATGTTGCCCTGATTGACGGTGAAATAAAATTAAGCAATGAGGCAACAATCGCAGGCTTGCCTGTGGCTTTACCGATGGTGGATATGCACACCATTGGTGCTGGTGGTGGTTCCATTGCGGTTGTGGATGATGGTGGGTTGCTGCAAGTGGGGCCTGAGTCAGCCGGCGCAGATCCGGGGCCGGCATGTTATGGTGCTGGCGGAAAAAATGCTACCGTTACCGACGCAAATGTGGTGCTGGGGCGTTTGCCGGCAAGCCTTTCATTAGGTGGCGCGTTAACACTGGATTATCAAGCCGCTATTGAGGCAGTGGCTGAATTGGCGGGTCAGTTAAATTGCGCTGTAGAAGTTGCCGCAGAGGGGATTTTACGAATTGCCAACGAACATATGGTGCAGGCGCTACGCTTGATTTCGGTACAAAAAGGCATTGATCCGCGTGATTTTAGTTTGATGTCATTTGGCGGAGCGGGTGGTTTGCATGTCTGTGATCTGGCTGAATTGATGGACATGAAAAAAGCAATTGTGCCCATGAATTCAGGTGTGCTTTGTGCGTTTGGTATGCTTGTGTCGCCGGTTTCCCGGGAGTTGTCCCGTGCCTGTATTGGCATTTTAACAGACTTTTCGTTGCCAGGCCTGATGCAACACTACGATAGCTTGATTGAGCAAGGTATGGGTGAGATGCTTGATGAAGGCGTGCAACCTTGTGAAGTCGAAATACGCAAAAGTATGGATTTACGTTACCAGGGGCAGTCGTTTAGCCTTAACATCGATTGGGATGGCGTCGAAAATACGATAGCCGCTTTTCATGCAACACATTCACAGCGATACGGTCATACCCTTGAGGCAGCGGTGGAATTAATTAATTTGCGGGTTTCATTAAAAGCGCAAACAGAGTCACTAAAATTAAAACAAGTTGTTGAAACGAAAGAAACAAAACCGAAAGCTACAGTGTTGGTTCATAATCTGGGCGAAGTAGCATATTGGCAGAGAAATCAGTTGTTATTGGGGCAAGTGATCAATGGGCCGGCATTGGTTGTTGAAAACGTGGCGACAACGCTGATCAAGCCAAACTGGACGTGTACTGTCGTCAAGGACGGGCATTTGTGTTTACAGCTATCGTGACGGTGTATGTCTACTGCGAAAGTAAATAAATGAAAAAGGGCGAATGACAGCGTGGGACGCATTGGTTTTTTACAGTTTGTGATTTTATCTGTTGTTTTGATCATATCGGCTTGTGACAGAACGGTTACCGAACGAATTGGTGTGTCTGTAGATACCAATGCGTACTATACTGCCTATCAGAAAAACCCGGATGAGCCCTGGACTCAAATTAATTTTAATAACACTGAATTTGTTGCTGAAACCCTTTCGTTTGCACTTGATGAGCCAACGGATCCTTATGCGGTGGTATTTGTTTGTCCTTCAAAACGGCGTAATGTGCCACACAAAGTTTACGCCTATTATGCGACGCCAGCCGAAATGACATTGCTGGACTTTACTTGCAAAAAACCGCCTCAGGATATATTGCAATCGTCGATATATGGCACAATTGCAGGTGTGACACCCGCTACATTATCCAACCCTCGCGGTGAGCTGGTAAACATCGCCTTATCCAGTAGCCAATCCTTGACCACACTCGAGGCATTTGCAGCAAGAGTTTCCGTTGGAACCCATGATGTGGTTGCGGTGAAGGGGATGCAAAGTGTGCAGGGAAATTTTATCGAATCACCGAAACAGTTTTCCATTTTGCGTGGCTTTAAATTGCTTGGTGAAGAATCTCAAGAAGCAAATTTCGGTTTCGATGGATTAACATCCTACACGGCGCCATTCAATTCTGCCGACGTTTCCTCGGTTACCATTGAGGGGGTGAAACCCGATGACAAACTGACAACACAAGTGGCGTTTTTGACGCGAAACAAGTCTTTACTACGCTTGGCGTTAACCGATAAACCGGCGTTAACATTTATTCCTGTTCCGTTGGATGATTCCACAGGTCCGGATATTGGCGGTTTTTATAATGAAAATGAATTTCAGCCGGGCGAGGGGCATGAGCTAAGTGCGACGGTAACCGGGGTGGATGGCAAAATCGAACGGGAAGTCAGGAAGTTTTTCACCCGTTCAGATGCCAGCCATAAATTGACCTTGCCAGCACCCATTACTTCAGTGCCAGCACTGTCGTTAACGGCCGTTGATGTATTCCAGAAAATAACCGCAGTGTGGTTGCAGTATGAAAGCGCAGAAACGGATAACACCCGATTGTATCGCTGGATATTCGAAGGCACTGCGGCTAAATTAAATGCTGACAAGGCAGCCGATGTTGAGGTGACAAAAGTGCAATGGATTGTTCACACGACACCGGGGTGGTTGAATTATGTATCACGAACTGAAGGCACGTTCAGTATTTCGCTGCCGGAAAAATACGATTCAGTTGCCATCGAGGAAGGCGAAAGAGTCGAGGTCTGGTCTGATGCTTGGAGTTTTCAGGCCAATACGCCGGTCGATTGGGAGTTATCGGTGTTTTCGACAGATGAAAACGGCAACTCCGGTGCCGTTGTCGAGTACTTGTTAAATCGCAATATCGTTGAAAACTATCGTTTTAGCCAGGCTTATCTTCGGTCGTCTCTCTCACCTTAAGGCGCTTGTTTATTACCATTAATGATAGAGCTGCTGATCTTTGTTTTTGTTGGAATGTTTGTCGGCTTGTCAGCGGGTTTGCTGGGTATAGGCGGAGGTCTTGTCAGTGTGCCGCTTATGATCTTTTTATTGCCTTTTTTTAATGTGTCGGCAGCGGTAATCATGCATATGGCCATTGCGACATCCTTGGCTTTGATTATTCCGACCTCTGTGATATCCGCATATAGTCATTGGCGTCACAACGCAATTGAATGGCCTGTTGTGGTGATTTTTTTACCGGGTTTGCTTGTCGGTGGCGGGGTTGGCGCCTACGTGGCCTTGTATATGCAAAGAGAAATGTTGCAGATGGTATTTGCCGTTTTTCTGTTTGCCATCGCTTTGTATATGTTGCGCGCAAAATCGAGCATTGCTACTGCACACAGTGTCAAGCGACAGGCGAAGGCGGTATCAAGCCCGTTTTTGCCCACGGTAATGATGGGGGCAATTTCTTCATTGATGGGTGTGGGTGGTGGCACGATGATCGTACCGTATTTGTTGTGGCGAGGCGTTAATTTGCCTAAGGCTATTGGCAGCTCGGCTGCTTGTGGTTTGCCGATTGCCATTTCAGGCAGCTTGTTTTTTTTCCTTCTAAAAGATGGCGATGAAAACATGATTTATTGGCCGGCTTTTGTGGGCATACTGGTTGGTGTTATTGTTTTTACGCCAATGGGTGCAAAACTGGCGCTCCAGCTTAACGTGGTATTGTTAAAGCGATTTTTTATTGCGATGCTGGTTATTGTTTCGTTAAAATTGTTTTTCTCTAATTGATTGATTTTGTTTGGCTTTACCTGAAGCTTTGGTGGCTAAAAAACAGACTCAAGGTATAAGTGCAATTGTCGTTAAATAGTGACGTAATACAGGAAAACCGCACGATAAGTCTTTGGAAATGAAAAAATGTCGCCTATTGATGGAATAAAAGCAGACGTAAAAGGAAAAGTGATGAAAATAATATGGGCATTATTCGTTATGTGTCTATTTATACCGGCCGCTTATGCAAAAACCCAATACGTTACCGATGTATTGTATATCACCTTAAGAACAGGGCCGGGGGATGAGTTCAAAGTATTAAAAGCCATGAAAACAGGCACGAAATTGCAGGTAATTGAAGAAAATGAAGACGGCTATTCGTTGGTTTCCACGCAATCCGGTCTTGAAGGTTGGGCAAGAAGCAAATATTTGGTTGATGAGCCGGTAGCCGCCTTAAAACTTGATGGCATGCAAAAAAAAATGGATTTGTTAAGGAAAGAAAATGCGGCTTTGAAAAAGAAAAACACCGCCTCTAAGGAAAAGATAAAAGAACTGGAGAAAGACCGAAAACGCCTGGAATCCACCAATAGCAAATTAAAATCAGAAAACACCAAAATGAAAAAAATTGCAGCCAAGCCAATGGCGCTGGCAAAATTGAATGATGAGTTAAAGGCGGTAAATGAGGCAAATGAGAGTCGTATGGCCTCTTTGGAAGAAGAAAATGCCAAATATAAAGACAGCTCCGGCCGGGATTGGTTTTTAGCGGGTGGTGGTGTACTCTTTTTTGGTCTAATTGTTGGCTTGATATTGCCAAGTATTCGCTGGAATAAAAATAAAGACTGGGCCTGATCCTTTATTTCTCGTGGCCAGATTTTCCAGGGTTGACAGAAATGGCCGCTTTGCTACGAAAATCCGCACACTGTCTGGATTTAGGCTATTATAGCGATCTTGAAAATTTCCAGGCAGGTTATATCCATGTTAGATCAATATGCGGTAATAGGTAATCCTATTGCACACAGCAAATCACCTTTTATTCATTCCTTGTTTGCAGAGCAAACGGATCAACGTTTAAATTACACGGCATTATTGGCTGAAGTTGATGACTTTGCAGCTCGTGTTCATGCGTTTATTGAAAATAACGGTAAGGGATTAAATGTTACCGTGCCCTTCAAACTTGAGGCCTGGAAAATGGTAAACGCAAGAAGCCAGCGTGCAGAAAAAGCCGGTGCGGTTAACACCATCATTGTCAAAGATGCAGGTTTGTTAATGGGTGATAATACGGATGGCATTGGTTTGGTGAATGATCTGAAAAATAATTTAGGATTTCAAATTAAAAATAAAAAAATTCTCGTGTTAGGTGCCGGTGGTGCTGTGCGTGGTGTGCTGGGGTCAATAATGAATGAGCAGCCAAAATCCATTGTGGTTGCCAATAGAACGGTTGCGAAAGCGATCGAGCTGGAAAATTTATTTGCCGAAGAAGGCTGTATAAAAGGATTGGGGTTTGAGGAAGTGGGTGATGAGCCATATGATCTGGTTATCAACGGCACCGCCGCGAGCTTGAGTGGAGACTTGCCACCAATATCTACCTTGGCGGTGAATGGGGCATGTTGTTATGACATGATGTATGCAAAAACAGATACCGTTTTTATGGCCTGGGCCAGGGAAAACAAAGCGATAAATGTATGGGATGGGTTAGGTATGTTGGTGGAGCAAGCAGCTGAATCATTTTTTCTCTGGCGAGGGGTGCGGCCTGAAACAGCAGCGGTTATTCAAAAGGTACGTGAGATATATTAGTGCGGCTATAGGGTTGTGATTTTTCACCACGACCACCTCATTGCGAGCGATACAGAAATCGCTTTCATGGCGCCAGTGGCTATTGTGTTTTACAAGTAATCATTTTTCAAGTTGACATAATGGACTGATGAAAAGTGCAAGTATTCTATTTCTGCTTCTTTGAGTGCGCGTACTTTTTTCATCGGGTTGCCCAAATACAAAAAGCCGCTTTCAAGGATTTTTCCCGGTGGTACCAGGCAGCCTGCACCAACCATGACTTCATCGTTTATTCTGGCGCCATCCAGTATGGTTGCACCCATGCCGATCAGTGAAAAATTGCCCACCGTACAGGCATGAATAATGGCCCCATGACCAACGGTAACATCATTGCCAATTGTTAAGGCACGACCACCGGGGTTAAATACATTATCGGAAGTCACGTGCAATACCGATCCATCCTGGATATTTGTGCGCTCGCCGATGGTAATTGTGTTCACATCGCCGCGGATAATTGTCATTGGCCAAACCGAGGTGTCTTTGCCGATTTTTACCTTGCCAATAACGGTTGCATCCGGGTCAATATAGGCGGTTTTATCAATGTCGGGTAGAATGTCTTTGTAGGCGCGTATGCTCATGGGTTTCTCCTGTGTTCTTATCGCATGGTTACAAGTTCTTCGCTGCTGGTTGGGTGAATGGCGATAGTGTCATCAAAATCTTTTTTGGTCGCTCCCATTTTTATTGCCACAGCAAATCCTTGCAACATTTCATCTGCCGCCTGGCCAATAATGTGACAGCCAATGATTTTTTCATTGGCACCGACACAAACCAGTTTCATGGCGGTCTTTTGCTCATGCTCGGTGAGGCTGTAAAACATGGGGGTAAACCGGGTTTGATAAATTTTCACGGCATCGCCGTGTTTTTTACGGGCCTGGCCCTCTGTCATGCCAATGGTGGCGATTGGTGGGTGGCTGAAAACCACGGTTGGAATATTCGTATAATCGACCTTTCGGTAGCTTTGGGCATTAAATAATCTGTCGGCCAGTCTTCTGCCGGCTGCGATTGCGACGGGGGTTAAAGCGGCTTTATTATTGTTGTCACCAATGGAATAAATTCCTGCCTGGTTGGTATTTTCGTATTCATCTGAAGGCACGCAGCCGTTTTCGTCTGTCTCCACGCCTGCTGCCACCAGGTTGAGTTTGTCCGTCACAGGCTTGCGTCCAATGGCCCAGACAAGCGCATCCACTTCTGAAATTTGATGGCCTTTGGCGCCTTTAACGGTCAGTTGACCAGTTTCGTTTTGTTCAATTGATTCAAGAGAAATGCAGGACAGAATATTAATACCGTTGTTGATCATCTCCTCGGTAAGAGTTTCTCTTACCAGTGCATCAAAGCGGCCAAGTATGTGTTGACCTCGCAGTAATAACGTGACTTCGGTGCCCAGGGTATTGAGTAAGCCTGCAATTTCAACGGCAATATACCCGGAGCCGACGATGACAACGCGTTTGGGTTGTTGGGTCAATTCAAAAAAACCGTCGGATGTGATGCCGTGATTGGCACCGGGTATGTCGGGCATGATCGGTTCCCCCCCAACGCTGATAACAATGTGGTCAGCGGAGTAGGTTTTACCGTTAACATCAACGGTATTTTTATCTATAAACTTGCCATAGCCTTGAATATGATCGATATTGGAATCGGCAAGGTAATTTATGTACCATTTGTTAATGTTTTTTATGTACTGCTCGCGCTTTTCTATCAGTGTTGGCCAGGTAAACCCTTTTTTCTCCACATCAAAGCCGTAGGATGACGCTATCTGCATAAAATGGTTGATATTGGCTGCATTCCACATGACTTTTTTCGGTACGCAGCCGCGATTGACGCATGTACCGCCTAGCCTGTGCGGTTCTATGACAGCGCACTTTTTACCGTACAAGGCGGCTCGCTCTGCAACCGATAAACCGCCACTGCCCCCGCCTAGTGCAATTAAGTCATAGTCTCTATGCATTGAATAAGCCTCTTGTGCTCGTAAATAGAAAGATTTCATGTACTATAACATTCTATTGTTAGGAATGATGAGAAGCTGCTAGATGAAAAACAATGTTCTTTTAAATATGTCAGGTTTGCCGCCTTTTTCCCAAATAACAGCGGCCGACATTGAGCCAGCCATGACACAGGTATTGAGGGAAAGTCGTGAGCAAGTCAGTAAGTTGCTGGATACCACTGATACCTACACCTGGGATAATCTCGTAATGCCACTTGAGCTTATTGAGGAACGCATTTCCCGGATATGGTCGCCTGTGAGTCACATGAACGCAGTGGTTAATTCTGAAGAATTACGTGATGCATACAATGCCTGCCTGCCTAAGCTGAGCGAGTATTCAACCGAGATGGGGCAAAATCAAAATTTGTTCAATGCCTTTAAGCAAATCAGTGAAAGCGCTGAATTTTCCAAGCTGAATGTGGCACAGAAAAAAATTATCGGCAATTCAATACGTGATTTTCGTTTGTCAGGTGTGGAATTGGCTGAAAAAGAAAAATCCCGTTACAAGGCGATCATGCAGCAGCTTTCCAAGTTGACAAGTCAATACGAACAAAACTTGTTGGACGCAACCAATAATTGGAAAAAAGAAATTCACGACGAAAACCTGTTAAGCGGATTGCCGGATTCAGCAAAGGCGCTGGCTCGGCAAATGGCCGAAAATGAGGAAAAAGAAGGCTGGTTACTGTCGCTGGAGTTTCCGTCGTATTATCCGGTGATGCTATATGCTGATAATCGTGAGCTGCGTGAAGAAATGTACAAAGCCTATTCTACCCGTGCATCGGATCAGGGTGAAAATACGGCGTGGGACAACTCTCCCTTGATGGATGAAATACTCGCCTTGCGTCATGAGTCGGCACAACTTTTAGGGTTTGCAAATTACGCCGAGCGCAGTTTGGCCACTAAAATGGCAGTAAACACCGATCAGGTGTTTGCTTTTTTAAATGAGCTGGTTGAAAAATCCTATCCTGTTGCGAAAAAAGAATTTCAAGAACTACAGGCCTTTGCAAACAAAGAATGCGGGGTTGACGTTTTGGAAGCGTGGGATGTACCTTATTTTAGCGAAAAACTGCGTAAACACACGTATGCTATTTCGCAAGAAGAAGTTAAAGCTTATTTTTCGGAAGAAAATGTATTAAATGGCCTGTTTTCCGTGGTTAATCGTTTGTATGGACTTGAAATAACCGAGTTAACCGCAATTGATACATGGCACAAAGACGTGCGCTTTTTCGAAATAAAAGATGATAAGGGTGAGCTGCGCGGTCAGTTTTATCTGGATTTATATGCCCGTCAAAATAAACGCGGTGGCGCCTGGATGGATGATTGTTTAACACGTTTGGTGGTCGACGATCGTGTGCAGGCCCCGGTTGCATACTTAACGTGTAACTTTTCTCCGCCAATTGGTGATCAACCGGCCTTGTTTACCCATACCGAGGTGATTACCTTGTTTCATGAGTTTGGCCATGGTTTGCATCATATGTTAACCAAAATTGATTACCCCAGTGTTTCTGGCATATCCGGTGTGCCGTGGGATGCGGTTGAGCTGCCCAGTCAGTTTATGGAAAACTGGTGTTGGGAAAAAGAAGCCCTGGATAATATGGCAAAACATTTTGAAACCGGCGAACCTTTACCTGACGAATTGTTTCATAAAATGATAGCGGCCAAAAATTTTCAGGCGGGAATGCAAATGCTGCGGCAGCTTGAGTTTTCGTTATTTGATTTTCGTATTCATGCTGAATTTTCAGAATCTGTTTTTGAAAAAGAAGGTGCGCGAATATACACCATATTAAATGAAGTTCGTGATAAGGTTTCGGTTGTTAAAGCGCCAGATTATAATCGTTTTGCACATGGTTTTTCGCATATTTTCGCCGGCGGATATGCTGCGGGTTACTACAGTTATAAGTGGGCAGAAGTGTTATCCGCAGATGCGTTTTCATTGTTTGAAGAAGAAGGTGTGTTTGATCAGTCGGCTGGAAAACGATTTCTTGAAAACATACTGGAAAAAGGCGGCTCAAAAGAACCTATGGAATTATTTGTGGCGTTTAGAGGGCGTGAGCCTGAAATAGATGCCTTGCTTAGGCATACGGGAATCTTGACGGCTTGACTACGAAATTTTGACAGGCACCTCAAGACAGAAAAAATAAATGTCAATGAACCGGTGTTTTTATGCCGGTTCAGTTTCATTGCTCGCCACTTTCAGTTCACGCTTCATGATTTTTCCCGTGGCGTTTTTGGGTAGTCCGTCAACAAAGTGAAATTTTTTCGGAATTTGATAACGCCCGAGTTTGTCTCGGCAAAACTGACGCATGTCAGAAGCTGTTAATTTTGTTTTCGGTTTTGCTACAATATAAGCCACCACAATTTCACCATGTAATTCATCTGGCTGACCGACAACGGCACATTCTATGATGCTGGGGTGCTGGTATAACACTTCTTCAACGATGCGTGGATAGACATTCATGCCATTCACAATAACTAAGTCTTTGATACGGTCCACAATAAAAAAATAATTGTCATCGTCTCGTTTACCTAAATCGCCGGTGCGAAACCACTCGCCAAAAAAAGACTGGTCAGTTGCATCCTGGCGTTTCCAATAGCCTTTCATCACATTGGGGCCTTTTACACAAATTTCGCCAATTTCACCATTTTCAAGTGCTTTACCATTGTCATCTTTAATACAAACATCAACGTATTTTATTGGTGGCCCAACAGACAATGTTTTTCTCAAACCATAAATGGGATTAACATTGGTGACGGGTGAACATTCCGTTGGTCCATAACCTTCGTAAATAAGAAGGCCAAATTTTTCTTCAAATTGTTTCATGACTTCTTCAGGCATTGCGGCGCCGCCGGAGACGCAGAAGTTCAAGGTAGACATCTTTTTAATTTGGGTTTCATTCATGTTGAGTAAAACGCTATACATGCTGGGTACAGCAAACAAAATGGTGCCGCTGCCTTGTTCGATGCTGTTAGCCAGCAATTCCGGTTCAAATTTGATAACCGGCAACATGGTAAGGCCGCGTAACAAAGGCGTGAGCATGGATGCGGTGCAGGCAAAGGCATGAAACATGGGGAGTACCGCGACGAGAACATCTTCACCAGGCGTCATTTTTACGGTTTCCAATACACTTAGTGTATTGCTGGCGAGATTATGGTGAGTCAGCATTGCCCCTTTGGGTTTACCTGTGGTGCCGGATGTGTAAAGAATTGCGGCGAGATCATTTAATGGATCAATATCGAGAGCGGGCAATTTCCCCGGCTTTTGAACAAGCGTTTTATAATCCAGGTCGTCATTGCTCGGGTTAGTGGCACCAATACGAATAAAACAATTCAGTTCAGGTGCATTGTCACGAAAAGCAGCAACCGATTTATCAAATAACTCGTGATAAAATAATCCCTTTGCTCCGCTATCTGTTAATAGGTAGGCTATTTCAGCAGGTGTTAACAGTAAATTAATGGGAACCACGGTTGCACCGGCTTTTACTATAGCCAGGTAGCAAATGGCAAAGGCATCGGAGTTAATGCAATACAGCGCAACGCGATCACCTTTGTCAATACCACTGTCAGTCAATGCCGAAGCGATGTTGTTGCTGAGTTTGTCAACGGTTTTAAAGTCTGTTTTCTGACCCATGAAATCAATGGCGATGTGGTCAGCGTATTTGCTAACGGTATCTTGAAAAATTTCTGGTATGCTGAGAATGTCCATTTACCGGCTTCCTAAGGCTAATCGATGGAAAACTAAATACTACCTTCAAAAAAAAGCAATTTCACCCAATATGCAAGTAAAAGCAGTTCTGGTTCGGCAATTAATCAATGTAACGGCATATATCGCGCCTAGTGTGAGTGCATACCTGAGTTACCAGTTATGGACATCAACACGGCGGTATAAAATGCCGGAAAAAGAGCGACAGGCATTTAATTCGGCGCAGAAAGAAAAAATCGTTATCGATGACGCAAATATTATGGTCTATACCTGGCGGGTGGAGAAAAGCCGGCCTTTGGTATTGTTGCTGCACGGCTGGAATGGCAGGGGTACACAGTTATCCGCTTTTGTTAGCGAGTTGACTGAGGCAGGGTATGGCGTGGTGACATTTGATGCGCGTGGTCATGGTCTGAGTGATGGTCGCCATACAAATATTATGGAGTCTGTGGCGATTGTGAAAGAAATCGGTCGCATCTATGGTGATTTTGCCGCCATGATTGCGCATTCGTTTGGTAGCATGGTTGCTGTAAATGCGATTTATGCCGGCGTAGCCTGTGAAAAATTTATCGGCATTAGTCCGCCAGCAGATTTTTCTGCATTGCTGGCATTTTTTTGTGATGCGGTAAAATTGAACAAAAAAGCGCGCCGAGCTTTGGAGAAGCGAGTCTTGGCAAATTACAATATTGCATCTTTTATACAAATCTCCATAACAGGTATAGCACCCTATATGCGCATTCCCTGTTTGATAATTCATGATAAAAACGATGATAAGGTGCCATTGTCCCACGCCAAAACGGTCGTTGCGCTGTGGGGGAAAAAGGCCCCCTGGCGTCAGCCTAGCTCGGGTGCAAAATTGCTTGTTACTGAGGGCCTGGGGCATGTTCGTATCTTGCATAAGCCGCCAGTACTGAAGGCAATGATGGCCTTTATTCAAGAATCGCGGGTTGAATAGTTTTCAAGATAGGGAGTTAAGCAGATATTTATGATAAAATTGGCGCTCTCGTATTTCAAATACACTCATTGTAAAGTTGAGTGCAATATAACAATCATAATTTCGGTTTTATAAACTAAAAGGTTCCTTCAATGGCAAAGTCTGTATCCGTGGGTAAAGTTGTTTCGCTGTCGGTAGCGGTTTCGGCAGTTGGTTATTTATTGGTTTATTTTGTTGGTTTTGGTATTGGAGATAACGGCGCCACTGGTATTGCTGTGGGGCTATTGGTGGGTATGTTGCTTGCCGCAAATTTGTTTGCAAATTTCGCTTCTAAGCCGACTAAAAAATCACCTCCACGTAAAAATAATGCTGATGCAAATCGGGTCATGTCAATCTTTGTCGGTAATCTCGCGTACAAAGTGCGTGGCAGACAGTTAGCCGCCTTGTTTGAGCCGTACGGTAAAATCCAGTCATTGCGTATTGTTAAAGATCGCGAAACTGGTAAAGCAAAAGGTTTTGGTTTTATTGAAATGAGTGAGCGCGATGCCTTAAAAGCAATCGCTGAACTGAATAACACCGAATTTTTTGGCCGCAACCTTAAGGTCAGTGAAGCCAATTCCCAAAAAGTTGACTAAAATCGCCTTCTGTTTGGTTCCAAGTGCGTTACGGAAAGTGGCAACGTGAGGATAACCGAAACCGTTATTATTATAGGCTTGCTGTGGATTGTTGAGCTTTATAACAGCAGTGTGGGGCATAGCCTGGGAATGAGCTGGGGGATTCGTCCCCGCTCAGAAGACGGGCTGGTGGGTATTTTGTTTTGGCCTTTTTTACATGCCACGACCGAGCACTTGATATCCAATACAATTCCCCTGGCTGTACTGAGCTGGTTTGTGTTACTTCGCGGCATGAAAGACTATTTGATTGTCACTCTCGGCATTACACTCATTGCCGGAGCCGCTATTTGGCTGGTTGCCCGCCCCGCCATTCATATCGGTGCGAGTGGTTTGATTTTTGGTTACTTCGGTTTTTTGGTGGCTGCCGCCTGGTATGAGCGAAGTCTCAGTTCTTTTGTTGTCTCGGTTTTGACAATCTTTCTATACGGTGGAATTGTCTGGGGTGTTTTCCCCCAGGAAACCTATATTTCCTGGGAGGCGCATTTGTTTGGGTTGTTGGCAGGTTTGTTTATGGCCAGTTTATTGGGGCCGGATGACGCTGACAATAGCCCTCGACCAGTTTCTCGAGATGGCTAATGCACAGAATACAGAAAAAAGGGGGCAGCGATGTTAACGGGATTAAAAAAATTTTTTGAGGCGCACCTGCTTGTCAGTGATAAACCCGAAGCCGATAAAAAACATGCACTTCGTTTGGCAACAACAGCCTTGTTGATTGAAATGATGCGCATGGACGACCATTTTCATGAGGCAGAGCAGAAAAAGCTAATGCAGCGGATTAAATCCTGGTTTGAACTTGATGATCGGGAAAGCAAAGAGCTAATTGCACTTGCCTCTGCGGAACTGAAAAATTCGACGGATTATTTTCAGTTTACATCCTTAATTAACCGTCATTTCGAGTATGCGGAAAAGCTCAATATTATCGAATCATTGTGGGAAATCGCTTACGCTGATAATACGCTGGATGTTGATGAAGAATATTTGGTGCGCAAAATCTCTGAGCTAATTCATGTCTCCCATCAGGATTATATTGCCGTTAAACTGCGGGTCAGGGGCTGACCACCTCTTCTGTTTTTTGTTTAATCTGTAATACAAGGCTATTTGCAGACTTGTGGATAAGTATGTGGATTAAATTGTTGATAAGGTTGGATTTTTTTCTCAAGCTTGATTTGTTTTACTTGTTCAAGTCAAGTGATTCTTATAAGTCATTGTTTTTAAATGGATTGTTGTCGGCATTCTATTTTGGAAAAGTACTTGTCTTAAAAATGAGCGATATTGACCGGCGCTTATTCACGCTGTGGGTAACTCTGTGTTGAGAGCTTGATCGATACCGTTTGAACGCAACTTGGTGTTTTTCTTCAATAGGTATAAATATTTGCTTATGAACATGATAATAAACTGCCGCAGTATTGGCGCTGGTCGTGAGTTATTCACAAAATCTGTGGATAACTTTGTGGACTAAATGTAAATAAGCAGGTAGATTGCCCGTAAAATGGCGCTTTCGGTTGGATTGTGTAATTATTATTCTTTTCTGTAAGTCGTTGTTTTTTAAAGGCTCGATAGAGGTATGGAAAATTTACCGGGAAAACCGAGGTATAATAATGGCAAAATATTCTTGACTTATTTGCTTGTGAGTAACTCTTGCTTTCCTTTGTCAATTTTATGGCGGATCGGGCGTGCGATTGGTCGCGGGCAATGCGGTGGGAGCGCTTAACTGTTTACTGACGAACAGCCGAGACGAGCTGCGCGGTCATGTTTTCAAAAGCGGTGCCTGTCAGCGACTCGAAGCGTTGGATTTGCGCGTTGTTACCAGGGTTGGCGCGTGAAAAATAATTAAACAGACCTTCCACCGGATTTTGTGCACTGTGCTTGAACAAGTTTGAATTGGCCGCGTTGTTCACATTGTCCCTCAAACCCTGCATTACCTCGTATGCGGGTTTTAACAAATTTTCAAGGTGTGACGGCGAGACCCGGTTGCTCTCGGTACCAAAGCGGTTTATTTCCCGATAAGCCCGCGAAGCGGTTTGTGTTCGGCTGTCATTAAGTTGTAAAGCAAAGCCGGCGATTTCTTTGCTGTTAAAGCCCAGATTCAAGCCGACTTCAAATCCGGCACTGACATCACCGTTAAAAAAATCTTCCGAAATTGCTTTTGTCTTGGCCAGCATATCCTCGATGGCAGAAATCTCTCCGTTGCTAAAGCTGCCCGAAACGGTAAATTCAAAGCTGCTGGAAGCGCGTGATAGTGACTGACTGCGTGAGGCGTTTATATCACCTTGTGATTGCGTTGTTTCAAACTGTTGACTTGATTGGCTTTGAAAAATGCTGATTTGAACCTTGTCCCCATCCTGGGTGCTAATGTCTAATGTAAAAGTGCGAGTTTGCGATTGGCTTTGCTGTGAAATCTCTGTAATGGTCGAATTTTGACTATTGAAATCAATGGTTTCACCATTTTTCTGTGCGATCTCTATTTGCTGCATACCGGCGTGAATCAGATCGTAGGTTTTTTGCACGCCTTCGGCGATTTGCCCAGAAAGGGCGTTGAGGCTGGTGAGTATACTCTTGGCCTGGTTAAAGCCATCCTCAATGCCGGTGTTGGCTTGGGTAATTAAATCACTGGCTGACAGGCCCCGGTTTTGGGCACGGCTAATGGCATTTTGGACGAAATTTAAAATGCCTTTTGCCACAGATTCGGGCGTAAAGTCTGAGGCATTGAGATTTCGAATTGGAGTGGCGTTGTTTGCGGCCAGCGCGTTGTCGATGGCCTTGATGACATTATCATTCACAACCCCCAGGCTGGACTCTGGTGAAAATGCGGCATTTTGGTCGGCTGTATTCGTCGATGCCTGACTGGCTTTAGCTGCATGCACAGGGTTGCCAGCGTCTTTTTTCACTGATGAATTGTTGTTTAGGGCCGCAGATGCGATTTGGTTAATCATAGTCCACCTATTGATATTAACTCCCCCATCCGTCTAGGTTATCGGCTTTTTGAGGAGGAGCTTTAGGGAATATCGGCTCTGGACAGCAGAATCGGTGTGAGGGCAGGCTTAGGCAAATGGCCGGTTACAGTCTGCAGCTTTCTAATATTTCAATAATATCTTTCAATAACAATAGCTTAACCTTGTTATCGGTGGCTGGGTGAATTATTCGGTCTAGGCGGTTATGCAAAGGCGCCGGAGCAAAAATCACTAATGGGTAATAATAACCCGCACCGCATCAAGGCGAACTTTACTCGATGCCAGGCGTTTTTTGACAATACCGAGCAGTGTCTTTTGATGTTCGATTTCGTCCTCGCGGATACTTGGGTTTATTTGTTTTAGGGATTCAAGGCGATTTAGTTCATCTTCTATTTTGCCAGACAAACTCGCTTGGTTGCGCTTGATAACAACAGGCAGTTGTGCATCGGCAATGGCGATGGCTTTGCCCAGTAACGCTTTCAGTTCGCTAATTTGTGACTTGATGATTTTGTGAGACGTTTTTTTATCAACATTGGAAATTTCAGACTTGAGTAATTTGTGAATCTGGGCAGTTGACAATGCCCCTTCATTAGCGCTAACGATGGAATGCAATACCTCGAAGTTAACAGAAAGGCCGGCTTTTTTCGCTTCGGGAAAAATGCACTCAACGGCAAAATATGTCTCGACCATTAGTGTACCGGGTTTAAATTGCCGGGTTTTTATCGCAACTAATGAGGTGTTTCCCTTTTCGTTGGAAAGTACGCTATTTATGGCATCGCGGGTAAAAGGGTGGTTCCAGGTGATAAATTGCATGTCTTCATTGGCTAGCGCCACGTTGCGATCGAATGTAATCGTTGTGCCGTCTTCATTTAGGCCATGAAAAATGGATTCGTGCATGTGTTGGCCGGGCTTGATTAGGAAGCTGCCGGTGCGATAAATTTCAGAATCCACATCGAAGCTGGCAAATACTTGCTCCATAAACTGTTGGAGTGTCGGATTTGCATCTATTTCGGAAATTTGCTTTTGCAGGCCAAGGGCAATATCGCTTTTATAGGAGTTAAGCTCCAAAAGTCGGTCGCGGCCTTTTTGTAGCGCGTCAAGATACTCCGCAAGTAATGTCTGTGTGCTGTCAATTAATGCATCCAAAGAGGTTTGTTGGTATTGTGGGTCTTGCAGTAATTCGAACAATGCCGGTTCAATTTTGCGAAAGATTGCTTCGCCCACCTGACAGGTTTTTTCAAAGGCATTGAGTCCGTGCATATACCATTGAGCCAAAACCTGTTGAGCCGTGTTTTCAAAATACGGAATATGGATTTGAATATTGTCGGCTTGACCAATGCGATCCAGTCGGCCGATGCGTTGTTCAAGTAGATCCGGGTTTAATGGCAGGTCAAATAGCACCAGATGATGGGCAAATTGAAAGTTACGGCCTTCGCTGCCGATTTCCGAGCAAATCAGCGCCTGGGCACCATCAATATCATCTGCAAAATAGCTCGCCGCGCGATCGCGTTCGATAATGCTCAGTTCTTCATGAAATGCACTAACGCGTTTGCCGGTTTTAATGCGTATGGCCGATTCCAGGTCTTGAGCGGTGTGACTGCTGGAGCAGATAACCAGCAATTTTTCTGATTTGTATTGGTTTAGCAGGTCAATCAGATATTCCACCCGGGTATCAAAACTCCACCAGTCCTGAGGTTTTTTGCTGCCACCAAGCTCTGATTTTATACTGGAAACAATTTGGTGCAGGCGTTCGGGTGCGATTAGCAGTGCCGGCTCGTTAAGCTCCATGTGCGTTGCCAGTTCAATATTTTCAGCATATTGTCGAGGTGTTTTTAAGGGGCTTAATATTGCTTTTCTGTCGGGAAAGCCTTTTATGGTGAGGCGAGTGTTGCGAAACAAAACGCGTCCTGTACCGTGTCTGTCAAGCAGTTGTTCGATGATACGTTGCTTGTGGGTTTGCCCCATTGTTTGATTGCGTGTTTCGGTGCTAACAAGTGATTTGTCGTTTAGCAATGTTGCCAGCATATTGCGTTGCGCGTTGTCCAGGGGCTTGTCGCTCAGTATGGCTTCGATGGTGGCGGCGGTTTTTTGATACTCGGACTCGTCTTTAAGAAAAGCCTGAAAATCATGAAACCGCTGTGGGTCGAGCAATCGCAATCTTGCAAAGTGGCTGGCCTTGCCGAGTTGCTCAGGGGTTGCTGTTAACAGCAATAGGCCTTTGCTCTTTTGGGAAATGGCTTCAACGGCCTTGTATTCGATACTGGGGTTTTCTTCCGACCATTGCAGGTGATGCGCTTCGTCAACGATAAGCAAATCCCAATTGCCATTAGCGGCATGATTTAAATAGTCAGGGTTTTGCGTCAAAAAGGCAAGATTGCAAAGCACAAGCTGTTCCGCATGAAAGGGGTTGGTGAAATTGGTAGACGCAATAACGGCTTCGCAGCGGTCTTTATCAAATACACTAAAAGTTAAACTGAAGCGGCGCATTAATTCCACCAGCCATTGGTGCATCAAGGCTTCGGGCACAACAATTAACACGCGGCTGGCTCTGCCGGTAATCAGTTGATGCTGCATGATCATACAAGCCTCTATGGTTTTGCCCAAACCCACTTCGTCAGCCAATAATACCCGTGGCGCGAAGCGTTTTGCGACCTCGTGAGCAATATAGAGTTGGTGGGGTACAAGGCTTGTGCGTGCATCATACAGGCCGGTAAGGTCTGAGTTTGCCAATTGTTGGTGATGGTTGCGGCACTGGGTACGTAAATCAAACCATTTTGGGTGATCAACCTGACCGGAGAATAAACGGTCATATGGTCGGTTTAACTGGATATTATTGCTTAGATGCACTTCTTGGAGAGTGCAGATTTGGCCTGATTCATCGGTGCCTTCATAAGTGATCAGGCCATCAGTCTCGGTGACTTGGGTGATTTTGAGCTGCCAGCCCTCGTGGCTTTCGATGCTGTCACCGATAGTAAATGCGGCGCGGCGAAGCGGGGCTGTTTGTTGGGAATATGTGCGTGTTTCACCGCTGGCAAGAAAAACAATGGTAACAGTGCGAAGGTCACTTTTTAATACTGTACCTAATCCAAGGTTGAGTTCCGAGTCGCAAATCCAGCGTTGTCCTGCAATAAACATTTTTACTCCAAAAAATTACACAAAAATGGCTTAAAAAAAGGCCGCTATAGTAACAATTTGTAAGGCAAATGTGACATCAAGAGCAAAATAATTTTTTAGCCTGGTATGAAGATGATAAGGTATTGAATCGGCGTATTTTTCTGTGCGGATTTTCGGCAAAGCAGCTGTTTATTCTTGCGTTATGCCAAAAATTGCATCGGCAAACTGCTTGGTCACACTGGTGCAGGACAAGTGTTCGGACCACGGAACCAGGCTTAATGTCTTGTCGATACCCAGGCTTTTCAGTTGGTAAGGTATACCGTGGCCGTCAATGATATGCCAGCTACCAACGATATTAATGAGTTGTTTGTCCGGGTTTTTCTGTTTGGCGCTTGCGATGGCCTCTGCCATTGCCCGATCCCAAAGCAATTGCTGCTGAACAAAGCGCAGAAAAGCCTGTTTTGTCGCTTTTGACGGGTCTGAGTAATGTCCCTGAAAACTAATGGCAAGTTGACGCACATAGGCCTTGCTCGGTTTTGCCGGATCCCCAATACCGCGTCGGTGCTGTTTGGGGATGTTATGCCAACCGAGTTTCCCCACCATTTTCAGTAGGGATCTGTCGACGTTGATGGCAACAAGCGGAATCTGCTTTTCCCTTGCAAAAGCGAGTATCGGCAAATAGAGCGTAAAGTCAGTTGACCAAATGTCATCCCATTCTGAGGCTTTGATAAATTCACTGCTGTTAATGCGTTTTTTAATCCATTGGTCAAGCACAGGCTGCACGCGTCTGGGAAACATTTCAAGGCCAATGATTATATTTGGATTTTTTTCATGAAGTTTTTTGAGTAGCGCAAGTTGCCATTGGTGGTGACGAAGGTTTTCATGATGCTCGCCGAGAAAAATCACGTTTTCTTGATATAGCCGAGGCAAAAAATCAGCGTTGCTAAGTGTGTCTCCTGAACTCGGCAAAAGCCACTTGCCTTGGGGGATGCAGTGTTCTGCGGCCTGTAAGTGAAAGCTTATCAGGAAAGCAAGTAGCGTGATGCGCAAAGCATGGTAAAACGAACGAATCGGCATTTGATGACCTTTCTGACGGAGTTTGTCAGTAGGTAAATGCAGGCTGTATGCCGTTTGTTTAGTCAATGACGCGTCGCATATTTGGCAAGGCATCAAGTAGCTGCGCACCATAAAACTTGCTGACCAGGCGGCGATCCAATATGGTAACTTTGCCGCTGTCTTCTTCGTTACGAATGAGTCTGCCAACGGCTTGAATGAGCCGAATACAGGTTTGCGGTAAAACTATTTCACGAAAATGATTGTGCCCTTGTGATTCGATGTATTCCCGTTCTGTGGCATCTATAGGGGAATCCGGTACGGGAAAAGGCAGTTTGGCGATAATGACATGGGTGCAAAGTTCACCGGGCAAGTCGATGCCCTCGGCAAAGCTGGCCAACCCAAAGATGATGCTGGTTTCGTTATTATCGATTCTTTCCTTGTGCTTTTCCAACAAGTGTTGAATATTGTAATCCCCTTGGATTAGCAGATGATCCTGGATGTTATACGGTACGTTATCTGCAACTTCTGTGAGCTGACGACGGGAGCTGAACAGCACAAGTGTGCCGGTGTTGTCGGTGACGAGATCAGGCAGCAGTTGAATGATTTCGTCGGTGTGTGCTTGGGCCTGACTGGGTTGGGATTTCATTGCTGGTAGCCACAGTGTTGCCTTGTTTGCAAAATCGAACGGTGATGCTAGGTGGATGTAGCGGGTTTGTGGTGATTCTTCAAGGCCGGTGCGAAGTTGAAAATAGCGAAAGTTACCCAAGGTCATTAATGTCGCAGAGGTTAATACCGCGCCATAACACCGATCCCACAGATTCTGTTGTAAAAAACCGGCGGCTGAAATTGGTGAGGTAAAAAGTCGGTAGTCGCTATTGTCCCGATAAATTGTTTTAGTTATCCAGCGGGCAATTGGGGGGTGGTTATCAGGGTCTTTTTGAGAAAAACTAAGGCACAAGGTGATGAGATTTTCCAGCCGGGAAATGCATGAGCCAAGTTCGGGTAAAATGGCTTCACCAAACTTATCCGAAATTTCCCGGTCGGATACGGCTTTTGAAATACGGTCTTTTAATTTATTGAAGTTTTTTTGTGTGTCTTGTGCGGCAAGCAAGAGCTCTTTGAGCTCAGATTGTAGCGCTTCAGGAATAACCCCCTTGGGAAAGCGCAGCGTGACTTCAGGTTGATGAGCTTGGTTGAGTTCGGCAATGCTGTTAATGAAACGGGAAAAAGTCGCGAGTTTTTCTTTCATGTTGATACGAGATTTGTCAATGGATGAAAAAAGCTTTGCAGTCTTAACTTCTTGCATAATCGATTCACATTGCTTGACTATACTTTCTGTTTTTTCAAACCAGCTTGTTGTGCCCGATAATGAAATCCAGGCTGAAGCGTGATTAATGGTTTTATCGGGGAGATGATGTGCCTCGTCAAACACATAAAGGGTTTCTTCTGGTGCGGGTAATAATATGCCGCCACCCAAGGCAAGGTCAGACAGTACGAGATCATGATTAGCAATTATTACGTCGGCGTTTTCAATTTTTGCCTTGGATATGAAATAGGGGCAGTCACGAAAATGCTGGCACTTTGACGAGCTGCAACCGTGACGATCATTGCTGATTTTTGTCCAGACTTCCTCAGAAATTTGCGCTCCCCAACTATCTTTATCACCATTCCATTCCTTGTTATTAAACTTCTTGTGCAAGTGCTTAAATATCGTTGTTAAATAATCGTCAGTGGCAAAGGCGTCAGTTTGGACACTTGATTCAGCAGTGTGCTGTTCGAGTAAGCTGGGGCATAAATAGCGGCCCCGACCTTTAGCTATGGCGCTCGAAAAATTGAGGCCGCTGAGTGTTTTGACAGCCGGCAAGTCCTGTTCAATCAATTGTGATTGTAATGCAACGGTGGCGGATGAGATAACAAGTTTTACATCCTGGGCGAGTGCGACAGGTATGCACGATAATAAATACGCCAGGGTTTTTCCGGTTCCTGTTGGGCCTTCGGCAACAAGAATATTATTGCGGCTCTCATTGCAAAGTGATTTGACGATTTCTGCAATGAAGGCGCGTTGTGTGTAACGATTGCGAAAACCGCTTTTTTTTGTCGAGATATTTTTGTATGCCGACTGAACGTCTTGTTTTATTGATTCGGTTAACACTTGTTGTTTGCAAAAGACTGCTTATTGACGTTGCATTTTTTCATCAAGGTCTTGATAAAACTTGAGTGCAAGGTTAAATGCATAGGCAGGGGCTTCTGATATGCTTTGTTCCGAGGTGAAAGACATTTCATCTGTGTAAAATTTTCTCATGCCCAAAACATGCATGGGCAGTTCACGAAAAAAATTGGTGTTATTTTTTAAAAAATAATGACCGAGTGCGATTGCAGATGTTAGTAGTTTTTCAGCTGAGGTGTTATCAGCTATCTTTACGTGAACACTTGGCCAGGCGCCTTCGTCCCCCGTTGTTTCTATTAAAATGACATCGTCAAGTCCGATGGTGGAGTTTGTGGGTGATGATGCAATGCCAATGCTTTTGTCAATATAAAGCGCACCTTCTGCGTGTAGCTCGTTAACAGGTGAATACATTTTATTGGCAAAACCAATTGCCCATTCAGACATTTGGTCAAGTAGTTGTTGTGCATTTTCTGCATTGTTTGATAGACGGTGTAAAACCAGGCTGAAATAGTGATCCCAAATCCAGATATGTTCGTGTTCAGCGATGGGGGATTCGAGGTTAATCATAACTTGTGAGGTTTCTTCAAAATCTGTTTTGAAACCGATAATAATAGTGGCCATTTTTATATTCCTGAGTAAAACGTTGTTTTTCATTGCTGAGAGATGTGGGCAACCCACTGTTTTATATTGGAAACCATTTTACTGTGTATTTAACTAAAAAAACAGAGTGAATTGCTGGGGATAGATGCGTTGCTGCAAAGAAAAAGCCTGGGTATTTTGTGAAAAGTCGGACTGCATTTTGCTCTTAGTATTTTGTCTAGCAGCAAAGTTGTAAATGACAAACGGTAAATAACGAAAGTGAAGACACATGATGAGCATCCCCTTTTTCGGCGTTAAAGTTTTTTTCTTCGCACACGATACCTTGGTTAATGAAGGAGATAATTATGTTTAGAAGACATGTTTTGGTATCGATGGCACTCTTTTTCATCCTTGGTTTTGGTAGCGCACATGCTGCGGTCGGGGCTGGTCTCAGTGAAGCAGAACAAACCTGCTATTCGGTCTCAATGGTCGGTTACGATACGGTAATCAATTCGGATTTAGGGCTGCCGCTGGATGTCGTCATTGATTCAATGGTGAGAAATAACGACTCAATGCAAACGCTTGAAATTTATCAAGACTATTTGTTGCTGGTGGTAATGGATGCCTATGTATGGGAAGGATCACCTCACACCTATGCGGTGAAAGTTATGTTTCAGTGCGCGGCTAAACTGGGTAATTCCTAGCGAGAGTTGAAGCTGGATTGGTGCAGTTCCCTTGCGCTTGTTAGCTGATGTAGAAAACGCCCGGAAAGTCTGGCTTTCGGGCGTTTTTTTTGTGTTTTTTGTGACTGTTTCGCCTTGCCTGCCGATAAAATCAATGGCTTTGTGGGAAGCGTGATTTATTGCCTGTTTGCAAGCTCACAGTCTCATTTCCTGAAATAGACTCTGATCTCGACTTTTTCAATAGGCATCCGCTGTGTGTTTGGCTTGGATAGCACTTTGATATTATGAATTTAACCCGTATTTATCTGATTTGTGTTCGCAACCTTGTGCTCGTATGGTTGTTGTGCCTGTCATCGGTGGCCTTCGCATCTTCAGTTGAAAAAGACTCCGTCCTGGTGTCTGCTGTCGTAACTGAAATGCAACGTCATTTGGTGTTGGATAATTACGAAAATTGGGCGCCGGATTTAAATTGGTCCAAACTCCGGGAGTTTTACGCGCAAAAAAGGGGTTTTTTACCCGTGTGGTTGACGGCAAACGGCCCCAGTGAGCGGGCACGAACAGTGCGGGACGTATTACTGGAGGCGGATCGAGAGGGCTTGCAGCCAGATGAGTATCATGTCCCGGCAATTCAATATTTATGGCGAGCAAAGCGGCCTCGCTCCAAAGCCCGTTTGGAATTATTGCTCACCGATGCTGTGTTGCGATACAGCCTGGAAGTGAGTGCGGGTTATCGAAACCCGCGTGCAGCGGACATTGATTGGTATGTGCGCCCAAAACGGGTAAATGTGATCCATCAATTGGAAAAGGTGCTAGCGGGTGCAAATGCGGAGCTTGTTATGCGAAGCTTGTCACCACCTCATACTGCTTATGCAAAACTTAAAGAAAAATTGGCTTATTATCGGAAACTGGCAAAAAAAGGCGCGTGGCAGAAGGTTGCCTATATGCCGCAATTGAAAATGGGGATGAGTCATTCGCAAATTGTCAATGTGCGAAAGCGCTTGCAACAGGAAGGCTATCTGAGCTCCAGCAATAATGATTCGTCAGAACGGTTTGATGCCGAGCTGGATATGGCTGTGCGGAAATTTCAGCAACATTATGGTAATAAAGCGGATGGGATTATTGGTTATTTTACGCGTATGAGTTTGAATATTGGTGTTGATGAGCAAATCGCAAAAATAAAGCAAAATATGGAAAGATGGCGCTGGATGCCCCGAAACCTTGGCCAGCGTTATATTATGGTAAATATGGCGGGGTACCATTTGCGCCTAATTGACGATGATGAGACTGTGATGGAAATGCCAGTGATTATTGGCAAGACCTTTCGTGCAACGCCGGCATTTACAGACAATCTGGAATACATTGAAATTAACCCGAGCTGGAAAGTGCCTCCTCGCATTGCAAAAGAAACGTTCTTGCCCAAGTTGCGGGAAAACCCGGAGTTTTTGCGTATTAACCATTTAAAAATATATGAAAGCTGGAAAAGAAATGCGAGAGAGCTTGATCCACAAACAATTGACTGGGACAAGGTGAGTGATCGCTATTTTCCCTACAGGCTGGAGCAAACCCCCGGAGCCCACAATAGTATGGGGCGAATCAAGTTCATGTTCCCCAATCGCTTTAGGGTTTATTTGCATGACACGCCGGACAAAACCTTGTTTGATCGTCATGTTAGAACGTTTAGTTCAGGTTGTATTCGTCTTGCACAGCCATATAAACTGGCGAACAAAATCCTCTCGTGGGCTGGCAATAAAACCATATCTGATATCGAATCAGAAATCAAAAAAGGCATTACCGAGCGCATTGCGATAAAATACAAACTTCCCGTGTACTTGATGTACTGGACAGCATGGGTAGATGAGAATGGTGAAATTCACTTTCGCAATGACATATATCAGCGCAATGAAAAAATTGCCACAGGAAAAAAAGTTGAAATGTCTTAATTTTTCTAGGGCACCTCTGAATAATTCCCTGGCGAGCGATAGCGGCGTTAAAAACGCTCTCAAAATGCTCATTTATTACATATAAACTCCGCTTTTTCGATTGTTTTTGCCTTGCTCTCATCTCACCAGGGAATTATTCAGAGGTACCCTAGAATGTAAAAAAATTTATTTTTTTGTAACTGAACCGCGAAATTTGTCTCTAGATATTTCAATATTTGAAAAATGCCAAGGAATACGCCCCATAATGAATAAAAGTAAAGCTGTCCTGATTGTTCTGTTACTTAGCTTAGTTGCGGTCTATTTTGTTTTTGATCTGGGCCAGTATCTCACTCTTGAATATGTAAAATCAGAAAAAGCGAATTTTGTTAACTTTTATCAACAGGAAAAGATCACAACTATAGGTATATTTATACTGATATATATCAGTGTGACAGCGTTGTCGTTACCCGGTGCTGCTATCATGACGTTGGCAGGTGGTGCTATTTTTGGTTTGTTAGAAGGCACAATTATTATTTCATTTGCCAGTACCATTGGGGCAACACTGGCTTTTCTTGCTGCCCGGTTTGTGTTGCGTGAATCCGTTCAGGCAAAATTTGCGAACAAACTACAATCGATCAATGATGGAATGGAAAAAGAGGGGCGACTATATTTGTTTACCTTGCGATTGATCCCGGTCTTTCCTTTTTTTATGATTAATCTGGTAATGGGAATAACCAAAATAAAAGTAAAGGATTTTTTTTGGGTTAGTCAGCTTGGAATGTTGCCTGGTACTATTGTCTACGTGAATGCCGGTAGTCAATTGGCATCCCTGGAATCATTGGCTGGAATATTGTCTCCGACCATGTTGCTTTCTTTCGCCTTGCTGGGTATTTTCCCTCTTGTTGCAAAAAAAACAATGGCTTTTTACAAGGCAAAACGAATATTGAAACAATATAAAAAACCAGCAGCTTATAATTACAATCTTGTTGTTATTGGGGCGGGTGCCGGTGGCTTGGTGACGTCTTACATTGCCGCTGCTGTAAATGCCAAAGTGGCGCTTATTGAAAAGCATAAAATGGGAGGTGATTGCCTGAATACGGGGTGCGTACCAAGTAAAGCCATTTTGCGATCAGCTAAAATATTGTCTTATACTGCACGTGCAAGTGAATTTGGTTTTACGTCGGCAAGCGTTGATTTTAACTTTTCTGATGTTATGGCGCGGGTGCATCGGATTATCAAAAAAGTGGCGCCCCATGATTCGATAGCACGCTATACAAAACTGGGTGTTGATGTCATTCAGGGCGAAGCAAAAATTTGCTCACCTTATGAAGTTGAGGTAAATGGACAAGTGCTGACGACCAAAAATATTGTGATTGCCACTGGTGCCAGCCCCTTTATACCTGATCTTCCTGGGCTTGAGGATGTGGGTTATTTAAGCTCTGACACAGTGTGGGATTTAAAACAACAGCCCCAGCGATTTATGGTGTTGGGTGGTGGCCCAATTGGCTGCGAGTTGGCGCAAGCTTTTCAGCGTTTAGGCAGTCAAGTAACTTTGGTGCAGCGGGCGTCACGTATTTTGCCGCGTGAAGATAAGGAAATAGCGGAAATGGTTGAGAATCGTTTTCGTGAAGAAGGTATGACTGTGTTGCTAAATCATTCTGCCACAAGGTGTGTTATTGAGGGTGGTGAAAAATACCTGGTTTGTGACGTGACGGAAAATGGTAAAAGCAAAGAAAAGAAAATAGCGTTTGATCAGTTGATTTTAGCTTTGGGGCGAAAAGCAAATGTCAGTGGCTTTGGTTTGGAGGCTTTGGGTGTTGCACTGGACAAAAATGGTGGCATTCAAAAAAACGCATTTTTGCAAACCAATTATCCCAATATTTTTGTGTGTGGTGATGTGGCCGGGCCCTATCAATTTACGCATGTTGCTGCACATCAAGCCTGGTATGCGGCAGTGAATTCCCTGTTTTCACCATTTAAGCGATTTAAAGTGGATTATTCAGTGATTCCGTGGGCAACGTATACAGATCCAGAGGTGGCGCGGGTTGGTTTGAATGAGCAGGAAGCGAACGCGCGGGGAATAAAATACGAGGTGACGAAATACGGGATTGATGACCTTGATCGGGCAATTGCTGATAGTGAAGATCACGGGATGATAAAGGTACTAACTGTACCGGGTAAAGACACGATATTGGGCGTCACCATTGTCGGCAATCATTCTGGCGACTTGATTGCGGAATATGTGATGGCAATGAAGTATGGACTGGGCTTGAACAAAATTCTCGGTACAATCCACATTTATCCAACAATGACAGAAGCCAATAAATATGTGGCGGGAAACTGGAAACGTGCACATAAACCGGAAAAACTGCTGGAATGGGTTAAACGCTTTCATGGGTGGAGGCGAAGGTAAGATGGGTGACGTTGTTTCCTTTGGATTAAAAAAACAAAAGCCTTCTATAAAGCACAAGGGTAAAACCTTGTGTAAAAGCGGTTTTCATAAATGGCAAATCGAGACATCGAATACCTTTGACGTGAAGTCAGGCAAGCTTGTTACGAGTTATCGCTGCAAGCGTTGCAATGCGGTAAAAAACTCAGCCAGGTAGTTTCCTTGATTCCGTTGCAGCGTTAAGCTCAACAAGCTTATCCAGTGACTTTGTTGACTGCGGCTAGCAGCCTTTCTGCTGTAAAGGGCTTGGTAAGCCAGCCTGTTGCACCCGAGGTTTTTGCTTTGTTTTTCTTGTATTCGCTGGTTTCGGTGGTAACCATAATCATGGGAGTGTATTGATACTCGGGTATTCTGCGCAGTTTGCTGACCAATGACAAGCCGCCCATATTTGGCATATTTACATCGACAAGCGCCAGATCGAATACAAACCCGCATTCTCTGACGATAGCCAGTGCTTTCACGCCATCTTCTGCGGTGGTCACCTCGTGTCCGGCGCTTGTCAATATATGTACCATCAAGTCTCGAATTGCTTTGGAATCATCAATTGTGAGTATTTTGGCCATGTTATTATCCCTAATGTTTGTATTTATATCGCCTTATCGGTTGTCCCGGTAACTGGCTTTAGTGGTTTTATCCGGTTTTGTGTAAATAACGATGCTAAACTAGGGAGCCGCTGATTAAGTTGGCTAGTGAAATGGGAGCAAGGCAAAATCAAGCGAAAAAGCGCAGTTTATCTGTAATAAATGCGCATTTTTGAGCGTGCTATTAACACCGCGCTATCGCGCGCCAGGGAATGATTCATCGGGGGCCTGGCCAAATTTAGATGCAGTATTGAAAAAGTGAAAGGTAAGATCGTTTTTGTATGAATATTCAGCGTAAAATTGAAGAAAAGCTAGCAGCGCGTTTATCGCCTGAAGTGTGTCGGGTGGAAAATGAAAGCAATAAGCACAATGTGCCACCGGGTTCAGAGTCTCATTTTAAGGTAACGTTGGTATCCGGTGAATTTACTGGCAAAACCCGCGTTGCCCGGCATAAAGTGATTTATAAAATATTGGCCGATGAGTTGGAAAACGGTGTGCACGCCCTGGCTTTGCATACCTATACACCCGATGAATGGGGCAAGCGCCAAATTGCACCGGAATCCCCTCCTTGTCTGGGTGGTGGAAAGTAAATTAGTGCTGATGACAAGAATGAGTGGCTAACGATGGGCAAGCGAACAAAAAGCATTCTGATAAATGGGCTTGTTTTTTTTCTGGTTTATATGGCGGTTCACTTTTACCAAACCCGATTGACACCGACAGGTCAGGCGCCTGAAATAAAAGGCTGGTTGCTTGAGGGAAAAGCCTTTCAGGGCTTGTATTCGCACGAGAAACCCATACTGGTTCATTTTTGGGCGACTTGGTGTAAAGTGTGTGAACTGGAAGAAAGTAGCATTAACAGTATAGCACGTGACTACCCTGTTATTAGTTTGGCAAGTCAGTCAGGCAGTTTTGCTGAGGTGAAAAAGTTCAAGCTGGAGAACGGGCTGGCATTTCCCATTATTGTTGATCAGCAAGGTTTGCTGGCAAAAGAGTGGGGTGTTGTTGGTTTTCCATCATCGTTTATCGTTGATGAAAATAATAATATTCGCTTTGTCGAGGTGGGATATACCACCGAATTTGGCTTAAGGCTGCGTCTGTGGCTTGCAACATTTTTTACATAGTATTGGGCAGCAATAAAAAATTAACAATAAAATAATAAGTGAGAGAAAATGGAAAACTGGATAGTAAGACACGTCGAAAGTATTATGCTGGTGGTTGGAATTGTCGGTTTTATTTTGGTTGGTGCAATATTTGTGGCGTATTTTATATTGGCCCGTCGAGTCAAAAGAAAGCGCTTGGCGGAACAGGAATATGAAGATAATTAATCTGATTGATCATTTATTGCTTTCATTTCGCTAAGGGTTTTACCAACAAGATTATAACGCCAGCCGCTTAACACCGGCAGTAAGGTTTTTCCCCGTACGAGTTTTTCTATTTCCTTTTTGCTGCAAATAACACTTGCCTCGATATTTTCTTGCTCTGCAATTTGTTTAATGTGTTTTTGCATTGCCTTTACCAATTTATTTTCGGCCTCGGTTAGCTGTTGAAAGTCATGTTTATGCACTTCTTCTCTGGCGTTCAGTCCTTTCTGCACAAGGGTAAGTAATTCTTTTCCGAACTTACGGGTGACGTATGAAGGCACATTGTCAAGTTGCTTCATGTCGTTCAAGGTGGTGGGCTGGTGGATGGCAATCTCGGAAATAACCGTGTTATCGAAAATATATTTTCGCGGTCTGTTGCGTTTTATTGCTTGCGCTTCCCGCCACTGTGCAATTTCCGAGGCGATTTGTCGCTCGGTCGCATTTGAGAGGTGGTGATTTCGTAACTTTTTCCATGCGCTAGATGGGTCGGGTCGATAAAGTGAATGGTCTAGCAATGCCTCGTTGTCGGAATCTGGCCAGCGTAATCGATTAGAGGATTTGAGGGCCTTGATTTGCTTCTCGTAAACCTGAAGTAAATAAATCACATCATTTGCTGCGTATTCGAGTTGTTTTTGGGGCAAAGGCCGTCTTTCCCAATCTGCTCTTGTGAGTGATTTGTCCAGTTCAATATGTAAATAATCACAAACCAATTTGGCATAACCGACTTGTGCGGGAAAGCCGAGAATGGCCGCAGCAATTTGTGTATCGAATACGGGTTTTGGTAATGTTTCGAATAAATAATAAAAAATTTCCAGATCTTGCCGTCCTGCGTGAAACACTTTTAAAATAGTTTCGTCCGCGAAAAGGGCTTTTATTGGCTCAAGATTGTCAATTTCAAAAGGATCAATACAAAATGTGTGTTGACTGGATGCCAGTTGAAAAAGGCAGGGAATGGGGAAATAGGTTGTTTCTCGTTTAAATTCGGTATCTACAGCGATTACATCACTTTGTGATAATTTAATACAGGCTGCATTTAGTTGCCTGGTGCTGGTAATTAGTTCATATGTCAAAACAGGTGCCCTGGAAAGCGTTTATCGGTCATTCGGCGGCGTATATTCTACTACGTATTTTTCTTCCAGGGATATCATTATTGCGATAAAAAATAAGGTCGCTGTATTGAAAGACATGCATCAATATGAGTCGACAAAAATGCCGGACACACGCCCTTAGGGTAATGTGCTAATAGTGCATAAGCGTGTCTTTAGCCATCTGTTGTAAATACAGGGTGCGTTTTTCATAGGCATAATCGAGGGCTTTTTGAATTTGTTCGGGGGTTGGTATGCCATTGCTGTTGTTTTCTTTGGTGATTACCCGGTTAATTACCATACCCAGTGTCAGCAGTGGTGTGGAGCAGACGATAATATGTTTGCATTCTTCCCATACTTTCGGGTCTTCTGTGCTTAGCAGTGAAGTTAATAATAGATTATGCTTTCCGATAAAAGTGGAAACCAGCGATTGATATTGGTTGCTCATGTGCCGCTCCCTGTGGTGCGTCTTTATCGCAACAAATTTAAGGCGCAAAAGATGTGTATGTCAATTACCGTGAAAGACGAGCAAATTCCACGCCGTGGATTTATCTGGGGTGCGGAGAGTGACGTTGTTGAGGCGGACGCGTTGAGAACCCTGGTGGCTACCAGGGAGGGTTTTTAGCAAAAAACAGCTGCGAACGCCGCGTTCAGGCCGCCGCGTCCGAGGCGAATTCAATTAAGGCATTGAGCTCTTTGACTTTAAGAATAAGCGCTGTATCGCCTTGGATTGCTTCGGCTGTAAAAGTTTCTTCGTCTGCATAAGCGCTGTCAGGTGTTTGTTGCGGATTGTTGGGCTGATTTAACAGAAATGAAAACATGAAATACTCCAAAAGTTACAATAAAACTGTGAGTGTCGTTATGCTGCATTCTTCGGCCATTAGTCATGTTTCAAGGCGCTTGCAGCGTTTTTCAGCTTTCTTTAGGTGTCTGTTCCATTTGTCGTCAAAGAAGGCTGTCAGACATCATGTCCGCTTAAATAGTATGTTAAATGTGCAATGTTACGTTTATATTAAGCTCCCTTATAAAATGGGGTAGCGTTGATTGCTTTTTTAGTGTGTTTCAGTTGCTACGCAGCAAAATATGAACCAAGTTATTGTATTTTCGGTTAAAAACGAGATTTATAGTATATTCAGTTAATTACAGAATCATTCTAAACGGGCTTGTTGTTTATGAATCGGTTTGCCATGGCGTGTTGTCCGAGTTGGTGACGTTAATTTGCCACGGAGGATTAAAGGGGGTTATTTATGCTGATAATGCCTGTTTGCATTGTTCGATAAATTGTGCCGGGGTGATGTTGTGGGTTCGCTTGATGGTGACGGGAGGCTGGTTTTTTCCGGGAATAAGGATAACAGTTGGGTAGCCATAAACACCAAATTCCTCTGCAATTTGATTTTCCAGCGGGCCTTTTTCAGGATTGATTTTAACCGCTAGGAGGTCGTTCATGAAGTGACTAACTTCAGGTGAGGAAAGCACTTCTTCACGTAGCTGTTTGCAGTTAGGGCACCAGTCGGTATAAAAAAATATGGCAATGGGCTTGTTGTTTTCTTTTTGCTCACGCATGCTGGCAATAAATCCCGGTACGTCGTCTTTCCATTTGTTCAATGAGCTGTCTATTGCATGAGTATTTAGTTGGATCAGCATAAAGCCTAGTGCGGTAAGGATGATGCTAACGACGATAGTGATTTTCTGGAATAGGGATATTTTCATATGCAGTTGGTCTGGGAAGCTGTTTAACGGTAAGTGACAGTATACGCAAATTCAAGATATAAAGCAGAGGCGCGTTGCCTGGCGTTAACATTCTTCACCGGATTAAACGGCGAATTAATGCATGGTTGACAATTTCCACCGTGTTTGTCGATTCCTTGACGGATTACTGGCGTGGATGTGCACTGAATACGCCTTGGTTGAGGGTGTTTTTCTTAAATTAATATGGAAAACGAAAACGATAATCTCTATACTGGAATATACTTGTGGGTATTGTATGTCTGCAACGGAGGGTGCTTTGGTACTAAACTGGACAGGCACCGGATAATGAGCAAAATTTGCTTTTTTTGTTTGGTCTCTTGTTTAAGGTGTTTGTATCGGGGTATGCGAGTGTTTTACTTGGCTCAAATTAAGTAACAAAACTTAACGGGCTAATTTTTATATATTTATAGGTAGGGTTTTCATGAGTAGTGGTACAGTAAAATGGTTTAACGAAACTAAGGGCTTTGGTTTTATTTCACCTTCTGACGGCGGAGAAGATGTTTTCGTTCATTATTCTTCAATTAAGACCGAAGGATTTAAAACATTAGCAGAAGGTCAGGCTGTCAACTTTCAATCTGAAAAAGGCCCAAAAGGGTTGACTGCGACTGAAGTCACAATTGCTTAAACAAATGATAAAAAAGGCCTCGTAAATCGAGGTCTTTTTTATTATAACTGTTTGTAATTGATCGGTTTTGGCGTATTCAGGGGGATGGCGCTGTTCCATCCCCCTGACGGTTGTCTGTATTTTGCTCAATCTGTTCTCATCGTTTGTACATAATGGTACAATGCACGCCCGTGCAAATGCCACCTTCCGCGTTATTATGTTTTTTGATGGTATTTTTTCCTGATTTTGAATCCCGTTTGGCTTGTCCAGGCTAATCAACTTTGCAGTTAACCCCCAATTATGACCGAACAAACCAAGGATATTTTCTCATACCGTAAATTTTGGGCAAAACGCTTTGGGGTGGCTCCGGAGTTGCCGTTGACGCGTAAAGAAATGGATGTTTTAGGGTGGGATTCCTGTGACATTATTCTCGTCACGGGTGATGCTTATGTTGATCATCCCAGTTTTGGCATGGCTGTTATTGGCCGCGTGCTCGAGGCCCAGGGTTTTCGCGTTGGTATTATTTCCCAGCCGGATTGGCAAGATAAAAATGATTTTATGTCGCTGGGGAAGCCAAATTTATTTTTTGGTGTTACCGCGGGCAATATGGACTCGATGATAAATCGATATACTGCTGATCGCCGTGTTCGCAGCAATGATGCCTACACTGCCGACGGTGTTGGAGGTAAGCGTCCAGACCGTAGTGTGCTGGTTTATTCGCAGCGTTGCCGAGAGGCTTATCGGGATGTGCCGATCATTGTGGGCGGTATTGAGGCAAGTTTGCGTCGTATAGCGCATTACGACTACTGGTCTGACAAAGTGCGTCGATCATTGCTGCTGGATGCAAAAGCGGATTTACTGGTTTATGGAAATGGTGAGCGTCAAGTGGTGGAAATTGCACACCGTTTGGCTGCCGGTGAAGATGTTAAACAGATGACGAATATTCGCGGTACGGCATTTGTGACAAATACACTCCCGGCGCAATTTCACATTATGGATTCCCGCGATGTGGATACTCCGGGTAAGATTGAAAGGATTGATAACCCCTATGTGGAGCGAAGTGTCACCTCTAATGACGGTAAAGCCGCAGCCAAGAAAAAAATCACGCCTGGAGATGAAAAAGCTGTGCAATTTCAGCGTTTGCGTGATATTAAGCGTGATCGCTCCCGCGTTGCTTTGCGGTTGCCTGACTATGAGTCGGTAAAAAGCGATAAAGTGTTGTATGCTCACGCGTCGCGGGTATTGCATCTTGAAACCAATCCACATAATGCGCGCGCCCTTTTTCAGGCACACGGAAAACGAATTGTATGGCTAAATCCGCCTCCGTTGCCGTTGTCTACCAAAGAACTGGATGCGGTTTTTGAATTAAATTATACCCGTTTGCCGCATACACAATACAAGCAGGCAAAAATTCCAGCCTATGAGATGATTCGTTTTTCTATCAATATAATGCGCGGTTGTTTTGGTGGTTGTACTTTTTGCTCGATTACCGAGCACGAAGGCCGTATTATTCAAAATCGCTCTGAAGACTCGGTTATTCGGGAGATTGAAAAAATCAGAGACAGTGTCCCTGGGTTTACTGGTGTTATTTCGGATCTGGGTGGCCCAACGGCAAATATGTATCGTTTGGCCTGTAAGGATGAAAAAATTGAGGCTTCATGCCGCAAACCTTCGTGTGTTTTTCCCGGAATCTGTCAAAATCTAAACACCAGTCATAAATCACTTATCTCATTATATAAGCGAGCACGTGGTTTGCCGGGCGTAAAAAAAATATTAATTGCGTCCGGTTTGCGTTATGACTTGGCTGTACGCTCGCAGGAATATGTAAAAGAGTTGGTGACTCATCATGTGGGTGGGTATTTAAAAATAGCCCCTGAGCATACCGAAGACAGTGTTTTGTCAAAAATGATGAAACCGGGTATGGGGGCATATGATGCATTTAAAAAGCTTTTTGACAAGTTCTCAAAAGCAGCCGGAAAAGAACAATATCTAATTCCCTATTTTATTGCAGCGCACCCGGGAACCACCGATGAAGATATGATGAATTTGGCAATTTGGCTAAAAGCGAATGACTTTAGAGCGGATCAGGTGCAAAATTTTTTGCCGTCACCAATGGCTACGGCATCAGCTATGTATTATTCAGGAAAAAATCCGCTTAAAAAAGTCAGTGCCGATAGTGAAAATGTGCCGGTTGCACGCGGTGCAATTCAACGGCGCTTACACAAGGCTTTTTTGCGTTATCATGATGCCAACAATTGGCCGATATTGCGTGAAGCCTTAAAGCGCATGGGGCGCGCCGATTTAATCGGAAACGGAAAGCGGCACCTGATTCCCAGTTGGCAGCCTAGAGGCACGGTCAGCTCGGTGGGTGCGCAAAAAGATTGCCGTAAAAATGCGGTAACAAAAAAACGCTCAGTTTCGCACAACAAAACGTTTAAAACCCAGCATACCGGCTTGCCGAAAAATTCACGACTAAAAAAATCAACTGGGCAGGCGACGGGGCGTAAAACAGGGTCGAAAAAAGTGCCTTCTAAGCGGCGTTCACATTAGTTTATTTTGAAGATTTTTGATGCACTCCTCGGTGCTGTACTTTACCGTCCAGTCAAGTTCCTTTTTTGCTTTTGAGGCGTCGATTATCAAGGGATACGGCATGCCATTTAGCCAGCCGGGCTCTTCACCAATGCTACTTATTTTCCATAAACTTTGGTGTATAAATTTCAATAAAGTCATTGGCACAGGAATACTTATTTTATGCGATAGTTGAATCATTTGTTTAAATGATATTGGCGGGTCAGCGGCGAGATTAAGTATTGATGAACTTTGTAAGTGGATGGACTTGACGATGGCGTCGGCAACATCACTTTCCCATATGCACTGCAATAAAGGTTGTGGATCAGGGAGTCTGGGATAAAAAGGTTGTTTGATTAAGGATAGCAAGAATGGCTGTGATTTGGGGCCAAGTATAACGTGGGGACGCAAGCGAATAACCGCAATTTGATTCCGTTGCTCAAACTTGTCCAGCCAGTCCTCGACTTTGTTTTTGTCTTCGGCGTATGAAAAACCGCTCATGACTTTTCGTTTTTGTGTTTCTTTAATCGCATCTGGATTTTCAGGCCAGGCACCGTATACGACAGCACTGGACAAGTGAATGATTGTTTTTACCGATTGGGCAGCGGCACTTTGAAAAACATTGATGCTGCCGTTGACATTTATATCGAAAATTAATTCACGATTTTTTCGTTTGCGTCCCAGCGTACTCCTTAGGACGATAAAAGCAAGGTGAATTACGCAGTCGCAGCGGTGCATAAGGGTCGCAATGTTAGGGTCTCGAATATCCAGAATATTTTCTTTAAATTTGCGGTGCTGGAAATCGCCTTTGCAAACATCAATACCTTCAACAAGCGTAATCTCGTTTATTTCACAAAGCAGGGGGAGTAATACTGAAGCCAGGTGAGAGCTGGAGCCGGTTACAACAATTTTCATTCTTTTGTTATCATTCTTGTGTAAAGCAGGGAATAACCTGGTCGTGTATTAGCTGCATTGATTCTTGTACAGTGGCGGAGTCAATTGCACCAGCACCAATGGCCAATAATATATTGTCGACGCTGGCTGCTTCCAGTTTTTTTAGTTTTTTTACGCAATGTTCAGGGTTGCCGACAATAACCAGTCCGAAGGTTTCCAGTATTTTTAAATTGACGGTTTTGCTTAACAAACCCTGAAATTTACCAATTGACTTGTAGTATTCATAGCTTTCATGCAGATTTTTTAATACAGGCGATGTTTGTTGCAATAAATGACGATAAAACCATTCAAAAGCGGGCTTCGCTATTCTTTGTGCGCGCTTTTCATCTTCAAGGCACAAAATGCCAACTGTCATGGCAAGCTTGGGGTTTAAAGAAGCATTGAGATCAATCGAATCCCCTTGATATTTCGTCCAAGACTTGCGATAAAGTTTGATGTCTTCTTTGACCATAAACCAAGGTTTAAATGGCCCAACCATGACACCAACACCAAGTTGAGCGGCCATTTCGTAGCTTGAAGGGCTGACCGCGGCTGTCCATAAGGGTGGATGAGGTTTTTGTAATACTTTGGGAAAAACTTCAATATCATTTAATGTGAAGTGTTTGCCTTGAAAGTTAATCGCGTTACCTGAAAAGGATTGTTTGATGATATCAACGCTTTCTTGGGTGATTGTGCGACTATCGCACATGGCGACGCCGAAGCTTTCATATTCTTTTGGTGAGAAGCCACGACCAAAGCCAAACTCCAGACGGCCGTTGGATAATATATCCAATGTGGCCAAACGCTCGGCAACGCGAACAGGATGGCTGTATGGCAGTGGCACAATGGCGTGACCCAAGCGAATGTTTTTTGTGCGCTGAGACAATGCGGCTAAAAAAAGTTCGGGGGCAGAGCTGTGTGAGTATTCCTTCATGTAGTGGTGCTCAACCAGCCAGGCAGTTTTATAACCCAGAGAGTCGGCAAGCGCGATTTCATCCAGTGCTTGTGAAAATATCTGTTGTTCGCTACAGCCAAGTTGCTCGGGAACCGAAAGTTCGTAGAAAAGGTCGAATTGCATTCTGATCCAATTATAAAAAGAAAATAGAGAGACGTCGTAAGTATGCATATTACTATTGCTGTCAGCGGTTTTCAGCAGGAAGTTTGGTCAAAGTCTTTTTTTCCCGATGATTTGCCAGAAGATTGGCGTTTTGATTACTACGCAAACGAATTTAGAGCGATTTTTTTGGATAAATCGGATCGGCATCGCTTGGGTAGCTTGGTGTTTGAGCAGATATTGAGTGAAGCCAATGCCGGTTTTACGTTTGCACTGGAAGTTGATGGTGATCAAAATGCGGACTTTGGTTTGGTTTATGACACGAAGAGTACAGTCTTGATGCTTGAATTTGGGCCAACCAAGGTTGTTGTGTCAATGACAGATATTTTTATTGAGCAGGCAGTCATTGTTCATCAGCAAAATAACTGCGAATCGGCCTGTGTTTTGCGAGTAAGTTCAAACCGAGTGCCCAACAATGAGGAAATTAAACGGCTATTAGTGTTTATAAATGCACATTACGGCAATTTTGATCGGGTTTATGTGTTTTTTGCCCATGGCTTTATGGCGGTAAAAGTGTTGAATGCAGCCAGGGTGATAAATGAGTTGCTTTAAGCTGGATTTGGCGTTTGTCTCTGGTGAGAAACGGTATATAGTGAAGGTAATTGATTTTCAATCATTTTTAGCGAATAGAATCTATCGCGCTTGGATTGTTGTTTTGATTCGCGTGACCCACTCGCTGAAAAATTGCATATGTTAGAGTAAAAATTCAGGAGTAGAGATATATCGACGATTTGTTGGTCAAAATGGACAATGTCACATTCAGTCACAGTAGTCGTGTGATTCTCGATGGTATTGGTATTGAAGTGCCCCGCGGAAAGATTACCACGATCATGGGCCCGAGTGGCACTGGAAAAACGACGGCATTACGGCTGATTACGGGGCAATTGTTGCCCGATAGTGGGACGGTAACAGTCGATGGGTTAAATGTTTCCCGGTTGCCGCGAAAGCCGTTATTTGAATTACGCAAGCGCATGGGGATGATGTTTCAGTCCGGTGCCTTATTTTCTGATTTATCTGTATTTGAAAATGTCGCATTCCCTTTGCGTGAACATACCAATATTCCCGAGAGTATGATTCGCGATATCGTCATTATGAAATTGCAAGCGGTAGGCTTGCGTGGTGCCCGGAAATTGATGCCAGCAGAACTATCCGGGGGGATGGCGCGGCGAGTTGCGTTGGCACGAACTATTGCTCTGGATCCAATGATGATTTTATACGATGAGCCTTTTACCGGCCAAGATCCCATAACGGTCGGTGTCATCATGGCATTGATTCGCAAGTTAAATGATAACCTGGGTTTAACCAGTGTGATTGTGTCCCACGATGTTGCTGAAGTTTCGCGTATTTCTGACCGTATTTATATTATATCCGGTGGCAAGGTGGAGGCCGTTGGTTCGCCGCAGGAGTTGCAGAATTCCGGTTCTCCTTGGGTGCAGCAATTTTTGCATGGCCGACCCGATGGACCAGCTAAATTTCATTACCCTGCGGCCGCTTACGCCGAGGATTTACTCGATTTATGAATACGGTGCTGGAAATAATTCGTCGCATTGGTGTCAGGGCGACAAATGCTGTTCAGCGGCTGGGGCGTGGAAGCCTGTTTTGTGTTCATACTTTGATGTCACTGGGATTTATTTTCAAAGAGTTTTTTTTGTTGGTAAAGCAGTTGCATTCAGTTGGTGTATTGTCTCTTCAGATAATTGCGGTGTCAGGTCTCACCGTAGGCATGGTACTTGGTCTTCAGGGATATACCACGTTGGTGGATTTTGGCGCTGAGCAGTCACTTGGGCAAATGGTGGCATTATCGCTGGTGCGAGAAATGGGGCCAGTGCTAACGGCACTGCTTTTTGCCGGCAGGGCCGGTTCGGCACTGACAGCTGAAATCGGTTTGATGAAAGTGACTGAGCAATTGCCGGCAATGGAAATTATGGCAGTAGACCCTTACCGTAAAGTGATAGCGCCGCGTTTTTTGGCTGGTGTGATTTCCATGCCATTACTGGCGGCGGTATTTAGCGCGCTTGGTGTGTTTGGGGGGTATTTGGTTGGCGTTGAGCTGCTTGGGGTGGACGCAGGCAGTTTTTGGTCGCAAATGCAAGCTAAAGTGGATTTGTATGAGGACATTATCAATGGTGTTATCAAGAGCGTGGTTTTTGGTGTTGTTGTTACTTGGATCGCTGTGTT
>Ga0256830_1000210_pt1 | contig 50972 bp, 49 predicted proteins | sample 128326metaG_FD_190537 | JGI IMG/M metagenome (GOLD analysis project Ga0256830, IMG submission 190537) | Hydrothermal vent microbial communities from Lau Basin, Pacific Ocean - 128-326 | ecosystem: Environmental > Aquatic > Marine > Hydrothermal vents | place: Pacific Ocean: Lau Basin | collected... | reverse complement strand
CTGGACGCCATCTGCCGCAGCGCCGCCGCGCTCAAGGAGGCCAATCCGGACGTCCAGCTCGGCTATTCCTTCGTCGTCACCTGGCGCGGCGCCCGGGCCGAGGACCGGACGGTGGTCGAGAACCTCGGCGAGATGGAAGAGGCGGCGGTCCGTGCCAAGGAGCACGGTTTCGACTACATCTCCTTCAAACCCTTCCTCCAGCGCGAGGACGAGGGCGCCGAGGTCTTCGACCCCACGGGAGGGGGGCGGTCGCCCGAGGAGATCCGCTGCCTGCTGCGTGAGGGCCTGCTCGCCGCCGCACGGCACGAGGATGCCGGATTCCGGGTCGTCGAGAGCACCAACCTCCGCGTCTTCCTCGACGGGAGCTGGCGGGACTACACGGTGCAGCCCCGCGAGTGCCACCTCCAGGCGCTGCGGCAGGTGATGAGCCCTCTCGGCACCTTCAACTGCCCCGCGCACCGCGGCGTGGCCAAGGCCCGCATCGGCGGCACCGCTGCTTGGTCCGGCGACGGCGGCGAGGGCGCCGAGGGCACCGCGCGGTTGCTGGACGCCTTCGACGCGAGTCACGAGTGCTCGAACGTGACCTGCCTCTACAACCCGGTCAACCACCTCCTGGAGCGGGTGGTGTCGGGCGACGGCGACGTCGCCGACCTCTTCCCGGAGGGCGAGGAACTCGGCGATGCCTTCCTCTGACCGAGGCGGCGACGGCCTGCGTGCGCTGCGCAGCGAGTACGAGTCCGCAGCTCGTGCCCGGCACTACGCCGAGGAGCGCTGGACGCGCACCCGCCGGGCGCGGCGCACCGACCGGCGGGAACAGGGCTTCGTCGGCGCCTGGCTGGAGGAACTCGGCCCGTTCCGCCGCGCCCTGGACCTGCCCTGCGGCACCGGGCGGTTCGCGCCGTTGCTGGCCCGCCACGCCCACGAGGTCGTCGCCGTGGACGCAGCCCACGCCATGCTGCTCCGACATCCGGGGAGGAGTCGCCTCCAGGCCTCGGCCGGGGCGCTGCCCTTCGCCGAGGCCTCCTTCGACGTCGTGCTCTGCTCGCGGCTGCTCCACCACCTGCTCGAGCCCGAGTTGCGGACCGCGGTCCTCGCCGAGTTCGCCCGGGTCTGCCGCGGCCCCCTGATCGCGAGCCACTTCGACTCGCGCAGCTACCAGGCGTGGCGCGCCGGGATCCGCCGGCGTGACCGGGCCCGCTTCGCCCAGACTCCGGCCTCCTTCCGCGCCGAGGCCCTGGCCGCAGGCTGGCGCGAGCGCGACCGCCGCTACGTGGCGCGCGGTTGGAGTCAACAGACCTGGGTCCTGCTCGAGCCGGTGGGGGAGCGGCGGACGGGAGGCCGGGCGTGACCTGGCGCCACGGCGGCGCTCCGCCTCCCGGCGCCCACGGAGCGCCGCAGGCGCCGGACCGGGCCGGCTGGCCCGATTGGACGCTGGTGGCCGAACTGTCCCGGTCCGCGAGCACCGAGACCCTGTTGCTCGCCGCCCCGGACGGGCGTCTCTACGTGCGCAAGCGCTACCGCTTCCCGACGCTGGCGCGCAGGCTGCGCCCCGCATTGCGCCACACCGGCCTGCCGCCGGCCCGGGTCGCCGCGGAAGCGCGGGCCCTACGGGAGTTCGCGCGCCGCGGGCTGCCCGCGGTACGCCCGGTCGCCTGGGCCGTGGAACGTGACCGCCTCGGGCTGGTCCGCGACTCGTGGCTCCTCACCGAGGCCGAGGACGCGCCCGACCTCGGCGCCCTCCTCGCCGGGGCCGGGCCCCCGCCGCTCACCGAGGTCGCAGTGGCGCGTTCCATCCTCTCCCTCCACGAAGCCGGGGTCTTCCACGGCGGCCTGGCGCCGCGGAACCTGCTCGTCGTCCGGCGCGACGACGAGCGCGCGCCCCGCTGCGTCTGGCTGGACCCCGCCAAGGTCCGCTTCTTCCAGGGGCCGGTGCCGCCGCCCCTGCGCGCCGCCGAAGCGGTCCGTTTCGCCGCGGCCTGCGGACCGGACCGGGTCGCCTTCGCCGCCGCCGTCCTCGACCGCATCGGCGCCGGCCTGTCGCGGTCGGAGCGGGCGGCCTTCACGGCCGCCCGCTCGCGGCTGGAGGCCCGGCCGCCGCGCTGGTTGGTGCGCGAACGGGCTCGCGCCGCCGCTACTGCAGGTCCTGCTTCTCGAGCTCCTCGGCCAGGGCCGGCAGCACCTCGTTGACGTCGCCGACGATGCCGTAGGTGGCGTGCTGGAAGATCGGGGCCTCCGGGTCGCGGTTGATGGCCACGATGACCTTGGAGGAGTTCATGCCCGCCAGGTGCTGGATGGCGCCGCTGATGCCGGCGGCGACGTAGAGCTCGGGCGACACCGTCTTGCCGGTCTGGCCCACCTGCTCGCTGTGCGGCCGCCAGCCGGCGTCCACCACGGCGCGGGACGCACCGAGGGCCATGCCGGGCACGGCGTCGGCGATGCGCTCGAGGAGGTGCCAGTTCTCGGGGCCGCCCATGCCGCGGCCGCCGGCGATGACGCGGGCGGCTTCGGCGACGTCGGGACGAGCGCTCTGCTTGGCCTCCACGGTGACGACGTGGGCCTGGCCGGGTTCCGGAGCGATCTCCTTCACCTCGGCCTCGGCCTCGCGACGGACCACGGGGAAGTGGTTGCCGCGCAGGCTGGCGACCGCGACCGGGCCGACGACGCGGACCTTGGCGACGGCGCGTCCGCCGTACACCGGCCGCGTCCAGACCAGCGACTCGGGGTCCACCGCGGTGCAGTCCGAGGCGAAGCCGGTGTCGAGCAGGGCGGCGATGCGGCCCTGCAGGTCGCGCCCGCGCACGGTGGCCGCGAGCAGGACGACTTCGGCCGAAGTCTCCCGGGCGACGCGCGCTGCGGTGGCGGCAGCCCCGTCGGGGCTGTGGCGTTCGCCGGATGCGACCAGGACTTCGTCGGCGCCGAAACCGCCGAGCGAGGCGTCGGCGTCGCCGGCCGATTCCGTGACCAGGGCGACGACGCGCCCGGAACGGGCGTCGGCCAGGGTGCGGGCCGCGCCCAGGACCTCCTGGCTCGCGGGCCGGAGCTTCCCGTCGCGGGTTTCGAGGAGGGCGAGGATGGTGCTCATGGGGCGGGAGACGTCAGAGGACCTTGGCTTCTTCGCGCAGAGCGCGGACGAGTTCGGGCACGGCGGCCGCGCCTTCGCCGACGATGCGGCCGGGCGGGCGCGGCGGCGGCGGCGCGAGTTCGACGACCTCGACCTTGGCCGGCGGCAGGTCCACCTGGACCGTCTCGAGCGGCTTGCGCTTCGCCGCCATGATGCCCTTCAAGCTGGCGTAGCGAGGCTCGTTGAGCCCCTTCTGGCAGGTGAAGGCGCACGGCAGGGGGGCTTCGAGGGTCTCGCTGGCGCCCTCCACCTCGCGGCGCGCGGTCGCCTTCCCGTCGGCGATCTCGAGCTCGACGATCTCCGAGAGGCACGGCATCCCGAGTCGGGTCGCGACCGAGGGACCGACCCCGTGCTGGTCGCGGTCCACCGCCTGCTTGCCGAAGAACACCAGGTCCCAGGGGCCGCGCTGCTCGGCTTGCTCCGCCAGCACCTGGGCCGTGGCTTCGGCATCGAGGAAGGCGGCGTCGGAGTGCGTCAGCAGGATCGCCTCGTCCGCGCCCATGGCGAGCACGGTGCGCAGTTCCTTCTGCGCTTCCGGCGGTCCGAGGGTGATGGCGGTGACGGTGGCGTCGCCGCCGGCCGCCTCCTTGCGGCGCAGGGCTTCCTCCACGGCGAACTCGTCGTAGGGGTTGAGGACGAACTCGACCCCCTCGGGGTCCATGCGGAGGCCGTCGGCCACCCGGATGCGGGCGGTCGTGGCGGGAACGCGCTTGACGAACACGAGGATCTTCATGGGTGGCTCCGGGGCAAAGGGCGGCACATGATAGCCGCGTCCGGTCGGCTTCGGCCGGGCAGGATGATGCCCTCGGGCGTTCAGGCCAGCTTGAAGCGACGGCCCAGGTAGACCCGCCGGACCTCGGGGTCCTCGACCAGTTCCTCGGGGGGGCCCACCGCGATCACTTCGCCCTGACCCAGGATGTAGGCCCGGTCGGTGATCTGCAACGTCTCGCGCACGTTGTGATCGGTCAGGAGGATGGCGATGCCCTTGTCCTTGAGTCGGGCCAGGATCTCCTGGATCTCCTCGACCGCGATCGGGTCCACGCCCGAGAAGGGCTCGTCGAGGAGGATGAGACGGGGTTGACCGATGAGCACCCGGGCGATCTCGAGGCGTCGGCGCTCGCCGCCGGAGAGGACCTCGGCGCGGCTGCCGCGCACCACCAGGAGGCCGAACTCCTCCAGCAGCTCCTCGCATCGTCGCTCGGCGCGTTCGCCGCGGATCTTGCGGATCTCGAGGACGGCGCGGAGGTTGTCCTCGACCGACAGCTTGCGGAACACCGACGGTTCCTGCGACAGGTAGCCCATGCCGAGGCGGGCCCGTTTGTAGATCGGCTCGCGGGTGACGTCGCGGCCCTGGAACCAGACCCGACCGCGGTCGGGCGAGACCATGCCCATGCACATCCGGAAGGTGGTGGTCTTGCCGGCTCCGTTCGGGCCGAGCAGTCCGACGAAGGTGCCGGGGGCGACTTCCAGGTCCACGTCGCGGACCACGGCGCGCCCCCGGTAGGACTTCCACAGCCCTTCGGTTCGGAGCAGCGGTTCCTCGGCCATGGTCAGTGGACCAGCCCGAAGCGCCAGACCGGGCTGAAGGGCGGGATCGGCAGGAACACGGCGATGGCGCGGCCGATGACGTACTCGCGCGGCACGAACGGCGCCGGCTCCAGGCGGTCGGTCGAGCGCTGCATCTCGGTGATGGAGTACTGATGGATGCCGCCGTGCTCGTCGCGGAAGGTCATCACCGTCCCCTCGCGGTTCCAGCGCGGGTTGTCGAAGGTCGGATCGGCGCCGTGGGCCATGTGGTCGCCGCGCACGCGTTCGGTGCCGTCTGCCGCCGCCGGCTCGAAGGTCAGCGTCTCGGCCTGCCAGTCGCGGCTGTCGAGCGAACCCTGGGTGTTGTCTCCCATCATGAAGTAGTGCCCCTCCGGGACGTCGAACACGGGCGGGGCGCCGCTCTGGCGCGGCGGCAGGTAGTAGACGTCGCGCCAGACGGTCGGCGGTTCCAGGGTCCAACGGCCGCCGCGGCTGCGGAAGTCGAGCGCCGTCCGCGTCGGCTGGCGCGAGGCGAGCACGAAGTCCTCCTGCCAGAGCAGGCCGTCGCCACTTCGATTCGCGGCGAGCCGCAGCCGGTGGTCCCACCACGAGAAGTCCAGGTCGAAGGCGCCGTCGCCGGACAACCGTCCCTCACGCTCCAGCCCGAGCTCCGGCTGGGTCAGGGTCAGCGAGCCGTCGGGGCGCAGCGTCAGCGTGAAGTCGAGGCCGCCGAAGGCCAGGAGGGCGCGGAACTCGCCGTCCGCCGCCTCGGGAGTCACCCTGAAACGGGCGCGCAGGTCGCCTACCACGTACTGGGCGCGCGCATTGCGGGTCGGCACCCGGTCGGCGATGGCGTCCGGGTAGCCGTGGTTCGGTTGGTCCTTGATGCGGTGGTCGTAGAGCGTGCGTCCCGTCCCGGAGAAGCGGAGCGAGCCGTCCTCGCCCCGACTGACGTCGCCGGCTTCGCTCCAGCCCAGCCAGGTCGCCGCCGCGGTGTGGGGAGGCGGCCACACCCGCTTCCAGACGTGGGCCTGTACCTTCCACGGCTTGCGCAGGATGGCGAAGTCCTCGTCGCTGCCGAGCGGACGCGCCCACAAGTCACCGTCGTCGATCAGCAGCTGCTCGCCCCCGAGCCCGACCAGCCGCTTCACGTAGTTGACGTGGGTCAGGAGCGGATAGCGGAAGACCACCACCTCCCAGCGCTCCGGGTCCCGGAACCAGTAGCTGACCTTGTCGACCAGGACGCGGTCGTGGATCGCCCCCGAGGTCTGGCGGGTGACCGGGTCCAGCAGGGGAGTGCCCATCAGGGTCGGTTGCATGGAACCGGTCGGGATCTGGTAGGCCTCGACCGCGAACACCTTCAGGGCCATCGCCGCGACCACCGCGAAGACGCCGATCTCGAGGTTCTCGCGGAACGGATGCCGCGAAGCGGTCTTGCGGGCGCGCCCCATGCCCGGGGATTCTAGCCCCGGGCAGGATCGGACGGCGGCAGCAGCAGGGTGGCCTCGACGACGCCGGCGGTGGTCTCGGCCCGCACCCGCAGGCCGGGGTTGCGGAACCCCTCGGGCCACCGCAGGTGGTGGACCCGCCATGCCTTGCGCGGCCCGCCGGCGTCCACGTTCATCTCCCAGCCCTCCGCTTCTTCGCCGGGATCGAGGAGGCCGTCCCCGTCCAGGTCGTCGAAGGGTTCGACTTCCAACGCGTCGAACCACAGGGTCCGCTCGCCCGGGAGGACCTGGAGGTCGAGGAACGCGAGGTGTCCGTCACCGCTGCCGGCCGTCCACGGGGCGGCCACGAGGCGCAATCCGCCGGCCTCGGCGACGCCGCCGGGCGGGGGCAGGGGCTCGACGGCGCAGGACGCGCCGAGCAGGCCGAGAAGCCCGATGAGGAGGGGGAGACGGAGTTCCATCCCGGGAATCCTACCCCAGGTCCAGGCTCTCGGTCAGGGTCCCTTCGTCGGTGTCCAGCTCGCACCAGAGCCGGGGAGCGGCCAGGTCGGCGGGGAAGAGCACCTGGTGGACGGTGAGGACCCGGGCCTCGCTGCCGGACGTCGGCAGCGCCACCTTGCGGATGCCGGTGCTCTCGCCGGGGCCCAGGCGGCCGTCGCCGTCGCGGTCGTCGAAGACGGTGACCCGCAACCGGGTCAGGCGAGGGTCGCCGCTCGACTCCGCCCGCACCCAGGCCAGCATCCGTTGGTCGCCCCGGGCGCTCGGCGGGCTGGTCGTCACGGTGAGCTCGGCGGCCAGGTAGGCCTCGCGTTCCTCGGGGGTCATCCCGCAGGAACCGAGGCTGGCGAGACCGGTGATCAGGGAGAAGAGGAAGAGGGTGCGGAGTCGGTTCATGGTGCGCGATCCGGTGCGGGGCCGGGGGCTTCCCGGGGCGGCGGGAGCTCCCAGCGCTCGACCACCGGAGCGTACCACCATCCGCCGAGTCGGCCGACCTGCTCCAGTTCGGTCGCCCGGACCCGCCCCCGTTCGTCGAGCAGCTCCGGCGCCACGTGGAAGGCGACGACCTCGCCGAGCAGGAGGTCCACCGGGCCGTTGCCGACCTCGTGGTGGCCGACCAGGCGGCACTCCATGCGCGCCCGCGGCGCGGCCAGGCCCGGCGTGGCCAGGCACGCTCCGGGGGCGGTCTCCAGGCCCAGGCGTTCGACCTCCCCGACGCTCGGCGGGAAGGACCACGAGCTGGCCACGACGTCGTCCAGGTGGCCGCGCTCGACCAGGTGCACCACGAACTCGCCGCTCGCGAGCGCATTGCGCGCGGTGTCCTTGCGCGAGCCGTCCTCGCGTCGGGCCACCGCCACCGAGATCGTCGGCGGGTCGCCGCAGACGCCGTTGAAGAAACTGAAGGGCGCCAGGTTGAGCACCCCGTCGGCGGAGCGGCTCGTGATCCATCCGATCGGCCGCGGTGCGACCAGGGCCAGGAGCAGGCCGTAGGCGCGGCCGCGGGGCAGGGCGTCCGCCGGCAGGACGAGGCGGCTCGCGGCGGCGCTCATTCCTCGGTCGAGAGCACCGCCAGGAAGGCCTTCTGCGGAACCTCGACGTTGCCGATGGACTTCATCCGCTTCTTGCCCTCCTTCTGCTTGGCCAGCAGTTTGCGCTTGCGCGTGATGTCGCCGCCGTAGCACTTGGCGGTGACGTTCTTGCCGAGGGCGCGGATGTTCTCCCGCGCCACGATCTTGCCGCCGACCGCAGCCTGCAGCGCCACCTCGAACTGGTGCCGCGGGATCTCCTTCTTCAGCTTCTTCAGCACGGCGCGGCCGCGGCGCTGCGCCGCGTCGCGGTGGCAGATGCAGGACAGCGCGTCGGCCTCCTTGCCGCCGACCAGGATGCGCAGCTTGACCAGGTCGGCCGCCTCGAAGCGCGGTTCCTCGAAGTTCATCGTTCCGTAGCCGCGGGTGGCCGACTTGAGCTTGTCGTAGAAGTCGTAGATGACCTCGGCCAGCGGCAGGTCCCAGGTCAGCATCACCCGATGCGACGAGAGGTGCTCCTGGCGGAGGAAGCGCCCCCGCCGCTCGCTGCACAGCTTCATGATGGCGCCGATGCTCTCGGTCGGCACCAGCACGTGGGCCCGCACCACCGGTTCGCGGATCTCCTCGAAGAAGTTGGGGTCGGGGAGGTCGCCGGGCCGATGGATGATTCGGGTGGTGCCGTCCGAGAACAAGATCTCGTAGGGCACGCTGGGGGCGGTCTGGACGATGTCCAGGTCGCTCTCCCGCTCCAGGCGTTCCTGGACGATTTCCATGTGGAGCAGTCCGAGGAATCCGCAGCGGAAGCCGAAGCCGAGCGCGTCGGAGGTCTCGGGTTCGAAGACCAGCGACGAATCGTTCAGCTTGAGCGCATTGAGCGCCGCCCGAAGGTCCTCGAAGTCGCCGGGGTTGACCGGGTACAACCCGCACCACACCATCGGCTGGGGGTCGCGGTAGCCGGGCAACGGCTCGACCTCGGCTCCCTTGGCCAGGGCCAGGGTGTCGCCGACGCGGACGTCCTCCAGCGTCTTGATGTTGGAGACGAAGTAGCCGACTTCGCCCGCCGACAGCCGTTCCACCGGGGTCGGTTCGGGCGTGGACTTGCCGAGCTCCAGGGTCTCGTAGGTGGCGCCGACCCCGAGCAGCCGCACCTGGTCGCCCTTGCGCAGGGTGCCTTCCACGACGCGCAGATAGAGGATGACCCCGCGGAACTCGTCGTAGCGGGCGTCGAACACCAGCGCTCGCAGCGGAGCGTCGGGGTCGCCCTGGGGCGGAGGGATCTCGCGGACCACGGCCTCCAGGACCTCGCGCACCCCTTCGCCGGTCTTGGCCGAGCAGCGCAGCGCCCGCTCGCGCTCCAGGAGCAGCGTGTTCTCGAGTTCTTCGGCGATCTCCTCGGGCCGCGCGTGGGGGAGGTCCACCTTGTTGAACACCGGGATCACGGTCAGGTCGTGGTCCAGGGCGAGGTGGGCGTTGGCCACGGTCTGGGCCTGGATCCCCTGGGCCGCATCGATGAGGAGCAGCGCCCCCTCACAGGCCTGGAGCGACTTCTCCACCTCGTAGGCGAAGTCCACGTGGCCCGGCGTGTCGATCAGGTTGAGCAGGTATTCCTCGCCGTCCACCTCGGCGGTCAGCGAGACCCCGGCCGCCTTGATGGTGATGCCGCGCTCGCGCTCCAGGTCCATCGAGTCCAGCATCTGCTCCTGCGCCCGCCGCGGCTCGACCGCGCCGGTCAGCTCCAGGAAACGGTCCGCCAGCGTGGACTTCCCGTGGTCGATGTGCGCGATGATGCAGAAGTTGCGGATGCGCTCGGGCGGGAAGGTCTTGGTCATGGGACGGGTCGTTCCTCGACGCCGAGCAGGTCCGCCAGCACTTCGCGGAGGCTGCGCATGGCGATGCCGCGGTGACTGACGGCGGCCTTCTCCTCCGGCGTGAGGGCGGCGAAGGTGGCGCCGAGCTCTTCATGATAGAAGAGAGGGTCGTAGCCGAAGCCGCCCTCGCCCTCGGGGGCCTCCAGGATGCGGCCACGCACTCCGTGACCGACCGCGGCCACGATGCGCTCGGCATCGGCGACGACCAGGGCGCAGCGGAACACGGCGCCGCGTCGCTCCGGCGGCACGCCGGCGAGGCGCTCCAGCAGCAGCGCGTTGTTGGCGGCGTCGCGCCCGGGGCCCTCCACTCCCGCGAACCGGGCCGAGCGCACGCCGGGTGCCCCGTCGAGGGCGTCCACGCACAGCCCCGAGTCGTCGGCCAGCGCCCAGGCTCCGGGCCAGACGGAGGCGGCGGCCGCGGCGGCGGCGCGGGCCTTGAGGATGGCGTTCGCGGCGAAGGTGCTGCCGGTCTCCTCGACCGCGGGCAGGCCGCCGGGCAGGTCCTCCGGGCCGCGGACCGTCAGCGGAAGGTCGGCGCAGAGCTCGCGCAGCTCGCGCAGTTTGTCGGCGTTGCCGGACGCCAGGAGCAGGGTGGTGGTCGTGGTCATCGTGGTGATCCGGTTCGGGACGGCTCCGGAAGCGGCAGCCAGCGCGCAGCCAGGTGCGGCGCCGGGTCCGGTCGCCAGGACAGCATCAGGAACACGGGGCCCTCTTCGGGCACCTCGTCCGCGCCGCGGCCGAGGCCGCCGCCGGCGACGAAGACGGGGACGCCGTCGAGCACGGACTCGAGCGAGGCGTGGACGTGGCCGTGGAGCAGGAGGTCGGCGCCGAGGGCGGCCACCACCTCGCGCATCCAGGCGCGCTCGCCGGCGCGGCCGAGGTCGTGCCCGCGTCCGCGCGGGTCCACGATGGGGCGGTGGGTGAGGAGGACCGTGGCCGCGGTCCGCCCGCGGGGAGCCGCCAGCAGTGCGGCGACCAGCCGCCCGCGTTCTCCCGAGTCCGGGGGCCAGGTGTCCGCCGCGGTGTCGAGGTTCACGAACTCGACGCCGCCGAGGCGGAAGGCCCAGTTGCGGGGGCCGACGTTGCGGGTGAAGCCGCGGTGGAGCAGCTCGAGTCCGCGATGGAAGTCGTGGTTGCCGATGGCGGCGTACACCGGGACCGCGGAGCGTCGCACCGCCTCGGCCGCCGCTGCGAGCTCCCCCGGGCCGTAGGCGAAGTCGCCGAGGTGGAGCACGAAGTCGGCGCCGGCTGCGGCCGCGGCTTCGAGGAAGGCGTCGAGTTCGCCGCCACCGCCGGTGTCGCCGAGCGCCGCGACGCGGTAGCGGTCCCGCACGGGGAAGGTGGGCGCCAGGACCAGGTCGGCGGCGCCGGCGGGCACCAGCCAACGCCGTTCCAGTCCGTGCTGCGCCGCCGCCGCGAACTCGGCGTCGGTGGCTTCCGGGTGCACGTTCTCGACCACCACCTCGACCGGGACGTCCGTCGGATTGGAGACGTGGAGGACGGGCTCCGGCGTGAAGGCCCGCCAGCGCAGCCGCGGCCCGTCGTGAGCGACCAGATAGGCGCCCTCCGCGCGCACGCTCGGCGCCGTCGAGCCCCCGTCGAGCCGCGTGGGCTCCGGGGCGGGGTCCCACTGCAGGGGCGGCAGCCGCCACCCCCGCACGAAGCCGGGCGCAGCGGCGAGGCCCACTCCCAGGAACAGGACCACGGCTACGCGCCGCCCCGTCCTCATGGCGCCGAAGGCTCGGGTTCGGCGACGGCGGCGCGTTGCCGTTCGATCAGCTCCCGGACCCCGCGCTGCGCCAGGTCGAGCAGGGCGTCGTGTTCCTCGCGCCGGAAGGGGTCGCCCTCGGCGGTGCCCTGGACCTCGACCAGCAGGCCGCCATCGACCCCGACCACGTTCATGTCCACCGACGCGGCGAAGTCCTCGCGGTAGTCCAGGTCCAGCAACGGCGTCCCGCCGACCAACCCGACCGAGACCGCGGCGACGAAACGGCGCAGCGGCCAGGCGGCCAGGCGGTCCTCGGCGGCGAGCCGCTTCAGCGCATCGTGCAGCGCCACCATGCCGCCGGTGATGCTGGCGCAGCGGGTCCCGCCGTCGGCCTGGACGACGTCGCAGTCCACCGTCAGGGTGAGGTTGGGGATCGCGGTGAGGTCGAGCGCGGCCCGCAGGCTGCGCGCGATCAAGCGTTGGATCTCGATGCTGCGCGCATCGCGGCGTTCGGTCTCGCGGCGCTTGCGGCCGCGGACCGACCCCGGCAGCATCGCGTACTCCGCGGTCAGCCAGCCGGCGCCGCTGCCCTGTCGCCACGACGGCACGCCGGAGCTCGCGCTCACGGTGCAAAGGACGCGGGTGTCGCCGACCTCGACCAGCACCGAGCCCTCGGCGTTGGGCGCGAAGCCGCGCCGGAAGCGGATGGGTCGCAGTTGGTCCGGGGCGCGGCCGTCGTGTCGGGTCATGGCGCAGGGCGGGGGACGAGGCGTTCCAGGCGGGCCAGGGGGTGGCGCTTCCGGCCGTCCTCCTCGTCCAGCAGGAGGCCGTCGTCGAAGCGGAATTCTAGCAACCGGGCCGCCCCGCCGGACGGCGCCCACACGCCGTGGGGCGCGCCGATACGGAGCCGCGCCAGGAACTCGTCCTCCAGGGCGCCGGGGCCGCCGCGCTCGAGCACGGCGAGGCGCGCCTCGAGCTCCCACAGCCAGCCGGCGAGGACGTCCAGACGACGGGGCGGCGGCGCGCCGACCTCGTGGGCGCGCGCATCCAGCGAGGTCGCCTCGGGTAGGTCGGGCGGCGCCGCGTGGACGTCCACCCCCATGCCGAGCAGGGCGATCGGGGCCGCACCGCCGCCGCGTACCTCGCCGAGGACGCCCGCCGCCTTGCGTCCGCCGAGCAGGACGTCGTTCGGCCACTTGAGTCCGGTCGGCCCCAGGCCGAGCCGGTCGAGGGTCGCGGCCAACGCGCAGGCTGCGGCCGCGGTCAGCGCCGGGGCCGGATCGGGGGGCTCGGGGACGGCCAGGGTCAGGGCCAGGTTGGCCGCCGGCGGCCCCGACCACCACGCACGTCCGCGTCGGCCGCGTCCTGCGGTCTGCTCGTCGGCCACCACGAGCAGCGCCTCGGCTTCCTCGTCGGTGCGCCGCCGCGCCTCTTCCTGGGTGCTGTCGCAACGCTCCAGCACCAGGATCCGCCGCGCCAGGCGCCGCCGGGCCGGCAGCCGCCGCTCCAGCTCCGCGGCGGTGAAGCGGTCGTCGCGGGGGGCGGCATCCAACGCCGGTCGGGGCCCCGTCGGGGTCAGAGTTCCAACTGGTCCTTCACGGAGGCGAGGTTCTCGCGCAACCGCTTCAGGATGCTGGCGTGGATCTGGCAGACCCGCGATTCGGTGACCGTCAGCCGCTGCCCGATCTGGCGCAGGGTGAGCCCCTCCACGTAGTACAGGTTGAGGATGGTGCGCTCCTTCTCCGAGAGGTCCCGCATCAGGATCTCGATCACGTCGGCGCGGTGGGCCTCGTCGAGCGGGTCGGTCTCCCGCGACTCGGCGAGCCCATCCAGCGGGTTCTCGTGGGTCTCCGAGAGCTGTTGCGGACGGTCGCTGACCGACATCATCTGCTTGGGCATCCCGCGCCGCACCGCCGCCAGCGGGATGCCCAGGATCTCTGCAAGTTCCTCGTCGCTCGGCTCGCGACCGTGGACCTCGACGAACTCGGCCCGCGCCGCGGCCATCTTGACCGAGCGCTGTCGTTGCAGCCGCGGCGCCCAGTCCAGGCGCCGCAGCGCGTCGATCATCGCCCCTTGGACGCGTCGGCCGGCATAGGTCTTGAACTTGTAGCCGCGGTCGGGGTCGTAGCGTTCGATCGCATCCATGAGGCCGAACAGCCCCTCCTGCACCAGGTCGTCGAGGTCCACGCTGCGCGGTAGGCGCCGCAGCATGTGTTCGGCGATGTGGCGCACCACCGGCTGGTAGCGGCACAGCAACTCCTCGTGCAACTCCTTGCTGCGCGTTTCGCGGTAGCGCTGCCAGAGCTCGTCGAGGGTCCAGTCCGCCGTCGGCGGATGCGGGGAGGACTCGGAGCGCGGACCGGCCATCGCCCGGATTCTAGGCCGGGCGGGGGGGGCGCTTCCAGCACCGAATCACGCCGGTACGCGGACCAGTGCGTGGACCTCGACGCCGTGGAGGCGCGAGCGCCCGTCGAGTCCGTCGAGCTCGACCACGAAGCCGCAGCCCACGGTCTCGGCGCCGAGGCGGCGCAGGAGCACCAGCGAGGCCGCTGCGGTGCCTCCGGTGGCCAGCAGGTCGTCCACCAGCACCACGCGGTCGCCGGGGCCGGCGGCGTCCTGGTGGACTTCCAGCTCGCCCTCGCCGTACTCGAGCCGATAGCTCTCGCGGTAGGTCTTCCACGGCAGCTTGCCGGATTTGCGAATCGGTACGAAGCCCACACCGAGGCGCTCGGCGAGCGGCGCTCCGAACAGGAATCCGCGCGATTCGATCCCGGCCACCACGGTCGGATGCAGCCGCTCCGCCCACGCGGCGAGGCCGTCCACCGTCCGGCGGAAGGCCGTGCCGTCCTGGAGCAGCGGCGAGACGTCCTGGAAGCGGATGCCGGGGCGAGGGAAGTCGGGCACCACCCGCAGGTGGGCCGTGAGTTCGTCCTGGAGGCTGGTGCTCACATCTCTTCGGGGGCGGGGACGCCGAGCAGGCCGAGGCCGAGCGCGAGTCCGTTCACGAGTGCTTCGACGACGGCGAGCCGGGCGTCCTCGAGCGCCGGGGTCTCGGCCCCGAGGACGCGGTGGTCCTTGTACCACGCGTTTCCCGCGGCGGCGATGCGCAACAGCGAGCGCGCCAACAGCATCGGCTCGCGCTCCCGCGCCGCTTCGCGGATGGCCTGCGGCATGCGACCGAGCTCGACGAGTAGTTCATGGGCCTCTTCGGCGACCAGCGCGGCGTCCACCTCGGCGGCGGGCGGCGCCGAGCGGCCGGCCTTGCGCAGGATGCTGGCGCAGCGTGCGTGCGTGTACTGCAGGTAGGGGCCGGTGTCGCCCTCGAACGACAGCACCTCGTTCCAGTCGAAGACCACGTCCTTGACGCGCTGGTGCTTGAGGTCGTGGAAGACCACCGCGCCGACGCCGACCCGCTCGGCGGCGAGCGCCTTGTCCTCCAGGTCCGGGTTCTTCGCCTCGACCGCCTCGCGCGCCAGCTCCACGGCGCGATCCAGGACCTCCTCGAGCTTCAGAACCCGACCCTTCCGCGTGGACAACTTGCCCTCGGCAAGCCGGATCAGGCCGAAGGGGACGTGCTCCAGCCGCTCGGCCCATACCTCGCCGCAGCGCAGCAGCACGGCGCGGAACTGGCGGAAGTGCAGGGTCTGCTCGGCGCCGACCACGTAGAGCGCCTGGTCGAAGTGGAACTCGTTCCAGCGCGACAGCGCCGCAGCCAGGTCGCGGGTCGCGTACAGCGTGGTGCCGTGGGCGGTCTGCACCAGACACGGCGTCTCGATGCCGAACTCGTCCAGGCGCACGATGCGCGCGCCTTCGGACTCCTCGATCACGCCACGTTCCTCGAGCAACCGGATCACGGCCTCGAGCTGGTCCTCGTACCAGCTCTCGCCGCGCACGTGGTCGAACTCGACCCCGAGTCGGTCGTACACCTTCTGGAACTCGCGCATGGAGAGCTCGGTGAAGCGCTTCCAGACGAGTCGCGTCTCGGCCTCCTCGCCGCTCTCGAGCTCGCGGAAGGCTCGTTTCGCCTCCTCGGCCAGGGTCGGATCGCCTTCCTCCTCCTCGTGGTAGCGCACGTAGAGCTCCAGCAGGTGCCCGATGGGGTCGGCCTCCAGCGCCTGCTCCGAGCCCCAGCGCCGCCACGCCGCGACCAGTTTGCCGAACTGCGAGCCCCAGTCGCCGACGTGGTTGATGCGGACGACCTCGTGGCCGAGCCACTCGTGCAGGCGGGCCAGCGCGGCCCCGATCACGGTGGAGCGCAGGTGCCCGATGTGCATCGGCTTGGCGATGTTCGGCGAGCTGAACTCGACCAGGGTGACCCGACCCTCGGCGGCGCGCCCGTAGTCGCGGCGCCTGGCCTGCTCCAGGACGACGCGGGCCAGCGCGGCGGGTTCCACCGTGAAGTTCAGGAACGGTCCTGCCGCCGCGGCCGTGACCTCGGGGATGGTCAGCGAGGCCGCGAGCTCGGCGGCGAGCTCGGCCGGGTTCCGCCCCGCCTCCTTGGCGTGGCGGAAGGTCGGCAGCGAGAACTCGCCGAGCCCTTCGCGGCGTGGCCGCTCCAACTGCAGGGTGGCGGTGTCGGCGCCGAGGGCTTCGGCGAGGGCTTCGCGGATGCGCGCCGCAAAGGGGTCCAGCCCCCAACCCGCTTCGGGCGGGGCGGTGGAGTCAGTCGGTTTCGGGGAGGGGGCCATGCAGCGGGGCGAGCAGTTCGTCCAGGGGAACGCCGACCACCTCTTCGATCGCGGCGGCGTGGGCCGCACCGAGTTCGGCGTGGCGGCGGAGCCAGTCCGAATCGCCGTAGCGTTCGAGGAGGTCGGCGTGGCGTTCGGCCATCGGCACGACGACGTCGTGCCGCACCGACGAATCGGCGACCGACAGCGCGCTGTCGGCGAGGTCCCAGGGTACCGGCTCCAGGGCCGCGAAGGCCTGGGCGACCACGTGGGGGCGGAAGCCGGCGGCGACGACCTCCTCGGGGGAGCGGCCCTTGAGCCAATGGGTCAGGCAGCCGCGGCCCTCCGGGGCGTGCCCCATGGAGCGCAGCAACACCCAGCCGGTCCAGCCGTGCAGCGGGCCGTGGGTGCGGGCGCGGCCGACGTCGTGGAGCAGCGCCTGCGACTCGAGCAGGTCGAGGTCGAGCTCCACGCCGGCCGCGCGGAGCGCTTCGCCGAGCCGGCGCGCCACCCGCGCCACCTGGAGGCAGTGGCGCGGCCACCGCTCGTCCGGCGGGGCCAGTCGTCTCAGCAGGCGGCGCGCCTCCTCCGGCGGCAGCGGACGGCGGGGGACGGGGGTCATGGCCTCGGAGGGCGCAGCCGGGTCGCGGCGCGGACCAGGGCCCGACGCAGGTCCTCGTGTTCCAGGCGTTCCAGGGCCTCGCCGACGGTCGCCCAGGCGTGACGGGCGTGCTCGTCCGAGCGCTGCAGGGCCTCGGTCGGGGTCGGCCGCGCCGCGAGGAAGAGTACGACCCGCTTCCACGCACCGTTCGGCGTGCGGTAGAGCGCGGCGTCGTTCCAGTCCGGGACCAGGTCCTCCGCATCCAGGCGCAGACCGGTCTCCTCGGCGAGTTCGCGCAGCGCACCTTCCAGCTCGGCCTCGCCCCCCTCGAGGTGGCCCTTGGCGAAGCCCCAGGTGCCGTGGCGGGCGTTCTGCAGCAGCAGGAACCGCGGGTCGTCGGCGTCGCCGGTCCAGACCAGCACGCCGGCGGCCCGCACCGGCCTTTCCGGTCGGACGCCCCGCGCTTCGGGGTGGACCTGGGGAGGGTCGCACGCGGTCATGGTCGCATTCTAGGCCGGGCTACAATCCGGCCATGGACACCGCCGCGCCGGACGCGACCGGGGTCGGTTGTCGGCGCGCCTGGATCACCGCGCGGCGCGACTGTGGCCCCGACGCCTTCGTCCTCGAGGTCGAGGTGGACGACCCGCCGCCTCCGCAGCCGCCGGGGCGCTTCGCCATGCTCTCGCCGTGGAGCGAGCACGACCTCGGTCCCGGCCCGGTGATCCCGCGTCCCTTCAGCATCTACCAGCGTCCCGCTCCGGAACGTTTCACCTTCCTGGTCCAGGTCCTCGGGCCCGGCACCCGAGCCCTCGACGCCCTCTCCCTCGGCGACCACGTCGCGCTCACGCTGCCGCTCGGCAACGGCTTCGTCCTGCCCCCGCCCGAGCGGCCGGTGGTGCTGGTGGCCGGCGGCGTCGGCAGCGCCCCCTTCTTCGCCTACCTCGAGGAGCGCCGGGCCGCGGGCGCCGGTGAGCGCACCTGGCTCCTCTACGGCGCCCGTTCGGCGCCGAGGCTCTACGACCTCGCCGCCTTCGCCGCCTTGGGGACGCCGCTCCTCACCGCCACCGACGAGGGCGACGCCGGGTTCCACGGCAGCGTGCTGGACCTGCTCGCGACCGAGCTCGACGCCGGCCGTCTGCCCGCCGACGCCCGCTTCGCAGCCTGCGGGCCCGAGGGGCTCCTCCATGCCTTCGCCCGGTTCTGCCGTGTCCGCGGGCTCGACGCCGAGGTCAGCCTGGAGACCTACATGGGATGCGGTTTCGGCGTGTGCAACGCCTGCGCCGTCGCCACCGATCCCGACGGACCTCTCGGCGCCTGGCCCTGGGCCAAGACCTGCGTGGACGGTCCGGTGTTCGCGTTGGAGGCGCTGGCGCCGTGAGCGGTTCGCCCGGCCTGCCTCCCGGGAGCGAGCGCTGGAGCATCGAGATCGACAAGCAGTACCTGCAGTTCTCGTCGGCCCACTTCCTGATCTTTCCGGACGGCAGCGCGGAGCGTTTGCACGGTCACAACTACCGGGTCTACGTCGCCCTGGAGGGCCGATTGGACGACCACGGTCTGGTGCTCGACTTCAAGCGGGTCAAACCGGTGGTGCGCGAGCTGGTGGACGAGCTGGACGAGCGTTGGCTGGTGCCGGGGGAACACCCGGTCCTGACCTGGGAGCGCCGCGGCGACGAGGTCGAGGTCCGCTATCGCGAACGTCGCTACGTCGCCCCGGTGGAGGACGTCCTGGTCCTTCCCATCAACAACACCTCGGCCGAGAACCTCGCGGGTTGGCTCGGCCGAGAGTTGGGGCGCCGCCTGCAAGAGCGTTTCCCGAGCCTGCGGCTGCGGGCCCTCGAACTGAAGGTCGAGGAGACCCCGGGCCAGCGCGGGGTCTGGCGTTGGTGCGCCGACCCCGCGCTTCCTTCGGGTCAGTAGATCTCGACGTCCACGACGACCACGCTGTCGGGCTCCATGGTCAGGCGGAGCTTGCGGCCGTCGAGCACCACGCCGGCGCTCTGGGCGTCCTCGACCAGGACGGTCGTCTCGGGGAGGGTGTTCAGCCAGGCGCCCTGGACGATGCGGTTGTCGAACAGCCCCTGGTTCATCATCGCGATGGCCCGGACCTGGATGCCGAAGGGGATGCCCCGACCGTCGGCCCAGTCCTTGAATTCCTGATCGATGCCGAGCAGCTCGTCCGAGGTGGTCGGGTAGCCTTCCGTGGTCAGGAAGTCCGCGACCTCGATGGCCGTCGCCTCGCGGGCCATGTCCTCGGCGAGCTGGAGCTGCGGAGTCAGCGTGTCCAGGTGGTTCGCCGGTGCGTTGACGGTCTGGGTGAAGCGCCGCACCTCGGTGACCTGGACGGGGGCGGTGCCGGTCAGGGTGAGGACGACCTCGGTGGGCTGGGCCGTCTCCACGTCGGCCTCGAGCACCGCCGGGATGAAGGCCAGCGTGTCCTCGGCCTGCTGCTCGGTCAGCCCCTGGGCCATGAGCGTGGTCACCGTCGCCTGGGGACCGCCTGCGGCGAGCCAGATCGGGTACAACCAGCCCGGGTCCATGCCGGCCTCCCTGGACTTCGTCACGAACATCCAGTGGCCGCTGACCGGCGCGTTGCTGATGACGTAGCGGACCCTGGTGCCGAGCCGCGTGGCGGCGATGCGCACCGAGTACTCCTGGAGGGGCGCCTCGACCGGCACCACGCTCTCCCGCGCCATGCCGAGGAGGATCTCCATCAACCGGGCCACCGGCTTGCGGATGCCGTGGTGAGTGATGGCGCCGAGGCCGACCCCCGCGAGGTCGGTCAGACCGCCGTCGTCCGCTTCGTCCACGTCGAGGAAGAACAGGTTGGCGTCCAGCCCCATTTCCCCTGCGGTGGTGGAGAAGCCGGCGTAGGCCGCCGCCGCCCAGGGGCCGTCGAACTGGTAGCCGTGTTCGCCCTGTGCGCTGGGGTACAGGTTCCATTCGCTGACCACGGTCTCGAAGCGCGGCAGGCCCAGCGAGACCTGCAGCTTGCGCAGCTTCTCCACCACCCGACTGGCCAGCAGCTCGTTGGCCTCGGTGTAGTGGTGCCACGACACGAAGTCCAGCGGCGCACCGCTCTCGGCGACGTGGCGCACCAAGGCGAAGAGCACCGATTCGTCGCCACCCATGGTACTGCTCCAGCCGGCCAGGCCGGGACCGCCGACCTCGATGTCGGGGCGCACCGTCTTGATGCGGGTCGCCGCCGCGTCGTAGAAGGCGAGGAACTCCTCGAGCGAGGACGAGAACCATTCGACCCGCTCGACCTCGTTCCAGATCTCGACGTGGTCCACCCGCGCGCCGGGCGTGGCCTCGATGGTGTCGATGAAGTCGAGGACCCGGTCGGCCCAGGCCACGCCGTCGGTGGGGACGTAGCGGGCGTAGGCCTCGAGCCCGGTCCCGTACTCGGTCCCGGTCTCCTCCGGGTGGGGCGACAGGTCCATCGGCGTACCGACGCAGGTCAGCCAGGTGCGATAGCCGCGGCTCGAGGCGAGCGCGAAGTCACGCCCGATGAGGCTGCCGCGCTGCGGGTCGGGGAGGAAGAACGTCCGTCGGTAGAGCGAGTCCTGGAACCCGATCTCCTGGAGTTGGTCGGCCAACCCGTCGGTGGCCGTCCAGCCGACGATGCCGAAGCCGCGCGTGGTCATCGGTTGGGCGGTGCCGCCGGCCGGGTTCGAGGCGAACTCACCGGGGCCGACGTTGACCTCGGAGGTTCCGCCGCCGGCGCCGCGTCGGTTGCCTGCGGAGGCGCCCCCTCCGGAGGCCGACGCAGAACGGTCGGTGCGTTGGAACGCCTGCATCAGCTGCGCCCGTCGCTTGCCCTTGCCCGCCATCGTCGCAAGACGGCGGAAGACGGCGTTGCGGGCTGCCGTCGTTTCGGGTAGGAGGTCGCCCATCCGGGCCATGAAGCGACTCACGGCGATCCGCGGGTTCGCCGTCCGCCGGAGCCGGACGACTTCGGAGCGCAGGCGCTTGGTATCGATGCCCATGCGCCTGGCCAGGACGGCCAGGCTCGAGGACTTCGCGCCCTTCTTCTTGCTCTTGCGCGCCGCAGTGTCGCCGTGCGTGGCGCCGACGGCCCCGCCCTTGGGCACGGCGCGCCGGGTCCTGGTCACGCGCTCGCCGGAGACCTGGCGGAGCTCCTGCTGCGGGGCGAGGGCGGAAGGGGATGCCGCGGCCACGGGGGGCGCTGCGGCCAGACTCACCAGTGTCAAGGTCGTCGTGAGGAGGAGGGTCTTCATGTCGGAGTTCGGATCGAGCCGGGGGCTCGACCGCCCTTCCTTCACGGCCGTGCCTCGGCCTCCTTGAGCTTTCGAACGGCGAACCATCGGGGCCGGCGGGGTGGGAGACGCGCTCCGCGGCCCAGAAGAAGAAAACCGGCGGCCTTGCGGCCGCCGGCACCCATCATGGCAGTCAGCGCTCCTTCTTCCAACGACGCTGCCACCCCCTTTGCGGATCACCGCGGTCCGGCTTGAGCCGCTTTCCCCCGCGCCTCGCGTCGCCTGGCCCCTCTTGCCAGCCAGGCCCTCCGGCGCGTACAATTCCCCACCGGTCGGGGCGTGGCGCAGTCTGGATAGCGCGCTGCAATGGGGTTGCAGAGGTCGGAAGTTCGAATCTTCTCGCCCCGACCATTCCCCGCCCGCCGGGGGGGGGCGCCCAGCCTCCCTCCCAGCGCCCCGAGACGTCCGCGTGGAGTTCCGCCGCAGCGGGGTCAGTCCGCCTCCTCCGGGACGATCTTCCAGACCGGCCCCTGGAGGCTGACCAGGTAGAGCTCGCCGTCGGCGTCGCGTCCAAAGGAGCACAGCGCTGGCAGCTTCGTGTTCGGCGCCAGGTCGCGGGTCAGGTCCAGCGAAGCGACCAGCTGCCCGCCCTCCTGTTTCAGGGCCCCGACCCGTCCGCTGCAGTAGTCGGCCCACAGGTACCAGCCGCGCAGCTCCGGGATGGCGTCACCGCGGTAGACGAACCCTCCCGTCACCGAGCAGTCGTAGTGCGGAGCCCCGTGGGGGTACTCGAAGATCGGCGGCACGTGTGGGGTCGGCCCGAGTTCCAGGTCGGGGTCGAAGGGGTGGCTGCCCTCCCAGCGCCGCCAGCCGAAATTGGCGCCGCCCCCGTGGTCGGCGGGCAGGAAGTCCACTTCCTCCCACAGGTTCTGGCCGACGTCGCCGATCCAGAGGTCGCCCGTCTCCGGGTCGAACGAGAAGCGCCAGGGATTGCGCAGGCCGTAGGCCCAGATCTCCGGTCGGGCGCCTTCCACGTCCACGAAGGGGTTGTCGGCAGGGATGGCGTAGGGGCTGCCGCCGTCCACGTCGATGCGTAGGATCTTCGCCAGGTGGGTGGTGAGGTCCTGGCCGGCGGCGAGCGGGTCGTTGGCTGCGCCACCGTCGCCGAGGCCGATGTAGAGATGGCCGTCCGGGCCGAAGGCGAGCTGGCCTCCATCGTGGTTGGGGAAGGGCTGCTCCACGAACAGCAGGAGTTCCTCCTCGTCGGTCGCGCGCCAGGGGGCACCCGGTTCGGGGCGCGGCAGGTGGTTTCGGGTGACGTGGGTGTGCCCGCTGCGGTCGTTCCAGTGCAGGAAGACCGAGTCCTCGCCGTCCCGTCCCCAGTTCGGATGGAACACCAGGCACAGGAGCCCGCGCTCGGAACGGTCCGAGATGCGATCGCGCAGGTCGAGCACCGGCTCCCGCTGGAGCTCGCCGCGGACCACGGCACGTACCCGCCCCGGCTTCTCCACCACGAAGAGGACCTCGGCGTCGTCGGGCGCCGAGACCACCCACAACGGTTGGTCGAAGCGCAGGCCCACGGGACGCAGGCCGAGGCCGAAGTCGCCGGCGACGGTTTCGACTGCGGCGGCGGGTTCCTGGGCCGGCGGGGCGCAGGTCAGGAGGAGGACGAGCGAGGGGAGGAGGGTGACGGGCACGGCCCCGTTCTACCCTCGCCGCCCCCTTGGCCGCCCGACCGCTAGCGCCTGGGGTAGGTCGCGAGCACCCACGCCCGCCAAGCCCGGTCCCATTCCTCCGGCGTCCAGCCGAAGGCTTCGCGGAGCGCCTGCCAGTGGCGCTGATGCAGAGCCTCCACGGTGATCGGTTCCTCGTCCGGTCCGAACGGCGCCTTCAGCGCGTGCACGAATCGGGCGAAGCCCGCCGGGTCGGTGCTCACCAGGTGGTCCACTCGCGACCAGGCCGTCATGTGATCGGCGTATGAGAAGTCCGCGTCGTCGAAGGGGGCGGCCAGCGCGCGTCCGCTCCTCGCCATGCCGTGGGACACGCGGGCCCGCACGCGTGGAGCCCAGTCCCAGACCCGTACGTCATCCGGTCCGTAGTCGCGGTCCTCGGCGAAGTAGTCGTAGCGCGGGCTGATCTCGCGCGCCAGGAGGTGTCCGAGTCCGACCGACAGCCAGGCCGGGACCGGGAAGGTGTGCCCCCGATAGCCGTCGAGTAGATTGCGGGTCAGGGCATAGGTGACGTTGCAGCGCAGGGCGAGCTCCGAGTCCAGGTAGGCCGGGGCCGCCCCGTGCGTGGCGTAGAGCTCGACGCGGCCGACCGGAATGGACCAGCGGAAGGCCTCGCCGGACAACCCTTCGCCGAGGAAGGCGTCGCGGAACCGCCCGACCTGCGCCGCGTCGCCGAACAGGAGGAGGACGTAGGACCGCTGGGAATCGATCCGTCGGGCGTCACGCTCGGGGTCGGGGCAGGCCAGCGCGGCGAAGCGTTCGTAGGTCCGCTCGGCGCGGGCCGCCCAGAGGTGGGCGCGTAGCCACGGATCCACGCGGGAAGGCCGTCGCGGGACGCCCGGCAGGCGTTCGCGCAGGGTCTCGAGTTCCGCGGCCAGGGCCTTGCGCTCCCGGCTGCCGCTCGGCCGCATCGCTCCCAGGGAGCACCCGATTCGGAAGTGCTCGGTCTCGATCCAGTGCAGGCCGACGTCGCCCAGGGCCTCGTCCACCTTGGCGCTGGTGACGTCGCGGAACAGTCGGAACGGGCCGAAGGAGCGATAGCCGGCCCTTTGCATCGCCTGCGGCTCGCCCCTGGTGTAGGGGTCTCGTTCCCCGGCGCCCCCCGCCGTCTGCGGCGGGAGGGCGCTCATGGCGGCCAGGAGCAGGCCGGTGAGGGCGAGCACGCAGAGCCCGGTCTAGGGGTTCCGGGCGGCGGGCGTCCGGAGCGGCAGGTCGAGGAGCTCGTCCCGCTGGCGGTCCAGCTCCTCGCGTTCGGCCCGGGCCTTGGCCAGACGGCGCGCCAGCCTCTTCGCCTTGGCCGACCGCGGTCCGTACTTCTCGGCGGCGAGCTCCTGCTGATGGAGCAGCGCCCGGATCTCCTCGTCCACCGCGTCGTACTTGCCGACCAGACGGTTCAGGCCGCGCAGCCGCTGCTGGAGCGGGCCGTCGTAGTGTTGGGCCAGCATGGTCTCCATCGCCTTCCAGAGCTGGACCCGTGAGAGGTCGCCCGGCATGGCGACGACCTCGGTTCCATCGGGCGACGCCAGGAGCAGGTGGGGTGCCGGCGTACCGAACACTTCGTGGAACGGGTGGTCGGAACGTAGGACCTCCTTGGGCAAACGCACGCAATGGAACCACTGCGACAGCAGGAAGGTCTTGGTGTCGTCCTCGCCGCCGCGCAGGAGGGCGCGTTCGCTGCCGAGGCAGTACGCGCACTCGCGGAGGACCAGGAGCGGCCTGGGGTCGTCGCCGGCGAGGCGGCGGAAGGCCTCGTCCCGGGGCAGGGCCCGAGGCGCCTGGCGGGCGTAGGTCCGGCGACCGTCCACCGCGTCCGCGAGGAGGACCGGGTAGGTCCAGGCCACGGTCAGCAGGGTGCGCGCGCTCGGGCCGTGCGCGGTCGGGAGCTGTTCACCGCCGGTCATGGCCGGCGCACCGGCGGTGCCGGCAGGCGTGGCGGGGAGGGCCGGAGTCGCGGGGCGGTTGGGTGCGCCCGGCGCACTCGGCGCGTTCGGCGTGCTCGGCGTGCTCGGTCGGGTGGGCCGCGCGCCGGTGGTGGCCGGCGCATCGTCCACGGGGCCGAAGTCCGGCTTCATCCCGGACTGCGGGGTGTCGGTGGAGATGCCGGGTGGAGGTGGCGGGCCGGGGCACTGGGCGGCGGCCCGGTCCGCGACCAGGCTCGCGGCGAGGAAGGCCAGGAAGAACAGGGAGCGCGTCATGCCCTCCAGTATGCCCTTCGGATGGGCGGGAAACCCCCGCTTCGTTCGGTTTCTTGGGGCGCTTCCCGCGTGGAACGCCGTTCCGTAGGGGGCTCGGTGCTGCGTCAGCGCCTGGGATAGGTCGCGAGCACCCACTCGCGCCAGGCTTCGTCCCATTCCTCGGGCGTCCAGCCGAGGCCCGCCTGGAGGGCTTCCCATTGGCGCTCGAGCAGGCGTTCCGGAGGGATCGGGTATTCCCGGGGCGGGAACGGCGCCTTCATGGCCCGAAGGAAACGTGCGAAGCCTTCCGGTTCGGCCTGCGCCAGGTGGTCCACCCGCGACCACGCCATCATGTGGTCCGCGAACTTCAGGCCGAGCTGGTCGTCCCATGCGCCGAGCTTCCGCGCGCTCGGGAAGTAGTCGTTGGCGACGCGCGCTCGGACTCGAGGCGCCCAGTGCCACTCCGCGACGTCGTCGGCGGTGAACAGTCGGCTGTCCGTGAAGTAGTTCTGCTTCGGGCTCACGCTGCGCGCGACCCGGTGGCCGAAGCCGACCGGCAGCCAGGCGGGCAGCGCGAAACCGTAGCCCCGATAGCCGTCCAGCAGGTAGATGGCGAGGTTGTAGGCGACGGCGCAGTGCAGGGTGAGGTCGGAGCGCGCGAAGGCGTCGGTCTCCGCATGGGCGGCGTAGAGCAGGACGCGTGAGCGGGGGAAGTAGTGGCGCAAGGAACCACGGGAAGCCTCCGGCCCGATGAATCGCTCGGCGAAGCGCCCGAACTCGCTCTCCTTGGCGAAGAGCAGGAGGACGAACCGGTCGCCGGCGCCGAGCAGGGGCTCGAGGGACTCGCCGTCGGCGCCGAGGACGGCCGCGACGCTGTCGTAGACGCGTTCGGCCCGGAGCGCATAGAGGTGGGCGCGCAGCCACGGATCCAGCTTGCGCACCCGCTTCGGCGCATCCGGAAGGAGTTGCCGCAACGCTCGGAGCTCCTTGGCGAGGAGTGCCTTCTCCTCTCGGTCCTCCAGCTTCCAGGTCTCCAGCGTGGAGCCGATGCGGAAGTGCTCGGTCTCGATCCAGCGCACCTCGACCCCGCCGAGCGCCTCTTCCACCTTGGTGGTGGTGACGCCGTCGCCCAGCGTGAAGGGGCCGAGGGAACGGTAGCCGGCCGCGGCGACGGCTTCGGGTTCGCCCCGCGTGTAGGGGTCGTCGGCGCCGGGGGGCTCCTCCTGCGCCGCCGCGCTGGGAGCGACGGCCAGGAGCAGGGCGAAGGCGGCGAACGAGTGCGTCACGGAGGGACGCCTCGGGTCAGCCGGCGTCGCGGTCGGACCGTGCGGTGTCCTCCTCGCCGGAGGCCTTCAGCGGGAGACGGCGCAGTTCCTCTTCACGGGCCTTCAACCTGTCGAAGTCCTCGTGTGCGCGTTCGAGCTGCTTGCGCAACTTCCGGACCTTGGCGTGCTTGGGCCCGTACTTCTCGATGGCGAGGTCGAGCTGCGCCTCCAGCCGGAGCACTTCCTCATCGGCCATGTCGTAGTCGGCGATGAGGCGGTCCCACTCGCGCAGTTTGCGCTTCACGTCGACGACGTAGTTGCGCTCGAGGACGGTCTCCATCGCCTCCCACAGTTCGGTGCGCGACTGGTCGCCCTTCAGGGTGACGACGCCGGAGCCGTCCCAGTCGCAGAGGATCAGGTGCGGCGGGTCGTCGCCCGCGAAGACGTTGCGGAACGGGTGGTCCTCCTCGAGTACGTCGGGCGGCAGCTTCACGCAGTGGAACCACTGCGCCATGAGGAGGGTGCGGGCGTTGTCTTCGGTGCGGCTCAACAGTGCGTCGTCGGTGCCGTTGCACCAGAGGCACTCGCGCAGCACCAGCAGCGGGCGCCGGTCGTCGCCGGCGAGCTCGAGGAAGGCCCGTTCCCTCGGCAGGGCCGAGCGCACCGCCCGGGCCACGGTGCCGCTGCGCTCCTCGGGGACGGCGTCCTCGCCGGGGAGCCGGAACACCGGGTAGTTCCACTGCATCCGGAGCAGGGTCTTGGCGGTCTTGCCGTGTTCGGTCGGCAGGGTGCCGCCGCCGGTGGTCGGGCCGGCGCCGGTCGTGCCGGCGGGGCCGGTGGGTGTGGTGGGGGCGGCCGGGGTCGCCGGGCCGGCGGGAGCGGCCGGGGTGGCGGGAGAGGCGCCGCCGGGGCCCATGGCGTCACCGGGACCGGCGTAGCTCGGAGGCGGACCGCCTCCGGGGGCGGGCCGTCACTGCAGTGCGGAGGCGCGCGCGGCCCCGGCGCAGGCGAAGGGCGCGAGGAGGACGAAGAGCAGACGGAGGAATACGGGCATGCCCCTAGTATGCCATCGGAGAGGAGCGGCAACGGGGAGGATCAGTCGGAAGTCGCGGCCTTCCCGACCTCGACGGCTTCCATCGCCCGGACACCCTGCCGTGACGCCTCGGGCCCGGGGCGCGCCGCCTCCCAGAGCAACCAGTCGGCCAGCGCCAGGAAGGCCCTGCTGCGGAGGAGGAGGCGCTCGTGCGCCGGCGACGGTGGACAGGGCTCGAGTCCCGGGCCGTCGTCCATCCAGGTCATCGTCCCGTAGCCGTCCGGGAACTCCAGCACCGCGCCGACCCGGCCGATCACGATGCCGGCGGGGTTGGACGCGAGCGGTTTGGCTGTGCGGTCCAGCAGGCTGTGCCCGAGCCCGCGCCAGCCGCGACCACCGAGTCCCGCCGCCTGGATCAGGGTGGGAACGACGTCCGGATGTCCGCCGGGCGTCGTTTCGTCGGGTACGAGCTCGCGGCGCACCCGGTCGGGGACCAACAACAGGAACGGCACGGCGCGCTCGAGCAGCGCCTCGCGGTGGCTGAAGGGGATCCCCGTGCCGATGGTGTGGTCGCCGGTCACGGCGACGACGGTGTGGTCGAGCAGGCCCTTGCGGTCGAGTTCGTCGAGGAACAGTCCAAGGCGGTGGCAGGCGTACTGATAGGTGCGCAGCTGCAGGTGCTGCAGCTCGTCCAGTGGTCCGCCGTTCCGCTCCAGCAGTCCCGGCGGCGGGGTCAGCGTGGGGAGCTCCGTTCCTTCCGGCAACTCGTGCGGCGGGTGGTTGCTGGTCGTGAAGCTCATCAGGAACGTCGGCCCTTCGGCCGACTCCAGGCGGTCGGCGAGGGCGCGGAACAGGTGTTCGTCCCAGACGCCCCATTCGCCGGCGGCGTCCTCGCGGCGCAGGCCGAGTTCCGCGAGCAACGCCTCCTGGCCCACCACCTCGTCGAAGCCCTGCAACGGGGCGAATTCGCCGAGATTGCGCCAGGTCAGGGGACCGCCGTAGACGAAGCGGGTGTGGTAGCCCCACGTGCGGAACCAGCGCGCGGGTGCAGTCGGCAGCGCGCGGTCGTGGAAGTCCTCGGACTGCGACAGCTGTTTGGTGCCGGGGCGATAGGGCAGCCCCGAGAGCAGCGACAGGATGGAGCCGGCCGAGCCGTTGTCGCTGGGGAGGAAGCGCCGCCAGAGGATGCCGCGGTCCCAGTACTTCGCGAGCGGGCCGAGCAGGTCGAACTCGGGGCCCTGCCAGCGCAGCAGGTGGAGCGAGAAGCTCTCCATCACGACGACGACGACGTGGGGCGGCGCGTCCCAGGTCGGGCGCGGTGTCATCGCGGGTTCCGGCAGGGCGGTGAGGAGGCCGCCCGGTTCCGGGCGGCCGTCGGGGGCGGAGCCGGCCCAGACGGCCAGGGCTTCGTCGGGGTCTCGCCCGAAGCCCATCCGGGTCGCCACCGACAGCGGTTCCTCGCGCAATCGGGTCCACACGGCGTCGGCGAAGGCCTCGACGCCGTTCATCGGGATCTCGTGCACGAAGGGGGCCGCCGGACGCGGATCCTCGCGCGGCGTCGCCGCCGCCGGCCACACCACGAGCAGCAGGATGCCGGCGCCGAACGACGTGAGCAGGCGCAGGAGCTGGCGCTGGACCAGGTGGGGCGGCGGCGTACGGTGGTGGGGCTGGAGGAAGTCGCCGGGGGTCCAGGCGCGCTGGAGCAGGCGGAACAGCGCCGTCGCTGCGATGCCGATCAGCAGCAGGTAGAGCGGAATCGGATAGATCTTCATGGCGCCGCGGGTCACGGCGCGCAGGTCGTCCTCGAGGAAGCCCCAGGCCAGCACGGTGAAGTGGCTCTGGAAGTAGCTGTAGAACACCATGTCCGCGGTGAGGACGGTGACCAGGAGGACGATGCCGACGAAGCTCCACCAGAAGGCGAAACGCAGCCAGCGCCGCCACGAGGCCTCGCCGCGGTCGCGCAGCCACGCCAGCGACAGGGCCAGGGGCGCCAGGAACACGATCACGATGCGCAGGTCGTGCAGGGCGCCGCGCAGGAAGGCCGCGGGGAGGTCGGCGAGGAAGTCGCGCCAGAGCTCGGGGTGCGCATAGCGCAGGACGAAGGCGAGTCGGTAGCCCGACATCAGGAGGAGCGCACCGACGCCCAGGAGCAGGATGCGGCGCATCCCGGTCCAGAGGGCGTGGTTGCGGACCAGCGGGTTCATCGAGTCTTCAGCGACGGGTCAGGGTGCGGCGCACCGCTTCGCGCCACCCGGCCCAGCGCTCCTCGCGCTCGTCCTCGGGCATCGCCGGGGCGGCGCGGCGTTCGGCCCGCCATGCGGCGGCGACGGCGTCCAATCCTTCATGGTACCCGGCGCCGAGGGCGGCCAGCCGCGCGGCGCCGAGGGCGGTGGTCTCGACCACCGCCGGGCGGGCGACGGGCAGTCCGAGCAGGTCGGCGAGGGCCTGGAGCAGCCAGTCGTTGCGGACCATGCCGCCGTCCACGCGCAGCTCGCGCGGCGCCGGCGCGCCGTCGGCGGCCGCGGCCTCGAGCAGGTCGCGGGTCTGGAAGCACACCGCTTCGAGAGCGGCGCGGACCAGTTCGGGGCGTCCGACCTCGCGGGTCAGGCCATGGATTGCGGCGCGCGCGTCGGGGTCCCACCACGGCGCACCGAGTCCGGTGAAGGCCGGCACCAGGTAGACGCGCTGGCGCGGGTCGGCGTGTCGCGCCAGTTCCTCGGTCTCGGCGGCGTCGTCGAACAGGCCGAGCCCGTCGCGCAGCCACTGCACCGCGGTGCCGGCGTTGAAGCTGGAGCCCTCGATGGCGTAGGTGGTGGCGCCGTCGAGGCGCCACAGCACGGTGGTGAGGAGCATGCGCTCCGACCACACCGGTTCGGCGCCGGTGTTCTGCACGGTGAAACAGCCGGTGCCGTAGGTCGCCTTGACGTCGCCGGGCGCGAAGCAGGCCTGGCCGAAGGCCGCAGACTGCTGGTCGCCGACCAGGGTGCGGATGGCGAGCGCGCCGTCCAACCCGGCGACTTCGGCGGCGCCGTAGTCGGCGACGGTGTCGCGGACCTCGGGGAGGAGGGCCGGGGGCACGTCGAAGAAGCGGCACAGTTCCTCGTTCCAGGCGCCGTGGACCAGGTCGTAGAGCAGGGTGCGCGAGGCGTTGCTGGCGTCGGTGGCGTGGACCCGGCCGCCGGTCAGGCGCCAGGTGAGCCAGCAGTCCACGGTGCCGGCGGCGAGCTCGCCGCGCTCGGCGGCGGCGCGCGCGCCGGGGACCTGGTCGAGGATCCAGGCGATCTTGGTCGCGGAGAAGTAGGGGTCGAGCAGGAGTCCGGTGCGCTCGCGCACCCAGTCCTGGTGCCCTTCGTCCTGCAGGCGGCGGCAGGTCTCGGCGGTGCGCCGGTCCTGCCAGACGATGGCGGGGTGGATGGGGCGGCCGGTGGCGCGTTCCCACACCACCACGGTCTCACGTTGGTTGGTGATGCCGAGGCCGCCGATCGCGGCGGGGGCGACGCCGGCTGTCGCGAGGCAGTCGCGGATCACGGCCTCGGCGTCGGCGTGGATGCGTTCCGGGTCGTGTTCGACCCAGCCCGGCGCCGGGAAGGCGGCCGGCAGCTCGCGTTGGGCGACGGCCACGACCTCGCCGTCCGAAGAGAACAGCATGGCGCGGGTGCTGGTCGTGCCCTGGTCGAGGGCGAGGAAGGGCGGTGCGGGTTCGGGCACGGACGGGTCAGCGCGTAGCGGCGGTCGGGACGGCGAGCAGCGGCCGGTGGGCGCCGACGGTGGACCCCGGAACGGGCGGCAGGCCGAGGAGGGCCAGCGCCAGGTTGGCGGCCTCGGCGTTGCGGATGGGCGGGGGCGCCTCCGCATCGGGCCGCGGATCCCACAGCCCGGGGTCGCGGCGGGCGTCGCCGGCGAGGTCGTAGAGGGGGCCCGTCCAGCGGGCGTCGCCGGTCCACAGCGCGAACGGGATCACGTAGTTGGTCCACAGGTGTCCCAGGCCGTGGTGGTTCTCCAGCGGGACGCCGCCGCCGTGGTCGGCGGTGAGGACGACGGCGGTGCGGGCCCGACGTTCGGGGTGTTCGTCGAGCCACGCGAGGACGCGCTCGAGCTGCGCGTCCACGGTCGCCACCGCTTCGAGGTAGGCCGACCCCGGGGTCAGGTCCCAGCCCTCGGCGTGTCCGGCGGCGTCGCACTCGGCGAGGTGGAGAAAGGCGACGGTGCGGGGGGCGGGGTCGGAGTCCCACCAGGCGAGCAGGTGGCGCACCCCATCCGCGGCGTCGCGGTGGCGCACGTAGGTGAAGCGCTCGGCGTCGTCGTTCCACGAGCGGTCGAACAGGACGAACTTGTCCTTGCCGGCGCCGAGGTAGCCGGCGACCCCGGCGGCCGCGCTGACGTGGAACAGGCCGGGCACCGGTTCGCCGTCGGGGCCGACCAGGCGTCGTCCGGGGTGGGGCGTGCGGTTCTCGCGCCAGCCGTGCCCCTTCGGGCCTTCGACCAGACGCCCGGTGAGGACCCCAGTGAAGTTCGGCAGGGTCACGGTCCAGTCGGGGTCGGTGCGGGCGTTCCAGGTGACGGCCTGCCCGCAGAGGCGGTCGAGCGCGGGGAAGTCCACCCCGTCGAGCAGCAGGGCATCGCTGCGCAGGCCGTCCACGCCGACGACGAGGACGTGGTCGTAGGGATCGGGCGGCGCGCCGACCGTGGGAACCGGCCCCCCGGACTGGGGCGGGGCCAGAGCGAGTCCCAGGGCGAAGAGGGCTCGTGCACGCAACGGGCCCCGGTTGCAGCCCTGCGCAGAGGGAGCTCCAGGAACCCTGGCCCCGCAGCGGCATGCGGATGCCGGTCTGGTGGACGACCCGGTCCGTGGGGCCGGTTCCCGTTCCTGGGGGGCGGTGCGCCTCATCCCTCCGTCCCTTCCTCTGCGCGCGTCTCCATCCAGAACCATCCCCGCAGGTCGCCCGGGCGGAACCCCGTGGCGCGGTCCTCCGGGTACAGGGCGGCGAGGCGTTCGGCGACCTCGGTGGGGATGGACTCCTGCGGGCCGTGGCAGGTGACGCACAGCGGCTGCAGGGGGATGGGATCGAGGATGCCGAGCCGACCGTCCGGGCCGCGCAGTACCAGCGGCTGGTCGTGTCGTTCGGCGACCCAGGGCTCGGCCCAGGGGGGAGGGGCGTTCATGGGGTTGCGCAGGCGGTGGCTGGTGCGACCGAGGCGCAGGCCCTGCTCCTCGGCGACCGCCCCGGTGATGCGCGGCGCGTCCAGGTGGCAGACCTCGATGGCGGCCGCCGGCCCCTGCTGCGACAGCACCTCGGTGAGCCGCCCGACCAGGCGTCCGGCCAGCTCCTTCTTGGCGGCCCGCGCCGCGGCCACCGCCTCGGCCTCGGCCGGAGCGAGTTCCTCCGCCGGGACCGGGGTCCAGGCGGCGCGGGCCGCGGGCCGGGCGTCGGGCACGGGCTCTTCGGCGCAGCAGGAAGCGGCGAGGGCGACCGCGGCGGCGAGACCGAGGGCCAGGCCGAGGCGCAGGACGATGGGGGGCGTGGGGGAGGTGGGGAGGGACATGGCGGGTTCCTAGGATGCCGACCGCGGCCCCTCCACGACGTCCGCGCCGAGGGGGCCGGTCCAGGCGGCGGCGAGTTCGGCCTCGCGGTCGCTGCAGCGGCGGGCCAGCTCGTCGGCCTCGGCTGCGCCGAGCCGGTCCTCGAGCACCGGGTGCAAGGCAGCGCGCTCGCGCTCGTCGTGGTGGGCGAGCAGCTCCTTCAGGACGTGGAGCGCCTCGATCCAGTCGACCCGAAGCCCCGGCGGCAGCTCGCCGACGGCGGCGTCGTGGATGCGCCGGTGCGCGGCGGCGGCGAGTCGGCGCAGCTTGCGGTGCTCGCGGTCGAAGAGCTCGACTCCGCCGCCGACCGAGGTCGGTCCGCCGGCCGCGAGTCGGGGCAGCAGGAGCTCGTCCTCGGCCCGGGAGTGGGCGTCGAGCCGAGCGTGGAACCGGTCCCACGCCGTCCGCGCCGCCTCGAGGTCCCCAGCCGCCACGGCCTCCTGGTGTGCTCGTAGCGCCGCCCGGAGCTCCTCGTGGCCGTCCAGGAGGCGGAGGAGGCGTCCCATGGGGGCAGGATACCGCAAGCACGGAAACTGGCTGCGCAGGGTGTTCTGGACCCCGGCGTCGGACCACCGCCTCGCGGCGCTGCCTGCCGCGCACGCACCCCTTCCGCCGCGAGCTCCTCCCGGCCTCGCTCGGGGTGGGCGGCGTCCCTCCGGGGCCGCTTCACACCCCGAGGGGGCGCCGATCCTGCGCCTCCACACCGAGGAAGACGGGTCGGGACGGCTGCGGTCACGCCTTTTTCCGGTCAGCACAGTCTGCGTGGCCAGTTTCCGAGGTCGGCGGTTACGCTCATGGACATGGGGAGTCCCTCCTGGCCTCCCGGTCCTTCTCACGAGGAGGTTTCCGATGCAGTGCAACGTCGGGGGCGCCGATCGCGCCCTTCGTCTCGTCGTCGGGCTGGCCCTGGTCGGCTACGCCTGGTTCCAGGAGCCCGAGGGCTGGATGCTCTGGGCGGCCTGGGTCGTGGGGGCCATCGCCCTGATCACGGCCTTGGTGGGGTTCTGACCGCTCTACAAGGTGCTCGGTCTGAACACCTGCAAGAAGCAGAACGCCTGACCCCGGGTCAGGAAGCGCCCGCTCCCTCACCGCCCGCGCGCGGCTCCCGCGCGCGGGTCGGGTGGGGGATCTCGACCTCGGCGAGCTCGGCGCCGACCGTCGCGGCCGTGTCACGCCAGACGGCCAGGTCGCTCGGGTTCGCGGTGGCATAGAACACCTGCCGCCCGCTCCGCGCCTCCGTGGCCACCGCCTCGGCCACGGCGCGGAACCGCTCCGGGTCGGCGGTGGACAGCACCTCGTCCAGGAACAGCGGCGCCGGCTCGACCCCGACCTCCTCCTCCTGGGCGGCGACGAAGGCCAGTCGCAGGGCGAAGAGGACCTGGGCCCGCGTCCCGTCGGAGAGCGCTTCGAGGGGGACCACGACGCCGCCGCGGGCCAGGTCCAGGGCGACGGGCACACCGCCGTCGCGCGTCTCGAAGGTGAGCCCGTAGCGGTCCCGGGTGAAGCGCCGGGTGAACTCGTCGGCCAGCGCGATCACCCGGGGCCGGTTGTCGCGCTCGTAGTCCGTGGCGACCCGCTCGAGGAGCAGGGCGCCTGCCTCGGCGCGGAGCACGCGCCGCGCCTCCTCGGTGACCTCGCCCTCCAGCCGGGCGGCCTCCGCCTCGGCCGCCTCGAGGGCCCGTCCCCCCTCCGCCTCCTTCCGATCCCGCTCCAGCCGGGCCTTCCTCTCCTGGAGTTCCGCATAGCGCTTCCCGGCCTCCGCGAGGGTCTCGGCACGGGCCTCGAGGGCCTCGGCTAGCGCCTCCAGGGATGAAAATTCGGCAAAATCACCGAATTCCTCGGGAAGGTCGCGGGCCGATGCTTCGAGATCCGCCCACTTCGCCTCCGCCTGGGCCGCCCGGGCCTCCGCCTCCTCGGCGCGCCGGGAACGCTGCCGCCACGCCTCGTGTTCCACCTTGCGTCGGGCCAGCGCCGCCTCGACCATCTCCGGTGAGGCATCCTCCGCGCCTCCGAGCGCCTCGCGGAGCTTCCCCCACAGGTCCGCCGCGGCATCGGCGGCGGCGGCGCGCCGCGCCTCGGCCTCGCGGAGTCCGCTCCTCGCCTGCCGCAGGGCGTCGAGTCGGCGCAACCACTCGGCCACGGCGAGTGGCGCATCGCCGGCGACGAAGCCGTGCTCCTCGGCCCAGGAGCGCCACCGGTCCCGGGCCCGGGCCAGTTCGCGCTCCGCCGCCTCCTCCGCCTGGCGGAGCTTGCGGAGCCGGTCGCTGACCACGTGCTGCTGGCGCTCCGCCAGGGTGGCGTCGGCGGCCCGGCGCCACAGTGCATGGGCGGCCTCGGCGAGTTCGTCCTCGCCGCCCTCGGCGCCGACTCCCAGGGCGCGACGCAAGCGGATCGCCGTGTTCGTGCACGACTTCGCCTCCGCCTCGGCGTCGCCCGCGCGCCCTCCGCGCAGGACGAGCCAAACGGCGGCCAGGGTGGCGACGACGAGTCCGGCCACCGACGTTGGCCCCCCGACCCCGAGGGCCGGGAGCAGGAGGGCGGCGCCGGCCACCAGGAGCACGGCGCCCACCGCGATCCGACGCCGGGCGGCCCCGGAGGGGGGGCCAGCGTCCTGCTCGGCGCGCACGTGCTCCCGCACCGCGAGCTCCAGCAGGCGCGCGACCCCGTCTCGGTCCGCTTCGGCGGGGCCGCCTTCCCCATCGGCGTCCGCTCGCGCCGCGGGAACCGAGGCCTCCAGCGCCTCCCGCTCGGCGGCGGCGGCCTGCGCCCGCGCCCGCGCCTCGGCGAAGGCTTCGAGTTCGCGATCCAGCGCCGCCAGGACCTCGGGCGCGGGCAGTTCGGCGTCGTCCGGCGCCTCGCCGCGCAGCGCCGCCACCGCTTCGGCGACCCGGGCTCGAGCCGCGGCGACGGCCTTGTCGTGCTCGTCGAGGCCCTCGCGGCGGGCCCGGGCCGAGCCGAGCCATTCCTGCCAGACGTCGTTCCACTCCGGGGGCGCGCCGACCGCCGCAGCGGCGGCGTCGGCCTCGCTGCGCAGCCGCCGCGCCTCTCCGCCCAGGGCGGCGGCCTTCCGGGCGGCTGAGCGCACCTCCTGCGCCCGCCGCGTCAGGGCGTCGTGCAGCCGCTCCCGACGTCGGGCCTCCTCCAGAGCGCGCTGCAGGCTGCCGTCCTCGAGCTCCTCGAGGTCGTGCGCCAGCTTCGCGAGGCGGTCCTTCGCCGCGACGACGGCGGCGCGCGCCTCTCGGGCCCTCCGTGCGTCGTCGCGGGGCCACTTGTGGTCGAAGCGCTCCTTGCGGATGCGGTCGAGGTCGAGCCCGCCGGCCCAGGCCCGCCGCAGCCGGTCCGCGAGCGGCGCATCCGACTCCCAACCGAACAGGTCGCGCAGCGACAGGTGGTAGCACGGCGCCAGGGAGGCCGGCGGCAACCGGTCGGCCGGGAACCCGTCGAGCACCCGGCGCCGACCGTCCTCGATGCGCACTTCCCAGGGCCTCCCCGCCAGTTCCAGCACGATGCGCGCACGCACGCCGCGGGCTGCGAGCGGAGCCTTCTTGCGCTTGTCCGTAGGCGGCTCGAGCTCCGGCCACAGGCAGGCGCGCAGGGTCGCGAGCAGGGTGCTCTTGCCGGCGGCGTTGGGTCCGTGGACGACGACGACGGCTCCCTCCGGCAGGTCGGCGAACCCGAACGGGTGGGGCAGGTCGTGCGCCGAAGCGACCTCGGCACCGAGGAACCTCATGCCGCGGCCTCCTCGCGCTGGGCCAGCAGCGCGTCGAGGGCTTCCTGCCCCGCCTCGAGCAGGGCGGACCGGAGTTCCTCCTCGACGTCCACCGGTTCGTCGCCCTCGCCGCGGGGCAGCGCGTCGAGCCAGGCTCGGGCGAACCCGCCGCGGCGCGTGGCCAGGACGCCGGCGACCAGCTCGCCGGCCTCGGCGTCGCCGCTCTCGATGGCGAGGAGCTTGCGCGCCAGCAGAGCGATGGGGTCGTTCCCGCGCGCCAACTCCTCGAGGTCGTGGCTCCGCGCGAAGGCGACCTCGACCTTCTGGATCCAGGCCTGGATCCCTCCTCCATGGGTGGCGTACTCCCGGAGCGACCCCTGGGCCTCCAGGGCATCGCGCAGCCGGACGGCGTGGCGGGTCCGGCCGACCAGGCGCAGGCGCAGGCCGACCGCGCGGGGGCCGAGGGTCGCCTCCTCGAGTGAGCCCGCCTCGGGGGCGACGTCGAGCAGGCGCTGCATCGTCGCGCGCCCTTCCGCGCCGATGGCCTCGAGGATCCGGGTCGCCCCTTCCTCCACCAGGGCCTCCAGTTCCGCTACCGGGTCGGCGGCCTCCTCCAGCACGCCGACGTCGAGTTCCAGCCGTTCCCGACGCAACGGCGCCAGGGGCAGTTGGACCAGGTCGCGCAACCCCTCGGGGCCGACCGTGGCCAGCCAGGGGCCGCGCGCTCCACACTCGTCGGCGGCCAACGCGGTGGCCGAACCGAGGTAGCCGACCGGACGGGACCCGGACAGGGGAGAGGGGTCGTGGACGTGCCCCAGGAACCAGGGCATGCCGGTGGCCTCCAGGGCGGCACGGGTGGTCGGAGCATAGGGGGCGTCGGCGGCGTCCAACTGGGTGTGGAGCAGACCGATGCGGACCCGGCCCTCGGGCGAGGTCGGCCCACGGAGGGCCTCGGGGAACGCAGCCATCGGGTCCGCGGTCTCGTGCTCGCGGACGAAGGAGCGGCCGACGAACTCCAGTGCCGTCGCGCCCTCCGGTTCCAGGGAACGCGCCTCCCAGCCGCCGTCGGCGCCGAGGACGTGGAGGGCCTCGCCGCCGAGCAGTCCGGCGACGCGATTCAGGGCGACGGCGTCGTGGTTGCCGGCGACCGCGAGCGCCACGACGCCGCGCTCCGCCAGTCGCTGGCACGCCCCCTTCAGGGGCCCCAGGGCTTCGAAGCGGTCCTCCAGGTGATGGATCAGGTCGCCGGCGAAGGCGACGGCGTCCACGTCGAGCGCGCGGGCGGTCGTGACGATGCGCTCCAGGGCTTCGCGCGGTCCGAGTCGGTCGGCGTCGGCTGCGCGCTCGGGCAGGCGGCGCGGCCGCAGGCCGAGGTGGAGGTCGCCGACCAGGAGGACGCGGGTCGGGCGGGTCATGGGGCGGCCGCGGTGGCGGCGGCCGCGGGCGGCGCTTCCAGGGTCAGGGTGAGGCGGCGCGCGCCCTGACGGTCGGGGAAGCCCTCCATCAGCAGCGGCAGGACCAGCCGGGCGAAGTGGAGCGGGTCGGGGTTCGGCGACAGGCCTTCCGCGCGTCCCCGCCACACCGTCTCCCGCCACGGGGTCGAGTCGCTCTTCACGAGGGCGACCTCGAGCTCGTGGCGGTAGCGGTGGACCACGTAGCCGGGGCGGGTCCAGGTATGGGAGACCCAGTCGCCGGGTTCGTGGACCGTGACCCAGCGCACCGTGCCGTCCTCGACGATGCGGTAGCGGCGGGTGCGCCCGGGGTACCACACCGGATGGGTCTCGACGCTGGGCGGGACGTAGAGGTCGCTCTCCTCGGTGCGCACCGAGGCCGACAGGAGCAGCACGTCGGGCGCCGCCGCTTCGGCCCGCTCGAGGCCGACCTCCTGGAGCGATTCCTCGACCAGGGCCAGGACGGCGCGGTGTTTCGGGTCCGTCACGATGACCTGGGGGTCGCGTGCGTAGGCCCCAGCGGCCCGGACCGCATCGCCGTCGCCCCAGGCCTCGACGGTCACGTCCATGGAGGGGGCGGCGCAGGCCGCCAGCAGCGGCGCCAGGGCGACGAGGAGAGCGCGTCGGGTCACGCCGACCAGTCTAGCGCGAGCTCCCGGCCTGCGGAAACGATTCCCCTCTGGGTTCATGAACGGAATCAGAACGAATCGGCCCATCGGTAGGCTTCGACCACGGCGAGTTCGCCCTCGCGGCCGGCCGCCGAGTTGCCGTGCTCCATGCCGAGCACGCCGTCGTATCCGGTTTCGTGGATGGCGGCGAAGACGTTGCGGTAGTTCACTTCGCCGGTGCCCGGTTCGTTGCGCCCGGGGTTGTCGCCGATCTGGTAGTAGGCGATCTCGTCGCCGAAGCGGCGCAGGTTCGGGATCAGGTTGCCCTCGCTGACCTGCTGATGGTAGAGGTCGAACAGGATCTTGACCGACGGCGAAGCCACCGCCTTGCACAGGGCATAGGCATGGTCCGAGCGGACCAGGAACATGCCGGGATGGTCGCGCGGGTTCAGCGGCTCCATCACCAGGACCAGCCCGGCCTCCTCGCACAGCCCGGCGCCGCGCTTCAGGGTCTCGACGGCGTGGGCGTCCTGCAGGCCCTGCGGCAGCCTCGGGTCGGCGGTGCCGAGCACGATGGTGGCCCAGGTCGCGTTCACCCGCTTCGCGACCTCGACCGCCTGGCGCAGGTCGGCGAGGAAGGCCTCGCGCGCGTCCTCGCGCCCGGAGGCGAAGCTGCGGTCGCCGAAGGCGGTGCCGAAGTTGGCGACGAAGACGCCCATCCGCATCCCCAGCCGCTCCATGGCCGCGGCGATGCGCTCCTGCTCCTCGACCGGCCGCCGCGCCATCTGGTTGTCCTCCCACGCGGTGAAACCCTGGTCGTGCGCCCATTCCAGCTGCGCCACCGGGTCGTCCCCGGCGTGGTGGCGGAACGTGCCGAAGTGGGGGGCGTAGGCCAAGCGGAACTCCTCCCGCGGGGCGACTTCGGCGGCGGCGGTCGCCGCGGCCCCGCGGGCGGCGCGCGCCAGCGGCGCAGCGGCGAGGGCGGCGAGGCCGGAACCCAGGAAGCGGCGGCGGTCCATGGGTGCGACCATACCAGGAGGCGGAGGCTCGGCCGAATCCGTGAGGCATGGGCAGGCCGCATTTCCGCTAGGGTGGATGGGCCCCCGATGGGCCCCGACCCCCCGATCACCCATGAGAATCCGCTCCTTCCTCCTCCTCGGCGCCCTCGGCGCCGCCTTCCTCCTGGCTTCCTGCGGCGGCGGCGGAGACGACTCCAGTTCCGGCTCCGGCGACGACGTCGGGTTCCTGATCTCGGACGCCCCGACCGACGGCCTGGCCGCGGTCATGGCCGACGTCGTGGACCTGCGTCTGCTGCGCCCCGACGGCTCGGCCACCGGCAACCTGCTGCAGGTGCCGCGGACCTTCGACTTCATCTCGCTGGCGTCCACCCGCTCGCTGTTGCGGATGGCGGACGTCCCCGACGGCACCTACACCGGGGTCCGGTTGCGCATCGATCCGGCTTCGGTCCGGGTCGTCGCCAAGGCCGGCGGCGTGGTCCCCGTGGTCGTGGACCGCAGTCAGGACGACTGCCTGTTCTCCGACCTCGGCGAATCGCCGCTGGTCGTCGGTTCCGGTTTCGAGCGCATCCTGGTGGACGTCCCGCTCGACCAGACCCTCTCGGACGACACCACCAATCCCGGGGGCAAGCGCTTCGCCCTGAAGATCCGTTGCGAGCACGAGTTCCCCGACGACTCGGGCTTCGACGAGTTCCATGGCCGGGTCACCGAGATGGACCCGACCTCCAACACCTTCGAGTGCATGGTGATGGACGACTCCGGCTCTGGTTTCGGCGAGGTGCACGTCGTGGTGGACGACTCCGACGTCCTGCTCGACGATGGTCGGGCCCTCGCCGGGACCACCGCCTTCTTCGCCGCGCTGCGGATCGGCGCCGAGGTCGAGGTCCACGGCTACCTCGGCCGGGCCGGCAACTTCCAGGCCGACCGGGTCGAGATCGAGGACGTCTCCAGCGAGCCCTACCGGTTGCGCGGTCAGGTGCTGTCGGTGGATTCCGGCGCCGAGACCTTCGAGCTGCTGTGGACCCGCGTGGACCGCGGCTCTTCGACCGTCCATGGGACCATGGCCGCGCTCGGCAACCCCGCCGTGATCACCGTCGCCTGGGACGGCTCCACTCGGTTCGAGGGCGAGGACGGTGCTTCGGCAACCGTGGCCCAGTTGATCCCGGGGGCGAAGGTCAAGTGCGGATTCCCCGCCTTCAGCGGCAGTGAGCCCTTCTTCTGCACCACGATCGAGTTCGACGACGAGGGAGCCGAGTTCGAAGGCACCATCACCGACGACTCCGGACTGCCCGCTTCCCTCGAACTGACCCTGGACTCGGACGAGCCTGCGGTCACCTCGGGCCAGGTCACCGCTCCGGTCACGGTGGACCTGACAGGGACCTCCAACGTCTTCCTGGACGTGGAGGGGCGTCCGTCCCTGGCGAAGGACGACGTCCTCGCCGGGATGAAGGCCGAGGCCCACGGACAGCTCTCCGGACCGCCGAATGCGGCCGCCGTCCAGGCCACCAAGTTCAAGGTGAAGCCCGGACGCGTGCAGGGCACCCTGGTCGCCGTGTCCCCGGGAGCCGGAACGATCACGATCCAGGTCAGCGACGTGGACGATCCCTGGGGGGTCGCCATCGCCGGGACCGAGACCTTCGCGGTCGCCTCGGGCGCGGCCCTGGAGCTGGAGGGTTCGACCACGACGCTCTCCGGGCTGCAGAGCGCCCTTTCCGGCCTCGGTCCGGGCGAGGAGCTCGAAGTCGAGCGCGCCAAGGGCATCGGAGACGCTTCCGGCGGCGACCCGATCGTCTGGGAGCTCGAGGTTCGCGTGAAGTAAGTCCTTGGTCCACAAGTGCTTGCGCACGCATGCGAGGAGAGGTCCCGGTCTTCCGGGGCCTCTCCGGCCGTTTCCCGGCCGTTCCGCCCTCTCCGGACCCCTCGGGCCGCTAGACTCGGCCCGTCTCTCGGGATGCGGTGCGCCGCCTCCCTCCACTCCCTCGCGCCAGCGGCGCGTTCACACCGAACCACGATTCCATGGCAGACAAGGACATCCTCGTCGTCCAGAGCAAGGTGAAGACCTACATCAAGGAGAGCTCTGGCATGAACACCTCCGGCAACGTCGCCCCCCGCCTTTCGCAGCTCGTGAAGCAGCTGTGCCAGCAGGCCATGCAGAACGCCCAGAAGGACGGTCGCAAGACCGTCATGGACCGGGACTTCCCCTCGCTCGGCGAGTGATCCCCACCGCCCGGCGGCGCCGGGGACGGCGAGGGGTCGGCCTCCTCGCCCTCTCCTGCGCCGCGGTGGCCGCCTGTCGCCTCCCGGATGGCGCCCCCCGGCCGACGCCGGACGTCGCTCCGGGAGGCAGCGCCTCCTTTCGAGGTCTCTCCGTACCCCGTCCAGTCGTCGCCTGGGCCTCGGGCAGCGGCGGTACGCTCGTCCTGACGGAGGACGGAGGGCGCACCTGGCGTCGGCTGCCGCCCCCTCCGGGCGGCGCCGAGCTCGACTTCCGCGACGTCGTGGCCTGGGACGCGAGGAACGCCTGCGCCCTCGCCGCCGGCCCTGGCGCCGCTTCCGGCCTGTGGAGCACCACCGACGCCGGCCGGACCTGGACCGCCCTGGCTCGCAACGCAGACCCCGACGGCTTCTGGGACGACGTCGCCTTCTGGGACCGGCAGCACGGCCTCCTGGTCGGCGACCCGGTCGGCGGCGCGCTGTTCCTGGCCCGGACCGAGGACGGCGGCCGGACCTGGATCCGGGTCGGCCCGGGCGACGAGCTGCCTGCGCCGGTGACCGGCGAGTACGTGTTCGCCGCCAGCGGCTCGTCGCTCCGCGTCGCCCCCGGCGGCTTGGCCTGGCTCGGCACCGGCGGCGCCGTGGCCCGGGTCTGGCGCAGCGAGGACGGCGGTCGCACCTGGACCGCCGCCGAGACGCCGCTGACCCGATCCGGAGGCGGGGGAGAGGGTTCGGCTGGCGTCTTCGCCCTGGCCTTTCGCGACGAGCGACGCGGGGTCGCGGTGGGCGGCGACTGGCGTCGCCCCGACGACCGCGCCGCCACCGCGGCCTGGACCGAGGACGGCGGGCGGACCTGGAGCCCTGCCGAGGTCCCGCCCGGCGGCTACCGCTCCGGCGCGTGCTGGTGGGCCGAGGCCGGCGTCTTCCTCGCCACCGGCCCGAACGGCACCGACGTCAGCGAGGACGGCGGGCGGACGTGGCGCCCGCTCCTCGACTCGGACGGGAGTCCGGTGTCCGGCTTCCACACCGCTGAAGCCGGCTGGCTGGCCGGCTCCGGCGGGCGCGTGCTGCGCCTCGACCCTACTCGGGCGGCGCGATCCCGATGACGCCGACTGCGACCCGCGGCCCCGCCGCACCCGAAGGCTGGCTGGAGAAGTCGTCCGGGCCGGCGTGGACGACCACGGCGCGTCCCACGATGGAGTTGGGGCCCTCCAGGCGGAGCCGGGAGTCCAGGCGCTCGTAGTCGGCGACGCCGTCGGGCCCGGCGACGAGGTTGCCGAGGTCGCCGACGTGGCGCAGTGGCGCGTCCGGGGCGCCGTGCGGTTCCCCGAAGGGGTCGAAGTGGCCGCCGGTGCACTTGCCGTCGGGGCAGTCCACGTCGCCCCACTGGTGGACGTGGAAGCCGTGTTCGCCCGGAGTCAACCCTTCGACGCGGGCCCGCACCAGCACGCCGCCGGAGCGTCCTTCGAAGGTGACGACGCCGTGGACGCTCTCGTTGCCCGCGGTGCCGCGGAGGACGCACACCGCGCGGTCCACGTCGGGGCCGCCGCCGTCGGCCTGGACGTCGTTGCCGATGGCGATGGCGCAGCCGAATCCGCCGAGGAGCGGCGCGAGGGCGAGGGAGCAGAGGAGAGCGGTCGTCTTCATGGCCCCCATGGTAGGGCCGCCCTAGGATTCCACGCATGGACGTCCGCCAGGCCCTGCTCCACCGTCGCGCCCGCCACCGCTTCGATCCGGACCGACCGCTCGACGACGGCCTGCTGCGCCGGCTCGTCGCACGGGCGCGCCTGGCGCCGACGTCCTTCAACATGCAGAACGTCCACTGGGTGGTCGTCACCGACCCCGAGGTGCGGCGCGCCCTGTGGGAGGCGTCGTGGCGGCAGGAACAGGTCGGGACGGCCGCCGCGGTGGTGGTCCTCGCCGGCGACCTGACGGCGCACCGGCGCACCGACCGCTTCCTGCGCCACGCCCCCGAGGCGGCCCGGGCCAAGCTGCACGACATGATCCAGGGCATCTACGAAGGAAAGGATCGGCTCCTGCGCGACGAGGCCTGCCGTTCGGTCGGCCTCGCCGGGATGAGCCTGATGCTCGCCGCCGAGGAGGAGGGGCTCGGCAGCTGCCCGATGATCGGATTCGACCCCGAGGCCGTCTCCGAGTCGCTCGGGCTCGACGAGGACCATCCGCCGCTGTTGATGGTCACGCTCGGCCATCCGAGTGACGCGCCGAGGCCGCGACTCGGTTTCCTCGACTGGGAGGAGTGCGTGTCGCGCGACCGCTTCGGCGTTCCCGCCTGGACCGGTCCCTTCGTCCCCGAAGAGGAGGTCTAGGAACCGAACTCGCGCGCGAGCACGGTTCGGGTCTCCTCCAGGCCGTCGGCCTCGACCATGCCGGAGGGGCTCACCAGGTAGACCACGGGAACGAAGAAGACGTGGTAGTCGCGGAAGGCCTCGTCGGCCGCGCCGACGATGGGGTAGTCGGCGCCATGGCGCCGGGCGAAGGCCATGGCTTCTTCGCGGCTCGAGCGGGTCAGCCCGATCACTTCCACGCCGCGATCCCGGTATTGCCGCCGGACCTGCACGAGGTCGGGGACTTCGTGGATGCACGTCCCTCAATCGGGGGCGAAGAAGGCGAGGACGCGCCAGCCCCGATTGGGGTCCGGCGGCTGGTCGAGGTCGGCCGGCAGGGCCCAGCTCGTGGCGGTGACGGGCGGGGCGGGGCCTCCGGCGAGGCTTCCGCACGCCTGCATGCCGAACCAGGCTGCGGCGGTTGCGAGGGCGAGGGAGACGGTCAGGGGAGCCCAACGACGCATGACCGCGAAGAGGCTAGCAGGTCGGCACCAGGGTATCATCACGCCCCGTGAAGTCCCCGAGCGCCCTCTCCTGGCTCCTCCTTTTCGTTCCCAGCCTCTGCGCCGCGGCCTGTGGCAGGAGCGGCGGCGAGGACGGGGCCGAGCCGGTCCGCTTCACGGCGATCCCCGACCAGAACACCACGGAGCTGGCCGAGAAGTACGCCGTCGTCGCCGACTACCTGTCCGAGCGCCTCGGAGTCCCGTTCGAATACGTGCCCACCGCGGACTACGGGGCCTCGGTCGAACTGTTCCGCAACGGGGACGTCCAACTGGCCTGGTTCGGCGGACTGACCGGGGTGCAAGCCCGGGCCGCCGTCCCGGGAGCGCGGGCCATCGCCCAGGGGCGGAGCGACCCCGAGTTCCGCAGCTACTTCGTGGTCGACGCCGAGGCCGGCATCGCGCCGAGCGAGTCCTTCCCCATCGGCCTGGAGGGGCATTCCTTCACCTTCGGCTCCCCGTCCTCGACCAGCGGGCGGCTGATGCCCGAGTACTGGATCCGCAAGGAGACCGGTCGGAGTCCGGAGGAGTTCTTCGGCCACGAGAACCACTACTCGGGCTCGCACGACAAGACCGCCAAGCTGGTGGAGGCCGGCACCTACGACGCCGGCGCCCTCAACTTCCTGGTCTACGACCGGATGGTGGCGGAGGGGAAGCTGGACCCGGCGCGCTGCGTCAGGGTCTGGACCACCCCGCCCTATCCGGACTACAACTGGACCGCGCACCCCGTCCTCGACCAGCGCTACGGCGCCGGATTCGTGGACCGTCTCCAGCAGACCCTGGTCGCGATCGAGGACCCGGTCGTGTTGGAGGCGTTGCAGCGCCCCGAGGGCCTGATCCCGGCCCGCAACGAGGACTACCAGCCGATCGAAGAGGTGGCGCGCGAGCTCGGCTTCCTGGAGTAGGGCGTGGCTTCCGCCTCGTTCCGCCTCGACCACGTCGGCGTCGATTTCGACGGCGTCGAGGTGTTGCGCGAGGTGGACCTGGAGATCGCGCCCGGTGAGCAGGTCGCATTGGTCGGGCCGAGCGGCGCCGGCAAGACCACCTTGTTGCGCGTGCTCGACGGCGTGGTCCAACCCTGTTCGGGGCGGATGCTCTGGGACGGTCGGGACGTCCACGGGTTCGGGAGGCGCGAGCTGCGCGCGTTTCGCGCCAGCGTCGGTTTCGTCCCGCAGGACCACGGTCTGGTTCCCAACCTGCGAGTGGTCCAGAACGTCGTCAGCGGCAAGCTCGGTCGCCGCGGCTTCCTGGCTTCGCTCCGTTCCCTGGTGTGGCCCGGCCGCGACGACCTGTTGCGCGCCCACGCACTGCTGGAGCGGGTCGGCATCGCCGACCGCCTGTTCCATCGCACCGACCGCCTCTCCGGCGGCCAGCAACAGCGCGTGGCCATCGTGCGGGCCCTGTTCCAGGAACCTGAAGCCCTCCTCGCCGACGAGCCGGTCGCCTCGGTGGACCCGGCCCGGGCGCGTTCGGTGATCCGCCTGCTGACCGACCTCGCCACCGACCGCGGGTTGACCCTGGTGGTCAGTCTGCACGACCTCGAGCTCGCCCGCGCCTTCCTCCCACGGGTGGTCGGGCTTCGCAACGGGCGTGTCCTCTTCGACCGGCCTGCCGACCGGGTGTCGCCCGCCGACGTCGAGGCCCTCTACGCCTTCACCGACGGCGTCGCGGCCTCGTGAGCACTCGCCCCGCCGTCCCGCCGTCGCGGCCCCTCCTCGGCCGCCGCACCGTCCTGGTCGCCGCGATCCTGGCGCTCGGCGCCGTCTCCGGGCTGGCCGTGGGATTGCGCCCCGCCGACCTGGTCCCGCACGGGCGGGGTTGGGAGCTCACCCTCGAGTTCCTCGCCGCCGCCCTGCGCCCCGCCCTGGACCACGAGGCCGTCTCCGTGCCTCCCGGGACTCCCGCGTTCCCGCTCCAGGTGGGGGCGGCCCTGCTGCGCACCGTCGCCTACGCCCTGGCGGCGATGAGCCTGGCGGTGGTGGCCGCCGCGCCGCTCGCGCTCCTGGCGTCGGGAGCATGGTGGCGGGGGCGCGGCCGGCTCGGGAGCGGCGTGCGCTGGGCCGTCCGCGGGCTCGTGGTCGTCCTGCGGTCGGTCCACGAACTCCTCTGGGCCGTCCTGTTCCTCGCCGCCTTCGGCCTGTCCCCGGCGACCGGCCTGCTCGCCCTGGCCCTGCCCTACGCCGGAACCCTGGCCAAGGTCTGGTCCGAGATCCTCGACGAGGCCGACCCGCGGCCGGCGGCCGCGCTCGAGGCCCTGGGAGCGACTCCGCTGACCCGCTTCCTGTTCGGGATCCTGCCGGTGGCGTTGCCGGACGTCTCGGCCTATGCCTTCTACCGCCTCGAGTGCTGCGTGCGTTCGGCCGCCGTCCTCGGCTTCTTCGGCATCCCCACCATCGGTTTCCTGATCGCCCGCAGCTTCGAGAACCTCCACTACCGCGAGGTCTGGGCCCAGCTCTGGGCGTTGGTCGCCGTCGTCCTGGTCCTGGAGGGATGGAGCGCTCGTCTGCGCCGGAGGTTCGTCGCATGAACGCCGCCGCCCGTCTCGCCGAGGTCCGGGCCTTGCGGCGTCGTCGTCCGCGCGACCGCTTCCTTCGGGGCAGTCTCACGGCCCTCTCGGCGTTCGTCCTCGGCGCTTGGTGGTGGGGCGACTTCGGCCTCGTTCGGCTCTTCGCCTCCGGTCGGTTCGCTCGCATCGGCGCCTTCCTCCGCGACCAGGTGGCGCCGGCGCCGCTCCGCGAGGGAGAGGGCTGGGGGGCCGCGGCCGCCTGGGCCGCCGAGGCGTGGCGCACCATGGGCTACGAAGCGGCCTGGCGGACCCTCGCCATCGCCCTGGCGGCGATGGCCCTGGCCGGTGTGCTCGCCGCATGCGTGGCGCCGCTCGCGAGCGGCGCCCTGATGACCTGCGACCCCTTCGTCCCGAACACCCGGCACAGCACCGTCTGCCACGTCGGATGGGTGGTCCTGCGCAGCCTGGCGCGCCTGGGCGCGGTGCTGATGCGGGCAGTGCCGGAGTACGTGTGGGCCTTCCTCCTGCTCGGCCTGCTCGGGCCGACGGCCTGGCCGGCGGTCCTCGCCCTCGCCGTCCACAACGGCGGCATCCTCGGCCGTCTCGGCGCCGACACCTTCGAGAACGTGCCGAGCGGGGTCCCGGCCGCGTTGCGCAGCCTCGGCGCCGACCGTCGTCAGCTCCTCTTCGCCGCGCTGCTGCCGACCACCTTTCCGCGGCACCTGCTCTTCTTCTTCTACCGCCTCGAGACCTGCGTTCGCGAGGCCACGGTGCTCGGCATGCTCGGCATCGTCAGCCTCGGCTATTGGGTGATGGAGGCGCGCGCCCGCTTCCGCTACGACGAGATGGTGTTCCTGGTCCTCCTCGGTGTGGTCCTCGTCCTCCTCGCCGACGTCGCCAGCCACCTCGCCCGTCGCTTCGCCGAACGCAGCGGCCCCGACCACCGCGGGAGGTGATCGGGGCCGTGGGCCGCGGTCGGGATCAGGCGCGGGCCAGGTCCTTCGGTGCGCCGGCGCGGGCGAAGCGCTCCTCGCGGTCCTCGGCGAAGCGCTGGATGCCTTCCAGCAGGCTCTCGGGGTCGAGGCGCGCTTCCTGGATGACCTCGGCGAGCGAACCGCCGGTGCGCCAGCGGTCGTCCCAGTCGGAGCTCATCGCGTATTCCGCAGCGACCGAGTGGGCAGTCCATGCGGTCATCCCGATGCGCGCGCCGTTGGTGATGAAGGTGCTGTCGAACCAGTCCTCCCGGGTCACCACCCGATTGCGCCACTCCTCGGGCTGACGGCGGAACAGCTCTTCGCTGATGGCGGCCACCAGTTTGACGTTCGGGCCGTCGCCCTCGAAGGCGCCCGCCTTCAGCAGCTCCACCACCGATGCGGTGGAGCTGGTGCCGCGCACGAAGATGCAGCCCTGCTTGGGGCGTTCGGGGTCGTAGTCGCGGATGAGGTAGGCGCCGCGCGCCGCCATCATGTGCGAGTCCATCCCCAGCGCCTCGCGGTCCGGGATCTCGATCGGCGGCCGCGTCAGGTGCAGGGCGACGATGGGGGCCTCGGTGCCGAGCGCGGTCAGCAGCGCCGGCCCGACCTCGTTCGGCTCCCACGGGTGGAGGTCGATGGTCTGGCCGCGGGGGAACAGCTGGGTGACGACGGGGGAGAAGACGCCGAAGTGGGTGCGCGAGTCCTCGGCGGTCTCGGGGCCGCTGTGGCCGGCGATCCAGATCACCTTGCCCTTGCGGTAGGGCGAGTCCTGGACCAGCTGCGAGTACAGCCGCATCGGACCGTACTTGAGGTAGCTGAAGGAGCCGTAGGTCGAGCAGGCGCCCCAGAATCCGACGAAATCCTTTTCCGGGTCGGCGGCGAGGTTGGTGCTCGCCAGCCCACACATCAGGCCCGCGTTGCCGAACTCGGTGATGGCGGTCGGCAGGAGGGCGCCGTCGGGGTTGTCCACGGGCTGGTACCAGCCCCAGCCCTCGGAGTCGCCGAAACCCTGGGCGAAGCCGACGATGTTGGTGGACTCGGCGAGGTCGGCGCTGCAGGCGATGACCAGCGGGCGGCCGTACTTGCGGCGCCCGACCGCGTTGAGATAGGCGCCGACCTTGGCCAGGCCCTTGCGGTTGGGCTGTTTCTCACCCGGCTCGAAGAACACCGACTTCGGCAGTCGCTCCGGGTCCACGACCTCGGGGTCGGAGGAGAAGTCCTGTGCGGACAGCCGCAGCCCGGGAATCTCTTCGGGCACCGAGTCGCCGATCTCGACCAGCTTGTCGGCCAGCCACTCGCCGAGGCCGTCGCGGTCGAGCAGCGAGAGGACCACCTGCATGTTGTGCGCGGTCTGGGCGCGGAACTCCTCGTCGGTCGCAGGGCGGGGTTGGCCCATGCCCTCGAACTCGAGCCCGTACTTCTCCGCGAACTCGGCCTTGACCTTCCAGAACAGCTCCGAGTTCGGCGGCAGGGCCGCTCCGTGCGAGGCGTAGCCCTCGACGCCGTAGCCGCGGCCCTTGACCGTGTTGAACCAGCTGCAGCGCGGCTGGTCGCCTTCGGCGAAGACGTTGTCGCAGAGGATGCGCACGATCTCGTCGTAGCGGTGGCCCTTGCCGGTGCCGCGGGTGCGCCAGCCGTAGGCGTCCGACCACAGCTGCGGGTCGCCGTACATGACCTGCGAGTAGGGACGCGGGTCGATGCCGTAGTCGTTCCAATCGACGAGGTAGTTGAGGTTGCCGAGCCCCATGCCCCAGGCGGTGAGGCGCGCCTCGTGGTGGGCGCCGGCGGTGAGCCCGCCTTCGCCTTCCAGGGAGAACACCTTGACCTCGCCGTCGGCGCGGGCGGCCTTGAGCGCCATCGCGATGCCGACCGAGGGTGGGCCGCCGTGGCCGCTGGGCCCGGTGTTGGCCTTGAAGACGAGGGTCTTGCCTGCTTCCTCGGCGTGGCCGGGCAGGCCGCCGCGGTGGCGCAGGTCGAGCAGGTCCTCCCAGACCAGCTGCCGTTTCTCGGCGTCGGGGACGGCGTAGCGGTCGTGTCCGGTGGCGGCGAAGCGCCGGCGCAGCGCCTCGTTGTAGACCGCGAGCATGGCGTAGACGACGGGGACGCAGTGGCCGGCCGAGAGGACGAAGCGGTCGGCGAAGGCCTTTCCGGGGTGGCGGATGTCCCAGCGCATGACCCCGGAGAGGGTCAGAGCGACCATCAGCGGGCGCTTGGAACGGGAGCCGCCGGGGTGGCCGCTCTGGCGGAGGTTCAGCATCAGGTCGATGAGTTGGTCGACCATGTCGCCGACGACCTCCCAGCGGTGGAAGTCGCCTTCGAGCTCGTGGGGACGGGGGGCGTGACGGGCCATGCGGCCATTGTAGGCTTCGCCCGCGCGCGGCCCGAGGGGCCGGAGGAGGCGTGGCCGCCGGTCGGGGCACGGCATCGCCACCCCTTCGTGACCCTTCCGTGAGGAATTGGGGTTAGGCTGCGGTCATGGAACGCACCTCCTTCCCGCCCTCCCTCGTCGGCGCAGCCGCGGTCGTCGCCCTGGCCGTCCTGGCAGCCTCTCCGGCTCCGGCCCAGAACGGCGCCCGCGACCTCTTCGGCGCGCCGCGGTTCTACCGCGCGACCGACGACCTCGCGCTGGTCGCCGTGGACCTCGACGGCGACGGCGACGCCGACCTCGCCTCCGCCGAGCCGCCGACCATCGACGGTTTCGGCCAGATCGTCACCCACGGCGCCGTCCACGTCGTCGGCAACGTCCCGCCCTACTCCACTCTGCGGACGCGCACGGTGGCCACCGAGCTCGGCGGTCAGGTCGTCGTCGCCGGCGACCTCGACGGTGACGGCATCATGGACCTCGTCACCTCCAACGTGCTGGACCATGCGGGCAACGTCAACGACGTCTTCATCGGGCTCGGTTCGGGGCGTTTCCTGCCGGCCGTGTCCTACGGCTCCACCGGCGACGGCGCCGGGGACCTGGCGCTCGGCGACCTCGACGGCGACGGCGACCTCGACCTGGTCGTGCCGAACGGCGGCCGCCCCTGGTACAACGACGGTCAGGGCAACTTCTCGCGTCCCTTCGTCGGCGGCGACGTCGCCCAGGGAGGCTCCATCGCCCTCGGCGACCTCGACGAGGACGGCGCCCTCGACGTCGTGACTGCGGCGGCCTTCTTCTCGGCGACCCGTGATTGGGTCACGCTC
>Ga0256830_1000209_pt1 | contig 51209 bp, 46 predicted proteins | sample 128326metaG_FD_190537 | JGI IMG/M metagenome (GOLD analysis project Ga0256830, IMG submission 190537) | Hydrothermal vent microbial communities from Lau Basin, Pacific Ocean - 128-326 | ecosystem: Environmental > Aquatic > Marine > Hydrothermal vents | place: Pacific Ocean: Lau Basin | collected... | reverse complement strand
TTCTGAATTTTTTGTTTACTTTTCTTCAGAACTTTGCTATATTTCTTTATACGTTTTTTGCTCACTTGAAAAGCCCCTTTCTTTGGTTTGTACCTTGTTTGGTCGCAAGTATTATAACCAATAAAAAAGGGGCTTTTCACGTTTTTATTCGCGAAAAGGCTTCATGACACGCTTGTATAAGGTCTAAACTGTTACTCGACTCTTATCCCATTTTCATTCCGGGCCGTAATCTGTGTCCTTGCAGAAAAGAGCGTATATGCATAGGTTTTTTTCCTGCCGGTTGTATTTCTTTGATCGACAGCAGCCCTGCACCGGTTCCCACGATCAGGGTTTCTTTGCCTGCCTCAACTATTTCGCCTGGAGGCGCCTGTCCTTTTACAGCCTCTGAAGCTATTAAACGAAGCTGTTTTTCATTAAGATATGTGTACGCTACCGGCCATGGATAAAGGCCGCGGATGCGGTTATGAAGGAGTTCGGCGCTTTGAGACCAGTCGAGGAGCCCGTCCTTTTTTTTCAGCATAGGGGAGTAGCTTGCGTATCTGTTGTCCTGAGGCTTTTGTGTTATCTTGTTGTTAACAAATGCGTTAAGAAAATCAGGCAGCATTTCAGCTGCTGCATATGAAAGTTTTTCCCCCAGTGTTTCTGCATTATCGCTTGGTGCTATTTCGAGGGTTTGCCTGGCGAGTATCGGGCCTGTGTCTATACCTTTGTCCATCTTTATCATAGTTATGCCGGTTTTTGTGTCGCCGTTTATAAGCGACCAGTTGATCGGAGCCGCACCCCTGTGTTTGGGAAGCAGTGACGCATGAACATTGATGCATCCAAGTCTTGGAAGGTCCAGTATGCCGGAAGGTAGAATGTTTCCGTATGCGGCTGTCAGAATCAGGTCCGGCTTCAGCCCTGAGAGAATTTTAATAAATGCCGGATCTCTCGTTTTTTGTGGTTGTAAAACCGGAATTCCCAGAGACTCGGCAAGAATTTTTACAGGAGGAGGAGTAAGTGCCTTGCCTCTGCCCCTGGGGCGGGTGGGTTGTGTTACTACAGCGCTGACCGGAAATATATCGGAAAGAGCATGTAGAATCGGAACTGCAAACTCAGGGGTGCCGAAAAATACAGTCTTTATAGGTTCAGTCATCAGCTCTTAGAAGACTACGGTTTAAGCGCGAGCCAATTCTTTTTTGTACTTACGTTTAAACATATCTTTTTTGACCGAGCCTATCCGGTCGATGAAAAGCAGGGCGTTTAGGTGGTCTATTTCATGCTGAATAGCCCTGCTTAAAAGACCGTCGGCTTTCAATTGGGTCTTTTTACCGTCTCTGTCCGTATAGCTCACAACAAGTTGAGCCGCGCGCTTTACCTCATAGTAATATCCTGGTATGCTCAGGCAGCCTTCTTCTGCCGTTTCTTCCCCTCCGGATGTCTCTACAATTTCCGGGTTGATTAATACATAGAGGTTTTCCGGTTCTTTTCCAGACGTTATGTCGATTACGCAAAGCCTGAGTGAAACCCCCACCTGCGGAGCTGCCAGACCCATTCCAGGTGCGTCATACATGGTCTCAACCATATTATCGATGAGTTGCTGCAGAGCTTCATCCTGTGTGTCTTTCACAGGAAGAGCCTTTTTTCGAAGAATCTTATCCGGGTATTTTTTTATTTCAAGCAGAGCCATGTATTTATTCTAACATGCGTTAAGGCCGTCTTGACAAATCCGGCCAGTTGTGGCATCTTGACAGGTCATGATAGACGTATGTCTATTAAATTTTTCCTGAAAAGGGGAGGTATCGAAACAAGTATGAAAAAAATACTGGCTTTAGTTGTTTTTATGTTAGGAATGGTAATGGTCACGCCTCAAGTTACTGAGGCGGTTCCGAGTTATGCAAAAAACCTTGGAGTTGATTGTACTGCTTGCCATACCATTTGGCCACAGTTGAATGCATTCGGCAGGGACTTTTTAACAAAGCTCGGAGCACCGTTGAACCAGAAGAAATTCGGAGACATGTCGCTTAGTGATGCGCCTGTTTCTGTAAGATTGAATTTCAGGCTGTTCGACAAAAAAATAGCTAAAGCTGGAGATAAGCCATTAAAAGAACGTTCACTTCACGAGGGAGAGATCATCTTCACAGGCAGAAGCTCTAAACTGTTCTATTTTACGGAACTTGAAAGTGAGGATGAGTGGGGCAACAAAGAATACCGGGAACAACATAGCCTTGAATCCAAGCCAGGCTTTGAAATTCAGTTAGCCTCTGGTTATGCAGGATACCAGTTTATGAATGAAGTCAACATACTTGCCGGGTATTCGTCTCCATTTACTTTTGACGCTAACGATACGGTTCATCACCACAAGGTTCTCAGGCGACAGTGGAGTGCTGCAGATCCAAAGAAAGGCAAGGTTACACCTGGTGAGAGTCAGATGATAGCTGTTGCAGGTAAAGTGGCTGGTGCAGCAACCTATATCCTTGCATTTCATGGTGACGACGGTAACCTGGAAGGCGTGGATCCAAGAAACGTAAGTGTCCGCCTTGCATATGATTTTCTTGGACAGACCGTGGGTGGTTACTACACAAATGGCAATGGCTTTGATGAAAGTGCAGGTAAATCACTTGACGACTATATCCTTTGGGGTGTGGATGCCCGCCTTGATGTCGCAGGTGTGAATGTTATGATGCTCTATGGTGTCAGGGATGAAAAAGGACAGGAGCAGTTGGACAACTTTTCAATCGAGGCAAACAAAACCTTCGGACAGTTCACTCCAGTTATCAATATTGATACATACAAAGTGACAGATCGTATAACTGAAGGGTCCTTGGCATTAGCATATGCCTGGAAACCTAATATGAGACTGACAGCATCTGTGGAAGGGACGATTGATGCACCCGGTAATCCGGAAGATAGACGGTTTGTGCTTTATGGAGACGTGGGCTTTTAAATAAGTGCTATTAAATTTTTAACGGGTTACAAAGCGGGTATCTAACTTAGGTGCCCGCTTTTTTTAACCTAGGCCCTTAAGAATCAGGAAAATGCCGAAGGCCGTAAGAAAGCACGCGGGCAGGGTGAAAATCCAGGCCATGACTATCTTGCCGGCAACTCCCCAACGTACGGCGGAAAGCCTCTTGGTTGCTCCAACTCCCATTATGGAAGACGTGATAACATGCGTGGTACTCACAGGCATTCCGCTGAGGCTTGACCCCATTATGACTGCTGAGGCTGCCGTTTCCGCCGCAAAGCCGTGAACCGGCTCAAGCTTAAGCATATTTACTCCCACGGTCCTAATGACCTTCCATCCGCCCAGGGCTGTTCCAAGACCCATTGCCAGCGCGCATATCAGTATTACCCAAAACGGAACTTCTATGTTTTGTATGTAGCCGCCGCTGAAGAGCGCAAGCGTGATTATACCCATTACTTTCTGGGCGTCGTTACTTCCATGACCAAAGGCCATAAAGCTGGAGGAGAGAATCTGAAGGCGCCCGAAGTGTTTGTTAAGTTGACCTGGCGAGAAAGTACCAAAGAGTTTCAATATGCTCATCATAAGTATGTAGCCTATAAGCATACCCAGAGGCGGCGAGATAAGAAGGGCGAGAAGTATTTTTTTAAGTCCCGCAATATTTAATGCCGCAACACCTCCATGTGCCATGGCAGCGCCCATAAGGCTGCCTATAAGTGCATGTGAGGCGCTGACCGGCATTCCAAGCCATGTCATCCCCCAGTTCCATAAAAAACCGGCGAGCAGGGCTGATACTACAACTACGCTAACTATCGCTGAGGGGTCGACCACATTCTTGCCTATGGTTTTGGCCACGGCTGTTGTGGCAAAGGCTCCGGCTATATTCATGGCAGCGGCAAGTAGAACGGCTATTATCGGGCTGAGAACTCTTGTTGATACAACTGTGGCTATCGCATTGGCAGAATCGTTCCAGCCATTGCTTATGTCGAATAAAACAGCAACTATTATAGTAAAAATGACTAAATCAGCCATGCTTTAAAATAATAGCTTCCAGTGTGTTGGCCACGTCTTCGCACCGGTTTGCAGCTTCCTCCAGATGTTCGTATATATCTTTCCATTTAATTATTAAGATGGGGTCAGGCTCTTTTTCGAACAGCCTGGCAAGAGCCGCTTTGTAATTGCGGTCGATCCTGTTTTCGAGCCTGTTGATTTCAATGCACAAGTCCTGTACGTGTTCGTATTTTTTATTCCGAAGTTCTGTGATCGCCCTGTTTATAACATCTACAGTGCGGTCTAAGTCGCCGGCAATTGATAAGGCGTCTTCGCTGGGCTTGGAGATGTTAAAAATCTTGATGCGGTCGGCCACAGCCCATACTAGGTCTAAAATATCGTCCATACGGCTGGCCAGGGCATGTATGTCTTCCCTGTCAATAGGGGTGAGAAAGGATTTATTGAGCTTTTTCATCACGTCATGGGTTAACATGTCTCCATCCTGCTCTGCATTGTATATTTTCTGGACCCGGTCCTCGATATCCTTGAAGTTCTTTAAAAGGTCAACCAGTAGTGCTGTAGCGTGGGAGGCATTGCTTGCCATTTGATCGAATATCGCGAAGAAATCGGTTTCTTTCGGGAAAAATTTCATAATATGTATTACCCCCTTTAAAAATGAACCAGCTTACCAAAAAGCCTTAAAGCTGTCAATTTTTTGCATATATAGGGTGAAGCTATAATGAGTTTATCGGCTGACAGGATTCTAAACTATATGTCAAAAGATGCTTTTGTGCAGAAATCATGTTGTGAACGGAAGGTTTTTGTTTACGATAACCTGGAGTCAACCAATACTCACGCTATGTTTCTGGCCTCTAAAGGAGAGCAGGAGGGGACAGTTGTAATAGCCGATTCGCAAACTGCCGGCAGAGGCCGTTTCGGCCGTATCTGGATATCTCCTTCTGGGGTGAATTTATACATGAGTGTGATTCTCAGGCCTCCGGTGCCGGCCGGAAAAGCCTGGATATTGACTCTTCTTGGTACAATGGCCGTGGTTGGGGCTATAGAAAAACTGGCCGGACTAAGGGCTGACGTAAAGTGGCCGAATGATGTTTTTCTGAATGGTAAAAAAACAGCAGGTGTGCTTGCCGAAACTTCAAGCGGTTCTGGAAATACAATTAATCATCTGGTTCTCGGTATTGGAGTGAACCTGAACCTGGATGTCCGGGACCTTCCGGAGAACCTCCGTAATATTGCAACCTCGGTTAAGGCTCACTGTAAAAGAAAAATCGACCGCTCCCTGTTTACAGCGGAGCTTCTTAACAGACTGGATAATATGTATGCGGATTTTACCTTACAAGGTCCTGTGAATATAATAGAAAGTTGGAGTAACAAATCGAAGCAAACTCATAACTTATGATTCTTGCAATTGATATAGGCAATACAAATATGGCCGTAGGATTGTTTGACGGTTTTAATCTTTTTAGAAAAAAAAGTTTCCGGACGGACAGTCTTGTTGATGAAAATGCGGTCCTAAAGGTGCTTAAAGGGTTTCGCTCTGCCGGCGTTGATGGGGTAATAATTGCTAGCGTTGTTCCAAGGCTTAGCCGGGTAGTGGCTCGGGCCGTCAGTGTATTGTATGGCGTAACTCCTCTTAAGGTCACACGCAGAATGAATACAGGACTTCGAATAAAAATCGATAATCCGGCTGAACTCGGGGCTGACCGGATAGTAAATGCGGTTTACGGATTTCATGTATACGGAGGCCCTCTTCTGCTTATCGATTTCGGTACGGCAACTACACTTTGTGCCGTCACTGCTTGCGGAGACTATATAGGCGGAGCTATAATGCCCGGCATCGAGCTGTCCGCTGATGCCCTGGCACAAAAAGCGGCCCGATTGAATCGAATTTCCCTGGAAGGCCCTTTACCGGATATAGGTAAGAATACTGTTGAAAGCATGCGGTTGGGCCTGATAGAAGGGCATGCCGGAGCGGTTTTGCATGTGGCTAAAAGGATACTGCCCCACCTTGGTCGTAAGAAATCCACCGTAGTTGCAACCGGCGGACTTGCCTCTGTTATGGCTGAGCGGATACCTGTTATTGATACCGTTGATCAGGATCTTACGCTTAAGGGATTATGTTACCTGGCTCAAGGATACGATTGATGCATCGATATAAAAAAGTTCGTATCTGTTCACATTGTGCAGTTGTCAGGGGGCAGGAAAAGCTATGAATTACAGGTTCTATCCATATTCCTGTACCCTGTGAACGGATATAAAAGTTCCAGCTCTGCCTGAAAATGCATTTGTTTAATGTATAATATTGATATACATATACATTTTGAGGCGACCGCCACAGTGATCGATTTGAGATATAAGATGAATGAATTGATAAAAGCTCCTGATCTAAACGAAGAAGTAGCTGCTTTATATCACGGCAAAGTCAAAGGCGTAATTGTTCCTGCAAGAGAGTCCACAAAGAAAAAAAATCAAGGAACATCCTTTTTTTGCTATGGCAAAGGATGTTCAAAAAACAGTAGCTGACGAAATGAATGAACTGGGAACGGATGATGAGATAACAACCCTACTTTGCCATCGTTGAAATAGTTTAGAGGATGTTGAAAAGGAAGGTAACTTGAAAATGTCAAAAAAAACTGTAGTACAAGTCAAAAATCCAAAATCCGGTCACTATGTAAAAATTGACAGATCCGTAGGTAAAATTCTTTCACATAAGAAAAGTGAAGGTCCTTATAAAAACGTGCCTATAGCTAGAAAGCGGGAAACATGATTTTATACAAGCCGTCTGACGGCGATGTTCAGTCAACAAAAATTAAATATCGCCCAAAAACATGCTTTGTTATGACTCAATTGGGGACACCAGTTCCAAGAGGAGTAAAGAATGTCAGGAAAAAACTTGTAAAACTTCTTTCCGAATATAAAATGAAAGAAATTGATGCCGGCAGTGAGATAACAGGAAAGGATTTTTTATTAAAAATTTGGCGAATGATAGTTACTGTACCACTGGGTATTGCCATTATTGATGATAATATGTCATCGCAGACTTTGTGCAATATTTTTTATGAAGTGGGCCTAATGCAAGCTTTAGGAAAAGAAACGGTTGTAATAAAAACAAAAAAGGCGAAGGTTCCATCAGATTTTGTTAGGACTGAATATATTAAATTTGACGATAAGTTTGAGGGAAACCTCAAAAAATACCTTGTTACTTATTTTGAACTAGCAGACTACTATGAAACTGTTGCAGATCAACTCGAAAGAAACCCATTGCTGGCAATAGATTATTTACGACGTGCATATCTTATTACAGGAAATAAAAGCTTGAAAGGTAAAGCCAAGAAATTACATAAAGAGGCCGCTTTGGAAGACCGGGCTAAAAATAGTGTAGAACAGTTATTGGTTGATTTTTGAAAATTGCTAATCAGACGCTTAAAGAGACATCTGGAATGCGTTTACCTAAATGGATAGCAGAAGAGACACGTAAGAGCAGGGGAGGGCGTGAAGTCAAAAAAAGGCTTCGAAGTCACGGCCTGCACACTGTCTGTGAAGAGGCCCGATGTCCAAATCAAGGCAGGTGCTTTAGTAAGTCTACAGCAGCGTTTCTTATACTTGGAGACAATTGCACAAGGCGGTGCGGCTTTTGTGCCGTTGGGCATGGAGCCCTGGAACCTGTTGATCCGGATGAGCCCAGGCGGGTTGCCGAGACTGCAAAGGAATTGGGTCTGAACTATGTTGTTGTAACATCTGTGACAAGAGATGACCTGCCTGATGGTGGAGCAGGACAGTTTGCCGAAACCATAAGGCAGATCCGGCGTTTTACTCCGGAAGCAAAGGTCGAGGTGCTGATTCCGGATTTCAAGGGTGACGAAAGGGCTCTTGAAATTGTACTGTCGGCATGTCCGGATGTTTTTAACCATAATATTGAGACAGTTGGACACCTTTACTCATTAGTTCGTCCACAGGCTGATTACAGGCGTTCTTTGGGTGTGCTCAAATCTGCTAAGAAAATCAGTCCAGGTATCACTACAAAGTCCGGACTTATGGTTGGACTTGGCGAGTCATTTGAGGATGTTAAGGCTGTTCTTAAAGATCTTAGAACCACGGATTGCGATTGCTTGACAATAGGCCAGTACCTGAGACCACGCAGGTCTAATCTGCCGGTGAAAGAATACGTAAGACCCGAGGTTTTTAAGGAGTACGGATTGTTGGCGAAAACTATGGGATTCAAGAAGGTGTCATCAGCGCCTCTTGTCAGAAGTTCAATGGATGCAGAGGAGCTCACTACATATGCATGAGTTTGTCAGAGTTAAGCGGTTACCTCCATATGTGTTTTCTATTGTTAATGCAATAAAAATGGAGGCGCGCAGGCGAGGTGAGGATATAATTGACCTGGGGATGGGCAACCCGGATCTGCCTACGCCTCCGCATATAATTGATAAGCTTTGCGAGGCTGCGCGTAACCCGCGTAATCATCGTTACTCGGCCTCAAAGGGAATAACACAGCTCAGGTGCGCTATATCCGAATGGTACAAGCGGAGGTATGATGTTGATATAGATCCTGAAACAGAGGCTGTTGCCACCATAGGTGCGAAAGAGGGTTTCAGTCACTTGATGTACGCTATGGTTGGACCAGGTGATACGGTTTTGTGCCCTACACCTGCATATCCTATTCATCCTTATGCATCTATTCTTGCGGGTGCCGAGGTTCGCAGTATTCCGACAGGCAAAAAATATGATTTCTTCGAGGAGATGGAGAAGGCCTATAAAAACACGTGGCCCAGGCCTAAAGTTCTTGTTCTTAACTTTCCGCATAATCCGACCACCGAGGTTGTGACTCGAGATTTCTTTGTGAAAATAGTGGGTTTTGCAAAGGAAAATAACATTATTGTTGTGCATGACTTAGCATACGCAGATCTATTGTACGATGATTACAAAGCTCCGAGTTTTCTGGAGGTCCCTGGAGCCAAAGATGTTGGTGTAGAGTTTTTTTCTCTGACCAAGAGCTATTCTATGGCCGGATGGCGGGTGGGGTTTTGCTGTGGCAACAGGGAGGTGGTTGGAGCCCTGACAACCATAAAGAGCTACCTGGATTACGGGATGTTTCAGCCCATACAGATAGCCGCAATTGTAGCGCTCAGGGGGCCACAGGACTGCGTCGAAAATATGCGTTTGATTCATCAATCCAGGCGAAACTCGCTGATCGAAGGGCTGAACCAGGCGGGCTGGCATGTTGAGCCCCCAAAGGCCACTATGTTTGTCTGGGCTGAGATTCCGGATGCCTTTAAAAATATGAAGTCACTGGAATTCACGAAGTTTCTTCTACGCGAGTCGAAGGTGGCGGTTTCGCCCGGTATTGGTTTTGGCGAAGAGGGGGACGACTATGTGCGTTTTGCCCTTGTTGAGAATGAACACCGCATAAGGCAGGCTACCCGGGGAATAAAGAAAGTACTGTAACTTGTTGCTTTTGCCCGAAAATCGTCCTATAATTTCACTATGTTTCAGGTGAGTGCCGGGGAGGTTTGGAAAATGGCGAGAGAACCTAAAGTTTTAAGTATGAAATGTGATGTCTGTGGTACGAAAATAGTGGTTTCAACCTCTGCTGAGTGTAGGCTTGAGCCGATATACTGTTGTGGGTTGGAGGTTGTCAGTATGGAGACCTCCACGAAAGATGTTTCCACCGGTAATACAGAGGCCGGGAAGAAGTAAGACTTAACTAGAGTGCAATAGCCATAGGGAATATTTTTTGTCAACTACTCCTGCTTTTCAAAACACATTATCTCAAACTTTGCTGTCACGTGACCTTTTAAACCGTTTTCTCGCCAGAGAGAGAATGTTGCTCGGCCCATATGCCACACCCAGTGAGATGTCGGTAAGACGTTTTCCTGATAAGGCATCCTCGTCGGACTTCAGGACCTCTTTCGCGATTGATGCTGATAGAATACTGCATTCGCGGTCTTTCACCAGGTATATTGATAAAACGCAGGTATTTTCTCTCCAGGAAAACGACAATATTACGCGGAGAGTTATACATATTCAGCTCTTATCCAAGATCGCCCGCACAATTGGCCGGGTTTTACGTCTTAACGAGGACCTGATCGAGGCCATAGCCTTGGGGCACGATATAGGGCATTGCCCTTTTGGCCACACCGGTGAGGCTATACTGTCGCAACTCTGCATCCGTAGCGGGATCGGAAGCTTTCATCACAACCTTCAGAGCCTCCAGGCTCTTGATCGCATAGAAAAGCAGGGACAGGGACTTAACCTGTCTCTTCAGGTGCTTGATGGCATAGTTTGTCATGATGGTGAAACCCATATGGCAGGCATTAAGCCTGAACAGGGAAGAACCTTGGATGAGTTGAACGCTCTTGCATACAAAAAACGTTTTGATAAAAACACCCCCATGAATCCGATGACAATGGAGGGATGTCTGGTTAAGCTTTGTGATACGATCAGCTATATCGGCCGGGATCTTGAAGACGCAATTCGCCTGAAACTGGTTAAACGCTCGGAGCTTCCTGTTGAAGTTACCAGAGTGCTCGGAGATACTAACGGCAAGATCGTATATAGACTGGTTGAAAGCCTTATCGAAAACAGTCTTGATAAGGATATGCTCTGCTATGATTCAGAGGTAGGGGAGGCTCTTAGGGAACTTAAAAAGTTCAACTATCAAAAGATATATCTTAATCCCCAGATAAAGACGGAAGAAAAGAAGGTTAAGCGCACATTTGAACTTGTTTTTGAACACCTGTTGGCAGATCTTGACGAAGGAAGACAAGGGTCTCCTATCCAGGAGTTTCTTGAAGACATGGAGAGTTCCTACCTGCAGACGACAAGCAATGCTGAAAATGTCCGCGACTATATTGCGGGTATGACCGATGACTATTTCATCTATACCTTTAACAGGTTATTCGTTCCGGAAAAATTTCCGCGCAAGTTTTAAATTAATTCCCGGATTAAGCGGCTCTTCACAAAGAGATTAATTTGGGTTGGGTGAAAATAAGTAAAGAAGTTGTGTTAGTTTACATCCGTTAATTTGTCTGCAAAATCGTCTGTAAAATCCCCTGCAAGTTCGTTGGAAAAAGGCCTGTTTGAACTGGTGTAAAAGTATATTAATGCTGTAATCATAACCAGGCCTAGAAAACGGTTGCAGACGAATGAAACCGGAATGCTTAGCAATGGGCCTATAAGAGGAATAATTCCAAGTGGGATAGTAATAAGCATCACGCTGCAAGCGGCCAGCAGGTAGATGCCTGTAACTGCCAGCAAGAATAGTATTGAGCTGGGTTTGCGCTGTATAAAAGCCAGAGATTTCTTAAATGCGGCTATTGCCTTTATATCGTCAACCACCAGTGCTACAAGTGAAAAGGCGCCTGCGACCGCTAGAAGAGTAAAACCCGCCAAGGCGACTGAAGCCATAAGCAGTGATATAAATATCCCGATGAAATAGACCGTTCCTGATTCGGATGACAACAGAGGAAGTATAAACACAGATCCAATACCAGCCATTATACTTATACATATCATGAGCGCGATCAGCATAAGTCCGAGTAAAAACGTAAGCCACAGTATTCTTCCAAAAAAACGGTTCCCCTCGCTTATAAAAGACGAAAATCCGAACCTGTAGTTCTTTTTCCTTACAGCTTTTTCAAGCGTACCCATTGTGGCTCCAAAGATGTAAAGAGCTACACTGCTCACAATAGTAAGGTACAATAAAAGTGCCAGGATTGCCACGGCAAGTCCGGCCAGATTTTGGACAAGAAGATTCTCTATATTGCCGAAGGCATTGATAGGATCACTTATGTTTTGCATGTTCAGGTCCATGCTTCCGGCAAATATAACCGCAAACGGGATTGCAACGAGTATTATGAATCCAAATGCATAAAAAAACAGAAGAACAAAGTGTATCAGCACGATCTGCCAGTTTTTGGCTGCCGGGCCGATACTTTTTTTAATCGTGTCAATAACCATAAGCATGCCGCTCTTCCACTTCGCAGCGTTCGTAAACATCTTGAGGCAGTTCAAGTATAAAACGTGATGGGTTAAAGAAGCTCAGGCCGTCATAGCCGCTTGAGCTTCCGGGGCAGAGCATATACAGGTCGTCCCTGGCCCGTGTGGATGCTACATAAAAAAGCCGCCGCTCCTCTTCATCATCATCCGGGCTGCTGGCTTTTGGTGATGGAAAGCGCCCTTCGCATAACCATATCAGAAACACAGACGACCATTCCAGACCCTTGGCCTGATGTACCGAGGTGAGTATCACTCTGTCTTTTTCTACCGAACCATCTGTATCTTCCTCTCCCATGGTGCCAAGAAGAGCAAGTTCGCTTAGCAGTTCCTCTGTGTTGCTGTATCCCCGGGAGTATTCGGCAAGTTGTTCGATGTCTTCAATCCTGGAGTTTGCGTTAGGATAAGTTGCAATTAGGTGTTTATCGTAGCCGCCTTTAACAAGAATTTCCCGGATCATTTCCGATGGCTGTTCAAGAAGCTCAGGCTGTTTCAGTTTGTTGAGAAGTTCAAGGAAAAGATCGAAACTGGCACGCATGTTTTTTCTTTTTGTAAACTTGCCGGCTGCACCGTTTATTATTGCCTCCAAAGGATCATCCATGCCGAGCGCTGCCATGGTTATTTTATGCGCTGTAACCCTGCCTACTCCAGGCATAAGTTTCAGTACACGCATCCATGCCAGTTCGTCTGAAGGATTTACGACTACTCTCATATAGGCTGTAACATCCTTTACATGGGCCTGCTCGAAAAAGCGCAGGCCAGAGCGTATTTCGAAAGGAATGTTGTGTTTGGTAAGCTCCATCTGTACTTCCATGGAGTGATAATGTGACCTATAGAGCACCGCCATTTCAGAGAAAGGTTTTCCTTCAGCGTGCATATCCCTTATGCGCTGAACTACGAACCTGGCCTGTTGATAAACATCTCGTACAGGCAGAAGTGACGGCATATCCCCATCCGGACGGACGGCATGCAGATTTTTAGCAAACTGTTTCCGGTTGATTCGTATACTGGAATTTGCCAGAGAAAGTATCTGGGGTGTGGATCTATAGTTTGTGGTAAGCTTAAACAGTTTGACGTCAGGGTAACGCTTTGGAAATGAGATGATATTTGCAAAGTTTGCACCCCGAAAAGAATATATTGACTGAGCATCATCGCCGACCACAAAAATATTTCCATGGACAGAGGCCATAAGGTCTATAAGTTTTGATTGGACATGGTTGGTGTCCTGATATTCGTCCACAAGAATCTGTTGGAATTGTGATCCGTAACGCTCAAGTATTTCAGGGTGTTCTTCAAGCAGCCGCAGCCAGTTTGTCAGAAGGTCGTCGAAGTCCATTAGATTGAGCTCCGCCTTTTTTGATTTGTAGAGCGAAGCTATTTTTACAATCTTGTTTGTCAAGCCGATAAAATGAGGCATACGCTCTTCGATCACCTGTTCGAGTGTCTCACCGGTATTTACCGACAGGCTTACTATGCTGTGTAGAACACCGGCTTTGGGGAGCTGCCATTTTTTTCGGTTAATTCCGAGCTCACTGACACATGCTTCAACCAGGTCTTTTGAATCTTCTTGGTCCAGGATCGAGAAGTTCAGCTCGTAGCCCAGAAGGTTCGCATGCCTTCGCAGTATTATGTTGCCTATATGGTGAAATGTTCCGCCCCAGAGGCCGCGAAGATTGGTTTTTAAAACACTTTCAACTCGTTGAAGCATCTCTCTCGCGGCCTTATTGGTAAATGTAACAAGAAGTATTGAGCTAGGCGGCATACCGGATTCTATGAGTCTGGCTACGCGGTAGGTTACTGTTCGTGTTTTACCGGTTCCGGCTCCTGCCAGCACAAGTATGGTTCCGTCTGTGCAGGTCACAGCTTGGTACTGTTGAGGATTTAACTCTTGCTCGTAGTCAATGTTGAACTCGGTGATAGGATCGCTTGTGAGAACGTATTTTTTCACTGGATTTTACTGTCGTTTATCTGCTGCTCATGATTTTTTTCTATGGTATAGTCGACTGTTATCTTCATGTCTTTTCTTAGGGAATGAAAAACGGAACAGTACTTTTCGTGCGAAAGCGATATAACACGGTCCATTTTTTTGGGTGTTATATCTTTTCCGGCTATTGTTATATGCATATGCATTGCTTTGTAAAACTGTGGCGGGGTTGGATTGCGATCACCCGAAATATCAATTTTAAACGATGTTACATCGACCCGCATCTTTTTAAGAAAGGATAAAACATCTATGCCCATACATCCGGCAAGGCTGAGCATGAGTGACTCTGTGGGCATGCAACCCCATTCCACCTTTGCATCAAAGTCTATCTCGTATCCGCGCTGGGTTCTGCCTACAAATATCAGGTCTTTGTCCCAGGTAAGCGTGGCTTTATTGGCTGTAGAGATTGTCTGCTTATAGTCTTTCAGCCCCTCCTTGAGGTCTTGTTCTTCTTGAGTTTGTTCTTCGGTCATAGGTTATCGTGCACTCCTTCTTAAATAGGCTTGTAAATTAGAGACTTCAGAAGTTCTATATGTGATAATTCTGCATGGATCTGACGGTTACTCCCTTTCGGAGCATCACCTCAAGAGCGTCGGCAGCCGCCTTGCTTCCCGCAATGGTTGTGGTGTATGGGATCTTATGCTCTAGAGCGCTCTGTCTTATAGAGAAAGAATCCTGCTGCGCTTTTGCTCCGGAAACAGTGTTTATCACATAGCTTATCTGGCCGTTCTTTATGTAGTCCACAATATGAGGCCGGCCCTCGGCCACCTTGTTTACTGTCTCTACCTCGAGGTTATGTTTTCTCATATGGGCTGCCGTCCCTCTGGTAGCCATAATGCTGAAGCCAAGATCAAGGAGTTTTTTTACCACAGGAACAACCAGAGGCTGGTCTTTTTCTTTTACGCTTACAACAACTTTCCCCTTGCTTGGCAGCACATTATAGCCTGCGGCCTGTGACTTGAAATAAGCACGGCCAAAGTCCTCATCTATACCCATCACTTCGCCTGTGGATTTCATCTCCGGCCCAAGCAGAGTGTCTACTCCATGGAAACGGTCGAATGGAAATACCGCCTCCTTTACCGCGAAATGACTTATGGGCTTTGGAGTGAATAACTTCTGCTCTCGAAGCGAGACGCCGGCCGAGACTTTTGCGGCGACCTTGGCAAGCGGTACGCCTGTGGCCTTGCTCACAAAAGGCACTGTCCTGGATGCCCTGGGATTAACTTCCAGTACGTATATCTCGCCCTCCTTTACGGCAAATTGAACATTCATCAGACCTATCACTTCAAGTTCCTTAGCCATAGCCACTGTCTGGGCTTTTATCCTTTCAATGACATCAGGCGAAAGTGAGTAGGGTGGAAGCGAGCATGCCGAGTCTCCGGAGTGAACACCGGCCTCTTCTATATGCTCCATCACTCCGCCGATTATCACATCTGCCGCGTCCCCCACCGCGTCCACGTCCACCTCAATTGCGTCTTCAAGGTACTTGTCGACAAGTACGGGGTGTTCCGGAGAAATCCTAACCGCACGTTCCATGTAGTTTGCAAGGCTTGATCTGTCATAAACTATTTCCATCGCTCTTCCACCAAGCACGTATGATGGGCGAACCATTACAGGATAGCCTATTTCTTCAGCTATAGCCAAAGCTTCGTCAGCGTTAAATGCCGTGCCGCTTTCCGTCTGTTTAAGACCGAGTTTTTCCAGTAGTTCCTTGAAACGCTTTCTGTCCTCGGCCCGGTCTATCGAATCTGACGAGGTGCCAAGAATCTTTACTCCCTCCTGCTCAAGCGGCACGGCGAGTTTAAGCGGTGTCTGGCCTCCGAACTGGACGACAATACCTTCAGGATTTTCAAGCCTGACTATTGCCAGCACATCTTCCAGGGTCAGCGGCTCAAAGTATAGCCGGTCAGCGGTGTCATAGTCGGTGCTTACAGTTTCGGGGTTGCAATTGACCATGATTGTTTCGTATCCAAGCTCCTTGAAAGCCAGCACCGCATGCACGCAGCAGTAATCGAACTCTATGCCCTGCCCGATGCGGTTGGGTCCTGAGCCCAGAATAATCACTTTTTTTTGTTTGTTCGGAGCTGCTTCACACTCAATTTCGTATGTTGAGTACAGATAAGGTGTAAATGCCTCGAACTCGGCTGCACAGGTGTCCACACGTTTAAATACAGGCAGAATTTTGTTTTTAGTCCTGAGGCTTCGAATGTCAGCCTCTTTAGACTTTGTCAGGACCGCCAGCCTCTGGTCCGAAAACCCTAACTCTTTTGCCTGTTGAAGGGTTTCGGGGGTTATCGCCTTGCCAACGGCTGTTGTTTCATTTCTTATTTGGGTTTCCATAGAGATTACCTGTTCTATGTTTACGAGAAACCAGGGGTCGATGTTGGTGAGTCCGTACACATCTTCTATACTCATTCCTTTTCGAAAGGCTTGGGCTACATAGTAGATACGGTCTTCGCTTGGGATTTTAAGCTTTGCTTCCAGGTCATCGTCAGGTTTTTCTTCAAAGCCTGCCGAGCCTATTTCCAAGCTGCGAAGCCCCTTTTGAAGCGATTCCTTAAATGTACGGCCTATGGACATTGCTTCGCCTACCGACTTCATCTGTGTGGTAAGGGTAGGGTCTGTATCAGAGAATTTTTCAAAGGCGAACCTTGGAAGCTTTGTCACGACGTAATCGATTGTCGGCTCAAAGGATGCTGGTGTGGAGCGTGTTATGTCGTTTCGTATTTCGTCAAGAGCAAGGCCCACTGCAAGCTTTGCCGCTATCTTTGCTATTGGAAACCCGGTGGCTTTGCTGGCAAGAGCGGAACTTCTAGATACTCTTGGGTTCATCTCGATAATAACCATACGGCCGGTTGACGGATGTATGCCGAACTGTATGTTCGAACCGCCGGTGTCCACGCCTATTTCCCTGATTACGGCAATCGAAGCATCACGCATTATCTGGTATTCCTTGTCTGTAAGCGTCTGGGCAGGAGCTACGGTGATGGAGTCTCCGGTGTGCACACCCATTGGGTCGATGTTCTCTATGGAGCATATGATTACAACATTATCATTCAGGTCCCTCATAACTTCAAGCTCGAACTCTTTCCAGCCTATTACCGACTCTTCGACCAGCACCTGCGAAACCTTGCTGAGGTCAAGTCCTTTCTTAAGAAGCTCTTCGTACTCCTCCTGGTTATAGGCTATTCCGCCCCCGGTTCCTCCAAGTGTGAACGCCGGGCGAAGAATTGCCGGAAAACCTATGGAGGTTATTGCCTGGAGCCCTTCCTCCACGGATTTAACAGCTGCGCTCTTTGGTACCTCTATACCAATACTCTCCATGGCTTGCTTGAACAAGTCACGGTCTTCGGCTTTTTTTATAGCTTCCAGGTTAGCGCCTATTAGTTCCACGCCGTACCTATCCAGAACACCAGAGTCACCAAGTGTTACTGCAAGGTTGAGCGCTGTCTGTCCACCCATGGTAGGAAGCAGGGCTTCGGGCCGTTCTTTCTCTATTATCATTTCTAGAATTTCCGGCGTAAGTGGTTCGATATAGGTTGCATCCGCCATATCCGGGTCGGTCATTATAGTGGCCGGGTTTGAATTGACAAGCACCACCTTGTAACCTTCCTCCCGCAGCGCCTTACAGGCCTGGGCCCCTGAATAATCGAATTCACATGCTTGGCCTATAACAATTGGTCCCGATCCGATCAGAATAATTTTTTGTATGTCGGTACGTTTAGGCAAATTTCTACTCCAAAAAATGTTAGCAAAGTTTTTAGCAAAATTTTAGCGGATCTTTTTAAAAAAGATTTTTTCGCATGAAGATATTAGCACATTTCTTCCTGACAAATCGCCCAATTTAGGTTATGTCGTTTTGTCATGATCGTAGAAAAGGCTGAATTCAATACCTTGTAAGTGATGGGTTTATTGAAAGTATATCACATGTTAGGTGCGTTTCAGGCCTGTTGTTTTCCTTGCGGCTTGAGGCAGTTGCCCTGGGCACCTAATTTTTTTATTGCGTAGCCCGGGTTTAATATCCCGCCCCTTGGGGCGTTCATTGCATTTAAAGATACCCCGTCCGCTTGCGGCGGGGTAGTTCATTTTTTTCAAAACATTTTTTGCTTTTTGTGTGTGTCCGGCATGGGTATGATCTTATGGGGTGTAAGTCTCCTGTACATTTTCCAGGAAGTAGGCAAAGTTGTCAACTTTAAAAAGTACTAGCTGTCTTGCCTGTTAATAGTTTTGCATAGTGTGCAACAACGTCACTAAAGTTCACAACAACGTCACCAAAGTTCAATCCTTATTTTGTTAGAAGCCGATGCCTTTCCAGTGGCAAGTTAAGGTCACCTAAAATCCCACCCTCTTAGGTCATGTTATGGTCACTGTTTTTTTTGATTTAACCATTCCAATTCCGCTTTGGCTATGGCGTGACTCCATCTACCTTCACCAGATATAACAAGCTGTCGACTGAGAATGCCCCTAGCTTTGGAAAAGTTGTTTTTTACAATATTATTTATGCCAATAATCAAATATGGAAAGGTTAAATCTTCCTGTGGTGCTTTACGTAAATACTTATCTTCTGTAACACCTCCCAAAAGGTATGCTGCAGCAACTTTCCATATTCCTTGCGGTTTCCCTGAGCCTGTATAATAGGCAGTTCCTAACCCAGTCATCATAATTGAAGGGGTGCTCCAATACCTTAATAATTCCTGTGCCTTTACAGTATCACCTGACCGCATAAGGGATAATGCTTGCATAATCGGAAAAGGCCCACCGAACTCTACACCACCAACTATACCAGTAACGTTTTGAAACTCCAGGGCAGCTTCAGCAAAGTTCTGGTTCGTAAAATATGCTGTTGCTAGCCATGCGTGGGGCATAAACGAAGCAGTCTCTAATGAGATTGATCGTTTAAACTCGTTAATTGCGACTTCATAACGACCCTGCTTCATGGCAAGATTGCCAGCTCGGTAATGAAACTGTGCTTTTTCTGTTCTAGGGTAGGCCGGGGCCTTTGGTCCTAACGTTCCACATCCGGACAGTATCAGCATTGAGACAATAATAGTAGCTGACATTATTCTTAAGAGTTTCAGTTTTTGATTTATTGACTGCATGGAGTTTCTCCTATACTCATTAAGGTGCCGGGTAGTTCACGCCGCCCACTCAGAACCGTACGTGATAGTTTTACCATCATACGGCTCAAGCATTTCAAAAGGTTGCTATTGTGGAACAGCCCGGCTATTTTACCCTAAGGCTCTCATTTCAGGCTCCTCAGAAAAATTTGTGGGTATTTTCCGGTTTCGGTAGTCCACCAAGTCTATGATATAAGCAATTTGGGAGACATCCTATAGTCTCCTGTCAGGTAAAAATTTTTTGGTGTAATTTTTATTTTAAAATCAAATAGTTGCAAATTCACTCGTTTTTTTGCACACATCTATCTACCACGTCTTTTGCTGTTGACGTTTACAGCTTTGACGGCCAGTCTCTTACTTTCTGCAAACTTTGCACCTAATCGTTACGTTTATACGGCATCCCACACAAAGGTGGCCGCCTATCATCCCTTATCTAGGCCTTTTAATGGGTGAGCCCATTTTTCACATTTTTCCACCATTTTTCCTCTTGGCGAAACAAGTATAGGAGAGCTGGAAATGCTGTGCCTGCCGATTCTTTAAACCCCTTGTGGGACATCAATAAAACAACTTCCTTTAAAAGGGTGGGGAGCGGAATAAATGCCGACAGGGTAGCTTTATTTATTTGTAGCTTCACCGGCTTCTATTAATAGACGGGTCTCTAGAGATTTACTTATCCTGAAACCTGTCTCTTTCAAATCCATGAGTGTCTCCTTTAATGAATGTAGGTTTCCTCTCAACTTCTCCTTGAGTATAACGCCAAGGGTTCCTGTTATCTTTAATCCTAAGTGCCTGGCTTTTTCCCTGGCATCCGCATCATCTAATAAAATTAAATCTGCTTCCATTTCCAAGGCCAGCACTATCCCTTCGGATTCACCTGCATCTAAATCAGCCTGTAATAACGTGACCAACCTTCTGTTTTTTGCCTTTAATACCTTAATCCAATCCGCCTCTTTTATTAACTTTGCTTCCTCGCTCCCTCTTCCCTCCACAATACATTCTTTGTGAACCATCTCAGGAATAGTAATAACTTGAAATTGTTCTTTTAATAGCTCCAGCCTATTAATTTTACCAAGATGAATGAGAGGGGAAGAGTTACTTACTATCTTTAGCATATTTTATATCTTCTTCAAGGGCCTTCTCGTCATAGTGTCTCTGGATGCCTCGTTCAGCTAATCCTTCAATAAAATCCCATTTGCTTAAACCGGATAACTGTCTTGATACTCCCATAGAGGCATACCCCTTTTCATACAAAAGAAAACTCAATTCCTTTAGAAGTACCTTCTCCACTTGTTTTTTTGGCAACTTTAATGGCTCTATAATTTCATCCGGTATTTTTAAAGTTAAGTCCATTTTTTCCTCCTATGGGTTAGGTCTCATCTTAAGGATATTATACTGCGAGAAGAGAAAAAATATGAATGAAAATTAGTCCTTTCCTCTCTCGAAAAGTTCGGAATGTAGTGAAAGCGCCGGGATAAGCCGGCATAGAGTAGGGGATGCAAGAACCCTGCATGGAAAGAGTAGCTGCTCCACTGTTAAGCGACAATAATAATTCTCCCTGTTGCCTCAACTAGAAATGTTACTATAAAAATTACCTTTAATTATTTGAATTTTCTGGCTCATAGCCATTCAATTCAAACACTAATTGTTTCTTCTAAATCTGTTTTCATGTCTACTTCCACACATGCATAAACAAGCTGTTTTGCCATTATTTTTAGCCATTCTTTGATGCGACGTTGCAATGTTCTGAGTTGGCCATATGGAAAACGACCAGGACAGGATATTTGTCCTGAAGGTGTTCAAATAAATCTTTGGCTGTCGCATCTGGATCCTGTTGTAGCCAACAAAGTATCTCGCACCAGACACCTTCAAAGGGATTTTTTCGGGTACGCCAATGCCGGGGAGTTGAAGCTTTTGTTCGATGTGTCGGAAAATTTTACACCTTATTGCTGGCATCTACTGTAATATTAGCCTAATAACCCTATTTTTATGGCAGTTTTTAGACCTGTTTCAGGTAATCTGTTGTTTTATATAGATAAAACATATGAGGTGTGGACTGTCGGAAAAATTTACACTTTTTAAGGCTGTTTTCTTAGATAACGCTCGAAAACTGATTACTTTTTAAGCATTATTTGCTGGCTTTTATTGTAACATATTGTTTTTTAAGTATAAAAAGATGAAAGCATGAGTTGTCGGAAAATTTTACATTTTTTATGCTTCAAACAACAGTTACTTTTATAAAAGCATTAATTATCAATACATTATGTAATTGGCACGGGTGTTGCTTATAAATTAAGGTCCGGGATAGTCGTGTTTGTTCTTAGTTGACTTAATGTCTGAAATAAATGTTAGTATTAAAAAAACTAATAAACAAGAGGAGGTGATGGTACACTAAAAAAACGATACCTGAAAGCGATATTTACCTAAAAAAATATGCGGAGGGAAAGGGCTTAAAAAACTTTTACTTTTGGAGGTTGTTTATGAAAAAGAGAAATATGGTGACGGTATTTCTGGCGATTACGGCGGTGTTTCTGTTTGCAGCACAGTCAGCATGGGCATTCACAGAAGTTTCGGCTGTAGCAGCCAGCAATGCAGTTTCAGCAGGTAATGGTGTAATCATAGATGTTAGAACAGTGGAGGAGCATCAGGGCTGTGACGCTTTGTGGACAGCCAATAACACTTGTCCCACGCAAGAGGCTGCAAACCGCGGCGCCGCGGCGTGGATTGATGTTTCAACCGGTGTGCTGATGGAGTCTGCAAACGTTCCATGGTGGATTGATACTGTAGGAAGTTTTACCAGCCCGCAAAACACTACTGAGTTCCGGAACTCTTTTCAGGCGTTGTTGGACTCAGGCTATATTACTAAGAGTTCGCCTGTCTATCTAATCTGCCGTAGTGGAGGCCGCAGTAGAGCTGCAGCAGGCTGGATAGAGGCGAACATGGGCTTTACCAATGTTTATAACATTGATGGTGACGGCGCAGGTGGTAACGACGGAGGCATGATAGAGTGGACAGCTAACAACCTGCTTGTTCCCTGGATTTCCTCTATTAATCGTGGCTGGAAGGCCCCGCAAACGTTTTCGGTAAGTCCGGCGGAAGGCTTTACAGAGTCAACAACCAACACGATCACTTTTGATTTTGGGATACTGGACCCAACTTGGGGCTGGTTAGGTGCTTACAAGCCAGCCATCGTAAAGCTTTCGCTCTACATTGACGGGGTTGAAGTTGCCTCGACCACAACCGATCCAACTGCCGGTCTTTGGACGCTTTCCTCATTTACTGCGGACCTAACAAATGGCACCCATACATGGGACATAAGGACAGAAGCTTCAGTTTCTACCGCAGGCGGAGCAAATGTTATTGGTTTTAACCGTTTGGCCAATAACTTAGGTCCTGGTGGCAGAACGATTGTTGTGAATGCAGGACCGGTATGTACAGACAATGACGGAGACGGTTTTTCTCCTGACGGCGGAGAATGTGGTTCTGTGGATTGTAATGATAACGACGCCTTGGAGTTCCCTGGGCAGACCTGGTTTACTGATGCGGATTCGGATGGATATGCGACCGGTGATCCAGTGGTGCAATGTGCAAGACCTGCTGGTTTAAAAGCTCCTTCAGAGCTAGTAGCCACATCAGGTGATTGCGATGATAACAATGCAGCTATTAATCCTGGGGCAACTGAGGGTCCGATTGGTGATGCGACATGCAGTGACAGTCTTGATAACGACTGTGACGGTGCTATTGATAGTGCAGATCCAGGCTGTGTAGTTACTTGCACGGATAATGACGGTGACGGCTATGCTGTTGAGGGCGGAGCCTGTGGAGCGGTTGATTGCAACGATAACAATGCAGCTATTAATCCTGACGCTATTGAAGTTTGTGACGGTGTTGACAATAACTGCGATGGTACTGTTGATGAAGGTTTTGACGCTGATGGCGACGGTTATACAACTTGTGGCGGAGACTGCGATGACACTAATCCTGCGGTCAATTTAGGCGCAACTGAAGGTCCTGCTGGAGATCCTACATGCAGTGACGGTCTGGACAACGATTGTGACGGCGCTATTGATGCAGCGGATTCAGGTTGTGTAGAAGTAACTGAACCAGCACCAACGCGTAGACGTGGAAGACGCATGAGAGGACGGTAGAAAAGTCAGGCTGGCTGTTTCAGCTACTCATGTTTATTTGAAAAATTGAAAAAGGGAGCAGGCTTTACAAGTCTGTTCCCTTTTTTTAAGAAGTCAAGATAATTAAGTTTTAAATCTGCCAATGTTGCTTTGTCCTGTTGCCATGAGGTTCGGTTTGAGTTCCAGAAGAAGATTAACCAGCATTTCTGCGCTTCCACCTGTTATTTCCTTGCAAAATTCCTTTTGTTTGTTTTTTTCACTTTTAAATGGATCTATAAGAATATGACAACAGGCACTGCCATAACGTTCAATGAACTGCTTATGTAGGTTTCGGGCTGATTTTCTGATTGTATTTTTTTTAAACGTACTTTTTTCAATGTCGCCGGCTAACAGGCCAAGCGCCATGATAAGGCCGCTTAGAGCCCCACAAAGACAACCTGAACTGCCCACTCCGCCGCAGAAACCATTGCCAAGTTTTGCAGCGGTTTCATCTGATAAATTTCCGTCAAAAACCTGGTTGGCAGCTACCAGGACGGCCTGAGAACAGCAGAGATTTTTATCCTGGAAGTAAAACGCGGCTAACTTGCCAACCGCTATGCTTAGTTCTGAGTTATTCATTTTGGCTAAAATATAAATTTAGATGGTACCAAGATTTCGTATTTACCTAGGCTCTATGATCGTACCCTTAAAATTATTCTCTAAAATGTTTTTAATAGAGGCATACAAAACCTTTGAAAACTCACGCGCACTTTTAAATAGCAGGTGAACTCCATCAGATGTTTCATAACTGTTGCCGGACGGGGTTAGCAGCCAACTTACTTCCATTCCGGCAAACATATCATGCAGGATTTTTTGACGCGCACTGTAGCGTTTTGAAGCCAGAATTTTTGGGTGAACAGGTATTTGAAAGAAAACAATATGTGTGCCTTTACTATAAAAAAAGTCAACCAACTTTTTTAGCTCGGTCAACTCTTGCCATTCATTAAATATAATTGCTTTACTGTTTTTTTCCAGCCGTCTGACAAGACTCGATTTAAGAATTTTACTATTTGGTTTCTCGTCTGCTTTTTCTGCTTCGGAGCCGCCAAAATTTCTTTTTATCACGCTAAGCATAATATTGATAGGTTGGTATGTATATTGAAGAGATATAATATGCTTTTTAAGCCTCCAGATGAATGGAGTAAATAAGGCACGAAGCATTTCATTGTTTGTCGAACGCTCTATAGTGTTTGTTTCAATAAGCAGTAATTCTGGAATATGGTTTCGTTTTTTTACTAGGTTCAACCCGGTCAGGGCGGAACCGCCTGCAAACGATAGGTTGTATACATCATTGCCAAACTCTTCTTGAAGTAATCTTGCGGACATTGAAGAGCCGACAATAACAGTGTGCGGCAGCACTGGTTTATAAATATAAACTTCCGATATTGAATAATTTTTCACCCATTGGTTTTGAAACATAGTGACTTTAGGTTTGACTATCTTTAGCATAGAGGAATATGCAACAAACACTATAAGGAACAGCAACAATGATTTGACTATATATTTATCAGAACTGAAAATAGACAAATTCACCGGGAATTCCTCCATTTATAAGGATCATGACGAACATAACAGAGTAGACGGCGTAGTCATGTCTAAAAATAACTTCAGCGATTTTAAAATCATTCTTTTTGATGAGATAAATAACATGGTATAAAAAAACAGGCAGCGAATAGAAGATTACATTTAAGATAACAGAAAAGTTATTTGTTAAACCTGTATTTTTCTTTATTGCAATAATGTAGTTAACAGCCTCATTAATGTTTGTCAGCTTGAAAAGCAGCCATCCAAAAGTAACAAAAGTAAAGACAAAAGTTATTCGTAAAAATCTTAAACTGGTGCCTGGATGTAAGTTATGCCTTTTATGTTTGAGTAAAAATCTTTCAATAGCCAGTCCGATACCATGCCATAAACCCCATACACCATAACTCATTGCGGCTCCATGCCAAAGTCCGCCCAGAAACATTACGGTTATAAGATTAGCATATGTTCTTATATTCCCCTTTCTATTTCCACCAAGCCTGATATACAGGTATTCTTTAAGCCAGGAAGATAAGGATATATGCCATCTGCTCCAAAATTCGGCGATTGTACCTGATATATATGGATAGTTAAAATTCTGTGGAAGGTTGTAGCCGAAAATTGCGGCAACTCCTATTGCTATTAATGAATATCCGGCAAAATCGGCAAATATTTGTACTGAATAACCAAATAGCATAGTAACTAATGTAAGGGATGATTGTGTCTCGAAGTATGGGTGGGTAATCCAAAATGTTTGGTCTTTTAAGTTATCGGCTATTACGGATTTTAAAAAATACCCCATAACCAATGCCTTAAAAACCAAGCCTGTATCAATGTTTTTTAAGTACTTTCTCGATATTTGAGGGAAAAAAGCATGTGCCTTAAGTATCGGCCCCGCCACAAGTTGGGGAAAAAATGTTATAAAAAAAAAGGTTTTTTTGTAATGTCTTAAAAAGTCTCGATCAATGTCAATGTTATATGTTTTTGCAGGTTTATACAGATCCATAACAAGGCTTATGCCCTGGAATGTATAAAACGATATTCCAACCGGCAGAGGGATATTAATTATAAGATGCAGTAAATTATCGGTTTCTGAGATTGTTTTTACCGCCATTCCGTCTAATAGCCTGTTGTACTTAAAAAAAGCCAGGATCAACAAGTTAAAAGTTACTCCTGAGATGGCTAGCAGCTTTCTTCTTTTTTCTGTTTTTTCGAAGCAGACGGCATAGCTTGTGACGGCATTAATGCTTGCGGATAGACATAATAGAATAAGAAGGTATGGTTGAGTATATCCGTAAAAAATAAGACTGGATATGATCAGTACCAGCACCTGGTGTCTTTCAAAAGGTCTTGAGTAGTATATGAAAAATGTTATTATTACAAGAAGTAAAAACGGATAGCTATTAAACAGCATTCTTAGATATCCTTATAAATGAAAACGGCTATTTATTTCATTTTATCCTATTTCTTGCTTCAAAATACAGCCTAAGCAATGTACATCGTTATATAGCAGGAAGTAATTATGCCCTTTTTAGCGTATAGTATCTTTGCGGCTGGCTATGCTTTTTCAGTAGATCAGCACTTAAAAGACCTAAACGGCATGAAGACTTGCAAAATTACTATTTAAAAGTAGGATTATAAATTTATGACGAAAAATAAGAACCTGACAGTTGATTACCTGGCAAACCTGCTTAAAGAGAAGAAACTTTTAACCGATGAGCAGAAACAGGAATTACTAATAAAAGAGGATGTACAGCGTGCAAAACTCAAGAAACTGCAAGACTCTTTTTACTCCTCAAAAAAATCCCAAACAATTTATGAGACTATATCACCCGCCGAGATAATAGCATCTTTTAATTTCGAAACTGTAAGCTCTCCCCAAAAAAAACTTACCGAAGATATAATCACCGAAGTCATTGCCGGTGATGTTGGTATCCCTTATAAAAAAATTGACCCTTTAAAACTCGACTTGGATGTGGTAACAGCATATATTCCGAGACCCTTTGCCCAGAGACACCTGATAATACCCATTGAAGAAAATGAAGGGGTGTTAACCGTGGCTATAGCCGATCCTTTCAACCTTGAGCCTGTTGAAAACCTTAAGAGAACTAAGAAAATAGATGTGAACCTTGTTTTAAGTTCCAAGACGGATATTCTGAGAATAGTAAGAGAGTTTTACGGTTTTCGTTACTCGGTAGTGGCAGCGGAAAAAGAGTCGTCAAGCAGCAGCCAGCTTGGAAACCTTGAACAGTACGTAAAGTTAAAAGGAACTACTGATATAGAGGCGACAGACAAACACATTGTAAACGCTGTTGAATATCTTCTTTACTATGCATATGAACAGAGAGCCAGCGATATACATATTGAACCTAAAAGGGAAAAATCGTATGTAAGGCTCAGGATTGATGGAGTGCTCCATCATATACACACTATCCCAAAAGCAGTGCATCCGTCCATGATATCAAGGATCAAAATGCTTTCCAGGATGGATATTGCGGAAAAACGAAGACCCCAGGACGGTAGAATAAAAACTTCGTACAGAGGTAAAGATGTGGAACTGAGGGTCTCGACTCTTCCTACCGCATTTGGAGAAAAAATAGTCATAAGGATATTCGATCCTGACATACTTTTTCAGGAATTAAAAGACCTCGGCTTTTATCCTAGAGAGTACGATCTCTTCAGCTCATTCCTTAAAAAAACCTATGGAATAATTCTTGTTACCGGCCCCACCGGAAGTGGAAAAACAACCACGCTTTACTCAGCGCTTAAATTCCTCTCGACGCCTGAAGTAAATATAATAACCATTGAAGACCCCATAGAGATGGTTGTCGAGGAGTTCAACCAGGTAGGTGTAATGCCACAGATAGGTGTGGACTTTGCCGGAAGTTTAAGAACAATACTACGTCAGGACCCGGATATAATAATGGTGGGTGAGATAAGAGACTCAGAGACGGTTAACAACGCCGTGCAAGCCGCTCTTACCGGGCATCTTGTCCTTTCCACTCTTCATACGAATGATGCGCCTTCATCTATTACCAGGTTGCTGGACCTGGGCGTGCCCGCGTTTTTAATATCTTCGAGCGTACTGGGTATAGTTGCTCAGAGGCTTGTAAGGAAAATATGCGATCAGTGTAAAAAAGAGAGAATTCTCAGACCTGAAGAGGTTGGATACCTGGGTATTGAAAAAAAAGCATATAATGTATTCTATGGAGCGGGATGTGCGGAGTGTAGAGGCACCGGATATAAAGGAAGGACCGGGATATACGAGATAATGCCCCTTTCAGATAATATACACTCCCTGCTTTCAGAAGCTGCAGACACAGTGGCCATAAGAAGAGAGGCGAGAGCCGCAGGTATGATCACTCTCAAAGAGGCGGCTGTAAAAAAGATGCTTGAAGGCGTTACGACATACGAGGAGGTGATTTCGGTTACTGGCTAAGGTGGATAGCACTTATAGTGGTTTGTCTAAAAACAACTCAGGTTTTTCTTACTCCATGTCTTTGGGCATGTAGATTTAAGGAGGTCAATTATGCCGAAAAAACTTACATCTGTAAATGAGTTGAAATTTAATCCAGCAGGTAAAGTTTTTCCATCACCACGTGACTGGAGAGAGCAGTTTATTTACTTCCTTTTAGTTGACCGCTTTGATAATAACAAGCAGAACATTCCACCTTACAATCCTGATTCCACCCCCAAAGGCAGGGATCCGCAACAGGGAGGTGTTTTTCAGGGAGGCAATCTGAAGGGCATTATTCGCAGGCTTGACTACATACATAGCCTTGGATGCACTGCTATCTGGTTGAGTCCTATATTTAAAAACCGTAAGGAAAAAAATGACAGTTACCATGGATACGGCATTCAGGACTTCCTTGAGGTGGATAAAAGATTCGGTACAAAGAAAGACCTCCAGCAACTTGTAAAAGAAGCTCATGCAAGGGGAATGTATGTGATACTGGATATCATAATTAACCATACAGGTGATAACTGGGCGTATCCGGGTGACTATCCGTACTACTACTGGAAAGATGCGCCGGGACCTTTTGATTTTGGTTTCTGGCGGGAAGTTGACAGCGCTCAGGGCCTTCAAAAAGACGATGCTGTCTGGCCCCTGGAGATACAGAATCTGCAATCGTACAAAAGAAGAGGACAGATCAGAAACTGGGGCGATCGTGATGAGGCTGTAAACGGTGATTTTCTAAGCTTAAAAGAACTGGATATTACCCGGCCGGATGTTTTAAACACATTGATAAAAGCTTATAAGTACTGGGTAGCTGTTGCTGACATTGACGGTTTCAGGGTGGATACCGTAAAACACATGGAGGATACGGCAACAGCCATTTTTTGTAATGCTGTGCGTGAATATGCAAAGAAGATAGGCAAAGACAACTTCTTTATATTTGGTGAAATAGTAGGTAATGACATGGAGTTACAGCGTTATATCGGGCGTAACAGCAGGATTCCTGGAACCAATGAGCGTTTTCCCTCCCTTGATGCTGCTTTGGACTTCCCACTCTACTTTATACTGGAGGAGGTTATTAAGGGTTTCCTGAATCCCTCTCATCTGCGTGAGCGTTACGACCGGTTCAAAACTCTTTATGCCGATCACGGAGAAGCCAGCCGTTACTTTGTAACATTTGTGGATAACCATGACCAGATGTCAAGGCCTTACCGGCGTTTCATGCATGGCAACCCTAATACCGGGCAAGCGGTGCTTGCAATCGGCTACCTTCTGACCAGTCAGGGAATTCCCTGCATTTACTACGGTACAGAGCAGGGTTTTGACGGTGGTGGTGATAATGACCGTTATGTCAGAGAGTGTATGTTTGGTGGTAACTGGGGAGCGTTTGATACAACCGGTGTACAGTTTTTTGATGATAAGCATGAAATCTACCAGGGAATTAAATCTATTGCAGAGATAAGAACTAAAGAGCCCGCACTTAAGTATGGACGGCAGTATTTTCGGGAAATATCAGAAGACGGCAGATGGTTTGCTTATCCTGATAATGGCCAAAGTACACTTGCCTTCTCAAGGATTCTGGATACGGATGAAGTTATTGTTGCTATTAACCTGGATTCCGCACCAAGGCAAGACTGCATAACCGTAGATATAAACCTTACTCCGCCGGGAAGCAAATTAATTAATATCCTTGCCGGAGGGAAGTCCTTGGCTGTTAAAGAATCATCAGGCAGGGCCTATGTGCGTGTTCCGCTTCAAGGACATAAGATGGCGATACTTAGGGCTCCAAAAAAGAAGTGATGATATTTTTTTTACGAGGATATATAATAAACGAGGGTATATAATAAATTAGGAGGCGATTTAATGAAACAAAGTCTACAACAACGCAATACTGTTGCACTCATGCTGTTTTTATTTGTATTCCTGACAACAGGCATCGTGGCTTGTGGGGGAGATGAAAACAAAACTACCCCTGAGACGGAAAGCCCAACCGAAACAGGCGGTGACAATGTAACAGGCGGTAAGACTGAAACACCTGGTGAGACCGGAACGATTTCCGGCAGTGTCAGTGGAACTACTGTAATAGCGGTAAATGATAGTGGAGATATAGTTGCCAGTGACGATACTACAGGCAAGACACCTGATGTAAATGGGAACTACTCCTTTACCCTGACCGGCATTCCTGTTGGACAGAGCATTCGTGTTTATCTTATAAGAGCTGGTATTTATCCTGTCTATTTTGACAGTGATGGAAATGCTGTCAGTGACACTAATGTTTTTTCTTTAACATCTTCGGTAACTATAGATCTTGGGTTTGTAGATACCGGTGTTGAAATAGGGCGTGCCATACCTCAGAGTGCTCCGACAGATACCCCGGGTGTAAGTGCTGGAACGGAGAATGCCAGTATTCCCACTGTCTTAAATGAGCCACCTACCTCAGGACTTTCTTTGAGCGAGTTACTGGCTAACGGCTTTGATGCTTTAAACGATGGCTGGGTACTCAGAGCTAGAGCTTATTTTAAAGCTGCGGTTGATTCAGCCGGAAGCAACAACACAGACGATGCCGATACAGCAAGAGTTTTTTATGCATTAACAAGGATAGCCGCACTTAGTTTCGACTACTATTCAGACGGAAATGCCAGTGATATGAACAAGTTTGGAGATATTTTGGATCGCTTGGGGTGTGAAAGTTCGGATTCAGCACGCGCAAATGCTGATGCAATCTCATGTCCCGATTCTTTGCCCGGGAACTCTCCTACTGCAGGAGAATTTCAGACATTCCTCTACAGTGTCGCCGGTTCTGAGCTTGAAGGGGCTATTGATAATCTTGATGATGTTTCTCCGTCATTCAACAAACAACTGACGGAGCCTTTTGAAAATAGCACAGAACTCGATTATGGCGATGTCCTTATTATCAGAGCGGCAATCAAAAGCAGCTTGGCTTATCTTTTAATTGGGTACGCCTATGACCTTGATTTTGATATTGATGCAGTATCGAATGATGAGGCTCTAACGACGGAGCAGTTCCTTGACGATAATCCTGATTTTCTATCGCTGGTGGATACGGGAAATAGATTATACTCAGATATTCTCAGTGAGGCCAATGGTTATATAAGCGGAAGCTTGAATGATCTGGATGCAGGCATAGGTTCTATTGAAGCTGAGTCTGACGATCAGAGTGATGACTTAATTACCTTTGAGGATATGACTCCGGATGAGATAACAGAGGCAAAGGATATCATTGCTAATGCCCAAACCTGTCTGGTTGGTCCATGCACAGTGGATGAGAACGGGACACCAGAGTATATGTCTGATGATACCATAATAGATCTCACCTACTTCTTTGGACCCATGGGAACTCAGGATTTAAGAGATATTCTTCCACCCTTTTCCGGTGATGATGTTTCAGGACTTTTCCCTCAACCTCCGGCTCCTGATTTTGGTGGCTTATTGGTACAAGGGCCCGTTGTTAATGAAGACACCAACGGAGATGGCATTCCTGATATTCTACAGTAGGGTTCCTGATGCCTTTGTCTTATTCCGCCTGCAAAGTGGAATCTGACCTTATTGTAACTAAGCGTACGATATGCTCTGCCTGTGTGTAATGCACAGGCAGATTTTTATTTAGGGCTATGTGCATGGAAAGCAAGTATAAGTCAAAACAGGTATAATATAAACATGCCTTGTGCGTCTTAATGTTAAGTTTTGACATATGGCTGCCATGTATTATGGTATTTGGTTTTTCATTGGATACGCATGGGATTAGATGGGATTACCCTGGTCATAGAAAGTAAAATATAAATTAAATTAAAGGCCGGGAATTTCATGCAGTATATAACATAATTAGGAGGCTATCTAATGAAACAAAAACTACAACATCGCGGTATTACTGTAATTATACTGCTTTTATTTGTATTCCTGGCAACAGCTTTTGTGGCTTGTGGCTCAGGTAAAGACAAAAAAGACTCGTCGGCTGGAGGTCAAACCGAAACCGGTGGTAAGACCGGAACAGGTGATGACACCGGGACGACGGGTGATGATGATGCCGGAACCGGTGGTAAGACCGGAACAGGTGATGACACCGGGACGACGGGTGATGATGATACCGGAACCGGTGATGATGCAGGGGGGGACGACGATACCGGTACGGGTGGTGGCACTGATACTGATAAAACCGGAGCTATTTCCGGCAGTGTTAGCGGGACAGTTATACTGGCAGTAAATGAAAGTGGAGACATTATTGCAAGTTATGACACAACAGGTAATTCGCCTGGTATAGATGGGCGGTACTCTTTTACCCTAACCGGTATTCCTGTTGGGCAGAGTATACGTCTCTACCTTATACGTTTTGGTGTTTATCCTCTTTATTTTGATACTAACGGAGATTCTGTAAGTGACACTAATGTCTTTTCTCTAACCTCTTCAGTAACTATAAATCTTGGTTTTATGGATACTAATATCGAAAGAGGAAAGGCGATTGCAGAAAATAACCCTACAGATACTCCGGGCGTAAATGCCGGACTGGAAAATACCGATATTCCAATAGTCATAAATAAACCAATCACCACAGGTTTGTCTTTCAACGAGCTGTTGGCCAATGGTTTTAGCGCCTTAAACAATGGCTGGATGCTGAGAGCCAGAGACTTTTTCAAAGCGGCTGTTGATTCGGCCGAAAAGCCCAAAAGTAATGTCACTACTAATGATGCTGATACTGCAAGAGTTTTTTATGCGTTAACCAGAATAGCCGCCATTGGATTTGACTACTACTCTGATGGAAACCCCTATGATATGAATAGCCTGGGAGATATCCTGGATAGGTTAGGTTGTGAAGATTCGGACTTGGCACGTGCTAATGCTGAGGCAATCTCTTGTGATGGTTTTATTCCTGATAATTCTCCAACTGCGGGAGAATTACAAGCATTTTTATACAACGTGGTTAGGCCGGAGCTCAAAGGAGCTATTATTAACCTTGATGCTGTTTCCACACAATTTAACAAACAACTGACAGAACCTGCAGCTTTTTTTGAAGGTACGGTGGATCTCGACTATGGTGATGTTCTTATTGTCAGGGCAGCAATGAAAAGTACTTTGGCATCTCTTTTAATAGCGCATGCCTACGATCTTGATTTTGATACTGGTAGATATCTGGTATTGTTTGCCGGTGATTCTCTTACAACAGAGCGGTTCCTTGATGAAAACCCAGGTTTTTTACTGCTGAATATGGATAAATCGCCTTTAGATCTTCTAAGTGATGCCAGTGGTCATATAGCTGAAAGCCTGGATGACCTTGATGCAGGTATAAATTCGATTCAAAATGAGGTTGACGATCAAAGTGATGACTTAATTACCCTTGAGGGTATGACTACAGGAGAGATAGCAGGAGCGAGGAATATAATTGCTGTTGCCAAAACCTGCTTGTCCGGTCCATGCATCTTGAGTGATAACGGCACACCGTTAGACAGCTCTGATGATGCCATAATAGATCTCACCTACTTCTTTGGACCCAGGGGAACTCAGGATTTAAGAGATATTCTTCCACCCTTTTCCGGCAACGGTGTTTCAGGGCTTTTTCCTGATACGTATTTTGGTGGGGTACTGGTGCAGGGGGCATTTATCAATGAAGATATTGATCCTGCAGACGGCATTCCTGATATTCTGCAATAGTGCTGTTATAACCAGGCCTGTATAAGCGAACTTAAGGCCGGCGATTATTAGTGCACTTGCTTTGATTAAAACAGAAACAGAAATTGTTGAATTCAAAAAGTTTTTTTTTGTAACTGTAATCGTTTTATCTTTAGGCTTTGTTGTATGGAGAATCGATCAAGTGGAGATGCCGCCGGCCTCTCATAAAGCTGAGCGGCTTTCTCCATATCCTGTAAAGATCGAGAAATTACTGCAAACCGCCTACGAAAACAATAGGCTTACAGTCAAGATAGAGGCTGATGAGTTTAAGGTGAATCCCAGGAGATTCTGGATTTTTAATGTAAAATCACTCAATGAAGCTACGTTTTCTAATCTCAGGCTGGAAATATATCTGGATAATGCGACCTATTCAAATGCAGAGCTATTTTCTTTTGGCAAAGGCCTGCTTTCTTTTGGCAAAAAAAATACGTACGAGTTAACTAAAAGGGGGCAAATAACAAGGGGAGTGATAAAAAAGGGGCTTACCCTTAAAGTATATAAGGTTGATACTCTCTCATTTGTGGTTAAGGCCAAAGAGGCCTATATAGATTTAAATACGAAAGAGACAAAACTGGTAAGAGCCAGCATCGAGAATGTGCTCTCAAAAAAACTTATAAAAAGCAGATCAGTTATCTGGGACGGTAAAGACAAAGTTTTCAAGGTCCCTGGAAAATATATAGCACAGACCCCCAAGGGCGTGGCAAGTGGAAAAGGGATAAAAGTGGATTTGAATTTTGCAGTAAAGCTTTTATAACCGGTATCAGAGTGACTACTTGCTGGTTGGATATCCGCTGCCTTTTGGCACAGGTTGATCTTCAAACTATACTGTTTTGGCAAAAACAGCAAAAGTTAAATTAAATGACTTATTGACAAAGTATTTACAGGCTTCGTATGATTATACGTCCTGAATTTAAATATCCGTAGTTTGTTCTTTTTGGATAAATGCCCGCAAACATGATTAAATTAATTGCGGTATTGCAGCTTTTTAAAAGCCATAAGAAAAAGCAAAGAAAGGAGGGCATGTATTATCAGAAACCATGAATATTTTGTTAAAACATTTCTCAGCTAATTATTAATATTAATAGATGTTGTCTCATAATAACAAAAAAAACTTTAACTGGAGGTTAGACTTTTGAAAAGATTAATGCTTTTTGTTTTCAGTGTAATGTTTGTAGTCGGAGTTTCTTCGGCGCATGCTCAGAGTATCGATGGTTGGGATGTAACCAATGCTCGTCTGGACGGCATGGGATTACAGAACTGGCAGACCGATGACGATTTCAATATCTGGAGCAATCCAGCCTTTATCAACACTTATAATAACCGGGCTTATGGCGAGTTTGGTGATTATACGAATCCTGCTGACGGGCCCGGGCCCCGTATGAATAATGAAATAACAAACCAATGGGGCGGCGCAAATTACAAAACATCTATAGGCACATTCGGCCTCTACCTGGGCAGAGAGTACAAGGGACGTATTTCTGAAATGGATAATGATGTCATAGGGAAGAGTCTTGGCCCTGTCGCCTTGCTAGGTAGCGCCCCTTCTGCCAAAAATCCGAATAACAAGTTTGACCTGTTTTACGGCACAGATCTTGGTGATGTTGCTCTTCTCGGTGTTCGCCTAAATTACAGTACCTATTCGGATGAAAATACCGGGCCAGATATAGGACCTGCAGCTTCTGACCCAACCAGTACTACAGAAACCAAGGAAACTACTCAGTCATCAAGTGACATTAATTTAACTGTGGGCGTTGCACTGAAGGCACTGCCTGTTGATGTCTCTCTTTCCTTAGGACTTCCATCTCTAAGCAATAAGGAGAAATTGTATAATAAATCTTTGGACACAGTAACTTCTGTGACTACTACTACGAATCAAGAGGATACGCTTGAAAGCGACGGAGCTATGAACATAGGCCTGCTTGTGAGAGGAAAACTGCTTAAAACAGATAGCTCGGTTCTTCTGACCACCCTTCGCATTGCTTCTGTTGATAACTCGAGCAAAGTAAAAACAAGAACTGAGACAACGACTAGTGATACATCCACTAATTACCATTCTAGTTCGATAGATTCAAAATCAGGTAAGAGGGAAGACTCGTCGATGGGTTTCGGTCTTGATACTGCATACAATAAGAAGATAAACGACAAAAATCTTTTTGTGGGCGTAATTGGGCTTGACTACAGTTCAAGCACTCTATCACTAGTGAACACTGTTAATGATGATAAATTCGTTGATAGTGCAGGTACAACTACATACGGTGATCCACTTGGGCCTATAAATGGGCAAGACATAGAGCAGGATATCTCTAGTATTTCTATTCCGCTGCGTATCGCTTTTGAAAACCAGACGACCAAGAAAATTTCGACCCGTTTGGGTATTTCAAAGGCCTTGTATAAGAGCAAGACAACAAAAACCACGACAAAAAATTACTATGAAGAAGCTGGGACAACTGCCGGGCAAATAAATAGTGTTGTTGACTATAAAACAGAAGAAAAAACTATCCTATCGGATGACTTACCTACTTCCATTTCCCTGGGTGCGACTGTTAAGTTTACTGATTCACTAATACTGGATGCCACAGTTAACCAGGACGTGCTCTTTACCGGTACGTACCTGCTGTCAGGGATTGAGAATACCCTTTTTGGGAAAATCTCGCTTATTTACATATTCTAATAAGTTGCACCTTAGATCTTTCAAGCGGGCCGGCGGGGAAGATCCCCTCCGGCCTTTTTTATAAATTGAGTTTTGACCAGGAGATAATAACAGTTTGGGAGACATCGAGCAGTATCAGCCGCTTACTAAAAAGGACAAGATTTCGGTGGTTCTCTACAGGCTTGGGATAGGACTTTCCTCAGTATTTATAGGAACACTCGCGCTTATAAGCACCCTTGGACCAGGTGAAGACATTCAGAATATCATTGTATCCGGAAAGGTTACGTATCCGGGCCTTCTTTTATCAGGACTTTTTCTCTCTGTGGGGCTTAGCGTTTTTTTTATTCACCTTTATGTGAGCAGTTTTCACAGAGTTCTTAAGAGGCTTTACTTCCTGGCGTTTGCAGGCTTTCTTTACCTGCTGCTTCTTGGCGATGGAAACCCGGCCGTCGCTGTTTTAAGTAACTGGTTTGGCCCGCTTCTTCTTCTTCCGCTTGCAGGCTGTCTTGGCTTTATTACCGCAAAAGAGGCTTTCTGCTTTAAACTGCTGGAAGGTTACCTGCTTGCCTTAGCTATGCCGGTCTACTTGGTGCTTGCAGGGGCCGGCATGCTTTCATCCGTACCGGCAATAGCCTGCATAGACGTTATAGCGGTAACTCTTTTCTTCTTTACACTCCGAAAGGTGTTTATGCCGTTGCACTATGATATCGGTGATAAGTCGGCCTATCAATGAACCATCTTTCAGCCGGGAAGCAAAAACTCCAGAACTGCTTTCTGTGAGTGCAAGCGGTTTTCAGCCTGATCGAAAACAACGCTGTGGGGGCCGTCCATGACGGAATCGGTTATCTCATGTCCCCTATGTGCCGGCAGGCAGTGCATTACTATGCTGTCGGGTTTTGCAGCTTTCAGCAGGTGGTCGTTTACCTGGAAGTCTCTAAAAAGGATATCCCTGTCTTTTGTCTTATCCTCCTGCCCCATGCTTACCCAGGTATCGGTATAAAGGACATCGGCATCCCTGGCGGCCTCTGCCGGGTCTGTCAGCACCCTGATTCCGGCTGACGATTCCGCAATGGCGTCTTCAAGAAGTTGAGCATCCGGAGCATATCCCTCCGGGCAGGCAATAACAAGCTCGGTTCCAAGGCGTGATGCAACCTGAATAAGCGAGTGTGCCACGTTATTGCCGTCACCCAGGTAAGCCATTTTCAGGTTGTAGGTCTGTTTTTTTTCATATATTGTCAGCATGTCCGCCAATGCTTGGCAGGGATGATGCAGGTCCGTAAGGGCGTTTATTATCGGTATAGAGGCATGCGTTGCAAATTCCTCTATGATTTCATGTGCATAGGTTCTTATTACTATGGCGTCCAGGTACCTGGATAAAACCCTGGCTGTATCATGCACGGTTTCACCCCTGCCTAGCTGCATGCCGGCGGAAGTCAGGAAGATGGAATTGCCACCCAGTTGAAGAATGCCGACTTCAAAAGAAACCCTTGTTCTGGTCGAAGATTTGTCAAAAAGCATACCAACTATCTTGTCTTTCAGCACTGACGGCGTGGAGGCCGGGTTCAGTTTTAGCTCGGCGGCACGTTTAAGGATGGCCAGGATCTCCTCCTTTGTGAAATCGAAAACGTTAAGAAAGTCCCGTTTTATCATTATATTACGCCTCAAAATCAGCCAGTATTTTTGTGAGCAGATTGATCATTTCGTCTATATCCTCCTCAGTGACGATAAGTGGGGGTGAAAACCTGATAACGTTTGTGCCGGCACAGGCTATTAAAAGCCCTACATCCATAGCCGCCTTTACCACTTTGGAGCAGTCTACGCCGACAAGCTCCATCCCACAAAGCAGTCCGACTCCCCGGACTTCCCGGATAAGGCCGGGGAACTTTGACTGGACGCCTTCAAGGCGTTTAATAAGGTATCTGCCCATTCTCTCTGCCGCATTGATTATCACTCCATCCTCCAGGATGGTTTCCAGAGTGGCCAGGGCAGTGGCGCAGGCAATCGGATTGCCGCCGAATGTTGATGCATGACTGCCGGGAACAAAAGCTTTGGCCACACGGTCGGTGGCCAGCATCGCCCCTATTGCCACACCGCCGCCCAGGCCTTTTGCAAGTGTCATAATGTCAGGGGTTATACCGCTGTGTTCGTGGGCGAATAGTTTGCCGGTTCGGCCGATACCGGTCTGGATTTCATCCAGTATCAATAGCACATTTTTTTTATCACATATCTCACGCACGCGGTGCAGGTAGTCGGGATGGGGTATTTTAATTCCTCCTTCCGCTTGTATGGGTTCCAACAGAACCGCGCAGACATGCTGTCCAATAGCCGCCTTAAGGCTCTCCAGGTTGTTAAAAGGAACGAAACGGAAGCCTTGCAGCATTGGACCAAACCCCCTCCAGTATTTCTCCTGTCCTGTTGCTGATAGTGCTGCCATTGTTCGTCCGTGGAACGATTCTTGAGCAGCCACAACCTCGTAACGGTCCTGCCCGAACTCATCCTTAGAAAACTTCCTGGCAAGTTTTACAGCAGCTTCAACAGCTTCGGCTCCGGAGTTGCAGAAAAAAACTTTATCGGCAAATGAGTTCTTTACCAGGAGTTCGGCCAGCTTTGTCTGCGGCACTATATGGTAGAGGTTGGAAACATGAAGAAGCCTCTGTGCCTGTTTTTGAAGAGCAACCACCACCTTTGGATGGCAGTGTCCAAGGCTGTTGACAGCGATCCCGGCTATAAAGTCAAGGTATTCCCGGCCGTCTCCTGATAATACCCGCATTCCACGTCCCTTCAAAAGAGCGACCGGATGCCTTGCATAGGTGTGCATCAGGTACTTATGCGAATTTTCTACTACAGTGTCGTGTTTCATGCTTGTCATAAAAAACGATTAAACTCCAGTCTGTGTCGGAAATAATTTCGTTAATACATTTTTGAATGAATAACTGTTGAATTATAACTAATTTTATATTTTAACCTGAACCGGGTTCTTTTATGCCAATTACTCCTGTTTATGATCTCATGGTGGCTAAATTGTCAATCCCGACGGAACTGTGATAGGATGTCAACGGCGGACACTGATAATAAGCTTGATTAACTAGTTTTTTAAAAATTGTTTTTAAAGGAAGGATAATAAATACATGTCTAACAAAAATGAACCAGACAGCAGCGGAGGTCTTGAGTTTTGTTCTCCCTTGGATAATCCGGAGATGAAATACAGCCTTGCTGTAGAGTGTGCCTCTGGTGGTGATACAGGCAGGGCTGAGAAGCTTTTTCTGGAAATCATTAAAGGCAATCCGAAGCATTATGGCGCGAGGATCGGCTTGGGTGCTGTATACATGGAACAGGGCAGACTGGATGAGTCGATCAAAGAAAACGAGACCGCTACACAAATAAATCCTGATCACCCTACGGCTTTTGTGAACCTGGCTGCTGCCTTTATTCAAAAGGGAGATTTTGACACGGCAATAAATGAGTGTGAAGAGGCGTTATTCATCGATCCGCGTAATGCAGATGCGTACAAAAATCTTTCCTGGGCCTACCTTGAAAAGGGTGATTATGACCGAAGTATTTTTGTTGCTGGAAAACTACTGGAATTTGAGCCGCATTCCGGCCTTGCATACAACAATATAGCTGTTGCCCTTTATTACAAAGAGGATTATGCTAAATCGATGGACTATGTAAAAAAAGCGCTGAGAGAAGGATTTCCGGTGCATCCGGATTTTTACAATGACCTGAGAGAGCGGATGGACAAGGAATAAATAAGGCCTAAAGCAAAAGATACGCTTGATGAACAAAGGGAAAAACAGAAAGAAGCAGAGATATGGTCTTAAGCCAAGGGGGAACAAAGAGGCTTCCTGTCCTTTCTGCGGGACTATTATCGAGCGTCCACATCAGCTTGAGCAGACGAAGTTAAGCGGCTTTCCAGGGGGCTCATGCTTATGTTGCGGGGCTATATTTATATTCGATGAAACCGGCAACCATGGAGGAGAGGCTATAATCGAGGTAATGACCGCCGGGTGTGGTGGGGACTGGGACAGGGCATGGTCTATGGAGCCTGACGTTGACTACAGACAGGTCACTCTCAGCTATGATCTGCGTACACACAGGATAAGCGAGCCAGGCGACAGGTATGAACCTGCGGGCAAGCTTTATTTTTTTGTAATTCTTCGTGACGAAGAAAGAGCTGAATCATGAACAATAAGCATTCAGGTTATTCGATTGACGATAAAAGCGCTCAATGCATCTATAAGCATTTTTTATTTGACCGAAATAGTATGCCTATAGTAAATTAAGTGGTCCAACTGGTGAGCCGATTGCAACTTGTTTTATAGAGTTGGTAATAAGGTTTAATATAAAGTCTGGATATCCGGTGCCAGGGTATGCGTATTAAACTAGACTAGAGAGCGGGAGGGTCCGTGGGGCTGGTCGCTTTTCAGGGGGAAAATCGCAAGAGACAAAAAGGAGAGAATATCAAATGTCAGAAATTGAGGTAGCAGGAAAAACATATGAGCTTGATGAGGACGGGTTTTTAGTAGATCCTGAGGAATGGAACATGGATATAGCCAAATATTTTGCCGAAGTAGAGGAGATTGAGATGACCGAGGCACATTGGGAGGTTGTAAACTTTCTCCGTGACTACTTCAAACAGTTCAACATTGCTCCTATGATCAAGATACTTGTCAAAGAGATCGGAAAAAAGATGGGGCCGGATAAAGGAAACACAAAATACCTTTACCAGCTTTATCCCAGCGGTCCTGCCAAGCAGGCATGTAAAATTGCAGGACTTCCAAAACCTACCGGTTGCGTATAGTCAAGATTAAAAAACAGGCGGCTCGTAAAAGCCGCCTGTTTTTATGATTCCCGGTAATGGCTCAATATAAGGGGGGAGTAGATGAGCCCAGGGGGAATCTCGTAGTTTTTGCGTTTTTATAAAATACCTTATTTTACCGTAAGTTAAACCTCCCCATCGACAGAAATATAATATGCAGTGAACTTTGTGCTTATCGCCTTCTTTAGGCCGCAGCCAGCCTGATACTTTGAATATTGAAGAATTAGCTAAGGACTTGGCAGAGACGAAGCTATGCTGAATAGTTCAAAACCCATGTCTTAAATTAATATTAAGCTAAATTTAATGATGATTATTAATCTTATTTTAGAGAAAAAAGACAACATTATTAAAAAGTGGTTTGACGTTATCTTAGACACTTATCCCGATGAAACCTCAAGGTTTATGAGAAGGCAGAAAGACCGCTTTGCAAATCCGGTCGGATACTCTATTTTGCAAGGTGTGAAGGGACTTTTTGACTGCCTGACTAGTAAGACGGATTCCGGTGATGTCTCTGCCTTTCTTGATGATATCATAAGGGTCAAGGCTGTTCAGGACTCTTCTGCCGTGCAGGCCCTTTCGTTTGTGTTTTCCCTTAAAACAGTGGTCAGGCAGGAGCTGGCGGACGATATCCGTAAAAGTTTGACCGACGTCAAAAACGGGAATCAAATTATGGAGGAGCTGTTGGACTTTGAATCCAGAATCGACAAGCAGGCTCTTCTTGCTTTTGACATATACATGCAGTGCCGGGAAAAAATTTATGAGATCAGGGCAAACGACGTGAAGAATCAAACCTTCAGGTTGTTGCAACAGGCCAATCTGGTTTATGAGCATAAGAACCGGGTGGTTTTCGGTCCCGGTTCTACGGATAAATGAGATTTGAAAGCAGTTTGAAAGTATTTTGAAAGTACAGTTGTTGTAAAAATGTAAAAGAAAGAAGTGTTTGTTTAAAAAAACTGTAAGAACATTTTAAAAATAATTTTAATTGTAAAGTATGTTTGTAAAAAATATCATTTCACAGACTCAAAAAGAGAGAGGTTAACAAGATGGGAGCCCTACTGTCTTTCGTCGGAGTATCAATACTTATACTTTTTGCGGTTATCGGGGCCAAAGCGAATATGTACACCTTGCTGGGAGTTATAATTCCCTACGCAGCGGTCGCAATCTTTATTGTCGGTGTGGTTATACGGGTGGTTAGGTGGGGACGCACTCCTGTCCCGTTTCGTATTCCGACAACATGCGGACAGCAGAAGTCATTGCCCTGGATCAAACAGAACAAGATCGAAAATCCTACAAGCACAGCAGGCGTGATTGCAAGAATGTTTTTTGAAATATTTTTGTTCCGCTCTCTTTTCAGAAATGTCAAAACTGAACTTCGAGACGGTCCCAAGCTGGACTACGCTTCGGCAAAGTGGCTATGGTTTGTAGGGTTGGTTTTCCACTGGTCGTTTCTGGTTATAGTAGTAAGGCACATGAGGTTTTTTCTGGAAAAAGTGCCGTTTCTTATTCAATTAGCCGAAAACCTGGACGGCTTTCTGCAGATAGGTGTGCCCGGCCTCTACATGACCGATGTTGCAATTATCGGCGCGGTTACGTTCCTGTATGTTAGAAGGGTAGTCATTCCCCAGATTCACTATATTTCTCTGCCTGCAGACTATTTTCCGCTTGTTCTTATTCTTGGAATATGTGGATCAGGCGTTTTAATGAGATACTTCACAAAAGTTCATATCGTGGGTGTGAAGGCATTCACAATGGGGCTGGTTAGTTTTAGTCCTAAAATACCCGAAGGGATAGGCACAATCTTTTGGGTTCATATATTTTTAATCAGTGTTCTTTTGGCCTATTTTCCATTTAGCAAACTTGTTCATATGGCAGGGATTTTTATGAGTCCTACACGCAATATGATGAATAACAGCCGGATGGTCAGGCATGTTAACCCGTGGGATTATCCGGTTAAAATGCGCACTTATGCCGAGTATGAGGATGCTTTCAGGGATAAGATGAAAGCTGCAGGGCTTCCTCTGGAAAAAGATGAAGAGCCTGTTGAACAGTCTGAGGAAAAGGAGTAACCATGGCAAAGCTACCTAAACCGGAAGAACTTGGCAAGGTTGATTACATTCCGCCGATGACGCCGTGGATGGAGACCCCGGTTGAGTTCAAGCCGGGAACATTCTGTAACGCTGCGAAAGAAAAAAGTCTGGCAGGTCTTGATATGCCGAATGCCAGAAAGTGGTCGGTCAAAGACGATGACTGGCAGCTTCCTGAAAATTGGCAGGAAATTATTATGGAAGGTCTAAGGGACCGTCTTGATAAGTATCGTTCACTCCGGCTTTTTATGGATATTTGTGTCCGGTGTGGCGCTTGTGCTGATAAGTGCCACTTCTTTATCGGTACCGGTGATCCCAAAAACATGCCGGTTTTAAGGGCAGAGCTTTTGAGGTCGGTTTATAGGAATGATTTTACAACAGCCGGTAAAATATTTGGTAAATTTGCCGGTGCCCGTAAATTGACAATTGATGTTCTTAAAGAATGGTGGTACTACTTCTTTCAGTGTACCGAGTGCAGGCGTTGTTCTGTTTTCTGTCCTTATGGAATTGATACTGCCGAGATCACCATTATAGGCCGGGAACTCCTGAATCTGCTGGGATTAAATATAGATTGGATTATGGGGCCTGCCTCTGCTTGTTACAACAAAGGAAACCACTTGGGGTTAGAGCCTCATACTTTCAAGTCCAGTATCGAATTTTTCTTAGACGATCTTAAGGATATAACAGGAATAAACATAGAGCCGAGTTTTAATAGAAAAGGCGCCGAAATTCTTTTCGTTACACCTTCCGGTGATGTTTTCGCTGATCCAGGCACATATACATGTATGGGTTACCTGATGCTTTTTCATGAGCTTGGTCTTGACTACACATGGAGCACCTATGCCTCTGAAGGTGGTAACTTTGGATTCTTCACGTCGTTTGAGGCTGCCAAGAAGCTTAACTACAAGATATATGCAGAGGCTAAAAGGCTTGGCGTAAAGTATATTATCGGCGGCGAGTGCGGCCATATGTGGAGACTTTTGAACCAGTATATGGATACATGGAACGGACCTGCCGACTTTCTGGAGGTACCTGTTTCGCCTATCACGGGAACCAGATTCGAAAACACCAAGTCTACCAAGATGGTTCACATCGCTGAGTTTACAGCAGACCTTATAAGGCACGGCAAGTTGAACCTGGACCCCAGCCGTAACGATCACCTTAATGTTACGTTTCATGATTCCTGCAACACTTCCAGAGGCATGGGGATACTGGAGGAGCCCAGGTACATTATTAATAAGGTCTGTAAAAATTTCTACGAAATGCCTGAAAACACCATCAGGGAAAAAACCTTCTGTTGTGGAAGCGGATCCGGCCTTAATGCCAGTGAAAACATGGAAATGCGTATGAAAGCCGGGTTGCCGCGCGCAAATGCTGTTAAGTATGTTCGTGATCAGCATAATGTGAATATGCTTGCAAATATCTGTGCTATTGACAGGGCCGCACTTACGGCACTTATGACCTACTGGGTTCCGGATGTCACTGTTGCCGGCGTACATGAGCTTTTGGGCAATGCACTGGTTATGAAGGGTGAAAAGAAGAGGATAACCGACCTGAGGGGTGAACCGCTTCCAGGTGTAGAGGAGGATTAATTGTAATGTACGGCAAGGGTAAGATTTTATTCGGCCTGGCTGTTTTTCTCGGCCTGGTTACCTTTCCTTTTTACAGTAACTTAGGGAAGGTTGGTGCTGTGCCGGAGCCTAGTTTGAACACACCGGTTATTAATGCAATGAGAGACAAGGAATGCGTTGAATCCGAGGAGTTTATGGAGGCCGAGCATATGCAGCTCCTGGACGACTGGCGGAATATGCTGGTGCGTGAAGGCAAGAAAAAGTACGTTAACAGCAAGGGCAAGGAATTTGATATAAGTCTGCAGAACACTTGCCTGAACTGTCATTCAAACAAAGAGCAATTCTGTGACAGGTGCCATAACTACCTGGCTGTTAAGCCTTACTGCTGGGATTGCCATTTTGGTCCTAAGGAGACTAACTGGACTAAGGAGACTGACGTATGAGCATGGATAGAAGAGAGTTCTTAAAGATCGCCGGCCTCTCGACCATACTTGGTGGCGTTGGAGGTGCAACCATACTTGGGGGGCTAAGGGGAGAGGATGTTGAAGCTTCTGATTCATCGCATGCTCACGGCAATAGGCCTGCCAGTACACTTGCCATGGTTGTGGATGTCAGGAAATTCAGAAATGAATCAGAGTACCAGAGATGTATAGACGCATGCCACAAGGTTCATAACGTTCCGACTATTGAAAACCCTAAGCACGAGGTCAAATGGTTATGGAGGGAGGATTTTGAACATTCCTTTCCTGGCCAGGGACACGAGTTTATGGAAGAGGGCGTTGAGCATAAAGACTTTATGCTTCTATGCAACCACTGTGAAAAGCCTGCCTGTGTAAGAGTATGTCCCACTCAGGCAACTTTTAAGAGAAAATCAGATGGTATCGTAATGATGGACTATCACCGTTGTATCGGTTGCCGGTTCTGCATGGCTGCCTGCCCGTACGGTGCGAGAAGTTTTAATTGGCAGGATCCAAGGGGGTTTATTTCTAATCCCAACCCTGAATTTCCCACCCGCATGAAGGGTGTTGTGGAAAAATGTAATTTCTGTGCTGAAAGACTCAGAAAAGGGCTTAAGCCTGCGTGTGTTGAGGCCTGCCGTGATAACAAGGCGATGGTATTTGGCGATTTGGAGGACCGGAATTCAGAAGTCAGGGAAATTCTTCGTACACATTACACCATTCAGCGCAAACCCCAGGCAGGAACGAATCCTAGGGTCTTTTACGTGATAGGAGGATAGTTGATATGCTGGATAAGGCAATAGTGGGAAGCCGGACGTATTGGGCATGGATACTTCTGCTCATGGGCATATCTGGAGTAGGGGTTCTGAGCTATCTCTACCAGTTTCATTTTGGCCTGAAGGTTACGGGTCTTAGCAGGGATGTGAGCTGGGGATTTTATATAGCACAGTTCACTTTTCTGGTGGGCGTGGCTGCCTCGGCAGTGATGCTTGTTATTCCTTACTACCTGCATGACTATAAGAAATTCGGCAAAATAGTCATATTGGGAGAGTTTCTGGCTGTTTCCGCAGTTATAATGTGTATCCTGTTCATTTTTGTAGACTTGGGGCAGCCGATGAGGGTTATGAACGTAATGCTTCATCCTACTCCGTGGTCGGTGATGTTTTGGGATATGATTGTTCTTATGGGGTATCTGGGGCTCAACATATTTATAGGATGGACTGTGTTGGCGGCGGAACGCAAGCAGGTCGCGCCTCCAAAATGGATAAAGCCGTTTATATACCTATCAGTTCCCTGGGCTGTCAGTATTCATACTGTTACCGCGTTTCTTTACTCCGGGCTTCCGGGAAGGCACTTCTGGCTTACCGCCATCATGGCTCCACGCTTTCTGGCTTCGGCTTTTGCCGCCGGTCCTGCGCTTCTGATTATTCTTTGTTTGATAGTAAGAAACGTCTCAAAGTTCGATCCGGGCAAAGAACCGATACAGACGCTGGCCAAGATAGTTGCTTACGCTATGACTGCAAATGTGTTTTTCTTCCTGCTTGAGGTTTTTACTGCATTCTACAGTGGAATTCCGAGTCATCAGCATAGCCTTCAGTATCTGTTTACCGGTTTGGAAGGTCACTCAAACCTTGTGCCATGGATGTGGACAGCAGCTATACTGGCTTTTATTTCGCTTGCTTTATTGATTGTTCCCAAGTTTCGTAAAAACGAGAATATTCTTGCAGTGGCCTGCGCAATAGTGTTTATTGCCACTTGGATAGATAAAGGAATGGGGCTGGTGGTAGGCGGATTTATTCCCAACCCTTTTGAACGTATTACTGAGTATACACCTACTTTGCCGGAACTGCTTATCACTTTTGGGGTCTGGGCTATCGGTTTTCTGGTGCTTACAGTACTTTACAAGGTGGCTGTTTCCATCAGAGAAGAGCTAGGCTGATAGCTAAGGAGAGTGATTTGGAAGAATGCTGCATGTTATGCCACGACCCCGTGGACCTTGTATCATGGAATCATCCTGAAACGAATGAAAACTATACCCTATGTTCATTCTGCGCGCGTTCAATTATTGGTGTCTGCCACGAATGCAATGACATAATCGTCAGCGTTGACAGATTTGGCGTAGATGAGGCCGGATATAAAATATGTTCCAGGTGCGCATCCGCACACGAACTGGCAGACGAGCAACAAAGCGGCGAAAAATAAGGCTATACAATGTCGAGCATAGAGCCTAAGGAAAAGCAACACCTGATCAAAACCTCATTTTCCGTGGACGAAATTTACCTGCGTCAGCTTGGACAGCTCAGAGAAAACCTGGCGCGGCAGGGTGTGGATGTGGAAACCCGTGAAGGGCGCAAGATATTCGTCAAGTTCCTCCGCCGCCTGAACTCAAGATTTGTCTGATCAGTAACAGCTCACCTTATTATTTGTTTTTATTTATTTTATCTTCGTGCTTTTCGTAATAAAACCTGATTAAACAAAAGACATATCCGTTCATTTTGAATGCAAACCAACTCCCTTACCCATTCAACACCAAATGACACTACCGGTAAAAAAACTACGGTAGCCGGTCTTATTGTCCGGTTTCTGGAAGTATTGGGTATTAGTCATATTTTCGGTATTCCCGGCGCTCATATATTGCCTGTTTACGACAGCCTTTACAACTCTTCCATAACTCCTGTTCTTGCCAAACACGAACAAGGCGCTGCCTTTATGGCCGGCGGCTATGCAAAGGCTTCAGGGCGGGTAGGAGCATGTATCACCACAGCCGGACCCGGCGCTACAAACCTGGCAACCGGCTTGGCAAATGCTTACGCGGACAAAACTCCGGTTTTGGCCATAACAGGTGAGACACCTACATACTCTTTTGGTAAAGGTGCGCTCCAGGAAAGCTCGGGTCAGGGTGGCAGCATAGACCAAAACAGTTTTTTCCAGGGGATCACCAGGTATCACAGAATTGTAGAGAGCATAGATTATATCGACCAGGTATTCCGCAAGGCGTATAGTGTTCTTACATCTCCAAATCCCGGTCCGGTGCTTTTAAGTTTTCCGTATAATATTTTGAAGGAAGAATCAGCATCGGCTGGAGATTTTCTGCTGAATCTCAAGTCGAGCCCGGCGCAACTGAAGCGGCAGGCGGACATTGCCGGAGTTGACATGATTCCTGAGTTTATACTGAAGGCAAAACGTCCTGTGATAATTGCAGGTTATGGAGCCTTGGTCTCAGGCGCAGGCGAAGAACTTTGTAAATTTTCTAAGACTCTGGGTATTCCGGTTGCTACCAGCCTGAAGGGCAGAGGACTAATTCCGGAGACGTCGGAGCACTCCCTTGGAGTGCTTGGTGTAACATCCAGGGAACTGGCTCTCCGTTATATCGAGGATGAGGCCGATCTCCTGATTCTGGCGGGAATAAGCTTTGGCGAACGGACAAGCTATAACTGGAAGACATCGCTTTTTGACGGCAAAAATATTATTCGGCTGGACAACAATCCAGACCAGCTTCAGGGTGTTATCAGCGCTACCCTGCCTGTTTGCGGAGATGTGCGAACTATATTCGAACGATTGAACCTCTGGCTGGATAAAACACGGCAGCAAAAAAAAGATGCTTCTAAAGACACTTCTGCCGTATCCCGGTATAAACAGCGTTACCCGGACCCGAATATAAGAGAAGATGATTTTGTCCTGGTCAAAGAGTTTCTTATGCGTCTTGACGCCCATGTTGGAGATGACGCATTGATTTTCGATGACAATATTATCTATATGCAGAACTTTGTTACTGTATCAAAGGCCGGCCGATACTTCCCGAATTCCGGAATCTCCTCGCTGGGGCAGGCTGTTCCGGCTGCTATTGGAGCACAACTTTCAACGCCGGGCAGACCCGTAGTTGCCCTGTTGGGTGACGGAGGATTTCAGATGTGCTGCATGGAAATAATGACTGCTGTAAATCACTCGGTTCCTCTTTTAGTGGTTCTTCTTAACAACTCGTCACTGGGGCTTGTAAGAAAAAACCAGCACTATAATTATCATGACAGATTTATATCCTGTGATTTTGTGAACCCGGACTATGAACTCCTTGCCCGGTCTTTCGGTATAAACCACCGGCGGATAACTTCGCAGGAAGATATAGACCAAGTTTTGGCCGAAGGAGTACTTGATAGCGGTATCAACCTGGTTGAAGTTATGATGTACAAGAACAACTTTCCGAACTACCACTCAGGGCGCTAAAAGCTCTTCTTCTTTGTTGCCCCTCCTCTTTGTAACCCTGAATCCATCTCTGTTTTTCTAAAGTATTTTCACATTATGCCGAACATAACTTATTAAGGTCTCCAACCAAATAAGGGAGGACATGGTTTTATGACTATTAAGCAAAAAATATGGGCGCTTCCAGCAGCGACGATTCTTGTCTTTTCTATAGGAATGATAATCACTTACGGGATTTCGTCTAAAACCAGTAATCTTTTGGATCAGGTAAGTAATGTTCATTATCCTTTCCTGCAAGAGACACAGACTCTTCTGGCCGACCTGAAGGGTATCCAGGAAAATTTTAAAAACGCCGTGGCTGCAGGCGACCAGAACGCTGTGACATTGGCGGAAGAAAAGGCCGCCAACTTTCGCAAAGTTACAAGCGAACTGGAAGGTATTCCCGGAAAAGCTGAAGCGGCAGCGGAAATAAATAAGCAGTTCGACAATTACTACCAGGCAGCCTCTGATTCAGCAGCCATCATGATGGGAATCAAGACAGGTGATGTAACAGCCGTCATCCAGCAGATGATACCGGCACAGGAGAAGCTGGAGGCGACCCTCAAGCAGGCAAGCACAGAGGCCGCCACAGTATTTAACGAAAGCCTCGCTACAAGCCGGAGCAACGTACAAAAAAGTGTTTGGATCAATATTGTGGTTGCCGTAATTATTATTATTGGATTGGGTGTCGTATCATTTCTTCTTATTTCTTCCATTACCGGCAACCTGAACGAAATTCTTTTACGTATTAAAGACATCGCTTCAGGCGACGCCGACCTCACCAAGAAAGTCAACATAAATTCCAAGGATGAGTTCGGGCAGATCGCCCATTGGATGAATAAATTCATCGAAAATCTTCACAGCATTATCTCTCAGATGGTAGGTCTTATCTCCCAGGTCGCAACCGCCTCCGATGAACTTTCAGCCACAAGTGGAAACATGGCCAAGGGTGCCGAGGCCCAGACGCATCAGACAGCCGAAATTGCAACGGCAATGGAGGAAATGAGTTCCACTGTGGTAGAGGTGGCCCAGAACGCCACCAAGACGGCCGAGACTGTGCGGCAGGCTTCTGACATAGCCCAGGAGGGAGGCGCTGTCGTGCAGAGAACCATCGAGGGTATGAACAGGATATCCGTCACAGTACATGAATCCGAGCAGATCATCCGGAATCTTGGAGAGAGCTCCGATAAAATCGGCGAGATTGTCAGAGTTATTCAGGACATTGCCGACCAGACAAACCTGCTTGCCCTGAACGCGGCTATCGAAGCTGCGCGTGCCGGGGAGCAGGGCCGTGGATTTGCAGTCGTGGCGGAAGAGGTCCGAAAGCTGGCTGACCGTACCACTAAGGCAACAAGCGAAATCGGAGATATGATATCGACCATACAGCACGACACCGGTGGAGCAGTAAAATCCATGGAGGCCGGAACCCAGGAGGTCGCCCACGGAGTGGAAGAGGCAAACCAGGCGGGCGAGGCGCTGTCCAGGATAGTGGATATGGTGGATTCAGCCAATGACATGGT
>Ga0256830_1000208_pt1 | contig 51298 bp, 43 predicted proteins | sample 128326metaG_FD_190537 | JGI IMG/M metagenome (GOLD analysis project Ga0256830, IMG submission 190537) | Hydrothermal vent microbial communities from Lau Basin, Pacific Ocean - 128-326 | ecosystem: Environmental > Aquatic > Marine > Hydrothermal vents | place: Pacific Ocean: Lau Basin | collected... | reverse complement strand
ATGTGTAATCGCAACCATCATCACAAACCGTTGCCGCGAAAGCGTCGAACGAAAAGAACAACAGGAAAAAAGCCGTAACGGCCGTTGAGACCAGTTTGTTTTTCTTAACATTATAAAAAGGCATCACAAACCCTCCGTTCATTGCTTTATTCCTTCCTGTTTTCTCTACACCTAAACTCTCTACACCTAACACCAGCAACCAATACAAAATTTTTCAGAAAAAATATCGATATTATTTACAAGGCATAACTTAAAGCCAAAAAACAAAAACATTGAGAAATCAGAAGATTAAAAAGAGAGAGAGATTTTCTGTCAATAAGGTGTAAATATCTTCGACAAATCAAACAAAGCAAGCAACAAAAATTTATCTGAAAAAATTGGATTTTAATTAAGGGTGTTGCCGTTATTGTTTTTTGTCTGTCTCTTTTTTCTTTTTTTTGTAATGATTATGTTAAGCGAGTTGACTAAGCGGGGACAATCCCTGAACTCAGGGGGAAGATGCTATTTACTGTATTTTAATTGCTATAATGACCTGACTTATTTTTCGGGCCTGAAAAAACAATGTCGCAACGACTCATCATTCTTTTTTATTGTATATTCAGCTTTCCTCTCACTGCTTCAGCGACAGAGGATATCTTTCAGCCTGAGTCTGTTCGCTATTGGATTGGCCCGCAAAGTGAGCACCAGCTAGAAGCGGATCAAGCAAAACTGTTCAAACAATTTCCATTTAGCTGGGAAGATGATATTTTTAGCCCTGGTGAAGCCTGGTACGAATTTGATATACCCGATGCTCGCATTCCCCAGGGACTGGCCGGGGTGCTGATTCCCCGCGTTTATCTCAATGCCAATGTCTATCTGAATCAGCAATTGATTGGCAGTGGTGGCTCAATGACTCCGCCAATCGCAAAGAATGCCCATCGTCCGCTTTATTTCACGATTCCGCACAGCGCCTGGCAACCGACCGGGAATAAAATCCAGATTCAGCACGTGTCCTACGCCAATATGGGTTACATACAAGGGGTGCAAATTGCCTTAGACTCGGAATTATATCCTGTTTTCCAGCAACGTTACTGGATGCAGCAAACCCTGCCGAAAATATTGTTCATTGTTGAAGTGCTGGCCATGCTGCTGATATTTTCTATCTGGTTGGTGCGGCGCTCACAAAAAGCGTATTTATGGTTTAGTTTATCGCTGATGATGCTTAGCCTGGTAACACTAAACCATTTTCTCATTGATACACAGATGTCCCACAAAATCTGGGCAACAATTAATAACACCGCCATTGACTGGTGGCTGGTTTTTTTAGGTCTGTTTGTATTAGCACGCTTGAACCTGAATAATTTTATCTTTAAAAAGGTGTTATTCGCCTACGCTTTGTTGTCACTACTTTATTATATTGCGCTGCCACTAAATGAATTACCCGGCACCCTGTTATTCCACAGCATTGGTTTTGCCATCTTAATTTTTACGCTGGGGTATCTGCTTTACTTGAGGTTTGTAACACGATTGGCCGCTACACCTTACCTGCTGTTGTATTCGGCTCTCACTATTATCGGATTACATGATTTATTGCTGCAATTGGGCTTGTTTAATGACGGGCAATTTATTCTTTATTTCGCCGCGCCATTAAGTGTTTTGCTTATTGTTGGCCACATAGTCAATGAATTCATTACCGCAATGCGGCAATCGGAAAAACATGCAATACACCTTCAGGAAACCGTTAACCGGGTAAAATCTGAACTTGATGCCCAGTATCAAATGTTGCGTTTGAGCAGCAATCATCATGTCAAAATGGCAGAACGCGAACGTATTTACCGAGACTTGCATGATGATGTGGGCGCCAAGCTTTTATCGCTCTATTATCGGGCAGATGATGAGCAAAGTGGCAATCTTGCAAAATCGGCATTGCAGGATTTACGTGATATCGTCTCGAGAAAATCCAAGGATGGCGAAACACTGAGTGATGCCATTGAACATTGGCGAAATGAGTGTTACGAGCGCAGCAGTGAATATGATATTCAGCTCAACTGGTATTGCAATGACATTGATTCCACCAGCAAACTCAGCGAACTTCAGTACATGCATCTAAGTCGCATGCTGCGCGAAGCGTTCAGTAACGCATTACGCCATGCGCCACAAATCCAGTCAATTTCAGTAACGATTTCTGAGCGCCAGCAGCAACTCTTTTTTCACATTCAAAATGACGGCGTCACAGAACCCGTCACTCACTGGCAACGCGGTAGAGGACTCAATAACATTTTCATTCGCGCCCAGGAACTCCAAGGGGCCGCCAGCATTAAGCAAATCAGTAAAACCGAAGTTTCTGTCGACTGGCACATACCGAGAGTATTATCATGAGCTTTTCTGTCCTGATTGTTGAAGACATACCCATTACACAGACTTGGATGGCACAAGCCGCACAACTGGCATTTCCCCAGGCCACCACCCATTGCGCCAGCACCATTAAAGAGGCAAGAGAACTCATTCATCAGTTAAAACCAACATTGTCATTGGTTGATTTAAAACTGCCCGATGGCACGGGAGATGAATTTATTGCTGAAATCGTGGCGCGTCACCCGGACTGTATCAATATCGTCATTACCATCTATGCTGACGAAAATCATTTGCTTTCCAGCCTCAAGGCGGGTGCCCGTGGCTACATTTTAAAAGATCAAAGCAAAAGTAAAATTGCGCAAATGCTAAAACAGGCATTGGCTGGCGAACTTCCGCTGTCGCCGGCTGCCGCCAGATTGGTATTGCAACAATTTTCTCAAGCTCAGGATCAATCATCATTAACGCAACTATCCCCGCGAGAAACCGAAGTCCTGCGGTGTATCGCTAACGGAGACTCGACGCCGGTTATCGCCAGCAAATTAACAATCAGCAAATATACCGTTGAAGATCACATCAAAAAAATCTACAAAAAACTGAATGTCAGTAACCGCGTAGAAGCGGCACTCGTGGCACATCAGCGTGGTTTGATATCGTAACATTCGCCGTTATTGACATTTAACAAAACGGCAAAAGCAAAGATATAATAAAGTTACATCACAACTCACGCGCGTTCAAATATGCTCGCTCAGAAATATTCTGCCAGGCAATTGACTGTGCACGAAACTGAAAATAAGAATCATAGACTTTTTTTGTCACAGGGTCTTTTGACGCAACATCGGCCACCACCTCTTCCGATAATGCCCGCAGGTTTTTCAATACATCATCCGGCAATTTTAACACCTGAACCTTGTGCGTTGTTTTTAAGGTTTGCAAGGCGCTCGCATTGCGCGCGGTATATTCAGCAGTTAATTCATCGCTGGATACACGACAAGCTTGCAGTACAATACTGCGTAAATCTTTTGGCAAAGATTCGAGTGCTTCCTTATTCATGGTGGTTTCCAAAGAGGTACCCGGCTCATGCCACCCCGGATAATAATAATATTTTGCCGCTTTATAAAAACCAAACGCCAAATCATTATAAGGGCCGATCCATTCTGTTGCGTCGATGGCACCCGACTGAAGTGACGAATAAATTTCTCCACCGGGAATATTAACCGGTGTACCTCCGGCCTTTTTCAAAACATCGCCGCCTAAACCGGGGATACGCATTTTCAAGCCTTTAAGATCAGCCATTGAGTTTATTTTTTTATTAAACCAACCTGCCATTTGCACGCCGGAGTTTCCTGCCGCCGCAGGAACCAAACCAAAAGGTGCATAGGTTTCTTGCCACAGTTTCATGCCACCACCGTGATATAACCACGCATTCATTTCCTGCCCGGTTAAGCCATAAGGCACACCGGCAAAAAACTGAGCAGCGGGTGACTTACCCTTCCAATACAAAGCAGCAGCATGGCCCATTTGTGCTGTGCCTGAGGAGACAGCATCAAACACTTCAAAGGGAGGAACCAATTCACCCGCACCGTAGACTTTCACTTTCATTCGGCCACCGCTCATGTCTTCGATGAGTTTTGCCAAAAAATTAGCGCCTGTACCAAGGCCCGGAAAATTCTTCGGCCAGGTGGTGACCATTTTCCATTTGATTATTTTTTTTGCGTGTACCGCAGGTGCTGTCGCAACTGCGGCACCGGCAACTAAGGGCGCTGCGGATAGTGATTTTATGAACTTACGTCTATCCAAAATAATAACCTCTCTATTTCCCTAACGATTAGCCACGTGCATTCAAATAAGCGCGCTCTGAAATATCCTGCCACGGCGCGACCTGATCCCTAAACTGCACAAAAGAAGTAAAGACTTTTTTCGACATGGCATCTGTTGCGGCAACATCAGCGACGACCTCATCGGACAATGTTTTTAATTTTTTCAATACGTCATCAGGAAGCTTTTTCAAGGTCACATTATGTTTGTTCACCAAGGTATCTAAGGCGGTATTATTTCTTGCGGTGTATTCGGCTAACATGTCCTGATTTGCAACCCGGCAAGCCTGCTTTACGATAATTTGTAAATCCTTGGGTAATTTATCAAATGCTTTTTGACTAATAAGTGCTTCTAACGTGGTACCCGGCTCATGCCAACCAGGGTAGTAATAATATTTTGCCGCTTTATACAAGCCAAATGCCAGGTCGTTATATGGCCCCACCCATTCCGTTGCATCAATGGCACCGGATTGCAATGAGGTGAAGATTTCACCGCCGGGCAAATTGATCGGCGTACCTCCAGCACGTTTTAACACCTCGCCACCCAAACCGGGGATTCGCATTTTTAAGCCTTTTAAATCCGCCACGGTTTTTATTTCACGGTTAAACCAGCCCGCCATTTGCACACCCGTATTACCTGCCGCTGCGGGGATCAAACCAAATGGTTTATAGGTTTCTTCCCAAAGCTGCATACCACCACCGTGGTACAACCAGGCATTCATTTCCTGCGCGGTCAAACCAAAAGGCACGGCAGCAAAAAATTGCGCGGCTTCGCTTTTACCTTTCCAATAATAGGAAGCTCCATGCCCCATTTGCGCTGTGCCACGGGAGACGGCATCAAATATTTCAAACGGTGGAACTAACTCGTTCGCACCATACACTTTGACCTTCATTCGGCCGCCACTCATTTCATTAATTAGCCGTGCAAGGTTGTTTGCGCCAGTGCCTAGGCCTGGAAAGTTTTTCGGCCATGTAGTGACCATCTTCCAGCGAATTTTACGAGCAGCCGCTGCATTATTAGCCACCCCCAGGCTTGCACCCGTTGCCACAGCACCCATACCAACCGTCTTTATAAACGTTCTTCTCTCCATCGTTTTATCCTAATAATGATATACTGGTTAGGTTTTAATTTAGCCAACACTTTACCCACATTTACAGCAGCATTCAACGAATGAGGCGATTAAAACATCGAATACAAAACAGCAATGAGTGAAACCCACGAATGAAATACAAAGACCTTCGCGATTTTATCGACCAACTGGAAAAGCAAGGTGAGCTAAAACGCATCAGCCGCGAAGTTGACCCCTATCTTGAAATCACCGAAATCAGCGACCGCACATTACGTGCAAAAGGGCCTGCGCTATTATTCGAAAAGGTAAAAGGCGCTGAGTTTCCGCTACTTGCCAATTTATTCGGTACACCCGAGCGGGTTGCCATGGGCATGGGCGAACAGAAAGTGGAAGCATTACGCGAAGTCGGTAAATTGCTCGCCTATTTAAAAGAGCCTGAACCACCAAAAGGCTTAAAAGACGCATGGGGCAAAGTGCCTATTTTTAAACAAGTGCTCAACATGGCACCAAAGATGATAAAAAATGCGGATTGCCAGCAAGTGATTATTGAAGGTGCGCAAGTTGATTTAAGCAAATTACCCGTACAAACTTGCTGGCCCGGCGATGCTGGCCCGCTTATCACATGGGCCTTGGTGGTCACCAAAGGCCCGCTTAAAGACAGACAAAACATGGGCATTTATCGCCAACAAGTCATCGGCAAAAACAAAGTCATTATGCGCTGGTTAGCACACCGCGGCGGCGCACTGGATTTTCGCGAATGGCAAAAAGCCCACCCGGGCGAACCATTTCCGGTGTCGGTTGCCCTGGGTGCAGATCCGGCCACGATTTTAGCCGCCGTTACACCCGTGCCTGACGCTTTATCAGAATATGCGTTTGCCGGTCTTTTACGCGGCTCAAAAACCGAACTCACTACCTGCAAAACCAATGATCTGAATGTACCTGCCAGTGCAGAGTTCGTACTGGAAGGCCATATTTATCCTGACGAAATGGCACCCGAAGGCCCTTTTGGTGATCACACGGGCTATTACAACGAGGTGGACGAGTTTCCGGTTTTTACGGTTGAAAAAATTACCCACCGCAAAAACCCCATTTACCACTCCACTTACACCGGCCGCCCACCTGATGAACCTGCCGTTTTAGGCGTGGCGTTAAACGAAGTATTTGTACCCATTTTACAAAAACAATTTCCGGAGATTGTGGATTTTTATCTACCACCGGAAGGCTGTTCATACCGCATGGCCGTCGTAAGCATTAACAAACAATATGCCGGTCACGCCAAGCGCGTCATGCTGGGGGTATGGTCTTTTCTGCGCCAATTCATGTACACCAAGTTTGTTATTGTCACCGATGCTGATGTGAATGTGCGCGACTGGAACGACGTAATATGGGCCATGACAACACGCATGGATCCCGGACGCGACACCACCATCATCGACAACACACCGATAGATTACCTTGATTTTGCCTCGCCGGTATCTGGACTGGGCTCAAAAATGGGCTTTGATGCCACCAACAAATGGGAAGGTGAAACCACACGTGAATGGGGTACACCCATCATCATGGATGAAGCCGTGAAAAATCATGTGGATGAAATTTGGGATGAACTGGGTATTTTTGACAACAACTAAATTTGTCTGGGGTTTGACGACACAAACATAAGAAAAGGCTATCAGTTTTATAAAAGTGATAGCTTTTTGCTTATTCTTACATAAATAATGACTTGTTTACACATTACCCGCATCAAAATGTATTTTAACAATTCAAAGAAGTTTGACGCTGTTCAATGCTTTTCCCCCTATTTTTTGTAAAATATTGCCATATCAAAAAGATAAGCAACATATTGAAAGCATAAACTCACATATTGGTATGCATTCTGCCTTATGCCTGAAACAAATCGAGATACAAGTGGCAAACAATAAATGACGATAACAAGAACAAACAAAAACAGAATTCAAGCCCTCATACTCTTTTTCTTATATTTTGGTGTTTTGAGCGGCTGCGCCTATGAAAAAATAAAACCGTGGCACCGAGAAGTGCTATCAAAACAAATGGCCCAACTCGTCCCCGATCCCCTGGAAAACGAAACCGATGAACACATTTACTTCAGCAAAGAAGCCGCCAAGGGCGGCCAAGGCGTGGGTGGAGGCGGCTGCGGATGCAATTAAAAAAATCCCGCGCCATTCGTCACAAACTGGCCCTGGCTTCCTCGGCACTTTTATTATCCACCCCTGGTACACATGATACACAAGCCTCGGAAATGAATGAGCCAAGCACCGATAATATTGGCATTTCCCAATTATATTATCAGGAGACTGGTCGTGTATCCGTTAATAAAACCCAAGCGATTGTCTCCAAGAAAATTGGCGAAAAAGACACGATTAAATTAAATTATGTTTACGACACCATGAGTGGCGCCTCACCTAACGGGCGTATTTATACTGGCTCAGCAACGACAGGAACACAAACAATTACCGGCGTTTCCGGTGCCGCAAACGGCAACTCAACAAGTTGGAAAACCAATTTTCAGGATACACGAAATGCATTAAATGGCGAATGGGAGCACAAGTTTTTTCGCCAATTCACGGGTATTTTTGGCGCAGGAAGCTCCAAAGAAAATGATTACAATTCCAATACCTTTAGCGGCAAAGCCCTGCTTGACATCAACCAGCGACGGACCACCCTGACAGCGGGGTTTTCGGTCAGCCTTGACACGGTTATCCCCTTCGGCGGCGTACCCAATGGAGGCTCCAAGGTTGCTTGTAACGCCCTCACCTTTACACCCACATGGCTTGACTGCGATGCACCCAATACCATCAGCAAACCGGCCGATAAAGTCGTTAACGATTACCTTTTTGGTATTACTCAAGTATGGAACAAACGCACCTTGATGCAGCTCAACTTTGCCTACAGCGTTGAGGACGGCTACTTGACTGATCCCTACAAACAGGTCAGCGTATTAAACTCGAATTTTCCGCAAGGCGAAGTCGCTATTCTTTACGAAAAACGGCCTCGCGCAAGAAATACCCGAAGCCTGTATTATAAAGTAGTTCATGTACCAACCGACAATACCGCCATTTACTTTTCCTACCGTTTGTTTTGGGACGACTGGGACGTAAAGGCAGACACCTTTGACGGTAGATTACGAATGAATATTTCACCGAGGGTTTATATCCAGACCCATGCCCGAGCACATTGGCAAACGGCGGCAAAATTTTTTCGGCCGTATGTAGGCGCAGACCCAGGCTCATTGTATTATGAGAAAAATGGACCTGAGTTTGTCAGCGCCGATTCTCGACTAAGCACCTTAGTGACATTTACCGCCGGGGCAAAACTTGGTGTTACATTAAACAGCAGCAGCCAAATATCTCTGCGGATAGAAAAAATGACACAACGTTACGACAACCGACTGCTGCCTACAATGCAAGTGATGATCACTCAAGTTAATCTCATCTTTCGATTTTAAACGAGGCTCTTTTGCACGCGGCAGAATTAATAAATAAAGACACACATTGGCTAGGCACATTTTACTCTATGGCCAGCCAGTGCGACGTTTTGATAGATACTCGCGATAAAAAACTTGCCCAAGCCGTGCTCGACACAGCCCAAAAAGAAGCTCTCCGTATCGAACAAAAGTACAGTCGATATAAAAAAAACAACATCATTGATAAAATCAACAATGCCAACGGAAAAACAATCTCAGTAGACGAAGAAACAAGCCGACTGCTCGACTACGCCCAGCATTGCTTTGAACTCAGTGACGGCTTGTTTGATATCACCTCGGGGGTTTTACGCGAGGCCTGGCAATTTGATGGCTCGGATAATATTCCCAGCCAAAAACAGATTACGCAAATCATGCCCCGTGTTGGTTGGCACAAGATCAAGCGCAGCGGTTTAACGTTGAAAATGCAAGCTGGCATGCAGCTGGACTTTGGCGGCATAGGAAAAGAATATGCCGTAGATCGAGTCACCGCGCTTATCGCACAACAATTCACACATCATGTGTTAGTCAATTTTGGCGGCGACATCAGCGCAGCAGGGCCGAGAGAAAATGGAGAGCCTTGGGAAATTGGTCTACAAGATCCTGAGAAAAACAATGCCGTCGTTGCCAATGTAAAATTAAAAAAAGGTGCGGTTGCAACAAGCGGTGATTTGAATCGTTTTTTATTAAAGGATGGCATTCGCTATACTCACATCCTCAATCCTAAAACCGGATGGCCGGTAAAAAATGCCCCACGACAAGTGACGGTAATGGCAAACACCTGTATTGATGCAGGCATGTTATCCACCTTTGCTATTTTACAAGGCGAGCAGGCTGAAGAGTTTTTACAGGCACAGGGCGTTGACTACCGGGTTATTACCTAATCTACTAAGCATTGGGATCTATCCACAAATTTTCAGTGCCGGTTTCGTCTATTGCGCCATAGCCACCGGTTAACACTTCCGGGTTTTGCACACCAAAATATTTATAAACAGAAGCTGCTATGGCAAACGGCTCACATTGATAACTGCTTGCCGTTGGCGTGGTAAACAAGCGGTTTTGCGCGGCGTCTCCTGTCACTGTTGTTTCGCCAACAATCTTACCCAAAACACGCCCGGGCAAGCTGCCTGTGACGCCAGCGGCATTCGGATTTGCACCAACTGTATATAGGTTTTGGCAGTTGCCGTGATCCCAGCCCATGGAATCATTCAAATTCGCATTGCGGCCGAACTCACCGTAAACGTTAATAACAACATTGCCTTTACCTGCGGCTTCCAGGTTTTGCGCAGCCACTTCGAGGCAACGCAATAAGTTTTGCATACGATTCGCATAACGATTATTTTCCAGTGCAGCATTGTGATCATCCCAATCACCAATACCACCAGTACCTAAACTAACAAACAGTGTCTCTGGATTATCAATCAACAAACCAACCGCAGCCTTGAGCCGCCTTCCCAATGGGTTATTCGGATAAGTAATGGTATCGTCCCGTTCATTTTGCTGATTGGAGCCGTCGACAAAATCCGGGTTATCCAGTGGCGCGCCATTAATCACCGCATCCTGCAATACGCCCACGTAAGTATCGATATCATCACGATTGCTAAATGCGGATGCGACCTTTGAAAAGCGACTGGCGTTTGCCTCCGTGATTTTTTTGGCCAACGTCGCCAATGCATTTTCACCAGCACCCAGCACCGTATTTTGCGTTCGTGTATAGGGGTTTTCAAGTCGATCATTTAGCGCAAGTACTTTGTAAGCCAAAGGCAGATTATCGCTTTGATTAAAAACCAAAGATTCACCATCAAATGTGGCTAGAGGAAAACGCGGTGTTTCAGAAATTGCATTATTTGCAGACAAAAAATTCACGATATTCGTGGCAATTCCCGGACGAAGATTATCCACTCCGGTTCTACCAGTTAAGCTTGAAAAAATACTGGGACGATGGGCGCGAGAATTGTCATCAATCCGGTTTACTGTACGGTAAACAGATAATCGCTTGGCCGCCAACATACGCTCCATTACCTCACCTCCGGCAGCGCGCCAAAAACCGTTTACAGTTTTCTGATTTCCATCTTCCAACATGTTTCCGGGATACTTGTTTTTTGACTGAAAGTTTATTTCATCAATATTTGTGAGGTTGCCTGCTAACTCAGAAGGGCCGCCGTATAAAAACACATTAATTACCTGAGGCATAACCGTTGGCAATACAAAATCAACTTGATCCAGTGATCGAGGGCGAATAGCTGCTGTTGCTTGTGAAAAAATCCCCCCCCCAAACATGGGTGAAAAAATTGTCGCACTTCCCATTACCCCAGCCGTCAAACCCAATGATTTGATAAATGCACGACGCTTCATTGTGCATCTCCTTCTGTTATTTTTTTAAAATAATAAAGATCAGGTAAACGCGATATGTAATCAAACACAATACTGGCTTGGTTGCTTCGATAGTTTCCACCAGCATCATTACCGGAGTCAACAAATGCCTGCTTGATAACTGTCATTTCCTCACTCGTTGCTTTACGGCTCAAACCGGCTAAAAACAGATAATCTATGTAATCCTCTGTTTCAAACAAATCACCCTTGTCAACAAAAGCATCCCCCCAACTACCCCATACGGTTCCTACTCTCGCCAAAAGCTGCTCCCGGAGAGTCTTGTGATAGTATGAAAAACTTAAGACATCCAACGGCTGCCCGTTAGGCCTGCCCAATTTTAAGGTCATGGTGGGCTGTCCCATTTCTCTTAGCCCATCCCTGTTTGCATTTGAGTTTGCCGTCAACTCACGCATAAATGCGGTATTGGTTTGCTCCCACGCCAGACGCTCCGCTAAATTAAAAAAGTTTTCTTCAAAACTTTTAGGCCTTTCATTATTCATCAAATATTCACGAGAAAAAATAATTGCGGTAAAAATTTCGTTAAATCGAGTAGGTTTTTGCGCAACAATATCTTTTACAATATTTGCTTTTTTCGCCTCAGATGCATTCGGGAAAAACCACGCCACAAGGTGCCCGGTTAGCTGTGGAATTAGCCGGGAGCTTTGTGCCACTGCATCATAAAAATCTTCGCAATTTGTCACCCATCGACCAAGTACAAATTGCGGCTGTGTGTTCTCCTCGAAATCATTAACAATCAACGCATAACGTTCTTCATTGTTTTCGCCCGTGAGGTACCAGTTTTTACACGCAATTGCGGCTCTTGGCACTTCTTCATCCCGATCAAAAAGGCCAAGATAAATTTCCATCATTTCACGTACGTTATCTTCGGGCGAGCGAAACCGGCGCCAGTTAGCCTCCGATTTCATGTGAGCAAGTACAATATCACTCACATTCACATCATCGCTCATTTTTTTAACAAGGGTATTAAAGACGATTTGTATATCGATATAATTTGTGGAATCAAGCTCTTCTGCCGGCGAAAATAAAATCGTATTCATCAAAACGTACGCCATCCAGACTTCAAAGCGCTCCCGGCTTTCTGGATATTCTTTGAGAATGGCCAAAGGTAGTGCTTTTGCGCGCTGTAGGTCTGTGCCCAAATCATGACGAGCTTCGATCAAATTGTTGTAATTCGTTTTGTTTTTTAAGCGACTGGTCAGTCCTGCACGCGCATTTTTTAAATACTGACTTCCAGCTTCCGAAACCTTGAGGTTATCGCCATAGACATTAAAGTCAAAAAACACATCAACAGGAATGCCTTTATACATTGTGCCAGCCAATTTGTTTGCTACCTGGTATTGTTTTTCAGGCTTAAGGTTTTGAAACTCGGAAAGACTTAACGGGGCAGCTACACCGGCGGGTGTTGCTTTGCTTTCAAGACTGGAATCCGGCACAAGGCCTTCTGCGGTACAACCAATAAATAAACTTGCCAACCCCAAGATTAATAATCTGACGATTATCATATTGCATCCTCGTACTTTTATTATTATATCTCTCCAGAAATTATCCGGTATGTAAACCGCTGCTAATATCTAGAGAGTCAAAAACGGAAACCGAACACTGTCGTTTGCAGGGATAGTGCCATCACACAATATATCGCAAAACAGCTGATATTGTCGTGAGCAAAATCGCAATTTGCAAACCGGAAGCGTTGACAAACACGCCACGACAAAAACCCGAGAAAATAAAACAAGCCACTGATTATATTGATTTTATCAGAACAGCAAGGTAAAGCTTATGGTACTAAATCAGGGCTGTCAGGGCGGGATGTTTCACATCTTTGTGGCCTAGCAATAAACCAAACAAGCAGAGATGACACACAATCAATCAATTGGTTTTTGCTTTTCAAAGGCAGCATAAAGTAGATAAACGTCTCAGAAAAGCAACAACTGATCAAAGCAATAGCAAAATTATTTTGCGGGAAATTTAGCGACCAACTCAAGTGACTTATCATTTCGCACAATCGTCATTGGCAACCAGGTACCAAAAGCAGTGGCTCTGACTGCTTTTACCACATCTTTAACTTTTGCAACCGGCTTACCAGCAATAACCGTGATTTTATCTCCAACTTCAATGCCGATTTTTTCAGCAACACTGTTCGGCACGATGCGGGTAACAAGCACGCCACCGTCATTTTCAAGATAAACACCTATGCTTGGGTGATCATCCGCATTTTTTTCTTCTTCACTGGCCACAGCAACACCAAAAGCCAAGTCCACTGCGCCATCTTTTAATTGATCACAATCGAGAGTGCCATCCCAGGCCATCAAGGTTTTTACACTGTCCACACCCATTGAGCGCAACTGGTGGGGCACACCGTACCCCCCCATTATATGACCGGCGCCAAGCACACCCACGATGAGCGGCTTTTTGTCTTTTTCAACCGCTTTATAAAAAATTTCAGCCATGGCGCGATCCCACAACAATTGCCCCTGGGAAAAACGCTTGAATGCCGGATTAAAAAAGATTTCCTTTAATTCCTCATCACTTAACTCAAAAGATTTTGCTTCGCCCTGCTTGTCATCGTGACCTGTTTTTTTATGCGCGTGTTTCGGCATGTGTTGGGCATAAACACCAGCCAACATTTCCAAATATTCCAACGACGCTTCGGCAGGGTCTGTAATACCGTCACGCTCTTTTTCAGGGATGTTTGCCCAACCTTTTTTGCTCACTAATGAAACCAGGCTACGATCAACATTCAGTGCATACATGGGAATTTTATTCATGCGCGCAAAATGAAACATGGGCATGTAAAAATCTTTATTGAAGCGCCAGATTTTGTCCCAGTTAACCAGTTCCAGGAATCGTTTTTCAGAAAGCGCCCCGGCAACGAATTGATCCAGATATTGTTGTGTGGAACGGGGAAAGGATTCGAAACCCAGTGCCATATCCGGCTCAAGGGCATAAAGCCCAATAATGGTTTGCAACTGCCAGCGATGGTGCTCCGGATTATCGTGATCTTCGCCTAGCAATACCACTTTGGTTTTGCTCAGGGCATGTAATACGTCTTTATTGGATAGACTAACACCTTTAGGTGTTTTCCATTGCGCTTCGGGAACACAGAGTTTATCAACCGCTTCTTCGCCTGCGCCAGGTTCAGCTAAAACAGTAAATGTGAAAGAGAAAAAAAACACACTGACAATAGAAACAATTTTAAACACGTTACGGTTCCTTGTAATTTAAATAGAGGCTATCCCACTTTTTTGCCTGCCGCTTGCAGGTCGGCATGATAGGAAGAACGCACCATCGGCCCACTGGCAATGTGGCTAAAGCCTATTTCGCGAGCATAATCTGCCAATTCGTTGAACTCATCAGGTGTAACATAACGCTTTACCGACAGGTGATGCAAACTGGGCTGCAAATATTGCCCTAATGTCAACCGGTCACAATGATGCTCTCGTAAGTCACGCAACACTTGCTTTACTTCATCAATGTCTTCACCGACACCCAGCATGAGTCCTGATTTCGCCGGCACGTCGGGAAACGTTGCTTTAAAATCCCGGATTAAGTTAAGTGACACCTGATAATCAGCACCGGGGCGTACTTCTTTATAGAGTCGCGGCACCGTTTCAAGATTGTGATTAAACACATCCGGTGGTGCTGAAGATAAAATATCCAGCGCAATATCCATTCGCCCACGAAAGTCCGGCACCAATACTTCGATTTGTGTTTCGGGAGATGTCTCTCTTATGGCGCTGATACAGTTTTTAAAATGACCCGCCCCACCGTCGCGTAAATCATCACGATCAACTGAAGTGACAACCACGTAACTCAATTTCATATCACGAACGGTTTCAGCCAGGTTTTTGGGTTCGTCGTCATCTAATGGTAACGGGCGACCATGACCCACATCACAAAAAGGACAGCGACGGGTACACACATCACCCATAATCATAAAGGTCGCCGTGCCATGACTAAAACATTCGGACAAATTAGGGCAGGCAGCCTCTTCACAAACGGTATGTAATGATTGCTCGCGCAACACACCTTTTAATTGTGCGACTGCATTTCCGGTCGGTAACTTGGTGCGAATCCACGCCGGTTTTCTTAATGCCTTTTCGGTTTTTTCAACTTTGATCGGTATGCGTGCCACTTTTTCCGCGCCACGAAGCTTCTCGCCGGGAATTTTTTTAGCGCTAATTGATTTTTCTCGGTTATTTTCAGGTAAATCGGTGTTCATTTAATTCTCGTTTTTATGCCGGACATCTAGCAACCTGCTAGGCGGCCAACTGTTTTTTCAGGTTTTGCAGTAAATTTTTTTTTATTTGATCAAGATTAATATCGGCTAAAAAGTCCGACAACTGGGCAACCTCCAATCCTTCATAACCACAAGGGTTTATGCCGTTGAACGGGCGCGTATCCATATTCAGATTAAGGCTTAAACCGTGGTAGCTACACCCCTTGCGGATACGTAACCCCAGTGCTGCTATTTTTTTATCGCCGACATACACACCCGGTGCATCCGCTTTTGCATGTGCGTTAATTGAATAGCCGTCTAGCAAGTCAATTAAGGCATTTTCCATGGCCGTCACAAGCTGACGCACACCCAGCTTAGCCCGGCGCACATCCAATAATAAATACGCTATTAATTGCCCAGGCCCATGATACGTCACCTGCCCGCCCCGGTCGACTTGCACAACGGGAATATTGCTGGGATGTAAAAGGTGGTGTTTTTTCGCGTTTTTGCCCAAGGTATAAACGGGCTGATGCTCCAATAGCCAGATTTCATCAGGGGTCTGTTCTGTTCGCTCGTCGGTAAAACGACGCATTTGCTGATAAACAGGTTCGTAATTCTGTAAACCGAGATCACGAATAATAATCTCTGAAAGAGAAAAACGGTCGGTATTTAGCGCCGTCACAACGCCATTAACACCAGCTCATGCGCGCTAAGCTCGATATAAATATTATCCAGCTGCGCCTGACTTTGGGCTTGAATGGTAACCGTAATGGCTGAGTAATTACCCTTTCCACTGGGGCGGATTTTCATTTGTTTTTCATCAAAATCAGGCACATGGCAAGCAAATATGGTTTTTACGCAGGCTTCAAAATCGGCGTGGGTTTTACCCATAATTTTCACTGCAAATTCGCAGGGAAACTCCATTAAAGTGGTTTTTTCTGAATCAGTCATTGTTCTTTTTCATGTTTTTCGGTTATTTACTACAGTGGAATTTAGTCGATGAAGCGGTCTTAATCTGGGGTAAAAAGTGAACATTTCAAGACCTAAACAATGCTTTTTGACGGTTTTTATTGCCGCCTATCCAGAATCTAATCAGAAGTCTGGCTTATTAAAGTGCTTTTATAGGCACGATATATCTCAACCATTACCTGCCATACGGGGCCGGGCCTTCCTGCTTGATCGCCACAACCAACCAATTTAGCATCTAATTTGGTAACGGGTAATATTTCTTTGGTTGAACTGGTTACCCAAACTTCGTCAGCATTAAATAACATTTCCTCTGTGATGTCCGCTTCGGCACAGTCCATTTTATTTTCAATTGCCAACTCCAGTACCAAGTCCCGTGTTATGCCCGGTAATATATACGGGCCTTTCGGTGGTGTCAGTATTTTCCCCCGATGGACAACAAACACATTACTCGCCGCCCCCTCGGTGACATTGCCATCACGTATCAAAATGGCCTCGGCCGCACCTTGCTCAACCGCTTGTTGGCGTAACAACACATTCGGCAATAAGCTAATTGCCTTGATATTGCAACGTTGCCAGCGATTATCCGGCAATGTAATCGCGCTAACGCCATTGACATAATAACTTTCAGCCAGTTTTTCAATGGAATTTGCCATGATAAAAATACCCGGTGCCGCATCAGCCGGAAAGGCATGGTCACGTACCGCTACGCCACGCGTTACCTGAAGATAGACCGACAACTCGGGATGCCGGTTTTTGGCAATAACCTGCTCAAGCACCTCTTGCCACTGCGCATAGCTCAGGGGATTTTTTAGGCGAATGGCGTCAAGACTGTCTTGCAATCGATCAAGATGCGCTTTTAAACGAAACAGTTTCCCGTTAAATGCTGGGATCACTTCGTAAACGCCGTCTCCGAGAAGAAAACCGCGGTCAAAAACCGATACCGTGGCGTTTTCAGCGGAAATTAACTCGCCATTTAAATAAACTATCGACATTGACTTTTTCAACCGGATGTTAACAAAACAAGGTATTATTCAAACAGCATTTCCACTTCATCAAGCAAACCACCGAAGAACCCACCTTCATTAACGGCTGTTAACGCCACCAGGTCACGAATAATATAAGGCTTGCCTTCCAGCTTTACTTCAACCGTTCCGAAAACGCCACCTTTTTTAACAGGCGCAACAATCGTGCTATCCAGGCTCATTGTCGCTTTCAAATCACCATACGCCCCTCGGGGAATAGTAACCCAAAGGTCTTCTGCCAATCCCAGCGGCAGCTTGTCAGTTTCACCTTTCCAAACACGTGCGGTTGTCAAACTTTTGTTCGCCTCATACAAGCGATGTGTCTCGTAAAACCGAAAACCAAACGTCAGAAGCTTTTGTGATTCCGTTGCCCTGGCGCGCTCACTTTTTGTACCCAAGACCACAGAAATTAAACGCATACCATCTTTTACCGCCGAAGCAGCAAGACAAAATCCGGCGGATTCCGTATGACCTGTTTTCACCCCATCGACATACTTGTCCTGCCATAACAGTTTATTTCTGTTGTATTGTTTGATGCCGTTATAAGTAAATACTTTTTCTGAATACCAACTGTAATGCTCGGGGAAGTTACGAATCATTGCTGAAACCAGAATTGCCAAATCTTTTGCCGTTGTATAGTGATCCTTGTGAGGCAAGCCGGTTGAATTGACAAAATTTGTATTCTTCAGGCCCAATTGCCGTGCGTATTCATTCATTAAAGACACAAAAGCGTCTTCAGAACCAGCAATATACTCGGCCATCGCCACTGTCGCATCGTTGCCCGACTGAATGATAATGCCTTTCAACAATTTCCTGACGCTGACTTTGGTGTTTACCTCAACAAACATACGAGACCCCGGCATTTTCCAGGCCTTTTTGCTGATAAGCACTTCGTCATCAAGGCTAATATTTCCCATCTGCAACTCATTTTCTATCACATAAGTTGCCATCATTTTGGTTAGACTGGCAGGCTCTATTCGATTTGAACTGTCCTTTTCAGCGATAACTTTATTGCTGTTATAGTCAACGAGTATATAGGAAGTCGCAGCCAACTTTGGCGCTTTTGGCTCAATAGCAACAGCATTGTGAGTGAATATTGCTGCAACAAATAATAAAATTAAATTCTTCAGTCTTCTCATTGTATGTGTACTTTTTCTCGCTTTACAAAGCCATTGATAATACTTTTGCATCGTCTACACCAATTTCTTCCAAATCATTTAGCAATTGTCCGACCTCATCAGGTTTGTTAATTGGCCCAATCCTTACTCGATATAAGTGTTTGCGGGCATTGATCACGAACTTGTGTATATCGCTGTCAATATCAGCCTGCGCCAGACGAGCCTGCATTCTTTTTGCATTTTGCCGATCAGAAAATGATCCGACTTGCACGTATACCGGATTATTGGAACGGCTGCCTGAATGACTAAAAATCGGATCCTTGGACGCGGGCTTGACAGGAGACGGCCCAATAGCTTTGATTTCAACATTGCCTGTACCGGCTTTGACAATATCCAACTTCAAGGCGGCGACATACGATAAGTCAATAATTCTACCAGCATGAAATGGGCCACGGTCATTCACTTTTACGATAATTTTTTTACCGTTATCCAGATTAGTGACTTCAACATAGCTGGGCAATGGCAAGGTTTTATGGGCTGCGGTCATTTGAAACATATCGTACGGGACACCACTGGAGGTACGACGCCCCTGAAACTTGGTACCATACCAGGACGCTTTGCCCCGCTCCACATGACCTTCACTGGTATTTTTCACATAATAGGTTTTTCCACGCACGGAATATTTAGCCGGATTTCCGTAGCGGCTAAGCATCTCGGCTTTGGGTGTGGCATTGGGGATATTATCCAGATCAATGGATTGAATATCGATATTCGGCGCACCGTCTCGCTGACCTGTACTGACACAAGAAGCTAGCACAAGCGACAAAAGTGCAACACAAACATAACTTGAAAATGTATTCATCTTAATCATAGCACCCTATTCTACCTCAGATTCAGGAGGCTGTCCGAAGATGAAAGGCCTACCCCCTGGAGTAAGAGTGGGTTGATTAACGAATAGTTTCCTGCTGCTGACGCATTTTGCGTTTTGTTTTTATTTCCTCGGACAATTGAAAAACCGCCATCGCATAAAGGTTACTGTGATTATAGCGGGTTATTGCATAAAAGTTACTCATACCAAGCCAATACTCCTTCGCCTGCTCGCCATCCGCTTTTTGTTCCAATTCAATCAAGGACGCTTTCGCACTGGCGGGCAATATTGCTCGGGTTTTTACACCAAAGTTGCCTATATCGGCTATTTTTACCTTTGGTTTCATGCCTTTTGCCAAGTATTTTTTGTAATTATTATCCGTTACTTCGGCACGCTCCGCTATTGCTTGCCCCAATTGATAACCATGCCGACTCAAGTACGAGGCGACGCTACCAATGGCATCGGCGGTATTATCAATCAAATCCCGATGCCCGTCTTTATCAAAATCAACGGCATAATGCCGGTAACTGCTCGGCATAAATTGCGCCTTGCCCATTGCTCCAGCATAGGACCCTGTGAATGATAGCGGATCAATTTTTTCTTCCCTGGCCAGCAACAACAATTGCATTAATTCTTTTTTAAAATACTTGCTACGACGCGGATAATCCACGGTAATTGTTGTCAATGCATCCACCACCCGAAAATCCCCCGTACGGCGGCCATAGCGGGTTTCCACACCCAAAATTCCCACGATCACCTGGGCATCCACACCAAATTCGCTTTCTGCTTTTTTTAGCAGAGCCTCGTTCTCCTCCCAAAACTCCACACCCTGCGCTATACGCAAGGGTTTTAAAAAAATTTTCCGATAGCGGTACCATGGCCAAGACTCAGCGGGTCGATTTAATTTATCAATAATAATCGGGTGGGTTTTCACTTTATCAAACATAGCCACAAGTGCTTTGCGATCAAACTTATGCTTTGTTACCATTTGTTCAATAAAATTTTGAATAATTGGATTCCGGTTCAAGTCACGCGACAACTCGTCACCGGCCTTCGTCGTCGAATAGCTGGCATTTGAATAAAACAAGACAACAATCAGTACAATAAGCAACGGTCGATTTTTCCATACTTTACACAGCATTTTTTCCATTTTATTCGCCAACTCTTTTCATTTTTTCCCAAATAACGCTGTTTTACGAGGTAAGTAATTTCCGATGCGTTTGTATCGACATCAAAATACCAAATGCAATCATCAACGTCACCATCGAGGTACCACCATAACTTACCAGTGGCAAGGGCACCCCAACCACGGGCAACAATCCACTGACCATACCAATATTGACCACAACATACACCATAAACGTGAGTATCAAACTGCCCGCCAACAAACGTGAAAACGTGCTTTGCGCCTGATACGCAATCATGAGGCCGCGCACTACAATATAAAGATAAACCAGTAAAAGCACCAGCACACCCACAAGACCAAACTCTTCAGCAAATACGGCAAATATAAAATCTGTTGAGCGTTCAGGCAAAAAGTCGAGCTGGCTTTGTGTGCCATTCAACCATCCTTTGCCATACAAGCCACCAGAACCAATGGCAATTTTCGATTGAATAATATGATAACCGGCCCCCAATGGGTCACTTTCCGGGTTAAGAAAGGTGAGCACACGTTGCCGCTGGTAATCGTGCATGTAATAAAACCACACAACCGGAGCCGCCGCCATTAGCAATACGGCGAAACCGCCAATCAAGTACCAGCTAATACCTGTAAATAGCAAGACAAACACACCCGCGCTGGCCACAAGAATCGAAGTCCCAAGATCAGGTTGCTTGGCAATCAGGGCAACCGGCACCGCCAGAATTAATAACGCAACAAAGATACGACTCGCTGCCGGCGGCAGGGATTTCTCCGCCATATACCAGGCCACCATCATCGGACAAGCAAACTTCATGATTTCCGATGGTTGTACACGAAAAAAACCCAGATTAATCCAGCGTTGCGCACCCTTGCCTACTTCACCAAACAACAACACCGCGATCAACAACAAAATCCCGAAACCAAAGACCCAAGGCGTCCAAAACTGAATATGATGGGGCGGAATTTGGGCAACAAAAAACATGGTTAAAAATGCTATGCTCATCCATATCATCTGTCGACTTACTGTTGACCAGTTTTCACCACTGGCACTGTAAAGTACGATTAAGCCAAGGATAGATAAGGCGATTAAGCCCGTCATTAATGGCCAATCAATATGTAAATCGCGAAACAAACTCGACGATCCCTGTTTGGCTGTCGACTCCAGTCCGGCAGATAATCGTGATTGTGCCATTTTAATTTCTTTCCTTTAAAAAGCCGCCAAATTACAACAAAATGCGAATAATATTAACCGGGTCAAGATTTTCATTTTCTACAAGCTCGGGTTATTTAACAAGTAAGCATCCATCACTTTTCTGGCAATAGGCGCAGCAACACCGCCCCCGCTTTCTCCGTTTTCAACCACAACCGCAACCGCAATGCGAGGATTCTCTAAAGGAGCAAATGCAACAAATAACGCATGATCCCGTAAATGGTCTTCCAGGTTCTCTTTATCGTATTTTTCATCTTGTTTAATACCATAAACCTGTGCCGTGCCGGTTTTTCCCGCTATCTGGTATTTTGCTGTTCGACCAATGTTTTTCGCTGTGCCACGATTACTATGAACAACCCGTTGCATACTGGTGATCACATAATCCCAGTTGCTTTTTTTTACAATGGGAACCAGGCCCATTATTTCAGGCTCAAAATAACTCAATGCTTTATCCTTTGAGTCTTGCATGGCATACGCCAGATGTGGCCGGATTTTCAAACCGTAATTCGCCAAAACACCGGTGGCAAAAGCAAGTTGTAACGGTGATGTTACATTAAAACCCTGGCCGATTGCGGTAATCAAGGTTTCACCAAGATACCAGGATTCATTTTTGACTTGTCGCTTCCAAACCCGCGACGGTAAAATACCAGAGGTTTCACCAGGCACATCAATCCCCGTGCGCTTGCCAAAACCAAAATAGTCATTAAAGTCATGAATACGATCAATTCCCAGCTCCAACGACATTTCATAAAAATACACGTCACAGGATTCACGGAGTGCGCCTAGCAAGGTCATCGGTCCATGCCCTTCCCGCTTCCAATCCCGGTATTTGTGTTCACTATTTTTTAGTTGCATAAAACCTTTACAATTGATTTTTGTTCCACCATGCACCACATCGTGCTCCATGGCGGATAACCCAACAAAAGGTTTCATCGTTGATCCTGGTGGATATCGCCCCTTAATGGCGCGATTAAACAAGGGCCGATTGATTGAATCGGCCAAATCACGGTATGCCTGATATTCAATACCATTCACAAAAGGGTTGGGATCAAACCCGGGCAAACTTGCCAACGCAATCACTTCTCCGGTTTGTGGATCAATCGCAACCACAGCACCCCGCCTGCCTTGTAATCCGGCCTCAGCGGCAGCTTGCACTTTTACATCCAATGTCAGATAAATATTTTTTCCCGGCACTGGCGGCTGATCTTCAAGCACTCGCAAAACCCGCCCTCGCGCATTGGATTCTATTTTTCGGTAGCCGACAACACCATGCAACTCTTCTTCGTAATATCGTTCAATTCCGGTTTTACCAATATGCGTAGTACCCACATAATCTGTGCTAAGCTCTTTGAGTTCTTTTTCATTAATGCGCCCCACATAGCCCAGCGCATGTACCCCCAAAGCCCCATAAGGGTAGTGCCGCATTAATACTGCTTTAATATCAATACCCGGGAATTGATGCTGACGTACCGAGAGGCGAGCCACTTCTTCTTCATTCAGACGAAACTTTAGCGGCAGTGATTTAAATGCGCGGTTGCGCTTGAGTGCCTTTCGAAAGCGCTTTATTTCGGCTTCGCTAATATCGATAACCGCTTGCAGGCCTGTTAACGTGGCCTCAATATCTTTAATTTTTTCGGGAATCAGTTCCAGGGTAAATGAAGGCAGGTTTTCAGCAAGTACCTTGCCGTTTCGATCAAAAATCAAACCTCGTGGCGGAGGGACCGAGACAATGCTCACCCGGTTATTCTGGGACAAGGTCGTATAATGCGCATGGCTCATCACCTGAAGGTAAACCATGCGGGAAACAAGCACCAACAACAGCAAAACAACCGCAACGCTGGCAACAATCACCCGACTGTTAAACAAGCGGGTTTCACGCAAATGATCTTTTAATTTCACTTTGGTGTGCTGCATTGACCGCGTCTCAGCTCACTTTGTAACGCCGTCGAATGCTGCGCAACATCATAAACACCCATGGCCAAACAATGGCGCTGGTGACGGAAGGAGACCAGTACAACCAGCTTTGAGGGGACTCGCCGATGATTCCCTTAATCCAAACAACCAATAACTGCCCAAGTGCCACCATGGTAAAAACACTTAGCGCTTGTTGCCACAAAGGATAAACACGGATTTGTTTATGCAGTTTTACCGTAACAAACGCCACAACCGCCATGGCTAATGCGTGCTGCCCCATTAAAGTGCCGGTTAACACGTCAACAAAAAAACCGGCTAGCCAGGCAAAACCAATATTCACTCGATTAGGCAAGGCCAAACACCAGTAAATCACAACCAACGTGACCCATTCAGGACGGAATGCGCGTAACCATTCAGGTAAAGGCAGTACCATTAAAAACATGGCTACCGCAAACGACACCAGAATGACCTTGCCACCATGCCTTCTTACATCAGCCATTCAGTTTTTCTCCGGCACCGACGCGGCTTTGAATCGATCCGGCCTGCTGTTCGACGAAGCGGATAAAGCATCAGTGTTTTCATCCTCTTTCCAAACCAGCAAGACTTCACGGCTTTGATTCAGTTTTGCCAAAGGTACTGCCTCAACCGTCGCAAAAGCCTGACCACTTACCGGCTTAAACACGGTAACTCGCGCTACCGGATAGCCGGCTGGAAAAACACCGCCCAACCCAGAAGTAACCAACAAATCACCTTCCTTGATATCGGCGTTATTGGGTATGTGCAACAACTTAAGCTTGGTCGTCAAACCCGTTCCCTGTGCAATTGTGCGCAAACCATTACGATTCACATTCACCGGCAACGCATGGCCCGGGTCTGTTAACAACATCACCGAAGACGTAATGGGCATCACATCCACGACCTGACCGTAAACCCCCTCGGAATCCAGAATAGGCTGCCCACGGAAAATATGATGACGCAAGCCTTTGTTGATCAATACTTTGTGGCTAAAAGGGTCAAGATCCACTGCGAGCAATTCAGCGGTTAAGACTTTATCCGTCAGTCTCTCTGAAGCATCAAGCAAACGCCGCAAACGCATGTTTTCGATTTCCAGCGAAACATATTTTTGCATTTGCACATTCAGAAAAAGATTTTTAGACATCAGCTTTTCATTTTCCTCGATCAAGGCTTCACGGGATTTCATATTATCCCCTAACCAACTCGTGGCCGAAGATGGAAAACTGACAAGGTATTGAACGGGATACACAAACACGGAAATAACTGCACGTACGCTATCAAGGTACTGCATACGATGATCAGCTGTCATTAGCGCTAATGAAAAGAATACCAACAGGGCAAAACGCAATCCTGCCGCCTGTCCGTATGCAAACAAGGGTTTGATTTTTTATCTCCTGAAAAACCTCCGGCGTACCGGTTTGACATCAATTACACGAAAAGCACAGCATGTGATAAATTTCCGGCTGTTTAGCAAAGGCAGTTTCCGCAACAAACGTTGTTTAAAACATTGTCATCATTTTCACTGCCAGCATCAACTCGCGGCAAACCAGTCGCCTTGAAAAAATCAGACAACCAATATGCTTCTGAATTCAATGGCCAACAAACCAAAAGAAGGTAGAATGAAAGTTTCACTCTAGCGCAAAAACTTCGCCACCATGCTCTTCGATCATTTCCAGTGCCTTACCACCGCCGCGAGCCACACAGGTTAACGGGTCTTCAGCAACAATCACCGGCAATCCCGTCTCCTCCATAAGCAACCTGTCCAGGTCGTGCAGCAACGCACCACCGCCTGTCAACACCATACCACGCTCAGCCACATCCGATCCTAGTTCAGGTGGTGTTTGTTCCAAGGCACTGCGAATAGAAGCCACAATACCTGCAAGCGGTTCCTGCAAAGCTTCGAGAATCTCGTTACTGTTTAAGGTAAAGCTGCGAGGCACACCTTCTGCCAGGTTACGGCCACGAACTTCAATCTCTCGAACCTCATCTGCCGGATAAGCCGTGCCGATTTCCTGTTTGATTTTTTCAGCTGTTGCATCACCAATCAATGTACCGTAATTTCTGCGCACATAACTAACAATCGCTTCGTCAAATCGGTCCCCACCAATTCTGACTGATTCAGAATAGACAATTCCGTTTAGCGACATCACCGCAACCTCGGTGGTGCCGCCACCAATATCAACCACCATGGAGCCACTGGCTTCTCCGATGGGCATACCGGCACCAATAGCCGCTGCCATGGGTTCTTCAATCAGGAAAACTTCGCGCGCACCTGCCCCGGCAGCCGATTCCTTAATCGCACGACGTTCTACCTGTGTTGAACCGCAAGGCACACAGACCAAAACACGAGGGCTTGGGCGAAAAAATTTAGTTTCATGCACCTTGAAAATAAAATGCTGAAGCATTTTCTCCGTTACCGTGAAGTCAGCAATAACACCGTCTTTCAAGGGACGAATCGCAGTAATATTACCCGGCGTACGGCCCAACATACGTTTTGCCTCGGCACCGACTGCGGCGATGCTTTTAGGTCCGCCTGGCCCCCGATCCTGACGAATTGCCACTACCGATGGCTCAGCCAGCACTATTCCCTTACCGCGCACATAAATTAGCGTATTGGCGGTACCGAGATCTATCGAAAGATCATTGGAAAACATTCCCCGAAAACTTCCAAACATTTACGTTTTATCCTTTCAATTTATTTCAAGTCGCAATTCCGACTTTGGGCAATCATTTATAATATGCTAAAATTAGCGGCTTAAATTTAACCAGGCTTTTTATTCAGTTCATTCAGTTATCCAGATTCTGCGGTAATAACGATAACCAAGCAAAGATTAACCCCGTTTGTTTGTTTGTTTGTTTGTTTAAAAAGCAACCCGTTTAAATCAATTTCAACCCGGAGCGACAAATGTCATTGCAAAAATCAGATGTTGAAAAAATTGCTCACTTAGCACGATTGTCTATCAATGAAGATGACATCCCCACTTATACCGACAATTTGTCAAATATTCTCACCTTAGTCGATCAACTTAATGCCGTAAATACGGATGGCATCACCCCCATGGCCCACCCACAAGATACCGCACAACGCTTAAGAGAAGACATAGTTACTGAGGTTGATCAACGCGATCACTTGCTGGAAAATGCACCAAAAACAGCCGACGGCCTATTCCTTGTTCCAAAAGTGATTGAATAATCTTAAAAAAATCAACAAACTTCAACCTTTAATTACATTTACTACTGTTAATGCAGATTCTGTTCCGTAGGTCTGACAAACTAAAGGCAAACTAAGCCCGCAGACTCGATTAAACATTATACTAGAGAGCATGCATTACCCGGAGCACATCATGTTTCAAAAAACACTTGCAGAGCTGATAAGCGATCTCCAAAACAAGTCTGTTTCCAGCATCGAATTAACCCAGGCGTATCTCGACCGAATCCAACGGCTCGATCAAAAATACAACAGCTATATTACTGTGACAGCAGATCTCGCACTGGCACAGGCAAGACAAGCAGACAAACGCATAGCGGCAGGTAACGCTACCCCCTTAACGGGAATTCCACTCGCACAAAAAGATATTTTTTGTACCAATGGCGTAAAAACCAGTTGCGGCTCGAAAATGCTTGATAACTTTATCGCACCATATGACGCCACGGTGATTGAAAAGTTTAATCAGGCAGGTGCCGTCATGCTGGGGAAAACCAATATGGATGAATTTGCCATGGGTTCTTCCAACGAAACCAGCTTTTACGGCCCGGTAAAAAACCCATGGAACACCAACGCTGTACCGGGTGGCTCATCCGGCGGTTCAGCCGCTGCGGTTGCGGCATTGCTCGCCCCGGCCGCTACCGGCACCGATACCGGCGGCTCTATTCGCCAGCCAGCCGCCTTATGTAATTTAACCGGACTCAAGCCCACCTACGGCCGGGTTTCGCGATTTGGTATGATCGCCTTCGCATCCAGCCTGGATCAGGCTGGCCCCATGACAAAAACAGCCGAAGATGCTGCCATCATGCTAAACGTTATGGCCGGCTTCGATGAAAAAGACTCAACCTGCTCGGACAAAGCGGTACCCGACTACACCGCCAATCTCAATAATGACCTGAAAGGTTTAAAAATCGGCTTGCCAAAAGAGTTCTTTGAAAAAGGCATGGACGACAGTATTGCAAAAATCATTGAAGAAGCCATCGACACCTACAAAAAAGCCGGCGCAGAAATCATTGAAATCAGTTTGCCAAACTCCGGACTCTCGGTACCGTCTTATTATGTTGTTGCCCCGGCTGAAGCTTCCTCCAATCTTTCCCGGTTTGATGGTGTGCGTTATGGGTACCGCTGTGAAAACCCGGTTGATCTGGAAGACATGTACAAACGTTCACGTGGGGAAGGTTTTGGGGATGAAGTGAAACGCCGCATCATGATCGGCACCTACGCCTTGTCGGTCGGATTCTATGATGCCTATTATCTGAAAGCGCAAAAAGTCAGGCGATTAATCAGTAATGACTTTAAAAAGGCCTTTGAAAAAGTTGACGTCATCATGGGGCCAACGTCACCGACAACCGCATTTAATATTGGCGAAAAATCAGATGACCCTGTCACCATGTATTTGTCCGATATTTACACCATTGCAGTGAATCTTGCCGGCCTGCCCGGCATGTCTATTCCCGCCGGATTCGCCAACAAGATGCCCGTCGGCCTGCAAATTATCGGCAATTACTTTGACGAAAGCAGGTTATTAAACGTAGCACACCAATACCAACAGATAACAGACTGGCACAAGCAAACGCCAGTCACAGGGGAATAATGATGGAATGGGAAGTTGTTATCGGGCTGGAAATTCACGCCCAACTTGCAACAAAAAGTAAAATTTTTTCTGGCTCGCCAACCGCCTACGGCGCGCAGCCAAACACACAAGCCAATGTTGTCGACTTGGGCTTGCCCGGTGTATTACCCGTGGTAAACAAGGAAGCCGTTGCCATGGGCGCGAAATTTGGCCTCGCCATTGGCGCCAATGTATCGAAACATTCCGTTTTTGATCGAAAAAATTATTTCTACCCGGATTCACCCAAAGGTTATCAAACCAGTCAATTGTATTACCCCATTGTTGAAGCCGGCCACATTGACATCGAGCTGGAAGACGGTAAACAAAAACGCATTGGCGTCACCCGGGCACATCTGGAAGAAGATGCAGGCAAATCATTACATGCAAACTATGACGGCATGACCGGCATTGATTTAAACCGTGCCGGCACGCCATTGTTAGAAATCGTATCCGAGCCTGACCTTCGTTCAGCAAAAGAAGCGGTTGCTTACATGAAAAAAATTCATTCACTGCTTCAGTATCTTGAAATTTGCGACGGCAACATGCAGGAAGGTTCTTTTCGCTGCGACGCCAACGTATCGGTTCGCCCCAAAGGGCAAAAAGCATTTGGTACTCGTGCTGAAATTAAAAATATCAACTCTTTCCGCTTCGTCGAGCGCGCAATCAACCACGAAATTGAGCGCCAAATCGCGTTAATTGAAGACGGCGGCACAGTTGTTCAGGAAACTCGCCTGTATGATGCTGACAAAGATGAAACCCGCTCAATGCGCTCCAAAGAAGAAGCCAACGACTACCGCTACTTTCCCTGCCCCGACCTGTTGCCCATCGTAGTGGATGATAACTATCTTGATAACATAAAAGCTGCTCTTCCAGAGTTGCCCGAAGCAAAGAAAGCCCGCTTTATCGCTGAATACGGCCTAAAGTCGATTGATGCTGACATCCTTACATCACAAAAAGACTTGTCCATATTTTTTGAAGAAACCATCAAACACGCCGATGGCAACGCACAGGTTTGCGCCAACTGGATGCTGGGTGAAATTAACGCCGCTCTCAATAAAAACGAGCTTACAATTAACCAATCCCCCGTTACGCCAGAGCAACTCGGCAGCCTCATCAAGCGTATATCAGATAAAACAATTTCCGGCAAAATTGCCAAAACGGTTTTTGAAGCCATGTGGAACGGCGAGGGTTCAGCGGATGAAATCATTGAAGCCAAAGGCTTAAAACAAGTGACCGACTCCGGTCTTATCGAAAAAGTCATTGATGAAATCATGACAAATAATCAGAGCCAGGTAGAACAATACCGTAGCGGCAAAGAAAAAGTGTTTGGCTTTTTTGTTGGTCAAACCATGAAGGCCACGCAAGGCAAGGCTAATCCGCAGCAAGTCAACGAACTACTAAAGAAAAAACTTAAAGGCTAGCCCCTGAAAAATGAAACACAAAGATACCCTAACGCGTTTTATTTTTGATAATGCAGCAGTGCGCGGCACTATTATTCAGCTCGACGAGGCATGGAAGGTATTATTACAGCGCAAGGATTACCCCAAAATAGTGCAAACACAACTTGGCGAATTTATTGCTGCCAACGCCTTGCTTGCCTCCACACTCAAGTTTGATGGTGCATTAGTTATGCAAATTCAGGGTAACGGCCCGATTCATTTTATGGTAATGGAGTGCACCAGCGATAAACACCTGCGTGGCATGGCACAATATAAAGATACAATCCACAACCAGAATGAGAATTCCTCGCTCCAGGACTTGTTTGGCAATGGCAATCTTGTTATCACCGTTGACAATGCAAAAACCCGCGAACGTTATCAAAGCATCGTTAACCTTGACGGCAATAAAATTAGCCACGCCCTGGAATCATACCTCACCCAGTCCGAACAACTGGAAACCTGCCTCATACTTGCCATAAACCACGCGCATGCTTGCGGCATGCTCGTGCAAAAACTGCCAAACGAAACAGCCTCAAGTGAAGATGACTGGAATCGCATTTCCCGGTTAGTTGCCACGCTAAAAGATGAAGAACTGACCTCACTCGAACCGGAAGAAATTCTGCACCGTTTGTTTCACGAAGATGACGTCAGAATATTAAGCACAGACCGCTATACGTTTCAATGCACTTGCTCAAGAGAACGGGTCAGTAATATGCTGATTTCACTTGGGCAAGAAGAAGTCGACAACATCATGGCAGAGCAAGGCGCCATCAACATTAACTGCGAATTTTGCAGCCAGCACTATCACTTTGACACTGTTGATGCTAAAGAACTGTTTGCCACAAACATACACCACAAGGCTCCGCAAACAAAACAATAAGCCCCCGTTAATCTTTCGCCAGTAAATTAATCCTCCCGCTCCCGCATACTTGGCCATACCAAAGACAATGCAGATGCAGTTAGCGGGAATAAAGCACTATATTAGCGCTGGACAAAACTGTGCTTATCCTTCATATTTTACCACTGTTTAAAATACTATCTATGCTGAGAGGAACTAAATGTCTGATTCGTTGAATAAAGATAATAATGGTAGCTGGGGGCTGCCAGACGGTATGGATCCAATGAAAGTAATGCAAGTTGCTTCAGGTTACTGGCAATCATGCGTACTTCACGCCGCAAACCGCCTCGACATTTTCAACTTGCTTGACGGTCAATCCAAAGACCTTGATACCTTAACCAAAGAAACCGAATCCGACAAACGCTGCCTTGGGGCTCTTTTAAGTGCACTTGTCGCCATCGACTTTCTTGATCGGGACGGCGATGTTTTCATGAACAACGAATTCAGCAAAACATTTCTGACCACTTCAAGCAAATTCTACCAAGGCGGCATCGTTTATATGTTTGAAAACTGGTATGAAGCCTGGGGCGGCCTTTACGATACGGTAAAATCCGGCAAACCCTCCGCATTGATGCACCAGGAATATACCGATGAAGAAACCCGGGATTATATGATGGGCATGCACAATCGTGCCTTGTCCCAGTCCGACGTGCTTACCAGCATGATTGATTTAAGCGGCAAAAAACTGCTAATGGACATTGGCTGCGGACCATCAACCTTCTCCATTAAATTTTGTGAACGTTATGAAGGGCTAAAAGCCATTGCCATGGATCGTGAACAAAATTTAAAAATTGCTCAGGAAATTGTTGATGAATACAACATCAACGACCGCGTGGAACTGCGTGCCGGTGATTACAACACTGACGACCTTGGCACCAGTAACGATGCCATGCTGCTTTCATCAATGACCAACCAGGAATCACCAGAGAGATTGCGAGCCCTGCTAAAACGTTGTTATGACTCAATGACCAAAGATGCTGTCATTATGATTCAAGAGCAACTTTTGTGGCCAGAGAAAAAAGGCCCGCAGCTTGCCGCACTCATCGGCGTAAACCAGATTATTAACACGGTTGGCGGCTCATCCTATTCAACTGCCGAAATGGAGGACATATTAACAGATGTTGGGTTTGTTGATGTTGAGTCCCGACAAATGGCAGAACCGAGTCCGTTTATCATGGTAACAGGCTACAAGCGCTAAACCGAATATTTCACGACGATCACGCCGAGATTGTTGTTCAGAGGTGAATTTGCGATTGAATCAAGAGCCAAAGCTATTGATGATTGAGGAAGTATCGGCTCTGGACAGCAAGATCAGTCTAAGGTTGAGGGTTGATGCGCCACAAAAAAAAGCCGGCGATGCAGCCGGCCTTTTGCAATACCGACCTGTACAATTGTCAGGAAACCACGTTCAAAACCAGCTCCTCGACCTTTCCGTCACGCAGGCGAAAGCCTCTCATTTCCAAAACACCCACCGTATTTAAAGAGACAATAAAATAAATCGCCTCAGGGTACGCTGCCTCTTTGATATCCGTCATTGAAGGCGCCGCTTCAGTTGTTGGATGGGAATGATAGATACCAAACAAGGTTTCACCTGCCTCTCGCATTTCCCTCAAGGCCCTTATTTGCTGCTTTTCATCCATTCGATAAAAACACGCAGGTGACGAAGCCACGTTTTCCACGGGATAAACCCGCGAAACCCTGCCGTTTTCAGCGGAAATAAATCCACAAATTTCAGACTCATCACTGCTTTGTGCGTGCGCAAGAATCTGGTTAATATTCTGGATCGGTATGTCAATTGAGTTCATATTACTGTCTTGCCTTGTTTTAATTTGGGTTACGGCAATTGCGCGATTGTAAGACGCTCAATGTCGGCAAAATCGACTAAAGAGCAAATATTCTGATAACCGTTTGCCGTCAAAATAGCGCGAACCCGTACTGCTTGCGTCCAGCCGTGCTCCAGCATCAACCAGCCTGCGGTATGCAAATGCCGTTTCGCCTGCTCGCAAATAAACTGAATATCATCCAGGCCGTCAGCACCAGAGACCAATGCCGATAACGGCTCTGCGGCCACATCACCTTGCCTTAGATGTGGGTCCCCGGATGCAATATAAGGCGGGTTTGACACGATCAAATCAAAACGCTGCTTGTTTAACGCAGAAAACCAGTCACTTTGCTGAAAACGAATACCGGGAATTTTTAACTTTTCTGCGTTATATGCAGCAATTTTCAATGCTTGCTCCGAAAAATCCACCGCAGTATAGCGGTTTGCCGGTCGCTCCGAGGCAATTGCCAAGGCGATTGCGCCAGATCCCGTACCCAAATCCAAAACAGATTTAATCTCGTCTTTTGGCAAATGCGACAATGCCACTTCAACCAGATGCTCAGTCTCCGGGCGCGGAATCAGAGTTGAGGAGGCAACCGACAAAGGCAACGACCAAAACTCCTGCTCACCAACAATATACGCCACCGGCTCACCGTTGGCGCGACGCATAATCAAATGCCGAATTCCATCAACCTGTTCCGGCGACAATGTTTGCGAGTTCCGGGTCAAAAGCTGTGTACGTTGCCAACCGAGCGAATACGCCATCAATACTTCAACATCCAGCCTGGCCGTGTCACTGCTCCCGCCCAGTCGAAGCAATGATTCTTGAATTAATCGGGAAACATTCATCAAACTGTGCCATTTACCCTGCCAAATACAGTCTTTGCCTCAAATACCCGGAGAAAAAGAAGCAAATCAAATTGACGCCTCAGAACTCATGGAAGCCAACAATTCTGCTTGATATTCATTCGTTAAAGGCTCGATCAACATATCAAGCTTGCCTTCCATAAAGTCCTCCAGCTTGTACAAGGTTACGTTTATTCGGTGATCAGAAACACGACCTTGTGGGAAATTATAGGTCCGAATACGTTCGGAACGATCACCACTACCAACCAGGTTTTTTCGCGTCGCCGAAGTTTCCGCATCTTGCTTTTCTTGCTCCACCTGCATCAAACGCGCTTGCAATACCGACATGGCCCGGGCTTTGTTTTTATGTTGTGAGCGCTCATCCTGACACTCGACAACAGTGCCCGTTGGCAGATGTGTAATGCGAATCGCCGAATCCGTTTTATTGACATGTTGCCCCCCGGCACCAGAGGCGCGAAAGGTATCTATTTTTAAATCTGCTTTATTGATCTCAATTTGTTCAACTTCAGGCACCTCGGGCATTATCGCAACCGTACACGCCGAGGTGTGAACCCGGCCTTGTGCCTCGGTCTCTGGCACACGTTGTACACGGTGGCCACCAGACTCAAACTTGAGCTGGGAATACACACCTTTACCGGATACTCGGGCGATAATCTCTTTAAAGCCACCATGTTCCCCAAAATTTTGATTTATTATTTCTACCTGCCAGCCTTTTGCATCAGCAAAACGGGAGTACATGCGAAACAAGTCTCCGGCAAATATTGCGGCCTCATCACCACCGGCGCCCGCCCGAATTTCGATAAAGACATTACTTTCATCATTCGGATCTTTTGGCAGTAGCAAGGTTTGCAGCTCAATCTCCAATGCCGCTTTGGCTGCTTTGGCTTCTTGCAACTCGCTTTGTGCCAGCTCGCGCATTTCCCTGTCATCATCGGCTAACATATCATTTGCCGCTTCAATATCATCCATCACCGCCTGATAACGACCATAACATTCGCTAATAGGTTGAATTTGCGCATATTCCTGAGACAAGGCGCGAAATCGGTTTTGATCCCCCATTACATCAGGGTCAGCCAATAACGCATTTAGTTCCTCGACACGTTCAAGGATCGTATCGAGTTTTAAGAGAAGGGTTTTATTCACTGATTATCGGTATCTTTGAGGTCGAACAGCTCTTTTGCTGCATCAAGTAAACTGTTGTTGCCATCATATCCGGCCTGACGGATCTTTGCAGTTGGTGTATGTGAGATTTTATTGACCAGGCCATTTGCCAAACGTTTTAAGACATCTTCAGGGTTTTGACCATTCTTTAACATTTTGACGGCCTTTTCCAGCTCGGCCTCGCGCAGCGCATTCATGCTACCTCGATAATTTTGAATGACAGAAATTGCACTCTGGGATCTTAACCACCCCATAAAATTCGCAACCTGTGTATCAATAATATCTTCGGCCTGCGCTGCGGCATCACGGCGTGTCTGCAAACCTTCTTCAATGATTTCTTTTAAATCATCAACGGTGTACAAATAAACATCTGCCAGTTGAGCCACCTCCGGCTCAATATCACGGGGCACAGCTATATCAACCATTAATACAGGCCGGTGCTTGCGCACTTTGATCGTTCGTTCAACTATCCCCTTACCCAATATAGGTAAGGGACTGGCTGTGGAAGAAATAACAATGTCAGCCTTTGCCAAATGATCCGGTATATCAGACAAACTTATGGCAAATCCACCCACTTCCTCGGCCAATGCATGCGCCCGTTCAACAGTACGGTTGGCAATTATGATATTGCCAATTTTGTTTTCTTTTAAATGCCTTGCCGCAAGCTCGATGGTTTCGCCCGCCCCGATCAGCAAAGCCGTGTGTTTTTCAAAGGAACTGAATATTTGTTTCGAAAGACTAACAGCGGCATAAGCAACAGATACGGCACTTTCACCAATAGCAGTATCGGTTCTGACCTGCTTTGCCGCGTTAAAGGTGTGCTGACAAAGTTTATTCAAAACAGTACCCACCGTGCCAGCGGAAGTTGCGTCACGGTAAGCCGTTTTTACCTGACCAAGGATTTGTGGTTCACCCAGCACCAACGAATCCAGTCCGCTTGCCACGCGCAACAAATGCCTTACCGCATCCCGATCAGGATACTTGAAAATATATGGCTCAATATCTTCAACATTCAAGTTGTGGTATTTGGAAAACCAGCTTTCCACAATTTCGGATGACGGATCATTAATACAACAATACAATTCTGTACGATTGCAGGTGGACAAAATCGCCACCTCACTCACATCATCAATGGAAATCAGTTCCTTACAGGCATCTTGCAAGCGATCAGGAGAAAATGCGACTTTTTCGCGAATATCCACCGGTGCCGTCTTGTGATTAATGCCAAACGCTAGTAACGCCATATTTTCTGAAGCCATTTCCTGTCATTCCGTATATCCAGGGAAACTATACCATTATTAATCAGTTTCCCCGATTTGTTCCGCGGTTTTATATCCCGGCACAATTCGTCAATTTTCAGACGAATTGTGTATTTTCTTAAATACCAGTCCCCAATACAAGTCTTATTACCAGAGAAACCAGAAAACTGGCCTATTTTCTTGATATTTCACGCAAGCAAGCACCTTCAAGCAAGCAATTAACTACCCCGAAAATTCACCCGGCCATTTGACTAAATCCGCTCTCGCACGCTGAAAGTAACGACAAACGCACTGAAACAGCTATTTCTATCGAGCAAACGAAAGCACAAAGCCCAGGTATTCCCGGTCATGGCGTGAAAAAACATGCGCATCAACTCACCTGAATCTCATCATACTCACTTGTTTCACGATGATTTTATGCAACTGGATAATAATTTCACCTGGTTGCGGAACATAGTGCTGAGAATTATAATCAGCTTGTGTATGTATCCCAGGTGAGACTTTTTATTTTTGCTTCAACAGTCCAGTCGCAGTGGGGCTAAATCACGGCAAAGAGAATCCTGCAAACACTGGCCAAGTCACTGTTGGATCAGAATAGCAAGTTAAAGGTATATTTTGGCTTACAAATCTCTGGCGGATCTTTTTCCGGGCGTAACAACCTGTGAACAAATACCAATATATCCAACGAATATGGATTTTTAAAGACCCCTGAATTAATGTCCTATCTTCCCTGGGTGCTCCCATCAGCCATCGCTTCAATATTGTGTCTTTTCATGGCAGCAATGATCTGGGAGAGGCGAAAACTCCCCGTCGCCAAGGCCTTCTGCTCTCCGTTTTTATCTGGGTATTCTCAAGATTCGTCATAATCTTGATTGACGATTACGACACCAGGTTGCTGATATCAAAATTTCAATATATCGGGATTTCTCTGACTCCTCTCAGCTGGCTGATTTTCTCACTCACCGCGATCAAGAAAACAGAATATCTCAAACCGAGGAACATTGCCTTACTGTCAGTGATTCCATTGATCACCATTGGTCTGGCAATGACCAATGAAGCTCATCACCTGATTTGGGAGAAGATCGATTTCACGGGATCCAGCATTATAGCCGAGCATGGAAGCTGGTTTCCGGTTCACATTGCTTATTCCTATCTTCTTATCGCCATTGCGACAATTTCGGCAGCCATACAATATCTCAGGAATCCAAAATACAAGCAGGACCTGATTGCCATCATAATGGCACCATTAATTGTACTGTTGGCTAATTTCAATAATCTGGCTGGCCTGGTTGATGTCAATGACCTGGATATTGTTTCCGTGTCATTTTCGTTCTCGATATTGATGTTCGCCTGGGTTGTTCTCAAAGGCCATTATTTACCATTAGCCCCCATTGCCCGCACCATCTTGGTAGAAAACATGCAGGATGCCATCGTGGTTCTTGATAGTGATCAGCGCGTGATCGATTTTAATCCTTCTGCCATCAAGCTCTTCGGGAGAAAAAAGGGGGAAATTATTGGAGAACGGTTTTCGGCGCTTGTAAGGGACAAGGAAACCGCCAAAAGGATTGTGGAAAGCACTCAAACGGAACTGTTCTTGAACCACAAATACCTGCAAGCCCTGAACACCCGAATTTCCGCCCTGTCCAGGGAGGCACAAGGCTTCCTGATTGTATTCAGAGACATATCGATATTAAAGAACACCCAGGACAAACTTGAAAAGGCAAAGGAGGATCTGCAAAAAGCCAATGATGAATTGCAGGTAATCGCGAACACTGACCATCTAACCGGGTTGCCAAACAGACGATATTTTCATGAAAAGTTCGTGCTTGAGGTTTCCAGACAAAAACGGCACGACAGCGCGTTATCCTTGCTGATTCTGGATCTCGATCACTTCAAGCGCATCAATGACACACATGGCCACGCCGCAGGCGATGAGGTTTTGCGGCGAGTATCAACGATTATCAAAGACACCGCCAGGGAATACGATATTGCCGGCCGCCTGGGTGGTGAAGAATTCGGATTGATTCTGCCAGGAACCGACCGAGAAGGTGCGACAAACTATGCCGAAAGACTGAGGAAGAGCATTCAAACCAGTCATGCCGAGGATGAAATCCCGATCACCGCCAGTATTGGTTTGACTGAAGCCAAAAAAGGGATGAGCGTAAAACAGATATTCGAAGCTGCTGATACCGCCTTGTACCAATCAAAGGAAACCGGCAGAAACAAGGTCTCTGTCAACAATTAGCGCAGCCAATCATGGCGGAAAAGTACCTAAAAGCATAAAAAATAAGGTATAGTAAACACAGCCCTAAGGTTTTCTCGGCATTTATAATTCAACGGATAAAATACAAAGAATAGTGTTTAAATCCCTGCTTATTCCCATTAAAATGAAAAACACGCGTAAAAAGGGCTTAATGCTTGCTATAGCATGATGTAGCGCTTGTATTGATATTGTAAACGAACCTTTAACCCTGCGGATAACTGACGAATTAACCCGCACAAAAAAATCACCACTTGTAAACTTGAAAGGAAGGCTTAATGATTGCCAGTCTTAAACGCGGGCTACTTATCTTCGCATTAGCAAGCATCTCCGCTTGCGCAACCCTCCCGGATAAAAAAGCTGACGAACCATTCAACGAAAAGCCCGGTGATGTTACATTTGACAACCCAGCCGCAGATGTCCTCTATGAAATATTGATTGCCGAGATTGCCACCCAGCGTGGCAACCCGGACCTTGCCTCACAATTCTACGTCGATGCAGCCAAACGCAGCAGAGACCCCAAAATTGCCTCTCGTGCTGTACGAATCGCCACTTTTGCCGACAAAAAAGATGATGCTTTGACCGCAGCCCAAATCTGGGTGGAATCCGAACCGGAAAACCCGGAGGCTGAACGCGTGTTATCCGTACTGTACTTAAGAAACGGCGACTTCCAACAAGCTCAAACACACCTTTCCAGGCTGCTCAAATCCGACCCTGAAGGAATCGGGCGCAATCTGCTCCTGACCGGCGCCTTGCTGCAACGGGAGGCCAGCAAAGAGGGGGGCGCACAAGTCGCCAAATACCTGATCAAGCTGTATCCGGATCAGGCCGAAGCGTATTACATACACGCGTCACTGGCCATCCAAAACGACCAACCCCGCGAGGCGCTGGCCAGCATAGAAAAAACCCTGGCGTTAACTCCAAGCTGGATCGAAGCCGTTACGCTATACCCCAAAATTTTACAGAAAAACGGCAAAACCGAAGAAGGTCTTTCATTTCTTGACAACTTCCTCAAGAAAATGCCCAACGAAGACACTGTTCGCTTAAGCTACGCCCGCGCCCTGGTTGACGCCCGCAAACTGGACGAGGCACGCAGCCAATTCGAGCTGCTCGCCGTCAAAATGCCAAACAACAAGGATGTGCTCTTTGCTCTGGCCATGCTCTCCATGCAGTCAAATGACTTTCAAGAAGCCGAAGGTTACCTTGTTCAACTCAGCAAATTGGGCAAACCAAACCCGCAAGTGCTATTTTATCTGGGACAAATTGCTGAACAGCAAAAAGACTATGACAAGGCTATTAGCCTTTACTCACGACTAAGAAGCGGCGATTACTACCTCGATGCACAACTTCGAATGACCGTTATTCTAGCCAAATACAAAGACATGGACACTGCGCTAGAGCACCTCCATCAAATAACCACCAAAACCGATGAAGAAAAACGCGAACTCGTCATATTTGAGGGCAATTTACTGCGTGACTTCAAATATTACCAACAAGCATACGATTTTTATTCAAATGCCCTCAAAGCCGCGCCGGAAGATCCCGAGTTGCTCTATTTTCGTGCATTGGTGGCCGAACGCCTGGACAAAATTGACGTTGTCATCCGCGACCTAAGCTTTGTCATTGAAAAAAACCCCAAGGATGCCGCCGCATTGAATGCATTGGGCTACACCTTGGCTGATAAAACCAGCAAGCTCCAAGAAGCCCTTAAGCTCATTCAACGCGCACACGACCTGGAACCAAACGATGCTGCCATTATTGACAGCCTTGGCTGGGTAAACTTCAGGCTAGGCAATATGGACGCCGCTATCAAATTCCTGGAAGAAGCCATGGAAAAACTCGACGACGGTGAAGTTGCCGCCCATTACGGTGAAGTCCTTTGGGTAAGTGGAAATAAAGAAAAAGCCATAAAAGTCTGGAAAAAAGCCCGCGAAAGCTTCAGTGACAACGAGGTACTGCTTGAGACCATGAAACGATTCGGACAGTAACAAACGTGCAACCCCTGCTTTTCCCTAAAACCGCACTCAGGTTTTATCTGCTCATCGTCAGCTTGTTGTTATTCTCCGCTTGCAGCACAACTCCGGAAAAAAAAACCGGCAACAAAACAACATGGTCAAGCCATAAAACCACTCTGAACGCCATCCAGAAGTGGCAAATAAACGGCCGCTTCAGCGTCAAAACAGCCACGGAAAACTGGACAGGCAGCCTCACCTGGCGCCAGGAAAAACAGGCATACAAAATCAATATCAGTGGCCCACTGAGTACCGGCAGCATTCAACTGGAAGGCGATGAAAATCTGGTTCAGCTCCGCCATTCCAAAAACCGCTTCGCATCAGACAGCAACCCCCAATCATTACTGCATGAACATACCGGCTTAACACTGCCAGTAAATGAATTACGCTACTGGCTACGCGGCATACCCTACCCACCGGGCACAACCAGCATCATGCAATTCGACAAACACGGGCAACTGCGCAGACTAAAACAAAACAACTGGGAAATCCGTTTTAAACGCTATACTGACGTCAACATCGGCACCGGCACCCTGCAACTCCCCAACAAGATATTTCTCGTCAATCAGGCATTCAATGTACGGCTAATTATTCAACAATGGCAAATTTTCACTAATGAACAACTCTCAAGACCCTAACGCCAACTGGCGTGAAAAAACCTTTCCCTGGGCGGCACCAGCAAAACTCAATCTATTCCTGCACATCATTGGCCGGCGTCAAGATGGCTACCACCTGCTGCAAACCCTCTTTCACTTTATTGACATTGCAGACACCCTGTATTTTGATATCACAAAAACAAGCACGATCAGCCTCTCACCAGCCATCGATGGCATCGCTAATGAAAACAATATCATTGTGAAAGCGGCAAAATTATTGCAGGCAACTTCAGCCACAAACCAAGGTGCCAATATTACGCTGGAAAAGCGCCTGCCAATGGGTGGCGGTTTGGGCGGTGGAAGCTCAGATGCTGCCACAACCCTGCTGGCGCTAAATAAACTGTGGGGGTTAAACCTGAGCAAAACAGAGCTAATGTCACTTGGTCTAACACTGGGTGCTGATGTCCCAATCTTTATTTACGGGCACACAGCATGGGCAGAAGGCGTGGGAGAAACGCTTTCAAAGGTCTCAAAAAGTGAAATCGGTGAAAAAAACTGGTTTTTCGTGTTATTTCCAAAAAAAAATGTCAATACAGGGACGATTTTTAGCTCTTCGGAATTGACACGGGACAAAGATCCTATCAGAATACGCGACTTCCTGAACGGGTCAACGGAAAACGTGTTTGAGCCAATTGTCGCCAAGCTATATCCTGAAATCCGCGAGGCACTAAACTGGCTAAATCAGTTTGGGGATGCTAAATTAACAGGAACCGGTGCATGCATTTTTGCCCGCTTTAACACAGCGCAAGAAGCCCACGCGGTTGCAGCACAAGCACCGGAAAAATGGCAAACGTTTGTTGCCCAAGGTTGTTTTACAACGCCTATTGAAGAATTATACAGAAGCGAGACTTCTGCACAGCTGTAACGTTTTTTTTGGGGTGTCGCCAAGCGGTAAGGCACAAGGTTTTGATCCTTGCATACCCAGGTTCGAATCCTGGCACCCCAGCCATACACAGTAACCCCTTGTTTAACGGCCAAACACCAGGGCAATAAACAAGGGGCGAAGACAAAGCATGACGAAAACCGTCAACGTAAAAATGATGATCGAGCAGCGCAAAAGCGCCAACCGGGCTAACAAGCTAAACCAAATGCACACAGCGAGAACACTTCTCCAAGCCAAACAACCGAAGTCCTGAGGAATACAACGTGTCTGACCGCCAAATGATGGTGTTCTCGGGAAATGCCAATCCCCAGCTTTCACACAACATTGCACAATACCTGAATTTGCGCCTGGGCAAAATCAACGTTGGCCAGTTTAGCGACGGCGAAATTGCCGTTGAAATTCTGGAAAATGTGCGCGGCAAAGATGTTTTCATCGTTCAGCCAACGTCCACCCCAACCAATGACCACATTATGGAACTGATGGTGATGGCTGACGCCATGCGACGAGCCTCTGCGGCCAGGATTACCACGGTTATTCCCTATTTTGGCTATTCCAGGCAAGACCGGCGAACCCGTTCAGCCCGTGTACCGATTACCGCCAAAGTCGTGGCCAATATGATCGGCAATTCCGGCACCAACCGGGTATTAACCGTCGACTTGCACGCAGACCAGATTCAGGGCTTTTTTGATATTCCGGTAGATAACGTATTTGCTTCACCGATACTGCTTGGTGATATCTGGCGTCAAAAATACCCTGACCTTATAGTGGTTTCACCGGATGTTGGTGGCGTTGTTCGGGCGAGAGCCATCGCCAAACGTTTGGGAGACGCCGATCTGGCCATCATTGACAAAAGACGCCCCAAGGCCAATGTCGCCAGAGTTATGCATATTATTGGTGACGTTAAAAACCGCACCTGCGTATTGGTGGATGATTTAGTCGACACAGCCGGCACATTATGCAAAGCCGCTGACGCACTTAAAGAAAATGGCGCCTCAAAGGTTGTGGCATACTGTACACATCCTGTACTATCCGGCAACGCAATCGACAACATAAGCAAATCGTCGCTGGACGAACTGGTTGTAACTGACACAATTCCGCTACAATCAGCGTCTGTCGCCTGTGATAAAATTCGGCAACTCAGCGTTGCAGAAATGCTGGCAGAAACCATGCGTCGCATACACATGGAAGAATCTGTCAGCTCATTATTCATTGACTAGCTTGCCTAATTAATGAAACGAGCGCCTGACTGGTCGCAAGTCAGGCTTTGTATCATTGTTTTATTCGCTCTTTACAAAAAAGACAAATAAAACAAACTGGAGAAAAAAATGAGTACTTATACACTAAATCTATCAAATCGTTCTGATACAGGGAAAGGTGCGAGCCGCCGCCTGCGTCATGCGAACCTCATACCCGCGGTTATCTATGGTGGTGATGAAGAACCGCAAGCCTTGCAAATGAACCATGATGACATCATCAAAGCACTTGCAAGCGAAGCAATTTACACCTCAATCATTGATGTCAATATTGACGGTAAAGTCACAAAAGCGGTCATCAAAGACATTCAGCGCCACGCTTACAAGCCAAAAGTGCTGCACCTGGATCTTTTGCGCGTCAGCCAAAACGAAAAAATTCACATGCACGTCCCCATTCACTGTCTCGGTGCCGACATCGCCCCGGGTGTCAAAGCCGGCGGTCAAATGAACCACAATATGAACGACATCGAGGTAATTTGTTTGGCCAAAGACCTGCCCGAATACCTTGAGCTTGATGTGTCAGCAATGAAAATCGGCGATACACTGCATATCAGCGACCTTCCTTTACCTGAAGGGGTGGTATCTGCCCAACTCATGCATGGCCCTGATCACGACCAGCCAATTGTTGCCATTCACAAGTCTCGTGGAATGACAGAAGATAGCGCTGATAACGAAGCTGCCCAGGAAGACGCAGGCGAGTAAAATCAGTAAAAAGCCTCAGTCCGGCACTCCAGGCTGAGGCTTTTTTTTACAAGCCACTTCTGCAATTTTATGAGCCAAAAAATTCAACTTATTGTTGGCTTGGGCAACCCCGGTAAACAATACGAGAATACCAGACACAACGCCGGCTTCTGGTTTGTCGACGAACTTGCTCGCCAATATAACGCCACCTTCAAAAGCGACAAAAAACATCACGGCGAGCTGTGCGATATAAATCTTGCCGACAACACTGTACGCCTGCTAAAACCCACGACATTCATGAATCTTAGCGGTCAATCCGTCGCATCCCTCGCCAATTTTTTTAAGATACCCGCAGAAAATATTCTTGTGGCGCATGACGAGCTGGACTTTCCCGCGGGCAAAACCCGCTTAAAATGCGGCGGCGGTCACGGTGGCCACAATGGACTTCGTGATATCATTGCCAAGTTAGGCAACAAAAACTTTATGCGTTTGCGCATCGGCATAGATCACCCTGGCAGCAGCGATTTAGTAACCGGATATGTTTTAGGCAAACCACAGCAAAAAGAACGCGACCTAATTATCTCATCGCTAGACTGCGCCGTGGCAATTTGCAAGTCACTGGCAAGAGGTGACATTCAAAACGCCACACAAACACTGCATCGACACTAACAAACCCTCAACAATACACGGAAACACAATATGGCTATTACATGCGGCATTGTCGGACTACCAAATGTAGGAAAATCCACCTTATTTAATGCTTTAACCAATGCAGGTATCGAATCAGCAAATTACCCTTTTTGTACCATTGAACCAAACGTGGGCATCGTTGCCGTTCCCGACACACGCCTTCAGCCCCTCGCCGATATCGTAACCCCGGAAAAAGTGCACCCCACCACCATGGAGTTTGTTGACATTGCCGGCTTGGTTGCTGGCGCATCCAAAGGTGAAGGCCTTGGCAATCAGTTTTTAGGGAATATCCGTGACACCAATGCAATCGCACACGTTGTACGCTGCTTTGAAGATAACGATGTTATCCACGTCGCCAACAAGATTGATCCACTGGCCGACATCGACATCATCAACACCGAACTCGCCCTTGCGGACATGGAAAGCATCGAAAAGGCCATTTTAAAAGTGACAAAACTGGCCAAAAGCGGAAACAAAGAAGCCCAGGCCCAAAAAGCATTGCTCGAAAATATTCTCAAAAAACTGGATGAAGGCACCGCTATTCGTGCAATGGGACTGGACGAGCAGCAACTGAAAAACATTTATGACCTTCACCTGCTTACCGTCAAACCTGTTATGTACATCGCCAACGTCTCGGAAGACGGGTTTGAAAATAATCCTTACCTAAGCCTGGTAAACGAACTGGCCGAAAAAGATGGTGCCGTCGTGGTTCCAATTTGCGCATCCATCGAAGCTGAAATCAGCCAGCTAGAAGATGACGAAAAAGCCGAGTTTTTATCCGAAATGGGATTCGAAGAACCCGGCCTGAATCGCGTCATTCGCGCAGGCTATAAGCTATTAGGGCTCCAGACCTACTTCACAGCCGGCGTAAAAGAAGTCCGTGCTTGGACGGTTCACATTGGGGCAACCGCTCCCCAAGCAGCGGGGGTTATTCATACCGATTTTGAAAAAGGCTTTATCCGCGCTGAAGTCATCGCCTACGACGACTTCGTTGCCAATAACGGCGAACAAGGTGCCAAGGAAGCGGGCAAGTGGCGCCTGGAAGGCAAAGAATATATTGTCCAGGACGGCGATGTGATGCATTTTCGCTTCAACGTATAAAAGACCGAGGAGTGATTATATTTTTAGTTACTTTTAGCGAAATTTAAACATAAAGACTTGACATTAACCCCTCAAAAACGCAAAATTCGCCTTCCTGATTTCGGGGCAAGTTTTCAAACATCGCTGTTTGATGTGAGCCTCTTTAAGTTAAATTAAGTTAAATCAGGAAGCTATTTTTTAGACGCATTAAAAAATAGCGGTCGTACAAGCATTACAATATAGAAAAATGAAAATGGCTATGTAGCTCAGCTGGTTAGAGCACATCACTCATAATGATGGGGTCCCCTGTTCGAATCTGGGCATAGCCACCATTTTCATAAAATCCTCATTTTTAGACCTCTCAGAAAATCACTATAAAATAGCCCGTGCCCCAGCTGTGTCAAATGGCGTTATTAATGCGATGTCACCATTCATATTAAATTTTTCTCCTTTTGGGGATTTGTGATTAGACTATGACTCAACCACAATAATCCTGGATTCCGAAGTTGAACGCTTACATCTAACGGCAACAATATAAATATACGCTTTAGCGTGTAATGAGAACAATATACGGGAAACCGTGTATAGGTATTCAGCTGTTTTTTCCAAGATACTTTCTTTAACTTTGAATTATTGAACGAGCAAAAGAGCAGGCTCATTATTTTGATAACTTTAAGTTCCCTATATACCGATCAATTCGATCAAGCATATTTTTTGATATGGGATAATCAGATTTATTCCTACCCCAAACTTCAAGCACCGCTTCAATCGTTTGCTTTACTGTACTCAACACCAAAAATTCTGGCACTTGGGCTTTTTTCACGAGCTTTTTAAAATGTTCTAGGGATGCTCTGATTAATTCACAATTTTACGAATTATAATATTAATTGTTACCCAGAACCCTAAATTGCAAGCAACTGATTGCTTATTGAATCTTTTTTCGCCTGAAATCTGGATACTTGCCAGATTTCAGGCGTACTGACCTTATGTCAGTAACGTTTTTACCTTCAGTAAATTACTAAAGCCGGCTAACAGGTATAACCGGTTCGTATTCTTGTTTAATCCTCGATAACGTACTTTGCGATAACCAAATTGCTGTTTGATTGTAGCAAAACTGTGTTCCACCTTAGCGCGAATCTGGGATTTTATTTTTTCTGCTTTGTATTCAATACTCGTCTTTTTCATGTTTTTTCGTTTGCCCGGACGTTGATTGATTAGCCAATCGACGTCTCGGTCTACATGTGCTTCCCGTTTGTGAATGCCCAAGTATCCAGCATCACCACAAACCCGTTTTTCCTTGCCATGCAATAATGCTTCACTGACAGCAATGTCATGAACATTCGCCGCTGTAGTGTGAACACTGTGGATCAGGCCATAGACATCATCAACACCGATATGCATTTTCATTCCAAAATGCCATTCGTTGCCCTTTTTGGTTTGATGCATTTCTGGATCCCGTTCGCCATTTTTGTTCTTGGTTGAGGTCGGGGCGGCAATAATTGTGGCATCCATAATCGTGCCTTCTTTGAAAGAGAGTCCTTGCTGCTCCAGAAAATGATTAATTTTGTTGAATAACTTTTCGCCCAAATTGTGTTTTTCCAGTAGATGTCGAAAATTTAGTATTGTCGTCTCATCGGGTATCGAATTAATGCTGATACCGGCAAAACGGCGCATGGATTCAATTTCATAGAGGCTATCTTCCATCGCTGGGTCGCTAAGATTATAAAATAATTGCATACAGTGAATGCGTAGCATTGTTGACAGTGGATAGGGCTTACGGCCGCGAAGCGATTTTGAATAATAACGACGAATCGGTTTTTCTAAGGCTGACCAAGGTAACAAGTCATCCATCTGTGTGAGAAATTTCTCGCGCCGCGTTTGTTTTCGCTTGGCTTGACCTTCAGCATCGGAAAAACTGAGTTGTGACATGAACAGTGTTCCTTGTAATCTGAGTTTTAGATATTATGCCTTATTATTGGTTATTTTTCAGAGTTGCCTTAGTACATGCAGCCTATGCACGCATTAGCTCTGCGCACCCGAAAGATTTTTACGCACAATTTTTTTATCTAACATTGGGGTAATATTATGGAGAGGTCTCATTTGAGAACGGCTTTTGCGCTTACGCTAAGCATGGTTTTATCGGCTTGTGGCGGCGGTGGAAGTTCTAGCCCTACAACTACGGGCGACAATAATGGCGGGGGCGGTACTGGAACAGCGCGCTTTACCATTGGCGGCACGATTATCGGTAACGATGCAAGCGTAACGCTATCTTTGAACGGGACAGAAGAAACTTTTGCCGCCTCCCCCTTCACCTTCACGCAGGATTTAGCAAGTGGCGATCAATACGCGGTGCTGTTTGTCTCTACGCCTGCTAATCAACAATGCACCATAAGTAACGGCGTGGGAACGGCCATAGCCAATGTCACGAGTATTTCAGTTACATGCAGCGATCCAATCACGCTACTGCAATACCAAGACGCAGAAGTAACGGGCATTATGACAAGCGGTGATTTTGATGGCGACGGGTTTACCGACCTGGTCTTTACCATTCGCACACTTGCCGGTCATCCCACAGGTTCCAATAATGATATGTTTCGTGTGACTTACGGCAATGGCGCAGGTGGCTTTAACGGCATTAAGGATATTGCACGCCTTGGCAGCTCAGATAGTGACAAGCGCGGTCATCATCTGATCGCCGGAGACTTTAATGGCGATGGAATTGATGATTTTGCCTTTGCTGCGGGTAATGTGCTTGAACTCTTTGCTGGAAGTGCTGCACAAAACCATATGCCCATTTACCGCGTCAATGATATCACCCGCGTGGTTGGTGAGACACTCTATGCACTGGACGCTGATGGTGATAATGACCTTGATCTCGTTACCCTAAATCTTGATCCGATCCTGACTACCAATGTAGCAGGTAACTTTGATAGCTCGCAAATATTCGATAGCAATCTGCTTGGCGCAATTAACCTGAGCATTGGTGATTTTAACGGTGATGGTCGGAGCGATATTCTCACCATAGGTGAAGGTAGCGCGAACACTCTTGTGCTTGCATTGTTTGCAGGTAATGCAAGCGGTGGCTTTGATCTACCTGTATCCGTTGATACACTTTCCAGTGATTTATTCTTAGGCGGGTTTGTGTTTGATACCGCCTCAAAGGAACTTGCCGCTGGTGATTTTGACGCGGACGGTGATCTGGATATTGCCATCACCTCGACCACCAACTTTGTGCAGATCATGATAAATGACGGCGCGGGAAGTTTTAGTGCAGGACAACGCGTAATTGTTGGCACTAGGCCAATCCATGTGCGCGCGGCGGACTTTGATCTTGACGGCACACTTGATCTAGCCACCATCAATCAAGATTCCAAGACGGCTGTGATCTCCCTTGGTAATGGTGATGGGACTTTTGCGGATAATAACGGCAGTGATACTCGCTCGATTTCTATTCTGCTTGATCCTGATGTCGATCTGTTCGATATGGATGTTACCGATATTGATAGTGACAGCTACCCAGACATTATTCTAGCCGAGGATGGCACTAATCCACCAAACACAGGTAGAGGCTCGGTGCAGATATTTTATAGCCCTGCGCGTTGATTATTTAATAGAGATTTTAGCCATTATGAAAATGGCTCTTTTTGTGCTGCTTATAGGTCTTGCCGTCCATTGCCCCCGCTTGTTGATTTGCTATATGAAATCTAGGGGCTTTGGATAGCAGGGCTTCATTCCATAACCGATGGTGAATTGATTACAACACAGCCTTGAATACCATCCATTTTAAGAACACCTTCTTTAAATTTAGTATGTTCTTGCGTAGAACGGGTGTGATCCCATAAAAAGCAAATAAGCTGGCAATCCTTGTACTTAGGATCGGAGCGATAAAGGGAGATATCTTCTCCAATTTCACCAATCAATGCTGAAAACGACTTTTTATTGTTTTTGCGATATTTAACTTCGATTATCGTATGAGAGGATGGCAGATAAAGATCAACCCTTGGGTTTTTCTGCCCAACAGATTCAAGGTTTTCCTCATCAGATATGCCCTCAAACATAGGTGCTAACATCACATAAAGTAAATTTTGTACGTGATATTCATTGTCTATGTGCCATTTTCTTGGGGAGGCACCTTTTGTTTTACCTTTTTCTTCCCATGTCCAACGTTTTAAGCCTGCCGGTATATTTTCAAGAAAATTTAAAAGATCATTCAAACTCCAATTATTGGGTGGGGTAAACGATGCTTCTTTATTGATTTGATCAAAAACATAGATAAAAAGAGCCAAAGCCAGTGATGGCAAGTCTGTATCATGCTGACTTTTAAATTCATCAAAAAACTGATTTATATAAGTTTGTTTTTTGCCATGAACAGTTATCGGAACATTATTTTTATAGTGCAAGTACAGAGCCGTACAAGGTGATGAAAAAACAATACTTTCCTCACCATTAATATAGCGCGCCACATCTAACTCATAACGACCCAATCTATCATTTTTTATGCGTTCAGGCAGAAACCCTGCAATCCAGTGATCAAATTTTTTCGTTATGTCATCATCACCGAAGGCATCAATGGCATATTTTATACCCAGCACGCCCCATATATCACCAACCCACGGGCGCGGCGTTCCATCTACTGTCGAAGCTTGACCCAGTAATCTTGAAAACTCGTCCTTGGTTGCCTGTACCTGATCAATATTTTAGATACCAGATAACTTCCATCACCAGAAAAGACCGTAGTGATTCCCATCACGCGCTGATTTCCAGAAAACCGGCTCTCTTGTAGGTTTGCACTACCAATCCCGATCACTAACTCATGTGATAACGTTGGGGAGGATTTTAGAAGCCAGGGAACACCGCCCATTTTTGCATATGAGGCCAGAGCCATATTATTCAAGGAGTAGCCCAAAGACGCTTCGCTTTGCGACAGAAGTTCAAGGGTAAAATCCTGCACGGGAATCTGGTGAAGAAAAAATATGCTTTTCCCAATATAATAAGGATTATCTTCGACACCTAGTGCTTTAAATGACTGGCGCACCTGAACTATAGCAAGATCCCACTTTCCGCCATCCTGTGCTTTTTTCTGGATAGCGCTTTCAATAACGTTTTTATATGAAGCAACGCTTTCATCATCTGTCGTAAAAACTTCGACACGACTTGTTCCAAGACTAAACTTACCTTCCAGACCATTACTAAAATATTTATGTCCTGAAATTCCTTTGAGGAATTTGCGGACAAACTGCTCAACCTGCCCTTTATATTGCTCAAGGCAGATGACGCATATAGATGGGTCATTTTTATCAAAGGTACGTTTTGTGTATGGGCCAAATTGCGTAAAACCTCTTTCTGCCCAATTGGCCTGACCATTATCGTTAAAAACAAAAACCGGCTTATCAAATTGCATGCACTTATTTTGTATATCAGGAGCCTCGCCAATATCTACCTGAATACCGCTCAGGATATTTACACCTTTCGATTTCAAAAAAGCATGAAGCTTATTGATTCTCTGTCGCTTGTTTTCTCCGCCATTAAATGATGAGATTGTCACCCTGATTTTTTCAATAATTGCATCAGCCTGAGAGGGGTATAAAAATCGGATGCAATCATCGAAGTTTTGCCTGCTAGCCTCCAGAAAAATATCGCTAGCGTTTATTTCATCTGGTTCATCATCTATTGTTTGGTAATGGATTTTATCTCCATCAACGCGACTAATCACACCGATTATTTTGCGATAGCCATCTTCCCCTTCTTGCGTAATACATCTTCCAGTTAGATCAAATTTTTGAGAGATAAAATAGTCACAACTCTGGTTTACAACGGTTTTTGTTGAGCAGTCGATAACAAGATTGGCAATACCATCAATTATTCTAGGGTACCTCTGAATAATTCCCTGGTGAGATGAGAGCAAGGCAAAAACAATCGAAAAAGCGGAGTTTATATGTAATAAATGAGCATTTTGA
>Ga0256830_1000207_pt1 | contig 51499 bp, 40 predicted proteins | sample 128326metaG_FD_190537 | JGI IMG/M metagenome (GOLD analysis project Ga0256830, IMG submission 190537) | Hydrothermal vent microbial communities from Lau Basin, Pacific Ocean - 128-326 | ecosystem: Environmental > Aquatic > Marine > Hydrothermal vents | place: Pacific Ocean: Lau Basin | collected... | reverse complement strand
ACATAGGTCATCCATGTATGCTTGTACGAAACATTGAGAGCAAAATCTTTCCACGTCGTCATAAAGCCAACCGTAACAGAGCATTTTATCCTGTCATCCAGCCCGGCAAGAAAATCCGTTCTAAGGCCTCCGCCGGACAACCCCCCACAGCCTATCCTCTCTTCATCCACATCCTCGCGTGAAGAGAGGTAGTCAAGGGCAGCCATATCATCTGAAAGAAAGAGCCCCGGCCAGGTGTATCCGGCAGAGAATAGGGATTTCGCTATAAGGTGTTCGTGCTGGCGTGCATAGGCATTGTAGAGTTTTACGTTCTTGCTTGTTGAATCAATCCCGGGCAAATCCGCATCCCTGCTCGCTGTGGGCTGCTTTTCTCCCGGGTCGGGTTCCTCCAGATCCATCGGGTCATGCATCATGTTCTCTATGGTATCTGCAGGAAGCCTGCCAAAATCCACCCGCCTGCTTCCGAAGGCAAAGGTATCATGAACCAGCACTGCGAAACCGCGCTTTGCAAGTTCATTTGCCCAGGCCCTTCCACTGTATGCATTTTCCTGATGCGCCCTTAAGAGTGGATGTTGCGATTCACTCGTTCTTGTTATCTTTTCCTTGCCGAAGTATTTGAATCCTCCATGGTCGTGAAGTGCAAGCACGCCGGGAAGCGGCTCTGTTACTCCCTCCGGCTTAAGAAGGAATGCCCTCGTCTCCGGCCCGTATGGCAGTTGCCAGGCAATCTCCTCGATTGTAAGTCCATCGTAGTTTTTCCTCTCTATAACTCTGGCTCTGATATCCTTTCCGGTCTCCGGCATCAGTAGAAGTTCCTTGAATTTTGCCCTCCCCTTTTCTTTCCAGTTTGGATCATCGTGGGTTATTTCTCTCTCTCTATCCAACACCTTAAAAACCAGGTCACCGTAATTGCCAAGTATATTTTTTCCGGTTTCCATTATTTAAGACTCCCCTTTTAAAAAATCAATTGACAAAGGAGATATTAACATATAACAGTAAAAAATAAAGACATATATTGATACTTACCGCCCTGCATGTATGTTTAAAAAGGTGGAGGGGCGTCAAATATCAGTGTGGAGTTTGCTTTGAAAGATGCGGTAAGGGAAAAGTTTCGATTTTACGAGGATTTCTGGCAGGCTGTCAAATCCGGAGGGAAAACAGCTTACCCGATACTCTTTACGGAGCCTCACCTGGCAAAGGACAAGAATTACATAAAGTATAATCTGGTGGAGCAGCATCGTGATGTTGAAAAGCTTTTAGAGGACGGCTTGCTCTATGTAAAACCATACCTTTCACTGACAGACGATGGAATACCTGTTATTCGTTCCGACCTCGGGACAACACTACTGCCAAGCGGCCTGGGGCTTGCTATAACGGTTCAACCGAATCAGCACCCCTGGCTAAGGAATCACATGAAGCCGGAGGAGTTTCTTTCGCTTCCCTCACCCCTGAAGGAAAGGGACATAATGCAAGGTGAGGTAGCCCTCTCCGTTGATTTTTACAGAAAGTTCATGGAGAGGCGTGGGAAGGGAATGTATCCTGATATTATCTATCCGTATCTTCCGGATACTCAAGGGGTATTGGACCTGGCACACCTGATAATTGGTTCTGATATATTCTATATTTTCATGGATAATCCGGGTATCATTGAAAAACTGCTTTCAAAGAGCCTGGAACTCTTTAACCTTGCAACTGACATGTTTAAGGGGCTCCTTGGAGAGAAGAAAACAAGCATGGTGCATGGTCATGGAATGCCCATCGGAGTTTGGTTTCCCGATACCGGGGCAAGGATATCGGAGGACAGTTGCTCTCTCATATCGGGAGACATGGTTAAGAGGTACTGCATCCCCTTTATTGAAAGGGCGATTAAACGATACGGAAGGGGGTTTCTTCATTTCTGCGGGAGGCATGAAGAGTTTTTAAGGCTTGCATGTGAACTTCCCACTATTTCAACTTTAAACCTCGGTAACCCGGAGATGTATTCACTGGAAGAGGTGTTTGAAATCTGCGGAAGAACCGGTACAGTTTACTTCGGCCATATTGCAGTAGAGGAGGGTGAGGATGGCGAGAGTTATCTGGAGAGGCTGGTTGACCTATGCGGGCGTTTCGGAACAAGGTTGATACTTGTGTCCCGGTACCATCCGGAAGGTGAAGGAGAAAAGGAGTCGCTTGTCAGGCTCTGGCACAGGCTGACATCGAAAATTGGTAAGGATTTTTAAGGAGGTAACTTAGTGGATAGAGGGAATGGAAGAAAAGGAATAACGGCAGCGGGAAACTTTATAATCGATCACATCAAGATTATCGATGTGTGGCCAGAGGAGGGCATGCTTTCCATTATTCTGGATGAAAAGAGGGCAAATGGTGGTTGTCCCTACAATGTTCTTAAGGATCTTGCCGCTTTGAAGGCAGAAATCCCCCTTAAGGGTATAGGCCTCGTGGGTAATGACGAGAATGGTGATTTCATATTGCATGACCTTGAGGAAAAAGGAATAGATGTTTCAGATATCAAGAAGGTAGAGGGTGGAGTAACATCCTACACCGATGTGATGACAGTAAAGGATACCGGCAGGAGGACCTTCTTTCATAACAAGGGGGTAAACAGCAACCTTGATATCGAACATTTCGATTTTGCTAACATAGATACCAGAATATTTCACATAGGCTACATTCTCCTTTTGGATAGTCTGGACAGGGAGGATAGTGAATACGGTACCCGCTTTGCAAGGCTCTTGAAGATGGCAAAGGATAGCGGTTTGAAAACATCCGTCGATGTTGTCAGTGAGAGCAGCGACAGGTTTGGAAGGCTTGTGCCACCTGCCTTGAAGTACGCAGACTACCTGGTGATAAACGAGATAGAAGCGGGGAAAACATCAGGTTTTGAAATAAGAAGGAAAGATGGCTCCCTGGATACGGATAATTTAAAACGAACAATGGATTTTCTCGTTGAAAAGGGAAACAGCGAACTTGTCTGCATCCACTTCCCGGAGGGTGCATACGGATACATGGAAACATCCGACGAAGGACCTCTATTTGTTCCGACCTACAACCTTGAACCGGAGGAGATAAAGGGTACTGTCGGGGCAGGGGATGCCTTTTGTTCAGGTATCCTGTTCGGCATGCACGAGGGCTGGGGGCTTGAAAAATCGATGCGCTTTGCCAATGCAATGGCTGCAATCTGTCTTGGCGATTCCAGTGCATCGGACGGTATGAAGAGTCTTACGGAGACACTTAGGTTTATGGAAACGTCAGAGGTGGAAGAAAGGCTATTGTTTTAACCATTGGGGAATCAGTATCTTGATAACCTTTAATCCATTGGAATCGACTATATAGGCATATCCGTCTTTTACGTCTGAATCTATTGAAAAGATATTTTTAGCCCTGCTCACAAGAGTTAAGCTTGTGTTACCAGAATTGATTAAGGAAGTTTTCTCGTTTGCAGGATTCGCAGTGTTTGAGTGGGTATTTAAAGCCCCTATGTGAAAAACTTTGAAACCTTTATAACCCTCTGAAAGGTAGAGATAGTTTTCCTTTACCTTAATATTCTGGCCATACTCTGTTCTGTAAACTTTTACTGGCATAAGTTTTAAAATATTGGTGATATCAACTGCGTATATTGCCTTTGAACCCAAAACAAACAGGATTTTGCCATGTAAGGCAGTACCTGAAGCGCCTGGAATATCGACGGATGAGATAAGTTTTGGATTTTCAGAATCAGAAACATCTATAACTTTTAGCCCTTCCCTGTAATCGGCAATAAACAGTGTGCTGCCATGTATAATTATGTCTCTTGCATCTTTCATTTTCATAATCGATAGAGCCTTTGGATTTTTCCTGTCAGATACATCTATTACATTCAAACCTGTATTACCGGATACCGAGTAAGCAAGATTCCCATTAACTGCAATGTTGTATGCATGGCCACCAGTGTAAAACTTTGATATTATTTCGAGTGATACATTATCATGTGCAAAAAGAATCTCTGCTATTTTAATGCCGCCAGGGCCATCTGCAATGAATACTGTGTTTTTGGATACTGTTACGCTTTCCGCATATTGATTTTTCATGGTAAAAATTATCGAGCTGTTGTCTATTGTTTCCGGTTTCGAAATATCAACAATACTGATACCGCCGCGGTGATCTGCGAGCAGAGCAGTATTTCCCATAATAGTAATACCGTATGCTTTGCCAGGAGTCCTGCAGGAGGCTATCTGGAAGGAGTTACCAATAATCATATTTTTTACTGTTTTAAGATAGTTGGGTGTCAGGATATATATGTAATCGCCCGAAATGGCAAGTGAACGAGCATCCATATCTGAAACAGCATCGAATTGAAAGCTGTGGGCCGGATTCGAAATATCCAGCACCTTAAAACCACCTTTCCCATCCGCGACATAGGCATAGTCACCCCTTGCAACTATTCCCCTTGCATTAAAGGTGTCGTAGCTTCCGGTTACAACCGGTTTTTTGGGGTCAGAAATATCAACTATTCTTATCCCTTCTTTACCAAGAGCAACAAGTGCCATATTCCTGTGGACATAAACCCGAAGGGCGGGTCCTAAATGTAGGCTTCCGACTTGTTCCGGTTTAACAGCGTGAGATATATCAAGTATTACAAGTCCCTCTTCTTTATCAGCAGCAAGGAGATAATTTCTATATGTTGCAAGGTCTCTTGCATCACTTAAGGAAATTGAAGATACTCTGACAGGATGTCTGGGATTGGAGAGGTCCATAATTTTTATGCCACCCCTTCCATCCGCTACATACGCATATGAACCTCTAAGAACAATCTTTCTTGCCTCTCTTGTCTTTCTGGTGCCTATTAGTTGCGGGGCTGTAGGTTCTGTAGTATCAATTGATTTTATGCCTCTTTCACCATCTGCAATATAACTGTAGGTATTGCCCACAGTTATACCAAAGGCATTGTTAGTCTTTAATGAGCCTACTGTTACAATATTATTGGGATCCGATATGTCTACTATTTTAAGGCCACTTCTTCCATCTGCTACATAGGCATAGCTTCCATCTATCACAATATTCTGGCCATCTGTTATTTTGATTCCTGATTTTGTTTCAAGTTTAGTTTCAGGTAATGCAAGACTTTTCCCAATTCTGGCCATACTTACTATACTGCCATCAAGGGAGGGACGTATCTTATAATAGTATGTTTTTCCGTACTTAACATCCTTATCCAGATATATCGTGCCTCTGAGGGTATGTGCTATTTCTCTGTAACTTGCATCGGCATTATCCGACTTCAGTACATCGTAGCTCTCCGCTCCCTGAATTTTGTTCCATGAGAGTCTTATTGATTGATACTCTCCGGTTACAGTAGGAATAAGTGTTAAAGGTGAAAGTGGTATAGAATCCTTTGTTTCTGATAGAATTACCAATGGGAGCTTTGAAACTTTAAGGCCGGATTTTGAATTGGATGTTGAATTACTTAAATTGCTCGTATTCAAATTGCTCTTACTTAAATTGCTCGTATCAGCTGACAAAATTCCTTTCAAAAGGAATCTATATCTCCTGCCGTTTTCAAGATTATCCAATATAAAGGGAGACTTTTCTACGTAAGCTCTGTTACCGTTATCTTCAGCTGGCATTGTTCCATCATCTGTGTAAGTAATGGTGTAAGTTACCTTGTAGTTCATTCCAACAGGTATTGGCAACCAGTTCAATTTTACAGCTTTGTCCTGCGGTATCACTTTGAATGAAGGAATCCCACTTTTGCCTTCTTTCACCCTTACAGAGACTTCTGCGCTCTTACCGTTGAATAGCTTTGAAGAGACTAGGATTACCTGGGTGCCTGAAAATTCTTTGGTAGGGATAAGCAGGCCAAAATTTCCCTTTAAGTCGACCTTTATTGTTTTCCGGAATGTTTTGGATGCTTTTTCTGAAAAACCAGCTGAGAAGATATCTATTGTATTTTTTACTTTCTCATAGCCGGAATCTTTATCAGAATCTTTACTGTGATAGACGTTTCCTTTATATGGGTCAGAGATATTCCCGCTGATGTAGAGTAATGCACCGTAGAAACTGTTGTTTATCGGCGAGGTGACTGTCACTTCCGGTTTAAGCTTCCCATCTAGTAGATCTACGGTTTTACTTGAGATATGTTCATTCTTGTCCTCTGCAAGAATTGTAAGCTTAAGGTGTCCCATTGATTTAACAATAGGTATTTCCATATCAAAGTTACCCTCTCTGTCAAAACCTATGACATTTGAAATCGATGAAGAACCATCAATTCTATACTGAATCTTTTTTACCTCATCTGTGTTACCTGTATCTTCTGCAGAATTGGAAATTTGGCCCCGAATTATCACTGATTTCCCATAAAAACCTTTATCTGTGGGGGATTCAAGGACGATATAGGGTCCCCTCTTATCCTCCTCAACCTGAATGGACTGAGAAACAGTTATACCATCCCTGCTTTTTGCCTTAAGAACAACAATTTGTAACCCATGCATCCCTTCTATGGGTATTGATACTTTAAAAGCGCCTCTCGTATCAAAGGGTATTTCTCCATTGATTTTTGTGCCGGAGATGCTGAAAGAGAGGTTTTTAATATTACCAGCAGATTTAGGCCTCTCTTTAGAGTCTGTTACCCTGCCCGATAAATTTATTCTTGTTCTATAGGCAATTTTGTTACCCATTCTATCTATATGAATATTTGGTTTTAAAAGTGGTTTCTTCTCTATAGTTTTTTCCTCTGATTTTAGCTTGTTTTCAGATATTCTCGGGAGCTTCTTGTCTATTGTTATCCGCTTTATAGATGTATTCCCGTGAGTATCTATTGCCTTGAGAACAAGTGTTTGAATTCCGGAAAGACCCTTCGATGGAATTGTAAACAGGAAATTGCCACTTTTATCAAAGTTAATATTTCCAGCTATTATTGATACATTTAAGATGGAATATGTGAATTCCCCTATATCTAACGTTGTATCTGCTTTTGCCTCCTCTGAGTTCTTTATAACACCCGCTACAATGATTTTATCCTGATAAAGTCCCATCTGCTCCGGCTTGATAACGTGAATGTAAGGAGGAATTCTATCATCATATAGACTGATATGGTTGTTTGTAGTATGCCCATTCTTGTCTTCAGCTTTTACATGCAGGATAATCTCTTCGGGCATTCCTGCTGTATTAAAAGCAAACTCAAAGTAACCGCCTCTGTCATGGACAAGTTTTTCAGGTGATAAGAGGAGGCCATGTTCAGGAGACGAAATGTACCAGACAAGCTTCATTACTTCATCAGGAGAATCCATTGGCTCTGCCAAATTACCGACTCTTCCCCTTACGCTTACCCTTGGCAGATAGTTATCCCTGTCATTGGGTGAAATTATTGTAATTGAGGGTCCCCTTCCGTCATCGAATAGGTATAGATTCTTGGATGTTTTATTTCCCCCAAAGTCTTCAGCTTTAATATGTAATTGTAGAACATTGGAATATCCGGTTGTATCTATTTTAAAAGTAAAATTCCCTGAAGAATCTGTTTTTAATTCACCTTTTAGCTGCGTATTATTTATCTGCCAGGTTGCTCTTCTTATCCCTTCTGTTCCAATACCTTTATCCCTTATACAGCCTTTAACAGTTATACTCGACTGGTAAGTAGAGAAGTTTGCAGGTGATGTTATCTCTACCGTCGGTGGGGTTAAATCAATTGGTGGCGGCGAGAGTCTCTTATGAGGGAGCATTACCCCTGTAGCTTCTTTAACGCGTTTGGTTTTAGGTGCCTTTTCGACCTCAATATATCTCGATAAATGAGAAAAGGGTTTTTCTCTCTGTATGCTCAGCGGTGAGATAAAAAGGGATGTTGGTTTTATCTTTGGCTTTTCTTTTTCTTTTGAAGGAGAGGAGGGAGAACATGATGCCATAATAAAAATGCTGAGTATGTAGAAAAGAAAGATTTTTCGATAGTGGAAAGTGGCCATTTTATTGTATTTCTACTGTATAGGATGCTTCTGCTGATTCATTCCCAGCAGAGTCCACTACTTTAATGTATAGGGTATGATTCCCAACAGAGAGCAGATTAAGAGGGGTATAATCTGTAATCATACTTCCCGCGTTGGTGTAAGCATCCGTATCAAGATGGTAGCGAATATCAACAGCATCTAGATCAAGAGGATTGTCCCAGGTCCAGGTCGGTTTCTTGTTGGTTGTAGGGGTTACTGGACCGGTAAATGTTACAGTGCCAGGGCCAGTTGTATCTACCGTAATCAATCTGCTTCCAGATGAAGACCAGTTGCCTGCGGCATCCTGTGCCTGTACGTATAATGTATGGTCATTTTCTGTGAGTGGAGTGGAAGGTGTATGACTGGTGAGCAGACTTCCCGATACAGTCCATCCTCCGCCACTCTCGCTATCCATCTGGTATCGTATATCAACTGCATCTGCTGGATTTGTCCAGTTCCAGTCGGGTGTTGTATTGTTTGTCGGGCTGGCTGTACCGCCAAAGCTATTGGGTGGAACCGGGGCCTGTGTGTCGACTGTAACGGTTGCATAACCGGATGCGTGCCAATTTGTAGAGGCATCCTGTGCCTGAACGTAGAGGGTATGGTTTCCGTCTGAGAGGGCTGCAGGTGTATATGAGGTGGGTAACCCTCCCGCAATTGTCCATCCGCCGGCACTTTCACTGTCCATCTGGTAGCGAACATCAACCGTACCTGATGGATTTGTCCAGTTCCATGTTGGTGTATTGTCATTGGTCAAAGGGGGGGCTGTTACATCAGGAATAGAGTCAATGGTAATGCTGTAACTCCCGGAGACAGACCAGTTTCCTGCGTTGTCTCTAACCTGTACGTACAGGGTTCTTGCTCCTTGAGAGAGGTTTGATCCCGGTGTATGGGTTGTGATAACACTTCCCGATACAGTCCATCCTCCGCTACTCTCGCTATCAATCTGGTAGCGTACATCAACCGTACCTGATGGATTGACCCAGTTCCATGTGGGTGTTTCATCCATAGTTGGTGTTGCACCGGTAAAGCCGTTAGGTGGAGAGAGCGGAGTTGTGTCCACGGTAATTGCATAGCTACCCGAGGCAGACCAATTACCTGCGGCATCCTGTACCTGTACATATAGCGTATGACTGTCCTCTGTGAGTACTGAGGAAGATGTATATGATGAAATAACACTTCCCTCAGTAGTCCATCCACCTGCACCTTCGCTGTCCATCTGGTAGCGCACATCAGCCGTTCCCGAGGGATTTGTCCAGTTCCACGTTGGTGTTGTATTATTGGTTGGTGTTGTGCCGGAAAAGCCGTTAGGTGGGGAGAGCGGAGTTGTGTCCACGGTAATTGCATAGCTACCCGAGGCAGACCAGTTACCTGCGGCATCCTGTACCTGTACATACAGCGTATGAATGCCCTCTATGAGTACTGAGGAAGATGTATATGATGAAATAACACTTCCCTCAGTAGTCCATCCACCTGCACCTTCGCTGTCCATCTGGTAGCGCACATCAGCCGTACCTGATGGATTGACCCAGTTCCATGTGGGTGTTTCATCCATAGTTGGTGTTGCACCGGAAAAGCCGTTAGGTGGGGAGAGCGGAGTTGTGTCCACGGTAATTGCATAGCTACCCGAGGCAGACCAGTTACCTGCAACATCCATTGCCTGAACATACAATGTATGACTGCCCTCTGTAAGCACTGAGGAAGATGTATATGATGAAATAACACTTCCCTCAGTAGTCCATCCACCTGCACCTTCGCTGTCCATCTGGTAGCGCACATCAGCCGTTCCCGAGGGATTTGTCCAGTTCCACATTGGCGTTGTATTATTCGTTGGTGTTTTGCCTGTTACAATAGGGGCATCTGGCGGGTTGATATCATCATACATATCCACATTTACCGAGTTCTCTCTTCCGGCTTTATCTGTGGCGGTTACAGTAATAACCAGTTTTCCACTCATGCCATTACCGATGGGGTTGAAAGTAAAGGAGAAGGTTCCAGCGGTAAGGTCGTATGTTGTTATGGTATCACCTATGGAAGGTGCTGAGAGTTGTTCTATTATATAGACAAGTGAATCAAAATTTGCTGGATCATCGATTCCTATTGTGCCACTTACCGTTGTACTTGTGGTTACAATCGAGGAGTACCATTGGTCGTATGCAGTAATTGCAACAAGCGGGCCTTGGGCTGAATCGATAAGTTGACGTGTTTCGGTTGATACATGGCCGTTAAGGTCTTCTGCGCTGAATTCGAAGTACTGATTGCCCTTCTTTCCTATTAATGAAGCCTCATCGTAGAAAGCCCCTGTAACAGGATTGAAGGTAAATTTATTTACCTTGTATGTCCCATCCGGTTGTTTGGGTGTAGTGGTTAAATCCAGTTCACCGTTTACACCTGCGGGAGAAATCTGCCATGATACTTTTTTTACGTTTTCTGTGGAACTGTCATTCTGGGCATTTAATACGGTTCCAGTTATATTTAATATTACACTGTAAGTGGTGAGATTTGCAGGTGTGTTGAGCTTGATATATGGACCTGAAGTATCTTCCTGAAGGTTAATAGTTTTTTCTGTAACATTGCCGTTCTTGTCTGTTGCAGTAAAAGTTATGATTTGGACACCTGAAAGACCAATGGATGATATTTCAATAAAAAAAGAACCTGTTTCTGGGTCAAAAGTAAATGTACTATCCTCCGGTTCAATCTGGTATGTCCCGTCTTCTGAAAATGTAACAGTTAGGTTCAATCTTGATGCATCAAGCACAGTTATTTCCAGGGTCTTTATGAAACCTTTGTAATCTTTATCTTTCAATGCTGAATCCAGAATGGAACCGGTAATTGTTATCGTTCCCTTGTATGCACTGTTTGTTTTTGGGGATGCAATTGTAAGTTCCGGGGGTATTTCGTCCTCTACAACCGTAATAAGTGTTTCATCAATCGGAAGAGGACAACCTGTAAGCAGTATGGAAAGTAAAAGAAGGGTTTTGATAAGAAAAATGGGGATGTGTTTTTTCACTTAATTTTCTTCCTCTGCAAAAAAGATAGATTCTGCTGAGTCTTCTGCCAGGGAACCTCGGGAGGATGTTTCTGTTTTATTGAGGTAAGAGTACTTTTCCTTTAATTCGGGATTACGGGTAAGGGCTCTATTGAAGTAATTGGATGACATTTTGTAATCTTCAAGTTCATAGTAACATTTTGAGATGTTTAGAAGTATATGTGTGTATGTTGATGTTTTTCCTCTACCCTTCTGCAGTATACGCTTCTCCGCCAGGTGAAAGGAACGTAGGGCATTCCGGTATTCTTCCTCCAGAAAATACACACTTCCCAGATTGATAATAGGGTTAAGATAGTTTCTGTCCAGTGTAAGTGCCCTGTTGAAAGCCTTTTTTGCTTGTGAGTAGCGTTCATACCTCGCAGAAATTATGCCAAGCTTGTTGAAATTTCTCTTGTTGTTCGTCTTTTCTGCCACTTTAGAATAGTTTTCTATAATCTGATCGACAAGATTTTCCAGCTCATTTTTAAAATTGGTTCCAATATTTGTTTTGCTCCCGTATTGGAGTCCAAGGTCTCGTTCTCGAAGCCCGACCGGACGATATATCTCCTGTGCTTTCCTTGTAAAATAGATACCTCTCTTTTTAGGTTGGTTATCATACTCTCTGAACTCCTCTATCCCGGTTCTCCATGCTTCCAAAAAGGATTTGGTTCCTATAAGGGTAATTTCAACAGGAACCCACAGCTTCCCACCGATGCTTAGAGTCATTTTTTTATCGGGATGAACAAGCTTGTAGGATTTTGAAGGGACTCCCGTATTGAAGACAGAATAGATATGCCCAGGGACCGTTATAAATGCAGTTTGCATTCCTACTGTTTCCATAATAGAATTAAAGAGCACTGTAAGATCATCACAGTCACCTGTAAGTCGCTTTAGGGTATCTCGAGGAAGACTTATCGAATCTACTTTAAGTGGATTCCCCTGTGCCTCTGTGAAAGGAGATGTTGGGTCTACCTGATAGATACAACCTATCTCTTTCAAGGCATAGAATACCTGCATTCCCATCTGCAGGGAATCACTGAAACCATTAAGTGTATAGTTCTTGGCAGATTGTCTTATAAAGCTGGAATAGTTACGAAGGGCGCTATCTGATGGAGTAATAAATGCAGCTACCTTTCTATCATCATCCCATGTAAGTGCTGTTTTGTCATATAAATCATATGAAACTGAGAATTTCTGTGTGGCAGCTTTGCCTCTGGAGATATAACTTACCGCAATCTCACCGGTAAGCGGAGTGGTGCCCTCTGTTTTGAAAACCTCTTCGTTGAAAATAGCCGGGATATCCAGTTTCACCTTTTCTCCCGATGCCAGTGTGTTTAGTGAGGCCACCTTTGTGGGAGAATCCATAAATCCTGCCTGGTAAAATGAAATATCTATATCATTTATGGCGAATTTTTCTGTATTGGCTATTGTTACCTTGCCTATTGGATTTTTTACATAGTAGCTCTGCATGGCGGCAAAAACAGGGGGAATCGATGAATTAACCAGTTTAATGCTTCGAATTAAAGCTCTGGGTGCATCCGGATCTTCACCGAATCTGTAGCTGCCTGAAAAACCTAAACTATATACAAAACCATTAAAGCGATTCAGAGGTGAAAGTGCATACAGATACTTGATATTTGGATTAACTGCTATACTCATATTATAGGAGGGATTTAAGGCTATTCTTAAACCCGTTGAAGCTATAAGATTTAGAGTGCCACGTGCCTGTTCCGGATCCAGCTTTGGGAATACCGCTTCACTGATACCTCCGGATATCTCCACTCCAAGTTCAAAACTTTTTGAAAAACGATTTGAGTATCCCATTCCAAGACTTCCATACCAGTGGGTATGCTGCCATTTTCCCATATTATCCCTCTCCGGCGTGATAAACTGAATTATTCCTGCCTTAATGAATGGGTAGATTATTGGTATAGAGGTAATTGGGATCTTAAGGTTTGCGGAGAGGTCGTAATACATGTTGAAGTCTGTGCCGTAATCTGTGAAAGGTGTCAGTGTTTGGTATTCAAAACCAAGTGAAAGGTTGTATTTGTAGAGATCATTAAAGTCTAAAGATTTCTGCTGGGGGAAAACAGGTGCCAAAATGAACAGAGTCAAAAGGATCCGTATAATTTGTTTTGGCATAAATGTTTTACCGCCTTTTTATTCTATTATATCATGCTTTCAAAATTGTACCAGTTAATCACGAATAAAATTATAAGATTATTTTCACGATATTTCTGATCAATTTTAGTGTGGAATAATTCCTTAAAATATGATATCTGTCTTGGAAAGGATCCACAGATGAATAGTTTATACAATCTCTTAATAGGCATCTCGGGAGGTCTCTTTTTCATATTGCTCTCTTCCTTTGTTGTAAGAGCAAGGAGGGCAAGAGAGTACGTTGCAGCAAAGCGTGCATTTATTATTTTGCTTGTAATGGTCGGCATTTTTTCAGTATTTTTCTTTCTTCCCCTACCGTACAAAGAGATCTTTCTTCTGGTGCTTGGGACCTTTCTCCTGATTTTTCTGGTTCTTCTGCTTTTGCCAATAGGAAGGGTAGAGGTTAAAAAGGAAATCCCAATTGAAAGGTACGATGAGAGGGATATACCATTTTCCCGTTTCAGGCTGGAACCGGGGACGGAGGCCTTTAACGAATACTACCTGAAACATCCGGAATTAAAGGAGAAGGATGACAGGATAAGAAGGCTTCCCGGCCTGCTATCGCTTAAGGGTAGGGAGGCTCATCCTCTCGCATTTGCCTCATCGATGGCGAGTTTTCAGTTCATAAAAGATCAGAGATACAGAGTTGACGGAGACACAATGGAAGCTCTTCCTGAATACAGAGAAGCTGTATCGGATTATTCACCTGCCGAACTGTCTGACTGGCTTAAGAAACTTGCAAAGTTTTACGGTGCCCGCAGTTCGGGAATAACAAAGCTGGAAAAGTATCATATGTACTCACATATAGGAAGGGGAACCGGAAAGTACGGGTCGAAAATCGATCTTCCGCACAGTTATGCCATAGCTTTTACAGTTGAAATGAGGAATGATTTTATTCAACAGGGACCCGGTGCCGTTTCCGTAATGGAATCGGCCAGGGAGTACGCCCTTATAGCCCATATTGCCCTTCAGCTAACACACTTTATTAGAGCGTTAGGTTACTCTGCCCGCTCTCATATAGATGAAAACTACAGGGTTATCTGTCCTCTTGTGGCAAGGGATGCAGGCCTTGGAGAAGTGGGAAGGATGGGTTTTTTAATAACCCCGGACCTTGGCCCGAGGGTAAGGATAGCGGTTGTCACAACGGATATGAAGCTCGTACCGGATGAATATGTTCCTGATGCATCCGTTATAGATTTCTGTAATTTCTGTCTTAAGTGTGCAGTTTCCTGTCCTGTCAGTGCAATACCAAAGGGTGATAGAGAACTTATCCGTGGTGCACTCAAATGGCAGATAGACCCCGTTGCCTGTTTTAAGTTCTGGAACCTATCGGGAACGGATTGCGGGAGATGCATGGCGGTATGTCCCTACTCCCACATCCCCCTCTATTCTCCGGGTATAGTGAAATTCCTGGTTAAGAAATCGGGCTTTGCAAGAAGAGCCATCCTCCGGCTGGATGACTTTCTCTATGGAAAGAAACCCAAACCGTACAGGGGCGTTTATATCGGGAATTGATTGGATTAAGTCTTCGCTGTTTTATCGCGCCTGCTCACACTGTATTTTACCCGAAGCGGTATACCGAAACAGTACGCCGAAGCCGTATCCCAAAAGGATATCCCGAAGTGGGTATCCCGAAGCGGTATCACAGGTGTATACCTAACCGATTCCCTTGTAGACGATTCCCAGGATAACAACAATCAGTGTGGCAATTACAAAGATATATCTTGCATAAAACTTCCACCAGTTGCCAACAGGTTTCTTTGCGCCGGTATTTACCTCCTTGTGTGCCCTGTCTATTCCGTAGATCCAGAAAAAGGTAATTGCTGCAAGTAGTGCCCCTATTGGAACGAGATAAATTGTTACGAAGTTTGCGAACTTGCCAAACCATTCCATTTTAAGGGTAAGGGGAAGTCCAATAAGGAATGCCGCAATCGCAACCACTATTGCAGATACAGACCTCTTCCACTTTAGTCTGTCCATCAAAGCTTCCACTGCAACCTCCATTAAAGCAATCGAGGTAGAAAGGGCAGCAAAGAAGACGGCAACAAAGAAGATAATTCCAAATATGTAACCTGCGGACATCTCGTTGAAAATGCTTGGAAGTGTTATAAAGAGAAGGGGAGGCCCCGCTGCAGGATCGAGCCCGAATGAAAATACCGCAGGCATTATAACCAGTGCTGCAAGGAAAGATGCTATCGTATCGTAAATGGCCGTATTAAGCGCAGATGAAGGTATATCGACATCCTTCTTCAGGTAGCTTCCGTAAACGACCATCCCGGCACCGCCAAGTGAAACTGTAAAGAATGCCTGGCCCAGAGCCATTACCCAGGTGTCGGCACGCAGAAGCTTTGACCACTTTGGAACAAAGAGAAATGCAAGGCCCTTTCCGGCATTCGGCAGTGTGAGAGAGCGAACAAGAAGCACTGCAAGAAGTACAAAGAGAAGGGGAATCATGTATTTGTTTGCCTTCTCGATCCCCTTTTGAACACCTATGAGTACGATGAGTGTTGTAACAATAATTGCGATGGCGTGCCATATTACGGCAGTGGGGTGTCCGACAAAACCTCCGAAAACAGCCGGAATATTTTCGAATTTCTTGAAACCCTCAAAGGCAAGGACAACGTATCTTATAACCCAGCCGACAACTATCATGTAAAAAATGAATACACCGGTCGTTCCGAGCCATGGGATTGCACCGACCCATGCACCACCCTTCATATTCTTTTCCTTGAATACCCCCTCGAAGGCACCGAGGGGTCCCTTCTGCTGGCTTCTTCCCAAACCAAACTCTCCCATCAGGCCCACAACGGCAAGCCCAAAGATAAAAAGCAGGTAGGGAATCAGGAATGCAGCTCCCCCGTACATTCCCAGGCGCCACGGAAACATCCAGAGGTTGCCAAGGCCGATTGCAGCGCCAACGGTAGCAACCACGAAACCGAATTTACCGGACCAGGATTCTCTGTCAGACATCTTCACCTCCTATATAGCCTAAAAGCTATATGCCGTAATATTAAATTTTCTGTATATTAATGCATTTGTAGATTCACTTGCAAGCAGTTTTTATATTGATACCTGCCACGCCTTGCCTTGGTTTAAAGCGAGTTCAAGAGCCTCTCTATCGGAAGGTACTCCCTTCTGTCGTGCAGTTCCTCGTCCCCTGAAAAGTAATAACTGAAATTGTATTTTACTTAATTTCAATAATTATTTTTTTTCTTAGAGCCTTTGCAACTTTTTCTATTGTTGATAGCTTAATATCCTCTGCGTGATTCTTTATTCTTGAGATGGCACTTTTGGTGGTTTTTAGGCGTCTTGCCAATTCTTCCTGGGTTAAGCCGCTTTTTTTTCTTGCCTCACGTAAAAGAACTCCAATTTTGAGATCGTTATAACCAGATTCATATGATTCAGCAAAATCAGGATCTTTCTTTTTCCTGCGTTCTATATATTTTCTTAAATCACTCATTTGTATCCCTCCTCTTAAAATAATCTCTTTTATAATCAATAGCCCTTTCCATTTCCGCTTTTGGAGTGCGCCTTGTTTTTTTAACAAAACCATGCGTGAGAACAATTTTAGATTCATCAAAAAAACAAAGTATTCTAAATGAGTTACTTCCAAATTGTACTCTATATCCCCATATATTTTCTTCAACTCTACTTATCTTTTTAATATACCTCTTCATTTATAATAGTTAGCATACAAGCTAACATTTCTCAATTAGTTAGAGAGGCTATCCCCAAAGAAGTGTTAGGACATATCCATTTTTGTCATAGTGCAAGATTTAAACAATTTCCCCTTATAAAGCTCCATATCAGGATGTTTACCTAAATACCTTTTTAATACTGTAAGAAGTGATGGAATTACTTCAGGATGATTTCTTACTTGAAGTGAAATAATCCCTTTATTTTTTACTTCATCAGGAGGATCTGTAGGAATATGATCCTTCAGCCAAAAGACTGTATATCCTTCTTCTTTAAGTAACTGAATTATAGAACGAGAAATACAATGATCAGCAACAAACCGTAGACTCATGAAACTGCTATCTCAAACTCTGCAAGATCTCTTGCATATTCTAAACATGCAGTAATCTGTTCCTTAGTAAGATCAGGAAACTCTTTTATTATATACTCTGTTTTCTTTCCCTCTGCTAAATAATCAAGTATGAGACTCACTGGAATCCTCGTTCCTTTAATCCTTGGTTTCCCCTTCAGTACATCAGGTGTGCTTATTATATATTCTCTCCAATCTATCCCCACTTTATGCCTCCTGAAAATGCTTACTATCTTTTAAATAAGTTACGATATTTATTCAATTATCTCAAAGAGTGGAGCTGGACGGTATATGGGGGGGTGTACACCTTACCTAGGGAGGCCCTACTGTTCTGGTACTGAATACTGGCGTAAATACCACAGATCATTAATCATTACGAACACTAACCAGATGCTTCAAACTTCCGTTTTCAGCATTATACCTGATCTACCCCTCCTCGGGGATATTTTATCATTCCTCCTTTTTAACTTACCAATTTGGCAGTGTAATGAAGTATATCCAATTTTCTTTTTGCTATGTTAATTCTCTGTAGGGAAGGCCGGTGCCTCCCCCGGATTTTAAATAATGGCTTGATCTATGTGGCTACGGGCGGTAGGCGATTGCATACGCGCCGTATTTGTCGAGAGCAGTTACCTGCCAGGTAACTCCGTTGTCGGTTGAAAGGAGATGATCTCCGTTATTACCGAGCGCAGACCACTTGCCGGATCCGTCCGTCGCGATGTCGCCGAGCGGGTGGCCAAGTGATGTGAACTCGGACGGAAGCGAAGAAGAGATATTTGTCCAGGTGTCGCCGTCTGAAGACTGGATCATAACCGGTGTCGGTGATGCGTAGTAAGCTGGCCCGACCGCGATGAACTTGCCATTACCGAATGCGAGGCCGGAGAGGGGCGATGTTGTAACCGTTTCGGAACTTGCAGCTATTGTCCAGGTCTGGCCATTGTCGTTCGAATGGTAGATTCTTCCGACTGCTCCGACGGTGACCCAGCGGCTTAAACCATCGTATGCAATACCGTAATAGGAAGTTCCGAGTGAAATCAGGGAAACGGTCCAATTCTGTCCTCCATCTGTGGAATAGGCGCAGTTGTCCTGACCGACCGCAACGAATGTACCTGACCCGTTCGTAGTAACGTCGTACAGAGCATCAGTACTACCGCCACTGATTGTCGCAGCTGTCCACACCTGGCCGTCGTTGGAGTACAAAATAGTCTGTTGGTCCGCCACCGCGACCCAGGTTCCGTTTCCCCAGACGACGCTATTGAGATCTTTGGTTGTAGTACCTGCACCGACCTGTATCCAGTTCAACCCGTTATCTGAGTAGAGTATCGTACCACTCTTACCGACCGCAACGCAGTTGCCGGCGTTGTCGCTTGCGATACCGAGGAGGTCGGCCGCAGGCGTCGGTATCTGAGAGACATTCGGATACCCCCACACAGAGCCATCCGCTGAAAATGCGACAATGCTATAGTAGGTTCCGGAATCAGAGGGGTTTTCGACCTTCATGCCCGCAACGATGAATCGCGGGTCTATGGTTGCCGGTTCGACACTACCATCTCCTGTGTCCGTTCCGAACAGGTCAAAGTCGGCGAAGTCGTAGGATGTTCCGTCTGCGGTGATGGTACCTGAATATGAGGGATCGCCGTCAAAATCATCTTCCACTGAATCATATGCGCCGCTTGCAGAGATATCGAAGTCGAGTTCGGACACGGAACCGCCGGTGAGGGTTACTGTGCCGATTGCAGTTATCGTCATCGTTGTTCCCGAAATCGTCCTAGAAAGAGTAATAGTACCATTTATTGTATACCCGGTATTTATGTCCGCGTACCCGTTGAAGGTGGTGGTGAGTATCGATGATCCATCAAAATCAAATGTTATGCCGTTAAGGTACTCGTACGGGAAGGTCAATGCTGTCATATCTTGGTCCATAAAGCTCGAGATAGGCACGAACACCGCTTCAACAGCATCCTGTAGTACATCCTTCGGCGTCTGGTTGGAGCTCGAACCGGTATTGTCGCAGCCAGATATAAGCAGTCCGAAGAAAATAAGAATAAAACCTGCAAGCATAATCCCTTTGGTTTTCATTTGCAATACCCTCTATTGAATTATCAATAAGAAAAATTATAATTCGAGATTCAAGAACATACGAAAAAAATCATTAAAAGCCTCTACATTGCCGATGAAATATTCTCGAATGATTTTCCCAACGAAAAAGGACTGTGTTTTTATAAATACACTACTCGACATAGAACATTCTGTCAAGAATAAAGAAAATATGAAGTTTCCAGGGTATTGCTGAAGATATGGAAGGGTATACTTAACTCCTGGATTTTCCTTATTTCATTGAGTGTGCAGAAAATGAGGATCAAGAGACCATGTGACTATCTTAACGAAGGGTCGACCTCGTATACCTTCTGAATAAGCCGCGCCTGACCTTGGTTTAAAGCGAGTTCAAGAGCCTCTCTATTGGAAGGTACTCTATTCTGTCGTGCAGTTCCTCTACAAGAATCTCTACTGTCCAGCGGGATGCATTTCCTACAACGGAGGTACACTTGTCTATGTGGGCACCCATTTTAACTAAGGCCTTACGATCCTCATCCGCTGTCAAATTGAATACCCTTCCAAATATTTTTCCGTGTATATCCCTGCAGGTTACACTTCCGTATTTAAGCAGAAACCTTTCCCGTAAAAGCCTTGCAAGGGAAGCTGTTTTATACTTCTTTTCCCTGTCTCCTGAAAAAGCAGTCTCTTCGTCTCCCAATAAGGAGCCTATTGCAAGAACCACTGCAATGTAGCCCCCGCATGAACTGTCTGTTGCCTCTCCTATGCCACCTGCAAAGGTAGTCGTTGCCTTAAAAAGTAAGTCCTCCCTTATATTTAACGTATCCAGTACTCCGGCCAATGCACACTGACCGCAGCCATGGTAGTCCCTCTCGTATTTAAAACCGAGGTTGAATGCTTTCATTCCAAGCCCAAAGGCATGATAGCTACGTTCTATGGCAGAAATAAGGTCTCTCTCGGCTTCTGCAAGGCCGGTAAGCATTTTTATGGCTTCTCGAAGACCCTTTTTATCGACAATCTCTCTTATGGAATTGCCTCCGAATATGTCTTCAAAGAGAAGCCCTGCAGATGCGCTCTTAATTATATGCTTAGGCCTTTTTCCATGCTTTTTTGCTAGGATTGCTGCTCCTGTCAGCCTGTCATTTCTTCTTAATTTTCTAACGGGATCCTTGCCAAGCCTTTTGAGTGTGTCTCCCAGTGCCGGGTTCGAGAACCTTTCAAAAACGGTCCTGTCCCACTCTTTCATCTCTTTTTCTTAAAAAACCGAACTCCCCGGAAAGGCCAAAGGAGACCTCTTCCAATGCCTTTTCAGCGAAAAACCTTACCTCTCCGTCTGAAAGAGCCTCTGTAAGCGATTTGTAACCCCTTGTTGCTCCGATATATGAAAGTACTGCATGTGCAAGGTTGTAGGTGAAGAGCTTTCTTGTCTCCCTTGCCCTCATGTTATCCACAGGCTTTAAGCACGGTACATTGGGTATATTATCCTTAAATGCTTTAAATGCATGCTTATCCACGGGAAGCTCCAGATAATCGTCAGTTAGGACAAAAAGGGGATTTTCAGAGAGTAGTTCCTTTGGAACGTCAGGTGCCATTCTGATTACAAGGGATTCAACTATACCGACCCTTTTATCTATATAATCAGAAATTCTGTAAACAGCAGAAGCGCTTTCTCCGACATTCTCTCTCTTCCGAAATAAGCCTTTCAAATTCCTCTTTAAGGCTTTCTCTAAAAGAGGGGCCGGGATGCAGCGCATTGGAACAGATGACAACGGTTTTTCCTTCTTCTATTCTTCCCTCTCCTTTGCTCAATAAGGTTATTCTCCGATAGAGCGGCGAAGGGCAGAACGGGCAAGGAGCCTCGTCGAATCCAGCACGGGAAGCGGGCAGTCATTGGGATCGACAAGCAGGGGAATCTCGGTACAGCCCAGTATCACTGCTTCGGCACCCTTCTTTTTAAGGTTTTCAATGACCTCATTAAAGTAGAGCCTCGATTTTTCGCTGAAAATTCCGTTTACAAGTTCTCTGAAGATGATACTGTTGATGCTTTCCATCTCATCATCACCCGGTAGAATTGTTTCCATTCCGTACTTCGTAAGGACTTCAGGATACACGGGGCCCCTCATTAGGTACCTTGTTCCAAGGAGGCCGAGCTTCTTGAAACCGCGCACCTTGGCTTCCTCCGAAACGGCCTCTGCAATGTGTATCCATGGGATGGGCGATTCTTTTTCAACAGTATGAAAGGCCTGGTGAATCGTGTTGTCCGGCGAGATGGCTATTTCAGCCCCAATCGAGGCCAGTTTCTTTACCGAGGAAAGCATAAGCCCTGCCACCCCTTTCCAGTTTCCGCTTCTTATGTGTACCATGTAGGAGCCAAGCGGGTAGGTGTGCATGGAAACCTCGGGGTGCATGTACTCTCCCATTGAAACCTGAGCTTCCTCGCATATGGTCCTGTAGCAGAGAGCGGCACCCTCTGCACTGCAGCCTACGATTCCGATATGCTTTGCCATTGTCTGCCTCCCGTTGATACTGGTATATTATCGTTTATGTCAATCCTCTGCAAATATCTTTGAAAATAGAAAGAACAGACAGAGGCTTATAACAATGATTCCCGCGGAGAAACCCATCATCCATCTCACCCCCAGTGCCCCAACTATCAATGAAACGAGGAAATTTCCGAGAGCAGAGCCAAGGGTAAAGACGAACTGGTTGATGTTCTGATACGTTGCCTTGAGATCTCTGTGTGCCTTTTCATTCAGATAGGATATCCACGATACGTAGAGAAGCGGAAATGCAATACCATGGAGGCTCTGAATAAGAATAAAGAAGAGGGGACTGGCCTTTGTGCCTATGAATGTAAATAGGAGAAGTTTTATCAAAAGGACTACATCACCAGCCAGCATCATCCATTTGAGGCCAAAACGGGGAATTATTCTTTTTGTCTGTGACAGAATGAATACTTCCGGAATGGCTGCAAGTCCGTATGCCAGCCCTATCACGTTGATTCCCACGTTGAGCTCACTCATGTAGAGACTCGTAAACATGAAGGAGCCGTTCATACCTATTGCAACGGTGAAGATAAAGATTAAAAGCAGTTGGACCTTCCTGTCCTCTCTGAGGAGCTTGAGAGGAAGTTTTACCTTTTCTATCTTTTCGCTTATACCGGTACTCCCGAGAATTGACAGAGAGACAAAGCCCCCAATGAAGAGGAGGTAGAGAGGTAAAAGGTTTCCGGCATGAAGGGCAATGAATCCGGCAAGGGAGGCGGATATTATCCATCCGATTGAACCAAAGAGCCTTATAGCGCCGTACCTGTCCGTACTGTTATACTTCATGGCCAGTGCTGCAAGAGCCTCCGTATCGAGAAGGGGAAAAATGGGCTTTGTTGCAAAGCCTATCAGAATTGCCCCGGGTAGTATGAAGGTGATTCTCGTTGCAATGTCCATTTTCTGCATCCCCGGAAATGCCGGAATTGCGCTCAACAGGCCCCCAAATGCTGTGAGGATGGAGAATAGAGTTATCAACCTGTTCCTGATCTTGAACTTATCGGAGAGTATCCCGGCGATTGGGGGAGATACAAGTCCTACCACCGATTGCAGGAAGAGTATGGTACCTATTACAGAGTAATTTACCCTTCCGTCCGAGAATGCAAGAACATTCCTGTAGTAGAGGCTGAAAAAGGGAACAATAAAACCTATAGAGAGAAAAAAGTTGAACTGTAGAAATGAGATTCTGCTGATTCTTTCCTGCATTCCGCATGAATTATACTTAAAGCTGTGTGACTTTCAATGCAAAAGTGATATACTTTTCTGAAAATCTCTTGCACGGCCATAAGAGGTCGAAAGGCCGAGGTGCCGAAATGCCATGAGGTGCCATATGGCAGGTGACAGGATGACTTGCCGGAAAGGGGTGGAAGTATGAGAGAGTTTTTTTTAAAGCTTGCTGCGGCGAGGGGCGAGATTCCCGTTGATTTACTTGTAAAGAATGCAAGACTTGTCAACGTTCTATCGGGCGAAATTTACGGGGAGAGTATTGCCATCTCCGACGGAAGAGTAATTGGATTCGGCGACTACGAGGCTAAAGAGATATTGGATGTCGATGGTCTTTACCTTGCACCGGGTTTCATAGATGCACACATTCATTTCGAAAGCACGATGCTTACCCTTCCCGAGTTTGCCAGAGCAGTAATGCCCCATGGTACAACGGCTGTTGTAATAGACCCGCATGAGATAGCAAATGTTCTGGGCCTGGACGGAATAAGGTATGTATTGAACAATCTCAATCTGATTCCTCTGGATGTTTTTGTAATGATTCCCTCCTGTGTCCCCGCTACACCACTGGAAACATCCGGTGCAGTTATAACGGAGAAGGAACTGAGGTTCATGATTTACGAGGAGAAGGTTGCCGGTGTCGGCGAAATGATGAACTTTCCGGCAGTAGTGGAGGGAGAGGAACATACCCACTGGAAGATAAATGCCTCGAAGTGGAAGAAAGTGGATGGCCATGCACCGGGATTAAAGGGAAGAGCTTTGAATGCATATATCCTTTCAAAAATAGATTCGGACCACGAATCAACTTCGGCGGAAGAAGCACTGGAAAAGCTTAGAAAGGGTATGCATATTCACATAAGGGAAGGTACATCGGAGAGAAACCTCGAGGATATTGTATCCATAGTAAGCAAGGACAACTCTTTCAGGTTTTCCTTTGCCACCGATGACAAGCAGCCCGACCACCTGATAGAGGAGGGGCATATAGACCACAGCATAAGGAAGTCGATCAGCCTCGGGATGGACACGATAACGGCCTACCAGGTGGCAACCATCAATACGGCTTCCCATTATGGCCTCAAGAATATCGGTGCAATCAAGCCTCGTTACTGGGCGGATTTCGTTCTTCTTTCGGACCTTAAGAATGTTAAGATAGAGGCGGTATACAAGAAGGGGAAGCCTGTGTTCCGCCGAGGAAAAGAAGCGTGGCGATTCAAGGGTGAACTGCCCTCGATAAGGAGTACCATGAACCCGGCCGATTTGAAAGAAGAGGACCTTGCAGTGCCTGCCTTGCCAGAATCCTCCGGCAAGAGGATTAGGGTGATAGAAATTATACGGGGACAGATAGTGACGAGGGAAACAGATGAAATCCCTCTTGTCGAAGAGGGCAATATTAAGCCGGATATCGACAATGATATACTTAAGATAGTGGTCATAGAGAGGCATCACTCCTCGGGAAATATCGGCAAGGGATTTGTTAAGGGATTCGGGCTGAAAAAGGGCGCAATCGGTTCTACCATTGCCCATGATTCGCACAACATAGTAATTGCAGGGACGAATGACAGTGACATCTACCTGGCCTACCGGCATCTTCGAAGCATCAAGGGCGGGCTTGTAGCGGTTTCGGAAGGAAGGGTGGTAGGTGATCTGCCCCTGCCCGTTGCGGGGCTCCTATCCGAACTGCCCTACGAGGAGGTGGTTTCCAGGCTGAAGGCTCTGCGTTTGAAGGTGCATGACATGGGGTGTAAGCATGATTCGCCCTTTATGATTCTATCTTTCCTTGCCCTTTCTGCAATACCCAAGCTGAAAGTCACCGACCTCGGCCTGGTAGATGTCGAGCGCTTCGAGGTGGTGCCACTTGTAGCAGATTGAATGATTGCACATTTCAAACGTATCGTGTTATTATCCACCCGATATGGGGCACATTGATCACGTCAGGAACATTAAGGATAAGACCTACCCGATAGCCTTTGCATTTCTCGTTGCCCATTTTTCGCACCATGTGATAACGGCAATTACTTCGCCTCTTCTTCCCCTTATAAGGCAGGATCTGCATATATCCTACGCTCAATCCGGAATAATTCTCTCAGCATTTACGCTGTCATACGGTATTGCTCAACTGCCGGTTGGCTGGCTTCTCCACAGGGTAAAAAGTTACGTTTTCATTTTCATGGGAATTGCCGGGGTCGGAATAGCAGGACTTCTTATCGGATTGACCGGAGGGTTCATCCCTCTCGTCGCATTTCAACTGTTGATGGGCCTAATGGGAAGCGGCTACCATCCCACGGGAATATTTTTTATTTCGCAGACGGTCAACAGCGAGAAGAGGGGTAAGGCTCTCGGAATCCATACGATTGGCGGAAGCCTCAGTTACTTCGTTTCTCCCATTATAGCAGCACTACTGGCATCCGGTTTCGGCTGGCGTGGGGCATTTATAGGCCTGAGTGTCCCCATTATAGTTATCGGGTTGCTTATAAGCTTTCTTGTAAAGAGGTATACTGCTGGTACCAGTGACAATGGCAGGGATACATCTTCTTCCGTGGATGAAGGAAAAGAGGTATCCTGGTTCAGGCTGGTAGTCGTGGTAATCCTTTCCGTCACGATTGGTGCCGTGATGGGTTCTGTGATAGGTTTCATCCCCCTTTACGGTGTTGACATACTGGGAATGAACGAAAAGCTTGCAGCCACACTGATAGCTGTCATCTTTTCTGCCGGCTTCTGGGCTTCCCCCCTTGCAGGCTATATCTCAGACAGGATAGGAGAGATTCCCATGTTGATATTTGCCGGCGTGATAGCGGGCCCTGTAGTCATACTACTCACATTTCTCAAGAGCGGTGTACCGTTTTATTTCTTCATGGTTCTCATAGGCATGACGATTTTTATCAGGATGCCGGTAACGGAGTCCTATATAATCGGTGAATTGAATGAGAAAGTAAGGCCGACAGTGCTTGGGATTTATTTCTTTGCAAGTTCCATGGGTGGGGGAATTATCACCCCCTTGATGGGCCTTATTGCCGATGAGAGTAACTTCATCGATTCTTTCAGAATAGCGGGTGTTTTTCTCCTTGTAGTTGTGGCTGTTTGTGTGGGATTGCTCTTGTTCTCTTTTAATAGAAAAAAATTCAGGCAAATATAATAAATATGCTAATAAAAATATTGATTTATTACTGTTATTATTACATTATTCTCATATATAAATAAATGAATCGGGAGTTTGATATGAAATTAAGAGAACTGATAGTCAGTGCAAGGAGTTACAGGCGCTTCGATGCTTCTTTCAGGATAGAGAAGGATACCCTGGAATCGTTGGTTGAAATGGTGAGGTTTACGCCATCTGCTTCAAACTTGCAGCCACTGAAATACATAGTATCATCATCTCCCAGGATCAACGAAAAGATATTCGAAACATTGAAATGGGCAGGTTATCTGAAGGATTGGGGAGGTCCGGATATTAATGAGAGGCCCACGGGTTATATCGTTATCTTGACGGATATGAATATAAAGGAAGAGGCAGACAAGGATGTTGGAATTGTTGCCCAGACTATAATGCTCGGGGCGGTGGAGATGGGATTGGGTGGATGCTTTATTGGCAGCATAAGGAAAAACCTGTTGAGGGAGTATCTTTCCATTCCCAACTGGTTGAAGATATCCCTCGTTGTTGCCCTGGGCAAACCGGCAGAGAAGGTAGTAATAGAGGACATAGAGCAGGGTGAATCGATCGAGTACTACAGGGACAAGGATATGGTTCACCACGTTCCCAAGAGAAAGCTGTCTGAAATACTCATTGCTTCGTACTGACAAACTCTAAATGTTATTTTCCCCTGAATAACTTGCATATCATCATTTCTATATTTGACAATATAGATATACCTGGTATAATTATTACCGGCTATGTCAAAAATTATGGAGAGAAAGATTACAACCTGTATATATTGTGGTTGTGGTTGCGGACTGTATCTCCAGACTGACGGGAATAGGATAATCTCTTCGGTTCCCAGCCGGAACCATCCCGTATCGGATGGGAGCCTCTGTGTGAAGGGATGGAATTCCTTCGAATTTGAAAACAGCAGAGAAAGAATAACGCAGCCCCTCATAAGGAGAGGCGGAAAAGAGGGCAAGCTCGAACCGGCAACCTGGGAAGAAGCAATAGAACTCGTTGCTAATAGATTCTCGAGTTTCAAAGAACGGTACGGAAGTGACAGCCTTGCCTTTCTCTCATCGGCCAAGGCAACTAATGAAGAGAACTTCCTTATGATGAAACTTGCCAGGGCTGTCTTTGGAACCAACAATGTGGATCACTGTGCACGACTATGTCATGCTTCCACCGTTACGGGCCTGGCACTGACCATGGGTTCCGGTGCAATGACGAATTCCGTGGAGGACTTCGACAAGGCAGATTGCTTTCTCGTTACCGGCTCCGATACTACCGGCCAACATCCATTGATAGGTTCCAGGATAATACGTTCCGTTTTGGACAGGGGTGCAAAGCTCCTTCTCTTCGATCCCAGGAGGATCAGGCTTTCAAAGTACGCCCATATCCATGCTCAGCAGAGACCCGGAACTGATGTAGCATGGATAAACGGTCTAATGCACGTGATAATAAGGGATGGCCTGGAGGCAAGAGAATACATAGAGGAAAGAACAACAGGCTACCAGGAATTGAAAAGGGTAGTGGAGAGGTACGAGCCCTCATACGTGGAAGGGATAACCGGCATACCGGCCAAGGTGCTGGAAGAGGCTGCCCATATCTATGCAGGTACAAGGAAGGCCATGATCGTATTTGCAATGGGTATCACCCAGCATACGACCGGTGTGAACAACGTGAAGTCACTTGCCAACCTTGCCATGCTTACCGGCCATGTGGGTTTTCCTGCCATGGGAGTGAACCCGTTGAGGGGACAGAACAATGTTCAGGGAGCCTGCGATGTCGGAGGCCTTCCCGATGTGTATTCGGGATACCAGAAGGTGGAAAATCCGGAGGCCAGGAAGAAATTCATGAAAGCCTGGGAAGTGGATTATTTGCCGGATAAGACAGGACTGACATTGACAGAAATCTTCCAGAATGCATGCAGGGGCAAAATAAGGGGAATATACGTGATGGGTGAAAACCCGGCCTTAAGCGATCCCAACCTGAACCATCTCTGCGGATGCTTGAAAAGAACGGAATTCCTCGTTGTTCAGGACCTTTTCTATACCGAAACGGCCGAATATGCAGACGTTATTCTGCCGGCTGCTTCTTTTGCAGAGAAAGACGGAACCTTCACCAACACGGAGAGAAGGGTTCAGAGGGTGAGGAAGGTAATGGAACCTGTTGGTAACAGCCTCCCCGACTGGAAAATCATCTCTATGGTTGCAAAGGCAGCAGGCTACCACCAGATGGATTACAAGGATCCTTCGCAAATAATGGATGAAATCGCCTCTGTCACGCCGATCTACGGTGGAATAAGTTACGACAGGCTGGAACCCTTTGGATTGCAGTGGCCATGTCCCGATAAGAACCATCCCGGCACACCCTACCTTCACAAGGATAGGTTCACCAGGGGCAAGGGGAGGTTTCTTCCCGCCGAGTACCAACCACCTGCAGAGGAACCTGATGCAGAGTATCCATTCGTATTGACCACGGGAAGAACCTACTGGCATTACCATACCGGAACCATGACTCGAAGAACCAGTGTACTTGCCCGCGAGATTCCGGAGAATTATGTGGAAATAAATCCTGCGGATGCAGAGGCAATGAACCTGAAAAACGGCGAAATGGTTTCTGTCTCCTCCAGGAGGGGGAGTATAAAGGTAAAAGCAAAGGTTACGGAGTACGTGGGAGAAGGCCTGGTTTTCATACCATTCCACTTTGCCGAGTCGCCTGCAAATATACTGACACTTCAGGATACCGATCCGGAGGCAAAGATTCCGGCATTGAAGGTTTGTGCCGTAAAGATAGAAAAGGCATGAGGATATTTAACGAAAGACTATGTATTATTATTTGAGGAGAGAAAAACTTGCAGGACTTCTGCTTCACCTAAGTAAGGAGTGGTCCGTTCTAGCACCCTTTAGAAACAGCTATGGGGATGTTACTCTGGAAAACCTGGACTCGGTAGCGGAAAATGGACGTGCAGAGGAAATAGCCTCCAGGCTTGCACTGGGCGGAAGAACGGACAGTGCACAGCTTCTATCTCCCCCGAAGGAGGTATTCTTTCCCCAGTCAGAGATTCTCTTTCAGTTCAGCGAAAAGGGTAATGGTGAGTTTGCAATCGAGCAACCGGAAGGGAAGGATGATCCCTCCGGTAACAAGCCCAAACTGCTCTTTGGTATCAAGCCATGCGACTATCATGCTCTCCTGATGACCGGAAGATTCTTCCTGGAGGATAATACCGATTTCTACTACTCAACCAGGGCCAATGGCAGTATGGTGATAATCGATTCGTGCATAGTCCCCCCGGAACCGGAAGCCTGCTTCTGCAGCTCGGCGGGAACCGGCCCTCTTATGAAGAGGGGTGATGAGTATGACATCCAGCTGGTAGAGGAGGGAAACGGCTTTATAGTGGATGTGGCTTCTTCCAGAGGCGAAGATTTTGTATCGGGCCTTGAGAATTTTTTTAAGATAGCGGACGAGAAGGAAACAGCCAGGAGATTAGAGGAGATACGGAAAGAAGCCGTGGGTAACGTCGAATTGAAAGTGGATTTTAAGGGCGCCCTTGAAATCATGAAAGAAAGTCCCGAAGAGGGAGAAACGGGAGAGAGGCTTCCGGCGATTTACAGGGAAATAGCTGATAGATGCATATACTGCGGTGCCTGCCTTTACCTCTGCCCCACATGTACCTGCTTTAACGTGTATGACAACAGCAACTTCTGTTCGGTGCTCACCCTGCTTGAAGAGGGAGAAAGGGCAGGAGAGAGGGTTAGAGTATGGGACGGCTGTGTTTTCAGCGGTTATTCGAGGGAAGCAAGCGGGCACAACCCGAGGGATGATGCCTACAAGCGGGCAGAGAGACGTTACGAACACAAGCTGCGCTATGATCCCGTTGTTTACGGGCGAAGCACCTGTGTGGGTTGCGGGAGGTGCCTTACCGGGTGCCCGGTGGATATAGGGATGTTAAAATTCATAGAGGAAGTAACAGTTGGAAATGAGGAATGATTACATACCTTACCCCGCCCGCATTGTTTCGGCGAGGGATGAAACCTACGATACGAAAACCTTCAGGCTGAAATTCACGGAGCCTTCCGTTGCAGAGGATTTCAATTTCAAACAGGGACAGTTCCTCGAGGTATCACTTCTGGGAAGGGGTGAGGCGCCTATCTCGATCTGTTCTTCTCCCCTTGAAAGGGAATACTTCGAGCTCAACATACGTTCCGTGGGAAGTCTTACCGGTGCAATTTGCAGACTGAAAGAGGGTGACATCCTCTACGTTAGGGGACCCTACGGGAACTCTTTTCCCTTCAAAGAGGTGAAGGGGAGGGACCTCGTTTTTATTGCCGGAGGGATAGGACTTGCACCTCTGAGGGGTCTGATACAGATGGTACTCAAGAACAAGAAGGACTTCGGAAATGTAAGCATACTGTACGGGGCAAAGAGCCCCGAAGACCTCTGCTTTAGGGACGAACTCGAGCAGTGGTCGGAAGTCGAAGGTACATCTGTCTATCAGACTGTGGACAGGGCTTCCGACGGCTGGAACGGAAGGGTTGGCCTGGTAACGGAACTTTATGAAGCTGCAGGTATCGAGGAAGGTGCCGGGGAGATGTCGAACACCACAGCCTTCCTATGCGGCCCACCTGTAATGATAAGGTTTGCTGCCAGGAAGCTGAAGGCCTGCGGTTTCAAGCCGGGCAACATCTACGTGACCCTGGAGCGCTACATGAAGTGTGGTATCGGAAAGTGCGGCCACTGTAACATAGGAGGGGTTTTCGTCTGCGTTGACGGACCCGTTTTCAGCTGGGAGCATGTCGAGGGGTTTACCGAAGACTTTTAGACAGAATACCAGCCGGAGTACTCGGGCGTCAAAAATCAATATGAAAGATTCAGGGAAAATGAAAGGCTTCTCGGCCGGGATAATTGCAGGCGGCAGAGCAGAACGGTTCGGAGGAAGGGTAAAGGCTCTCCTTCCCATAGGGGGGAAGACGCTCATAGAGAGGATTGCCGGGGAGCTTGCAGGGGTGGCCGGAGAAATCATAGTTTCCACCGACAAGGTTGATATTTGCCGTGCCGTAGGCGAGGGTATCATCTGTACCATGGACCTCATTCCCGGGCGGGGGCCCCTCTCCGGCATTCACGGCGTTCTGGCAAGGGCCAGCTTCAGTGATGTCTTCGTATGTGCGGCAGACATGCCCTACGTGAGCGCCGGCCTGGTTTCGAGGATGTACCGGCACTTCCTCCGGGGAAGAAGGGGCGGGCTTGTAAAAGCCCTCGTTCCTCGCTACAGGGTTTGTCTCGACAATGCCTTTAGAAGTTTCATGGAGCCCCTCTTTGCATTCTATGGACGAGAGCTCGTTGAAGAGATGGCAGATTACCTTATCAGGAGCTCAAGGCCATCGGTTCATGATTTTTTGAGGTGGATAGATTGTGATTTCTTCGATGTCGGGGAGGAAGAGATAGAGGCTTTTACCAACATCAATACTCCCCTCGACTATGAGAAACTGAAAAAAAGTTATAGAATAAAAGAAGTATGAATTACCTCTGTATTGAGTGTAGTAGAGAGTTTCCCGTTGAAAGTGCCATTTTCAGATGCGATTGCGGCGGACCACTTGCAGTGGCGGGCTACTCGATGTTCAGCCGGAAAGCACTTGAAAACAGGGGAAGCTCCATATGGCGCTACAGAGAAGCCTTTGGCTTACCCGAAGCAGTGCAGCCTGTTTCGCTCGGGGAAGGTTTTTCCCCGGTGATAAAGAGGGAAATAGAGGGCATACCCGTTAGATTCAAGTTGGATTATTTGCAGCCAACCGGTTCCTTTAAGGACAGGGGAGCAAGCGTACTCGTCTCGCTGGTAAAGTACCTGGGAATAGAGAGCCTTGTTGAGGATTCCTCGGGAAATGCAGGTGCTTCCATTGCAGCTTACTCGGCATCAGCCGGTATAAGATGTAAAATCTTCGTGCCTGATTATACCCCTTCGGGAAAGTTGAGCCAGATGAAGCTGTTAGGAGCGGAAGTTGTCCGCATCAAGGGTACAAGACAGGATACCAATGATGCGGTAATCGAGGAGTCGAAAAGTTCATACTATGCAAGCCACCTGTGGAATCCTTACTTTGCAATGGGGGCAAAGTCAGCAGCCTTCGAAATCTGGGAGCAGTTTGAAGGGAGAATGGGTAGAATGAGGCGAATGAATAAAATGCCCTCCTCGGTTATTGTACCGGTTGGTAGTGGAGGTTACCTGGAAGGTATATATCTCGGCTTCAAAGACCTGGTTGAAGCAGGTTACATGAAGTCGATGCCTGAGCTTATAGGGGTTCAGGCAGAAAACTGTCCGGCCGTTCACCTGGCCTTTACCAGGGGAGAATCCATTTCTCTTGAGTCTATCACCGCTACTGTTGCTGAGGGAATTGCAGTATCAGAACCTCCGAGATTGCAGGTAGTTCTTAAAGCGATACGTGAAAGCGGGGGAAAAACCATTACCGTAACCGAGGAAGAAATTCTTGATTCGCTGAAAATGTTATTCTCCATGGGCATATTTGTGGAACCTACATCGGCGGTAACCCTTGCAGGGTGGTTCAAACTCTCGCATGAAGAGAAGACGGATACTATTCTGATGCTTACAGGTATTGGTTTAAAGGAAACGGTAAAGTTAGAGGAACTGTTTCTAAGATGAAACCCGTCAGATATGGAATCAGTGCCAAATTCATACTGTTTATTTCCATAACGCTGATAATCTTTTTTACCGTGACTCTTATAGTGATTTACGGAGTAATGAGGAGTTACACCTTGAGTAATGCGGAGGAACTCTCATCAACGATACTCGAGGAAACGGACAAAAAGATTGACCGTTTTTTCCTTGAAATGGAACATCTTGCCAGGGGACTTGCCAACTACAAATCTGTGTACAATGTAGAGGTTGATCACATGAGGGATCTTTTTATCTCCATTGTAATGGCAAGAAAGCAGTATCTAAGGGCGATCTATCTTGGAACCGAGGACGGAAGGATGTTTGAATGGGGATACGGTAAGGGATTCAAGGATTATACCCCCACGCTACCTGCGAACTATGACCCACGGGTGAGGCCCTGGTATAAAAAGGGAGTCATGGTGGGAGATTTTGCCATTTCGGAACCTTATGTATATGCAAGTGTAAAAGCGCTGGGTATAACCGGCGTTGTTCCCGTATACAGACCGGATGGAGAATTTGTGGGAATTCTTGGTTTGGATATACTCCTGGATGACCTTAAGACAGTTCTGGAAGATCTGGAAATTCCGAAGAATGGAAAAGCGGTACTGCTTAACAAAGACGGGTATGTGATAGCAAGTCAACTTTCCGGATACTCGGAGAATGAACTGACACTTAAGAAATTTGAACTTGTCGAGTCCTCTAAACTGTTTGAAAAGAAACGGGGACATTTCATTAAAATGATTGGTTCGGTGAAGATGTATTTTTCTTACAAGATAAACAGTAGAACCAACTGGGTGCTCGTACTTGCCTTTCCGTACAACCTGATAATGGAAACTGTTAACAGAATTCTCTCCTCTATTCTCTTGATAAATATATTTCTTATGGTCATGCTTGTTATTGCATTAAGCCTCATATCGGAGAAAATTCTTATACAACCATTGGATGAAATAATAAAGGTAATAAATCGACTCGAGAACGGAGAGCGATATATTCGTGTAAATGTACGAACGAATGATGAATTCGGAGTGCTTGCCATGGAACTCAACAAACTGGTTGATACCGTGGAAGCCTATTCAAGCAGTCTCGAGAAGAAGGTAAGGGAGAGAACGGATGAAATAGCCCTTCTCCAGAAAGAAAATACGCGTCTCAGGATTATAGAGGAAAAGAAAAGAATATACAGGGATATGCATGACGCTCTCGGGGCCAAGTTGACAAATATATTCATATGCAACACCGTTGCCCAGAGTATCGTCAAGAGTGAAGAGACGGGAAACAAGAGTTATAACGGCAGGCTGCTGGATATGATGAAACGCATAGAGGTAAACTGTGATTCGGCTATCAAGAATCTTAAGGAGATTGTTTTTGGGATGAAAAGTGATGATAGAATTACCAGCGATTTTTCAAGGCTAATGGTTTTGAACATTAAGCGGAGACTAGAGTTAAAACACATAGAGCTAGATGCAAAGATAGAAAATCCTGAGAAACTAAACCAGCAGGATAACATGGTGAGGGATGAAATCGAAAAGATACTTCAGGAACTTACAACAAATGTTCTAAGCCACTCTCAGGCATCGAGGGTTTATTTGGAGATAGATGCAAATGATACGGATATATTCATTATTTTTCAGGATAATGGGATAGGTTTCAACTATGAGAAAAGTCTAAAGAAGAGCTCCGGCCTCAGTAATGTTGCCTTCAGGGTTCAGAATCTCAAGGGTGATATTAGGGTAAAATCAAAAACGGGAAAGGGCACAGAGATTCAGATTAAAATACCTTCCATGGTAAGGAATGTAATATGATAAGACTTGCAATTGTAGAGGATATAAGTGAGGTAAGGGAAGGTCTTAAATATCTGTTGAGTATGGATAAACAGATAACTGTAACGGGTGTTTATAAGAGGGCCGAGGATTTTATTGAGGGACTTGGGAAAGCCTCCGGTGAGCAACATGCCAAAGGTTACTTCTCCGAAGTTATCCCGGATGTGGTTCTTATGGATATAAAGCTACCCGGAATGGATGGAATTGAGGCAACGAGGCTGATTAAAGAGAAATTCCCTGATATTACAGTACTGATTCTTACCATATTTGAGGATGAAGACCTTATTCTGGACTCAATTGAGGCCGGAGCAGATGGTTATATTCTTAAAAACACAAAGCCGGGGTTGCTTACAGAGCAGATAAAGAGTGCCTTCAATGGTGGATCACCGATTAGCCCCATGGTTGCAAGGAGAATCCTTTCTGAAATTCGCAGGGAAAAACAGGTCAAGTCAAAGCGGAGGGAAGATGCTCGCGACTACAATTTGACTCCGCGCGAGAGAGAGATACTTAAAGACATAGTGGATGGATTTACCTACAGAGAGATAGCAGAGAGGCACTATATAGCGGGATCCACCGTGAAAAAGCATATTCTCCACATATATCAGAAGCTGAAGGTTACTTCCAAGGCTGAGTTTGTAAAGAAGGTTATAGAGGAAGACCTAATATAGAAGACCTAATATAGAGGAAGAGCTTATATAGTGACTTTTCCGGAAAGTGTATTATTCGGGATTCCTCCAATACCACCTTTGGAGTATCTTTGCTCTCTTTTTTACTCCGATAAGCCTTAAAATACAACCTATGGTCAATACCATTACCCGGCTACAGCCTTTACAATGTTTTAAAAATATTGTTAAGGAGGTGGAGTATGGCTTCAGATGAGAAGGTCAAAAGAAGAGGCGCACTGGACTGGTACTTCAAGTCCAATCTTCTTATCCGTATCTTAATTGGTCTGGTTGGAGGGGCTATTGTTGGCCTGATTGTGGGACCAAAGATTTCGGTGATAAAACCCTTTGGCGATCTCTTTATCCGATTACTTAAAATGATTGTGATGCCCGTTGTATTCTTTACCCTGGTTGTCGGTTCGGCTTCAATAAGCCCTGCCAGATTGGGGAGAGTGGGTATCAAGATCATAGTGTACTATCTGCTTACCTCGGCACTTGCCGTAGCAATCGGACTTCTGATGGGTAACCTCTTTCATCCGGGACTGGGCTTGAATCTTTCTGCAGGAAAGGCAGCCGGGAGAGTACTTAAACAGCCAAGTGTTGTAGATACCCTTTTAAACATCGTGCCGAAGAACCCCTTTGGTTCCCTCGCCTCGGGTGCCGTGCTTCCGACAATCTTCTTTGCCATTATCTTTGGCATCGGGGTCTCCTATATAATGGAGAGCAAGAATGAGAGAATGAAGAATGCCGGAACGGTTGTTTTCAACTTTTTCGACGGTGCCGCAGAGGTCATGTACAAGGTTGTAGGGTGGGTTTTGCAGTATGCCCCGATCGGTGTATTTGCCTTGATTGCCGTTGTCTTTGGAGCTCAGGGCGCAAAAGCCTTTGGTCCTCTCGGTATAGTAACCCTGGCTGTTTACCTGGGCCTTGCCATACATCTGGTCGTAGTTTACGGTGGGCTGTTAAGCGCCTACGGACTTAACTTTTTTAAATTCCTCGGAAGAGGTAAGGAGGCTATGCTTACAGCCTTTGTAACTCGTAGCTCAAGCGGAACACTCCCTGTTACGATGACATGTGCCGAAGAAAATATGGGTGTATCACGTTCAATATTCTCCTTTACACTCCCTCTGGGAGCTACCATTAACATGGATGGAACAGCAATCTATCAGGGTGTCTGTGCCCTATTTGTTGCCTTCGCAATCGGAATGCCCCTGAACTTTGCCCAGCAGATGACAGTAATACTGACAGCTGTTCTTGCATCCATTGGAACTGCAGGTGTTCCTGGTGCAGGTGCAATAATGCTTCTTATGGTTTTGAACTCTGTAGGACTTCCGGTAGAAGCGGGAACACCGGTAGCAATGGCCTATGCAATGATCCTTGGAATCGATGCAATCCTTGATATGGGAAGAACCAGCCTCAATGTTACCGGTGATATGGCAGGAACAGCAATCGTTGCAAAGACGGAGAACGAAATAGATCTTGGCAAGTGGGAGAAAGCAAAGTAAGAACGGGGAATATCAGGGAATACTGGCCTCTTAATATGGGCATCACCTGTTTTTAAGGTGGTGCCTGTTTTTTTTCATAGGATTTTCAGATGTTGCCTGTTTCTTAATAGGAGTTAAAAATGGAAGAAAAGGTTATAATTGTTGGTGGTGGGGTAGGGCCAATGGCAGGAGTGGAGCTTCATAGAAGGATTATTGAAAATACCATTACCGATGGCACGGACCAGTCACACCTGGAGGTTTATCATCTTTCAAGGTCTGCTGATATACCTGACAGAACCCAGTACCTCCTTGGGAAAGAGAGGAGAGACCCTGTTCTTGGAATGTTTAGAACCTTTAAAATTGCCTATACTGCCCTGGAAGAAAGAAATTCCTTAATGAAAGAAAAATTTTTGGCTGTTGGGGGTATCCCCTGTAATACATTTCATGCGCCCGCAATATTCAATCGCTTTCTGGATATGATGAATAAGAATCATATCTTAATCAAGATTATCAATATGATAGAGGAAACCGCCTGGCTTATAAACGAGACTATAGGGAATGTTTCAAAGGTGGGACTGCTCTCTACAACGGGAACAAGACATTTCGGAGTTTACAGGAGGATGTTGGAATCTTCCGGAATCCAGGTTACAGAAGTCCCGGAGAATCTACAGGATGAGCTCCATGATACCATTTACAACAGGGAGTGGGGAATTAAGGCGGTGAGTCCCGTATCAGAGAAGGCTAAGACCAATTTTGAAAGGTATGCAGGAATCCTTGCAGAACAGGGTGTGCAGGCAATCATTCTTGGGTGTACCGAGATTCCCCTGGCACTTACCGGAAAGACCTTTCACGGTATCCCGCTTATAGACCCAATGGTCGCTCTTGCTCGTGGGCTTATTCGGGATGCAAATCCCAAAAAATTGAAACCAATTAATTTTTAATATTTCCTTGTGATTTTTCCTTTCTCTTTTATAATTCAATCAAATCCTTTGGATTGAATAAGTCCAGCCCTTCTTTTTTCATCTTTTTAATCCTTCGGATATTTCTTGTTGCACATTTTGTTGCAAAATAGGAGGTTTTTATGGGAAAGAGAGTAATCCTTGTCATTTTGCCTGTTTTTTTGCTTGCATTTTTGCTGATATTTTCAGGCTGCTCGTGGTTTAATCCACTGAACCGGATTGGAGTGGGAGACTATCTTATAGTGGATGAAGATACAGGGATGAACAATCCCGTGTGGTTGGGTAACGAAAAGTTGGTTGCCGCATCCGGCAACGATGCCGGTCTGGTTTCAGTAACCGAATACAGTGCTTCGGCGGGAACAGTAATAAAGGAGCATAATGTAACCGTAACCGGTACATATAAAGCGGGCCTCATTTCTTTAAGCCCGGATGAAAGTACCGTTACCTTCCACGTTGTATACAACAATGATAATGCGGATATAGTAACAATGGATCTGGCAGCCGATACAGTAACTACGATTACAGATGGGAACAGTGAGTATCATGGTTCATCCTTTCTCTCTGATACAAAGCTTGTTTATATAGAGTTTGATACTTCCGTGTCCGGTAAGGTCACAAACCGTCTCATTATCCATGATCTTTCAAGCGGTACATCCACCACTCTGACAGAGGGCACCTACGATTGGGATGGAACAAATGCACTGGGTGATGCTATCTGGTGGGGTAGGGCGTTGCAGGGTTCGAACAAGGTGCTTGTATGTGCAAAGGACTATTCTGCCGGTACGGAATCTTTCAAGGTGTATGATACAACTACCGGCAATCTGATTTTCAACGGTTTCGACTACGGGTCATGGACGGAGGTAACAGGTGGGGATTGGGTTGACAGTAATACCATAATTATTCCTGCGGGTAGCATTGGTGATTACAACTACTATATCATTGATATTTCCACATCGGGCGGAACTCTTGTCAGGAAGATTGTAATGAATGATCCTTTGATAAGCAAACTTTGGGGAGTCAAAGTATCACCGGATAAGACCTTGGTGGTATCTCAGTATGCAGAGCATGATTCATCCGGTAACTGGGTAAAAAACGGCCTTGTTGTAACGAGAATTGCCGAAGCAGAATAGCTTGATTTGCTTTTAAGCGGTTATTTTTAAGCGATTATTTCAAAAACCTGTACTCCGTTACCGCATATATTTTAGCAGCTTCTACCAGTTCCTCTATTTCCACGTACTCATCGTACTGATGCGGCATGTGCCTGGGCCCGGGCCCGTTTACAAGTGAGGGTATCCCCTTCCATGCACGGAGGAAGGTTCCGTCTGTTGCACCGGGAACCCCGTTATATACCGGCTTTTCCCCCGTTATGTCCCTGTAAGCCTCTGCAGAAAGACGGGCTATCGGCTCGTCCTTATCCATCGTTACTACCGGCCTGTCCTCGATAAACTGAATCTCCGCCTTGAAGTCGGGATCATCCTCTGCAAGCCTTTCAAGGATAGCCTTTAAATCACTTCTTATTTTGTCATGGTTCTGGCAGGGTGTCGTTCTTATGTCCACGTACCCCTCTGCCTCTCCAGGCATCACATTAAGCTGTGCAACGGTTCCGCTTGGAGGCGCCTGCACAACCGTAAATGTAACGGAGGGCCAGCCTACATATTCATCCTTCCCGCACCTCTCCTTTTCCTTTCTCTCGTATTCCTCAAATGCCAGAATGATTCTTGCCATGCGTGTATTGGGGCTAATACCCGTAAGCGGCATTGCTCCGTGAGCCATCCTTCCCGTAACCCTTACTATGGCCCTGATAGCTCCCTTCATCGTGATACAGAGCTGATTTTCCTCCGGTTCCGGTACAAGGCAGGCTGTGACATCATCGGCATGGCCCTTTTCTATAAAGTCCTTTATTCCTATCATCATGCCTTCCTCGTCACAGACAAAACCAAGGCGTATCTTTCCGGAAAAGGATAGCCCTGATTTTAGGAGAGCCTTTACACTAATAAGGTTTACGGCAAGGCCTGCCTTCATGTCACATGAGCCCCTTCCGTAGATTTTCCCATCTTCGATTTTCCCGGAGAAGGGGCCGTATTTCCACTTTGAAAGATCCCCTGCAGAAACAACATCGGTATGGCCCTCTAACATCAGTACCGGCCCTGGTTTTCCGGAATCTACTGTGGCTATTATGTTCTCTCTGCCAGGTGCCACCTCTTCGATTGAAGGTTCAATTTTCAGTTCTTTGCGTATCCAGCCTGCAATAAAGGATACAACATCTCTCTCGGTAGCGCCGCTTTCCTCGTCGGGGACAGAGGGTATCTGTACCAGTTTCTGCGTAAGTGAAACAAGCTCATCTTCGTCTATCAGATCGATAAGTTTTTTTTCTTCATCACTAAGCATTTTGCTTTTTCTCCTTCATATGAATCTCGTCCATGGTGCGAACAAGCTGTGTAACTGTCCAGTTAACCGGTGTCTCTATACCGATTCGCCTTCCCTCCTTTACGATAGCACCGTTTATGAAATCTATCTCCGAGCGGCTCTTTCTGTCGAAATCCTGAAGCATGGAAGAGCGGTTCAATGCCGTTTTCTCGGCAACCTGCATTACGGTTTCCAGCGGATTTTCATAGGAGAGTTTAATTCCCTTCTTATCGGCAACACTGCATGCTTCATCCACAAGAACCTTCATGAGGTCTTTTGTTTCCTGGTAGTCCAAAAGTTGTCCGTTTTTAAGCCCTGTAAGTGCCGTCAGTGCATTGATTCCTACGTTTATAACCAGCTTGCTCCAGACAAGGCTCTCTATGTTTTCCTCTATGTGGGTTTCCAGGCCACTCTCGTTGAGTACATCTACAAAGCCTTTTAGTTTTTCATTTTCAAGGTCGGACATGCAGATGTGAGTTGGCCCGTTGCCTGCATGTCGAATTCTGCCGGGACCCAGGAAGGTAGCGCCCTGTGAGGTTACACCGGCGGCTGTTCTCTCTTTACCAAATACACCCCTTATTATCTCCTCGTTTCCAAGGCCGTTCTGAAATGTAACTGCGATGGTATTATCTCCTGCATACTTTACAAATTCTTCTGCAACGAGTTTTGTAACAGTTGATTTTACGAATATTACTATTATATCAGAGTCCTTGACATCATCGGGATTGTACGTTGCCCTTGGTTTTACTGTTTCCTTATTATTAAGAAGCGGTTCCTCTATAAGGAGGCCGTTTTTATTTATTGCATCGATGTGTTTACGATTGATATCGTAAAGAATAACCTCGTTGTCGGTTTTTGATATTTTTCCCCCGAAGAGGGAACCCATTGCTCCGGCCCCTATGATTGATATTTTCATAGCTCTTCTCCTCTAAATGTTTTTAATATCTCTGTATGAGAGAAGTCCGTATGCAGCTTCTGCCTCCATTACGGCCCTGTTTACGGCAATGGCAAGGGCCTCTGCTGCAAGGCTTCCCACTGTTGTAAGATCGGCCTCCACTTCTCCCGTAGAGAGGGCAAATATCGTATCGCCGTCAAACATCGTGTGTATCGGGTTTATCGATCTTGCAAGCCCGTCATGTGCCATCATTGCAACCTTCTTTGTACCTGCCTTGTCCAGTTTGGCATTCGTTGCAACTACTCCAATCGTTGTGTTACCGGGAAAGCCGACTTCCCCTTGTTTTTCGGAAACCTTGCTCTCCTCCTTGCGGGACTGCATCTCGGAAATCTCTTTTAGAACTTTAAGTGAGTTTGCAAAACTTTTTTTATCATCTGAAAGCGTTCCTGCAATAATCTTTCCCGTTCTATGGTCGATAACATCACCAAGACAGTTTACGGCAACTATTGCACCTACTATAAGGTTTCCCGCCGTCATGCTGAAACTTCCAAGCCCGCCCTTCATTGCAAACTCCATTCCCCTTGCCTTGCCCACCGAGGCGCCTGTTCCCGCACCGACATTCCCCTCCGGCACTTTATCGGAAGAGGCATCAAGGCAGGCTCTGTAGCCCATCGATCTGTCCGGGCGCCTGTCAGTCCTGCCCACGGGAAGGTCAAAGAGTACAGCCCCCGGTACTATCGGGACAACACCTACGCCTACATCAAAGCCAATACGCTTCTCCTCTAAGAACTGCATTACCCCGCCTGCTCCGTCGAGGCCGTAGGCGCTTCCCCCTCCCAGGTAGATGGCATTTGCATACTGAACGAGGTTTACGGGTTCAGTTAAGGGTATCTCCCTTGTTCCGGGAGCGCTACCCCTAACATCGCTTCCCACAACTGTCTTTTCACCGCAGAGAATTACCGTGCAGCCTGTTCCGCCCTCTATATCGGTTGCATGACCGACCTTTATTCCGGGTACATCTGTTATCGTACTGTTCATAATATGTATTTATACAACAGGCAGGCTCCTTGCTCAATCAGTTTGCAAGATTTTGCATTTACATATCGATGTATGCGAAATCTGGTTTTAATGGTCGTAACAGTCATAACCTTTGTAGCATTGCTTCTGGCTCTGCCTCCGTGCTTTTCAGAAGAAGTGGCAAGAGAGGGTGGTGATCGGAAACTCTCCTCAAGGGCCGAGGTCAAATATATCAAGTACGGCAGTTTAAATTTATTCTCGACCAGACTGGTTTTGAAAGGGGATCTCTTTTCCCTCCTGCTAATCGGTAGTGCCGGGGATCAGGAGGCAGAGGGAGTCGAATGGATTGCAGGTATATCCTCCCTCTTCTTCAGCGGTGGCCCTGTAAGTACCCGTGGAATGTTGAGGGAAATTGAATCTCCCTTCGGATATTCGGTTTCCAGTGATCTGTGGAATGAATGCTCAGGACTGAATCTGGACGGCAGTGTTACGAATAAATACAGGAAGTCAGGTTTCATAATCAGTCCTCTGCCCGATATTTTTTCGTTGTACCTGTACAGGAAGACATATTCGGACTTTCCCGTATCTTATTCCGGGATGATATTCCGTTATCCGGAGAGATTCCCACTTTCAAATGTTCTGACAGGAGAGTTGCTTGTTACATACAATATTCTGGTCCCGGAAAAACATTATTTCGACTATGATGGTTGGTACCCCGACCTGCCAATGATAGCGGGAGATGATGTCTCACATCTTGCCCTCTTGCTAAAGACAGCACTCGCCGGTAAGGGGTTGTTCCTCAGATTCATGAGCTGTATATCGGGAAGCGGAACGATAGAGCCTGGCTGGTTGATCCATGCTCTGTTGAGATACATGGGGGAAACCCTGGAAATCGGAATGTTTTCCGGAATCAAGAGCAACTATTACATCGATCTGGAGGGAAAGTCTTCAACCGAATGGATGAAGTTAGAGCTTGTATTGAGATACTTTCCTGTAGAATCCTTTTCAATCGGCTGTGATTATGTGAGGGGTCTGAAATTTCCAGGATATCCTGCGGGTGATTTTCTGGAAGGGAAGGAAAAGGTATCCATTTCGAATAAGGTTGAAATCTTGAAAGTCATACGTGTTGATTTCCTGGTGGAAAAGGTTTTCGACTATTACGCCGATGGTGGGATTAAAGAGGATAATTCTTTTGATATTTCCCTAGGCTATGAAGGTGATATCCTGAAGGCAAAAATGGAAGTGGATGGTATCAGTGGAAAACTTGAACTTTCTTCTTCCCTTCGGGGAGACATGTTTAAACTGTTTCACTACACATGGAAAAGCAACCTTGCGCTCGAAGAACAGGGCCTTTCCTTGGACTCATCTTTCACTCTGAAATGGGGCATTAAGTACGATTTTCATATAACAATCGATTTTGATAGTGAGAGTTTTGCAGGATTTGATGCACTTTCTAAGGCCCTCAGGCTGGAGGTGGGCTGGCAAACGAAAGAATGAAATCCTTATCCGGTGGCCATTCAAGTTTGACTCAAAGTTTGGCTCAAAGTTATGTTTGAAGTGTAACTTCAAAGGTAACTTGCAGTCTCGATCTTTTCAAGAATTTCATCATACTCTTTCCTTTCTATCTTACCGGGTATGAGGTTCAGGCAGTTGGCCGTAGCCATGGCTGTTGCCTCCCTTAAGGCTTTTCCCATGTCAATGCCATCTATTCCAGCTTTCTCCAGGTTGATTGCCAGCCCTGCCGAAAAGCAATCGCCGCTCCCTATGGAATTTACAACGGAAACTTCCGGCGGAAGTGCTGCCATGAAATCCCTCCCATTGAATGCCTCTGCTCCTTCTTTGCCATTGGTAATGACAATCCACCTTATTCCGTAGTCTTTGATGAGCTTTTCATAGTATTGCTTTCTCATCGTCGGTGTTGATATATCCTCCCTTATCTCGAGGAGATCTTTCAGTTCCCTGAAGTTTATCTTTAATATTTCAGGCGAGGCCTCCAGTGCTTTTCTGGATTCCGCAGTATAGGAGTCCAGTATTACGGGGATTTTTTTCTCATGAGCCTTTTCCACCGCCCTCTTGTAAATTAGTGGATCTTCTCCCTTTACAGCCGTTCCGGATATGACCAGCACGGTTGCCTTTTCAATCCCCTCTTCTAGCAGGCTTTCGAAGGCTTCTCTCTCGTCCTTTGTAATCGATGGTGCCGGTTCAACGAGTTCCGTTACTGTACCGTCGGTTTCTATGATTGTAGAACAGATTCTTGTTTCATTATTTATCTCGACAAAGGAAGCGGGAAGCCCTTCCCTCTCTACCTCCCTTGCAAACCTCATGCCTGTCATCCCGCCTGCATATCCAATCAGGTAACCGTCTGCAGAGAGGGAGTGCAGCGCACGTACCACATTCAAGCCCTTTCCGCTTGGAAAGGCTAAAACCTTCCTTGCCCTGTTCACTTCTCCCCTTTCTACTCTTTCAAATAGGATTGTTCTCTGCCATACACTGTTCTGTCCGATTACCAGAATCATTTAAACATTGCTCCTTTTAAAAACTCCTTCTAAAGTTATCAGTAAGCTATTCGTATAGGGCTAGCCGTGAAGTCCAAGAAGTAGCTTGGCGGTCTGAAAGTATATCGTGAGTCCTGTAACATCGATAAGTGTTGCCATCAGAGGGCCTGCCATGACAGTTGGATCGAGGCCAAGCTTGTTTATTATGAGCGGGAAGATAGCCCCTATTAGTGTTGCAAAAATTACAACAAAAACCATAGCTGTGCCAACGGCAACCGCTACGTGTAAATCTATATAGGGTGGAAGATACATCGACCTGACGATCGTAAGAAGTCCCAGGGTGATTCCTATTATGGCTCCCACTATTATCTCTTTCAGCGAGACGAAGAATATGTCATGGAAATGAATCTCTCCCGTGGCAAGGCCTCGTATCATGAGTGTTGCTGACTGGGAACCGCAGTTTCCTCCCGTACCTGTAACTATGGGAATGAAGAAGGAAAGAACCACAGCAACCTGCAGTATCGTCTGGTAATGGGCAAGAACATTTGTCGTGATTGTTGCGGCAAACAGAAGTATCACTAGCCATGGTATTCTTTTCTTGAACAAGTCGAAAACCGAGCTGTCCAGGTATCTCTCGGTACTTCCCCCCATGGCGCTCATCTTGTAAACGTCTTCCGTCTGCTCTTCACGTATTACATCTATTATGTCGTCGAAGGTTATTATACCGAGCAACCTGTTGTAACTGTCCACAACGGGAAGGGCAACGAGATCGTATGTTTCCAGTATTTTAGCTGCCTCTTCCTGGTCGGTCTCTTCGTGGACTGAAATCACGTTTCTGACCATGATGTTTTCTATCTTTTCATCGTCGTTGGCGGAGAGGAGGTCTTTCAGGGATACAACTCCAATCAGTCTTTTAAGCTGGTCCAGAACGTACAGATAGTAGATCGATTCAACATCCTTCACATTCTTTCGCAACCATGAGATTGCCTGCTTTACGGTAAGGGAAGACCTAATGGCAAGGTAACGTGGTGTCATGAGCCCTGCTGCGTCATCCTCGTCGAAACGAAGCAGAAACTTTGTTTCCTCCCTGGCCTCTTCACTCAAGTTGTTCCAAACAGCCTCTCTCACCTCGGGGGAAACGGATTGTATGAAGTCCGTTATATCGTCCGGCTCCATCTCCTCGAAGAGGATTTTTCTGTTTTCGGCTGTAAGGGATCTTATCAATTCCTCCTGTTTCGAAGTGGGAAGTTCATTGATAAGGTCAACCTTCTTCTCGAGATCGAGGAAGGAGAAGATCTTCAGTGCTTCATCTTCGGAAAGATCGTCCCAGATGTCTATAAGCTCGGTAATGGGGGCTTCACCTATCAGTTTCTTGAGACTCTCCTCTTTGTGGGTCTTTAACAGTTCTCTTATGTTGTCCCTTGTAATCACCATCCGGTTCCTCCTTGTCTCGAGTTTTCTCGATTTAACCTGATTACTCCAAGCTACCATTCGCCCACAAAAATTATCTCTCTCTCGAGGCGAAATCCGAATTTTTCAAGTACCTTCTCTTCGGCGATCTCTATCAGTTCCCTCACATCACTGGCCCGTGCTTTGCCCGTGTTTATGATGATATTTGCATGAAAATCCGATATCCTTGCTTCCCCCACCTGCAGACCCTTTAGGCCCGCCTTTTCTAGTAGCTTACCCGTTGGCATACCGAAATCCCTGTTGTTCTTGAATACGGAACCTGCCGATGGAAAGAGAAAATGTCCCTTCGTTTCCCTGTCTCGCCTTACCCTGTCCATCTCCCTCTGCGATTCTTCACGCTTTCCCGGTTTTAGTCTGAATGTCGCCTTCAAAATGATTTCTCTTGTCTTCTGAAAGGGAGATACCTTGTAACCGAAATCGTCTTTCTTCACCTTCAATTCCTGTAAGAAAAGGTTCCTGTCGAATATCGTCACCCTTTCCAGAACGTCGGAAATCGATTTCCCGTAGCACCTTGCATTCATCCATACAGAGCCTCCCACACTTCCCGGCATCGAGTAGATGAATTCGAGTCCGGACAGTGAGTTATTGCAGGCCTCCAGTGATAGATCTGTCATCGGAGTTCCGGCATAGGAAGATACTCTTCTTCCCTCAACCTCTATTCCCCGTATATTCTCCATGTCTATCACTACACCCCTTATCCCCGAATCCGAGACGAGGATATTAGCTCCGCTTCCCAGGATGAAAAAGGGGATGGAATTTTCAAAACACGCAGCAAGGATTCTCTTGAGTTCTTCCTGGCCGGAGGGCATTACAAAGAGGTCGGCTGGTCCGCCAATCTTGAATGATGTATGATAGCGCATTGGCTCTTCAAAGAGGAGTCTTCCCTTTATATTGATTTTTTCCGCCAATTTCCTTACATTGATCACAGGTCAATAATATATTTTATAAGTCAATAAATCTACCTGCTAAACGAAATTATAGTGAGCGGCAGTAATTTATAAAGAACGACGGAGGGTCCATTGAAGCTTAGGATATTCAACACGATGGGAAGAAGAATCGAAGAATTCGTACCAATAGAAGACAAAAAGGTTGGAATGTATACCTGTGGACCTACTGTCTATAACTATGCTCATATTGGAAATTTAAGAACATACATCTTCGAGGATCTTCTTCGAAGAACCCTGGAATATCTCGGATACAGGGTAAAACATGTAATGAATGTTACGGATGTGGGTCACCTTACAGACGATGCAGACGAGGGAGAGGACAAGATAATCAAGAGCGCAAGGGAGAAGGGAAAGAGTGTCTGGGAGATTGCAGATTTCTATACGAGAGCCTTTTTCAGGGACACAGAGCGTCTCAATATAGAGAGGCCCACAGTGGTATGCAGGGCAACCGAGCACATCGACGACATGATAAATCTGATAAAGAGGATAGAGAAGAACGGTTTTACATACATGGCGGGGGGGAACCTCTACTTCGATATCTCGAAGTTTCCAGGCTATGGGAAATTGGCCCTGTTGAACCTCGATGAACTGAAAGCCGGAGCAAGAATCAGTATAGATGAAAACAAGAAAAATCCGCACGATTTCGTTCTGTGGTTTACCAAATCGAAGTTTGAGCATCAGGCAATGCTGTGGGACTCACCCTGGGGCAAGGGTTACCCGGGATGGCATATCGAGTGTTCTGCCATGTCTATGAAGTATCTGGGAGACCAATTTGATATTCACTGCGGAGGTATCGATCATATTCCTGTACATCACACCAATGAAATAGCTCAGGCGGAGGCAGCTACGGGGAAAAAATGGGTGAATTACTGGGTCCACGGTGAATTTCTCGTGCTATCCAAGGAGAAAATGGCGAAATCGGCCGGCAACTATCTCACATTGGATAGTCTGATAGAAAAAGGGTATGACCCAATGGATTACAGGTACCTCTGTCTCGGAGCCCACTACCGTTCACAACTCCAATTTAGCTATGAAGCAATGAATACGGCGAGAAACGCAAGGCTTGCCTTAATGGAAAGGATTGCAAGGCTCAAAGAGGAGGCAGGAGAAGAGGTGAAAGGTGAAAAGGGAGGAATGCCTGAGCGGGAGAGTGCTGAATACCGGTACCTCGAATCATTTGAAAAGAATATAACTGAAGACCTGAATATTCCCAGGGGGCTGGCTGACCTGTGGAATCTCCTAAAGGACAGGAATATATCCCCGGGTGCAAAACTCTCCGTTGCCTATATCATGGACAGGGTACTGGGATTGCGACTCAAGGAGGCGAAACTTCCCGAAGTCGAGATCGATGAGGAAACCAAAGAGTTGATAGAGGAGAGAAAAAGGGCCAGGGAGAGAAGAGACTATGCCCTTGCAGACGCGATAAGGAATAAATTGAAGGATCGTGGTATCCTTTTAGAGGATACACCCGATGGTGTAAAGGTAAGAAAGGCTTAAATGCCAATAGTCATAAAATAATATTGTAACGTTTAGTCTGGAAAATTGTTTATATGTTGCATAGAAAAAAGAAAAATGAAAATTTTACATTCAACGAAGTCTACGAGTCGGTTTTTCCAGTCGTTTTTAAAATTTCCTACAGGATAACGGGTGACAGAGGAATTGCAGAAGATCTATGCCATGAGGCGTTTATCAAGTATTTCGAGAGAAGAGGAAGCTTCCCCAGTATTGATGAGGTAAAATTTTGGCTTATAAGAGTAATAAGGAATATATCGTTGAACTATGAGAAACGGAGGGCAAGAGAGAGGCTAGCTATCGACAGGTACAAGAAAGTAGCGAAGGTAGAGGACAGGGGAGAGGATGAGAAACTTCTCCTTAAGGAGATGGAGGAGGCTATCCAGAAAGCCTTGGAAGAACTGCCATACAATCTACGGGAAGTGCTTGTTTTAAAGGAATACGGAGGCTTGAGTTACAAAGAAATAGGTAAGGTGGTCGGGATAAGCGAGAGTAATGTGAAAGTAAGGATTTTCAGGGCGAGGGAAAAACTTTCAAGATTGATAAAGGAGGGTGAATTGTATGTGTCCTGATGAGGAAACTCTTTCTGCCTATCTAGATGGTGAAGTTGAAGAACCATTCAAATCCAAAATAGCAGAACATGTAAAGGAATGTGTCAAATGTTCCGCCAAGTTGGAATCGCTCCACAGAATAAAGAGTATCCTCCTGGAAGAAAATGATCCTGAATATATAGAATCCATGGAGAATGTAAAGAGACGAATACAGATTTCCATGGTTGCTGATAATTACTTTTTTGGTCGTTTGAATTCCTTCTGGAAGCGAAAGGTGGTTTTGCCATTGCCAATTGCCATTGCCGCCATTGTGCTGTTTTTCTTTGTTGGGGTTTTTCTTATATCGAATATTCCTGGTAACAGTGGGATCCACATGATGAGAATAAGAACAGAACCCTCCGGAGTAACCGAGGTCCAAGTAACTGCACCGATTGAAGACCTGGAACAGCTCTTGAAGTTCATAGACAATAGCAATTTCAAGAAAGAGGTGATAATAAAATTGCCCGCTCAATCACAGTTTCTCATGTTTGGTGAACCTGCTATTGTCAAGGAAGCGGAATTTTCAGGAGTACGTTGATTATGAAACGATTTATTACCATTCTGCTTTTGACTCTGCTGGTTTCATCCCTCTACTCGGAGGATGTGGATCTAGAAAGTGCCATAAGAACGCTTCTGGACAATGCACTAATGATAAATATCGAGGCACGTATCCTTCCGCCCGACAAAGAGCCAATCTGGAATACGAAGAGCAGTGAACTCACAATTCCAGGCCGTTCCGTGGCGGTGAAACTTGTGGGAGAAAATATCAGAGTTTATGCTATTTTTACACCATATAACCTTGAAAACGGCAATATCCTGCTCGTAGCACAGGGTCAGGTGTGGCTGTCGGACACCCCTGAAAAGGAAGTCAAGTATTTGAGTACCTTCAGAAGTATACCCATTACACTGGGAGAGAAAGTTCTCTTTTTCCCTCTGGGTTTTTCGGATAAACTTGCAAATAAGAAGCATTTTAATATAGAATTGGAGATTCAAATTGTCCCTTACAAGAGTTACAAAAAGGATAATCAAAATCCAGGCGGAGATGCCGAAGGTAATACTAAGGGAAACACAGAGGGAAAGGAAACTCCGTAAATAACCATATATGGCTAAAACAGAGAATATCGAAGAGGTCCCCTTTTATAGGAAGAAAGGATTCCTACCAACAGTTGTTCTCTTTATACTATTTATAGTTCTCATTCTCGGCTCCCGGCTTACCGGTCGTCCGCCGCAGATAGATCAAATAACCCCGGAAATCGGATTGCCAGGGGAGGTAATGGTTATAAAGGGAAAGTTCTTTGGAAAGACACGGGATACAGGCGAGGTGGAGATAGGGGGTATATCTGCCATTTCATCGGATTACCTCGAATGGAGCGATACCGAGATCAGTGTAAGGATACCGGATGATGCAAAATCCGGAATGGTATTCGTACGCACCAAGAATGGTACCAGCGAGGGAAAACTCTTTACCAACAGAAAACAGATTCCTATAGTCATTGCCGGTCCTATGAAACCCGGACAGCCGTACATAGAAAAGATAATCCCTGAAAGCGGCAGTATAGGGACTCTGCTAACCATAACAGGCATAAATTTTGGGCTGGAGAAGGGAGAATCCAATGTGTATTTCACCTGGGTGGCTGAAAAGGGAGAACAACCAATAAATGTTTCAACAAAGCCACAGCCTCTTGCAGCTCGTGAAGAGGATTTCGATTATGAGTATTGGAGTGACCGGGAATTAAGAGTAAGAGTGCCGGATGGAGCATCCTCAGGAAATATTTACCTCACCACGGATAAGGGAAAGAGCAATTCAATCTACTTTGAGCTGAAGAGACGGGGTGGTACCAAGCTGTTTCTGAATAAGAAAACATATTCAATACAGTATGGTGTAACTATAGAGAATGTGTCAGCCGGCGATGGTAATGAACTTTACATCTGGCTTCCCAATATTTTGCAGACGGCTGAACAGAGGAACATACAACTCGTTTCCGAGGAACCTCTCCCGATGTTTCCCAATATCCACGGTGTTACACTGTATCATTTCAACAATCTAAAGAATAATGAAACATACAGGATAAAGAAGGATCTTCTATTTGACAGATACACCGTGGAGACGAAGGTTATTCCATCGAAAGTCAGTTACAAATATGACACATCGAGCAGGTTATACAAAGAATATACAAAGCCCGGTGTTATTATTCCGTCGGATGAAGCGAGAATAAAAAAACTGGCAAGGGCAATAGTTGGCAAAGAGAGAAATCCTTACAGGAGGGCAAGACTCGTATACAACTACGTGAGGCTTAGATTAAAGCAATCCGACCGCAGGGAAAAGACTGTGGATGATACTCTGAATAAGAGGAAGGGTGATTCGTACAACTACTCAATCCTATTTACCACATTCCTCAGGGCTCTGAAGATACCTGCAAGGCCGGTCGCCGGGG
>Ga0256830_1000206_pt1 | contig 51505 bp, 40 predicted proteins | sample 128326metaG_FD_190537 | JGI IMG/M metagenome (GOLD analysis project Ga0256830, IMG submission 190537) | Hydrothermal vent microbial communities from Lau Basin, Pacific Ocean - 128-326 | ecosystem: Environmental > Aquatic > Marine > Hydrothermal vents | place: Pacific Ocean: Lau Basin | collected... | reverse complement strand
TAAGGCCTACGAAGGTATTGCCGGACGCGGGTGGGGGGCTGGCTCCGGCCGGGCGCGAGTGCGGCACCCCTTTCGCCGCGCCTTCGCATGCCGTCGTCAGCCCGGTAGGTCGGGGCGCCGGTGGCGGGAGTTCCTGAACTTCCAAGGCGATTCCGGCTTGGTGAGGGCGCGGCGACGTGAGGGGCCGCGCCCGGCTCTCCACCAGCCCCCCACCCGCTGGTTCCCTTGTGAACGCCGGAGATCTGACAATAGTTCCGTTGGTATTAGTAATGCGGGCTGGGCGGCTGGGCCGCGGTTATTGATCAGGCGACAAAAGAGGCGCGTTGCCTTGCCCCTCCGAGCAGGGAGCGACAGCGCCGGGTCAATAGCTTTGGGCTTTTGGCCTTCCGGCTTTCCGGCATTCCAGCGGCTCGCAGAGCGCGCCCAGGATCTCGCCCAGATCGGTAAGGACGCGGTCGGGCCGGGCGGCCCGGATCGCCGCCTCGGTGCTCTCGCCCCCCAGCACGATGGCCACCCGGCACCCGGCGGCCCGGGCGGCCTCGAGGTCGGAGAGGCTGTCCCCCACCATCAATGCCTCGGCCGCGGTTGCGCCCAGGGCGGAGAGGGCCTTGTGGATTCCTTCGGGGGAGGGTTTCATCCGCGGCACGTCGTTTCGGGTCACCACCGTACCGAACCCCCGGTCGATATCTAGCCGGGTCAGGATCCGGGTTGTGGCCTTGCGGCCCACGTTGGTCACGAGGGCCATGGGGACTCCCAGCTCCCGCAGCCGGGTGAGCGTGGGGGCTGCCCCCGCGCGAAGGGACCACCGGGTGGCGGCGTCCATGTCGTACCGGTCGTAGATGGGCCCCAAGGTTTGCTCCATGCGGGGGCCCAGGGCCGGGCCGGCCGCCTCCATCGCCGCCTTCCAAATGCCCGCATAGTTCAGCCCTGCGAAGCGCTCCGGCCCGCCCCCGAGCACCCCGGCGGCCGCCCGGCGCAGCTCGGCCTCGGCCTCTTCCAGCTTCCACTGGAAGTCCACGAGCGTCCCCTCCAGGTCGAACAGCACGCACCGGATCATGGAGCCCCTCCTCGGGTCAGCCAGAGGCAGCAGGGAGAAGGACCAGGGAGCACCGGTCGCCATCCCGCAGGCCGAGCTCCTGTCGGAGGCACGTGGCCGCGAGCACCTCGACCAGGCCTTCGGGGTAGGAGGGGATGTGGGGGCGCACGATCACGCCGGGGACCCCGTCGGCCACCAGCACCGGGTAGCAGGCGGCCGAGCAAAAGGAGGGGTCCCCGGGCTCCAGGAGGAACCCGGGAACCCGGCGGACCCGCTGCCACCTGGCTAGAACGATGGGATCGCTTAGGAGGAGGTTCAAGGTGCCCGGGAACGGGCGGAACCCCGCCCGTTCCCGGACCTGCTCGACCACCCACGGAAGGTCCACGAACCCCGCCGCCTCCCCCCTGCCCGTGGCGACCACCCCTTCGATCCGGACCGTTGCCCCGTGGGGGGGGACGTGGGGCCGGTCCGGGGCGGGGCCGGTTGTCACACGCCCCCCACGGTCTGGGCCTTGCTCTGGACCGGCACCCCGGCCAGCAGCTTGCCCACGATGGCGTCCAGGGCCGACTTGGGCTTCTCCTTCGCCACGGTCCGGGCCGGTTTCTGGGACCACACCGTCTCCGGCCGTGCCTGGAGGGTCACGATGCTCTCAGGGAAGGGGAGGTCGGCATCCACGGCCCACTCCACGTCCATGGGCCGGCCGTAGTGCTTCTCGATCCGACGGGCGAGCCGGGTGAGCTCCTGGATCTCGTCGTCCGAGAGGGATGCCTTGGCCCGGTCGCCCTCGGGTACCTCCATCCGGCACACCCGTTCCGTGGCCTCGTCCAGCAGGTACGCCTCGGGCTTGGGCACCACGGTGCGCCGAAGGATGTCGAAGGTGACCTTGTCCACCAGGAAGTCGTCGGGGGTGATGTCGCCCGAGACCACCCCTTCGCCGAACCCCCAGGCGGCGTTGATGGCCACCTTGGAGCGGTCGCCGTTCACCGGGTTCAAGGTAAACAGGACCCCCGATGTCCGGGCTCGGACCATCTTCTGGACGCCCACCGAGATCCGCACGTTCTCGTGGGTGAACCCCTTCTCCTCCCGGTAGGCGATGACCCGGTCGCTGAACAGGCTGGCCCAGCAGCGCTTGACCTTGTCCAGTACCTCGTCCTCGCCCCGGACCCAGAGGTAGGTGTCCTGCTGACCCGCAAACGAGGCGTCCGCCATGTCCTCGAGGGTGGCGCTGGAGCGCACCGCCACCGGCACGTCCTCCACCCCGCACCGCTCGCACAGGGCCCGGTACGAGGCCCGGACGGCCGTCTCCACCTCCTCGGGGATCGGGGCTTCCAGCACCATCCGCCGCGTCTCCTCGCCCACCTCGTGCACCGGCACCCCGTCACGGATGCGGCGCAGAACCTTGCAGATGGGCTCCTTGATACCGGCCCGGGTGAGGAAGTGGTAGTAAGCCTCTGTGGTCACGGCGAACCCGGGCGGCACACGGATGTCGGCCGCGAGCAGCTCCCCGAGGCTGGCGCACTTGCCCCCCACCAGCGGGGTGTCGTCCTTGCGACACTCCTCGAACCACGCGATGTCTTTTCGGCTCATTCCCTACTCCTCGACGATCGAGACGACGCCGGTGTTGCCGTCCACACGGATCTTCTGACCGGTCTTGAACGCCTGGGTGGCGTTGCCCGTGCCCACCACGGCGGGCAGCCCGTACTCCCGGCAAACGATGGCGGCGTGGCACATGATGCCGCCCACGTCGGTGACCGCGGCCTTGATCTTGGTGAACGCCGGCGCCCAGCTGGGGCTCGTGGTGGGGCACACCAGGATCTCGCCGTCCTGGAGCGTGGAGATCTCGGACACGGTGCGGCAGACCCGGGCCGGACCCTCCACCACGCCGGGGCTTCCGGCGAACCCGGTGAGCTCCCGCACGGGGCCCTCGCCGGCCTCCTTGCCCTTGGACCAGGCGGCCATGGTCTCGCTCGTGATGCCCCACAGCACGATGGTGAACGGCTCGGTGATCGTCTCGGGGGGGGTGCCCACGGCCGGCGGGGGCGTCCACTCCTTGAACTTCTCCATGACCTGCTTACGCCAGGCGATCTCCGGTCCCCAGTGGAGCCTGCCCATGGGCTGGGTGCCGGTGGCCCACGCGGTGACCATGTCCCACATGGCCTGCTTGATCTCGTGGCGGTTCAGGAGCCAGATGTCCTCCACGTCGTCCCAGAACCCGGCCGTAACGAAGCGGCGCGACACCTCGCGCATCTTGTTCCAGAAGATCGAGTGGAACCAGTGCTCCACATAGAACAGGTGGCTCTCCACGTACGGGAACACCCGCTGGGCCGTGCCGACCAGGTTGTCGAACATCTCCCGGTCGTCGTCCGAGGCCAGAAGATCCCGGTACTCCGAGATGATCCGGTCCCGCTCCCGCTTGAGCTCACCCAGGGGCCGATCCAGGGACTCGCCCTTCTTGAGCTTCTGGATGTACATGCGGATCGAGCTCAGGGGGATCTCCAGCTCGTCGATCCAGGCCGGGTCGTGGTGGAACCAGCCCGTGCCGGTGGAGATGTAGAACCAGGGGTACTTGGCCTTCTCGAACCGCTGCTCCCACAGCCGTCCGTCGTTCGTCTTCTTGAGCTCCTCGAACAGCTCCTCCACCGAGCGCTCCTTGAGGATCTCGTCCTCGATGCCCAGCTCGCACGCCAAGCGGGCCAGGCCCTTGAGCTCTTCGTCGGGCTGGTACAGGATCACGTCGATGCCGCTGACCATCTGGGTGACCCGCTGCAGGGGGATTCCTGGGAAGGCCTTCTGGCAGAAGTCCAGGAGCGTCACGTATGCCGCATAGCCCAGGTTCAGGAACTCGAAGTGGTACTGCCAGGCTAGGATGCCGAGCTGGATGAGCCGGTCGTAGGCGGTGAGCAGCTCGTAGCCGCTGCTCCGGCCCACCGCGTCGAACACCACCGAGTCCTCCTCCATGTCGGGCAGCTTGGGGATCGTGAGCTTGTCCAGCTCCTCGATCACCCCCTTCATCTTGGTCTCCCACTTGGCGTAGAGCTCGTCCCAGTTCTCGTAGTAGTACCCGGCCCGCTTCATGAAGTGCTCGACCCGGGCGGGGATCTCGGACGGGTCCTTCACCGGCACCGGGGTGATGTAGATACGGCCGTTGATGATGCGGTGGTCCACGCCCAGGGCGGGGGGCACGATGAAGATCCGGGTGTTGTACTGGGACAGGGCCAGGAACCACGCCTCGTCCCAGATCATGTCGAAGGGGTAGATCGGTTCCGGGTAGTGGAGGCCGTCGTAGAACCAGAACATCGAGGCCTCGTACTGCTTGCGCTCGGGATCGTCGGCGCCGAACCGGTAATGGTAGGGGTACATCCGCTCCCACCCCTCGGTTCCGGGGATCGTGAAGACGTCGTGGGGACTGGGAAAGCCGCCGCCGTTCGCCATGGTGTGCCTCCTTTTTTCATGGGGGGACCGAATCACGAAAAAACGGTAGGAACGAAGAAATGCAGGGGGTGTGCCAAAACGGGTTTGCGGGAAAGAACGGGGGTGAACGGCGCGAGACAGCGGATGGAAGCAAACAAAATGCGTCATCTGTGACGTTTGGATAGGTGGGGGAGCTTCTACATCGAGAGACGCGGTTTTATCGTGCGGCTCTGGTGACGCATCAAAGCCGTGCACGGCGCCGCGGTTCCTGGTATGCTCCGCCAGCCGATCGCTTGGGCGCGAAGGGGGCTGGGGCCTTCGCCCGCCGGGCGGCTGGGCGGCTCTCGAACCGAGCAAAAGCGGAGGCAAGGGACCTGTCGGAGAGCCGGGCGTGGCCGTATCAGGGGCCAGAATTCTCAGAGGACAGCTCCGTAGGCCGCAAGGCGGCCTGTTTGCGGGGTACAGACTTTGTGTGCGTCTCGGTCCGAGCGCTGCGTGCGGGGCATGGGGTGTGCCTCCGGCCGCACGTGAAGCCGGACATCGAGATTCGCCGCGCAGGCACGGGGAACCGTCGGTGGTTTCATGACCGTTCGGCGGGGCCCGAACGAGCTCACGGTGCGAATGTGGAGGCGCTGGGCGGCGAGCCAAGGAGCCGCGCGCGGCTCTCCAGCAGCCCCCATGCCCTCCGAGCTTGGCGCGGTTCGTGAGCCGCCCAGCCGTCTGGTCACCCAGCGGGCCGAAGGCCCCAGACCGACGACCGTTGACCGGCGACCGACGACCGAAGTCACATGGAAGAGCTTCCCAACCTCCCGGCTTTCTATCTTTCCATCCTTCTAGCTTTTCAGCCGAAGCACATGGACACACAGCCCCCAGCTTTTTCTCTGCTCGCGGTCGACCCCACCGGCGCCCGGAGGGGACGGCTGCATCTGGCCCATGGCACGGTGGAGACCCCGGCCTTCATGCCGGTGGGAACCCAAGGCACGGTGAAGGCGATGACCCCCGAGGAGCTCGAAGGGCTCGGTGCCGAGATTGTCTTGGGCAACACGTACCACCTGTACCTTCGGCCCGGGTGCGACGTGATCCGGGTTTTCGGCGGGCTCCACCGGTTCATGCACTGGGACCGGCCGATCCTCACGGATTCGGGGGGCTTCCAGGTGTTCAGCCTGGGGCCCCTGCGCCGCATCCGGGAGCAGGGCGTGGAGTTCCGGAGCCACCTGGACGGCAGCCGACACCTGCTGACCCCGGAGCGGGTGGTGGAGGTCCAGGAGGTGCTGGGCTCGGACGTGATGATGGTGCTGGACGAGTGCCCCCCCCACACGGCCGAGCCGAGGTGCCTGAACGAGAGCCTCGAACGCACCCACCGTTGGGCTGTGCGATCCCTGGCGGCTCGAACCCGGCCGGAGTTGGCCCTGTTCGCCATCCTCCAGGGCGGGGTGGATCCGACGCTTCGGAGGCGCTCGGCCGAGTTTCTGCGGGACCACCCTTTCGATGGGTACGCCCTGGGCGGGCTGTCGGTGGGGGAGGGGCAGGAGCTTATGCTGGCCACGGTCGAAGCCACCACGCCCCACCTGCCCCCGGAGAAGCCTCGCTACCTGATGGGGGTGGGCACGCCCGAGGACATTGTGGAGGCCGTGGCCCGGGGGGTGGACCTGTTCGACTGCGTGCTCCCGACCCGAACCGCGCGAAACGGTTTGCTCTTTACTTCACGAGGGCGGCTTGCTATAAAGCACGCTCGATTCGAGCGGGATCCGCGTCCGCCCGACGAGGCGTGCGGCTGCTACACCTGCCGAAACTTTTCCCGGGCCTACCTGAGGCACCTGTACAAATCGCGCGAGATCCTGGCCTCGCGGCTCAACACCCTGCACAACCTGCACTACTACCTGGAGCTGATGCGCCGGATCCGGACGGCCATCGAGGCGGGGACCTACGCACGGTTCGTCACCGAGTTCCGACATGCCTCGGCCGGGGAGTTGAAGGATTGATACCAAGTTGCCATCCAGTAGGATACCCAGCCGGGGGCGGGGCAAGGGACCTGCCTCCGGCCGGGCGCGAAGCCAGGCATTGAGATTCGCCGCGCAGGCACGGGGCGGGGGGCTGGCTTCATGACAACCCGTTGGAATCCGCACCCTTTCGCAGTCCAGACGCCGGAGGCACTGCGCGGCGAGCGAAGGGGCCGCGCCCGGCTCTCCGACAGGACCCTTGCCCCTCTGGGCAGGGGGGCAATAGCTTTGAACGCGACTTGGTATGAGGCCTCGCCTCGGGCCCCTGCTGGGCCGGGCAACAGGGCCGGCGGGTCAGGAGACAGATTTCAGCGGACAGAAGACAGGAAATCCCGAAAAGCAGTTCGGTTTCCCGGGGGGATCATCTCGACGCACCGAAGAGCCTTCTCCCTTTCCACTGACTTCTGAATTCTGGCCCCTGATACGGCCGAAGGCCCCAGACCGACGACCAACGACCGAAGCTATAAGGAGAAACCGAGTCATGGACTTCCTGTTCCCCGCCACCGCGTTCGCCATGGGCGCCCAAGGCGGCGCCGGGTCCGGCGCACAGGGCAACCCCATCGTCAGCCTGCTTCCGCTGATCCTGATGTTCGTGATCTTCTACGTGCTCCTGATCCGTCCTCAGCAGAAGCGCCAAAAGGAGCACAAGGCCATGCTTGAGGCGCTCCAGCGCGGGGACGAGGTGGTCACCTCGGGCGGGATCCACGCCAAGGTGACCGGGGTCACCGATGAGACCGTGACCCTGGAGATTGCTCCGAACGTCAAGATCAAGGTGTCCAAGCCGGCAATCGCCACCGTGAAGAAGCGGGGCGGTTAGGCCGGAGCTCCCAAGGCCCGCGGCGTCCGTCGGCGGGCCTTGGCGTTCCGTGGTGCCGGGGATCCGCCCACCGCCAGGAGGGAGAGGTCGATGTCCTTGAGCCTCAAGTGGAGGGCCGCCATTGTGGCGGCCGTGACCGTTTTGGGGATCGTGTTCCTGCTGCCGAGCCTGATCGGGCCGAACACCACGCTGCCCGGGTTCCTGGCGGAGCGGAAGCTGCACCTGGGGCTCGATCTCCAGGGCGGGATGCACCTGGTGCTGGAGGTCCAGGCCGAGAAGGCGGTGGAGCAGGCTGTGGAGCGCATGGCGGCCGAGCTGAAGGCTGCGCTACGGGAGGCCCGGATCCGGGCCCGGGCCGTGGAGGCCCAGGGCAAGACGATCCGGCTGGTGCTTCGGGATGCGGAGGCGGCGGACCGGCTCCAGGCCCTGTTGGACGACGACTACCCCATGCTCCAGCCCGTGGGCCGGGCGGAAGAGGGGGGGCGGGTCGTGGTCACGCTGGGGTTGGATCCGGCCGAGGCCAAGAGGCTCGAAAAGTACGCGGTGGATCAGGCCATCGAGACCATTCGCAACCGGGTGGACCAGTTCGGGGTGACCGAGCCCACCATTGTGCCCCAAGGCGAACGCCGGATTTTGATCCAGCTCCCGGGCATCAAGGATCCGGAGCGGGCGATCCGACTGATCGGCAAGACCGCCCAGCTGGAGTTCCGCCTCCTGGCCGAGGACGTGAGCGTGGACGATGCGCTCAAGAACGGGCCTCCCCCAGGAACCGAGATCCTATACGAGCACCAGGTCGACCCGGTCACCCGACGGGTGGTGGGCCGCCGGCCCCTCGTGGTGCAGAAGCGGGTGCTCATGGGCGGTGACGTGATCACCGACGCCCGGGTCCAGATCGACCAGCGCTACAACGAGCCCTACGTCACGCTCAACTTCGACAAGCGGGGCGCCCGGATGTTCGAGCGCATCACGGCCGAGAACGTGGGGAAGCGGCTGGCCATCGTGTTGGACGGGGTGGTGCAGTCGGCCCCGGTGATCCGGGAGCGGATCGGGGGCGGGCGGGCTCAGATCACGGGCCGGTTCAGCTTGGAGGAGGCCCGGGACCTGGCGATCGCCCTTCGCTCGGGGAGCCTGCCCGCGCCGGTTCAGATCCTGGAGCGGCGTACGGTGGGACCGTCCCTGGGGCACGACTCGATCCGGGCGGGCCTGATGTCCCTGGCCATCGGCGGAGCCCTGGTGGTGCTGTTCATGGGGTTCTACTACAAGTGGGCCGGGGTGGTGGCGGATCTCGCGCTCGTCATGAACGTGGTCCTGATCCTGGGGGCTCTGGCCCTGTTCGAGGCCACCCTGACCCTGCCGGGCATCGCGGGTATCGTGCTCACCATCGGTATGGCGGTGGACGCCAACGTGCTCATCTTTGAGCGGGTGCGCGAGGAGCTGAGGCTCGGAAAGTCGCCGGTGAACGCGCTGGACAGCGGTTACGCCAAGGCGTTCGTCACCATCCTCGACGCCAACGTGACCACGTTCATCGCGGCGGCTGTGCTGTGGCAGTACGGCACGGGGCCGATCAAGGGGTTCGCGGTGACCCTGGCCATCGGTATCGTGGCCAGCATGTTTACGGCCATCGTGGGAACCCGGGTTATTTTCGACGCGTTTCTCCGGCGGCGCACCATCCGCCGGCTGAGCATCTAGCCGCGGGGCGGCCTGTTTGCAAAAACGGAACGTTTACCGATCCCTGCGCAGCTTCGGCGGCGGGGGCAGAGGCTAGAAACTAGAGACTAGAAACTAGATGGATTCCGGGTAGCTCGGCCCGTTGGGCGGGCGCTCCATCAGGCCCCTTGCCCCGCCGAACAGGGAGCGGTAGCGCCGATTTATCCGCCGGGTTAATGTTGTGGTGCCCGCGCAGCGCTCAGAGATGAAAGAGGTTTTTTAGCCTTTTGGCCTCCTAGCTTTCTAGCCTTCCAGCCTTCAAGCGGGCCGAAGGCCCCCGGCCGACGACCGTAGACCGAAGATACTGGGAAGAGGTCAGCCATGGAAATCATTCGTTCGGGAACGAACTTCGACTTTCTGGGAAAGCGCAAGGTCTTCTTCGCGGTGAGCGCGGCGCTGATCCTGGTCGGCCTGGCGAGCCTGGCGGTCCGGGGCGGGCCTCGGTACGGCATCGATTTCGCCGGCGGCACCTTGATTCAGGTGAAGTTCCATAAGCCGGTCGAGGTCGGCAAGATCCGATCGGCCCTGAAGGACGTGATCAAAGGGCAGGTGGTGGTGCAGTCGTTCGGGGAGGCGGACGAGTACATCATCCAGACCGAGAAAAGCTCCGGGGAGCTGGAGGGACTGGCCAAGCGGATCCACGACACCCTGGCACGGAAGCTGGGGGACGATGCCGTGGAGATCCGTCGGGTCGAGATGGTGGGGCCCAAGGTGGGGCGGGACCTCCGGGAAAAGGGGTTGCTGGCGGTGCTGTTCTCCCTGGGGGCGATCCTCCTGTACATCTGGTGGCGGTTCGAGCTGCGGTTCGGGCTCGGTGCGGTGGCCGCCCTGTTCCACGACGTGCTGATCACGATCGGCGCCTTCTCGGTGTTCAACAAACAGTTCGACCTCACCACGGTGGCCGCGCTCCTGACCATTGTGGGGTACTCGCTGAACGACACGATCGTAGTGTTCGACCGGATCCGGGAGAACGTGAAGCGCGCCGGCGGGAAGGGGGACCTGGAGGCCATCATGAACCGGAGCGTCAACGAGACCCTCAGCCGCACGATTCTGACCTCGTTGACCACCCTGCTGGTGGTGGCGGCCCTGTTCGTGTTCGGTGGCGGCGTGATCCACGACTTCGCCTTCGCCCTGTTGGTCGGCATCATTGTGGGTACCTACTCCTCGATCTACATCGCAAGCCCGGTGGTGCTGGCCCTGGAGAAGCGGATCGGAGGGGCCCGGGCGGTGGAGTCGCGGGCCTGATGACGGACCGTCGCTGGCGGATCCGCGCGTCCGAACCCGGGGCCTGGGAGAACCTCTCCCGGGCCCTTGGTGTTTCCGGGTTGGTGGCGCGGGTGCTGGCGGCCCGGGGGGTCATGCCGGGGCCGGAGGCCGAGGCCTTTTTGAAGCCCCGGCTTGCCTCCCTCCCGCACCCGTTCGGGATCCCGGGCATGGCCGCGGCAGCCGACCGGCTGGCCCGGGCGGTGGAGACTCGGGAGCCCCTATGGCTCTACACCGACTACGACGTGGACGGGGTCACCTCGGCCGCGCTCCTGGTGGAGTTCCTGGAGGCGTGCGGCGCCGAGGTGCACTGCCGCCTGCCCCGCAGGGACCGGGAGGGCTACGGGCTCAAGGTGGAGCCCCTGGAGGAGATGGCGGCTGCCGGAGCACGGGTGGTGGTGACCGCGGACTGCGGCGTCCGGGCGGTGGAGGCGGCCCGGCGGGCACGGGAGCTGGGGGTGGACCTGGTGATCACCGACCACCACGCCCCCGGGCCGGAGCTGCCCCAGGCCACGGCCTTGGTGAATCCCCGGCTTACCGGAGGGGAGTATCCGGAGCCGGCCCCGGCCGGGGTCGGGGTGGCCTGGAACCTGGCCGCGGCTGTACGCTCGGTGCTCCGGGCGCAGGGCCACTTCGCCTCTCGGTCCGAGCCGGACCTTCGGATGTGGCTGGACCTCGTCGCGGTGGGAACCGTGGCCGACATGGTGCCCCTGCGCGGAGTGAATCGGGTGTTCGTGGCGGCGGGGCTCGGGCTGTGTAACCCGCCGCGCCGGCCCGGACTCCGGGCCGTGGCCTCGGTGGCCGGGCTTCGCCCCCCCCTCACGGCCGGAAATCTGGGGTTTCATATCGGGCCGCGCCTCAACGCGGCCGGCCGCATGGAGGGGCCCCGGGCAGCCCTGGACCTTCTGCGCGCGGCATCCTCGGCGGAGGCCGTGGAGCACGCCCGGGTCCTCGAGGGCCTCAACCGCCAACGCCAGGCCGAGGAGCGCTCGGCCGTGGCCGCGGCGCGGCAGCGGGTGGAGAAGGAGGGCTGGTGGCCCGGGCGTTACGGCTTCGTGCTCGAGGGGGACGACTGGCACCCGGGGGTCGTCGGGCTGGTGGCCTCCCGGCTGGTGGAGGCGTTCCATCGGCCCGCCGTGGTCCTGGTGCCCCAGGGGGCGACCCTGAAGGGTTCGGCCCGGTCGATCCCCGGGCTCCACCTGGTGGAGGCTCTGGAAGACTGCCGGGACCTGCTCGTGCGTTACGGGGGGCACGCGGCCGCCGCCGGGCTGGAGCTGGAGCCCGGCGCGCTGGGGGCGTTTCGGGAGCGGTTTGAGGAGGCCGTGCGGAGCCGGGTCGGCGAGGAGGATCTGGTGCCGGTGCTCGAGGCGGACGCCGAGGTGGCCCTCTCGGAGCTGAACGACCAGACCGTGGCGGAGCTCGGGTGCCTCGAGCCCTTCGGCGTGGGGAACCCCCGCCCCGTGTTTGTCCTGCGGGGAGTGGAGGTGGTCTCGGAGCGGCCCCTCGGAGCCTCGGGAGACCACAGGGCCCTGGTCGTTGCCCAAGGGGAAGCGCGCCGGGAGGCGGTCGTGTGGCGCGTGCCGGAATCTTGGAGTTTTTTGCGGCCGGGGACTCGGGTGGACCTGGTGGTCACCGCGGGGCTCCACACCTGGAACGGCCGCACGACCGTCCGCCTCACGGTGAAAGACGCCCACGCCGCGGGGTGAGGGCTCCACCGCCTTTCAGCCTTCCAGCCTTCCAGCGCGCACGGGCCCCCTGCGGATGATCCGCAGGGGGCCCGTGCGCTCCTACTGCTTGAGCATCAGCGAGGGCAGCCAGGTCACGGCCTCGGGCCAGAATGCCACGACGATCAGGCCGATCACCTGGATCACCACGAACGGGATGATGCCTTTGTAGATGTGCCCCGTGGTGACTTCCTTGGGCGCCACCCCCTTCAAGTAGAACAGCGCGAACCCGAACGGGGGGGTGAGGAACGAGGTCTGGAGGTTCACCGCGATCAGCACCGCCAGCCACAGCGGGTCCACGCCCATGCTGATCATGATCGGGGCGAGCACGGGCACGTGGATGAAGGTGATCTCGATGAAGTCCAGGAAGAACCCGGCGACGAAGATGATCGACATGGTCACGACCAGGATGCCCCACTTGCCGAACGGCAGCCACTCGATGAACGTGCGCACCACGTCGTCGCCCCCCATCCCCCGGAACACCAGCCCGAAGGAGCCGGCCCCCACCAGGATGATGAACACCATGCAGGTGAGCTTGGTGGTGGCCTGCATCACCTCCCGCACGATCTTCGGGTTCAGCCGGCCCTTGGCCGCCGTGAGGATCGAGGCGCCCACCGCGCCGAGGGCGGCCGCCTCGGTGGGGGAGGCGATGCCGGCGAAGATCGAACCCAGAACGGCCAACATCAGGAACGCCGGCGGGATCAGGGCCACGACCACCCGCCGAACCAGGTCCCATCCCTGGGTCTGGGCCCGCTCCTCGGCCGGGATCGGCGGGGCCCACTCGGGGCGCATCCACCCCACGATGAGGATCCAGATGATGTACAGGCCGACCAGGATGAACCCGGGGACCACCGATCCGATGAACAGGTCGCCGATCGGCACGTTCATGATGTCGCCCAGGAGCACGAGCACGATCGACGGGGGAATGATCTGGCCGAGGGTGCCGGATGCCGCGATCACGCCGGTGGCCAGCTCCTTCTGGTACCCCCGGCGGAGCATGGTGGGGAGCGACAGAAGCCCCATGGTGACCACGGTGGCGCCCACGATCCCGGTGGAGGCCGCCAGGAGCGCGCCTACCACCACCACCGAGATGGCCAGCCCGCCCCGCATCCGGCCGAACAGAAGGGCCATGGTCTCCAGCAGTTCCTCGGCCAGGCCCGAGCGCTCGAGCATGACCCCCATGTACACGAACAGGGGCACGGCCAGAAGGGTGAAGTTGGTCACGATGCCCCAGATCCGTAGGGGCAAGAGGTTGAAGAAGTCGAACCCGAAGGCCATGTACCCGAACACGAGCGCGGTGCCGCCCAGGGTGAACGCCACCGGGAACCCGAACAGGAGCACGGCGAACAGGACGCCGAACATGATGGCCGGCAGGATCTCGTGGACCGGCTCGAGCCACGTCTCCATGCCCTCGGGAAGGGTCACCCACCCCTCCAGGCTCACCTTGATGACCGCTCCGAACACCAGGAAGGCCACCGCGGCCGCGATCCAGAACCACACCCATTTGCGGCCCGCGGCCTTGTCGGGGGCGGGATGCTCCCGGAGGTACCGGTAGCTCTTGGCTGCCTCGGACACCCCCTGCAGCAGCAGGAGCACGAACCCCAGGGGGATCATCGCCTTCAGCGCGTACCGGGCCGGAAGGCCGCCGGGATCGGGCGAGGTCTCCCGAACCGCCCAGGAGTTCATGACGAACATCTTCGTGCACCAGATCACCAAAATCGTGAAGGGGATCAGGGCGATCAGCGAGCCGATCAAGTTGATCCAGGCCCGTTTCCGTTCGTCCAAGCGCGCGTAGATGATGTCCACCCGGACATGGGCGTCTTCTTTGAGCGTGTAGGCGGCCCCGATCAGGAACACCACCCCGAAAAGGTGCCACTCCAGTTCCTGCAGCGCGATGTTCCCGTGCTGGAACCCGTAGCGCATGATGGTATCGTAGGCCGTGAGGAGCACCATCCCCGTCGTGAGCCACGAAACCGCCCTCCCCACCCCGTCGTTCAGCCGGTCGATTCTCTGGGCGAGGCTGTCCAGCAGACCCATCGGACCTCCTTTCCGATCCTGGTGGACGATGTTTGATCTGGGTAAAATTTGAGGCGCTTTGGCAAAGCGCGGCGAAACCCTATCACGGTTCGGGTTCGGAATTCCAGGCGAGCGGGCCCCTAAAATCAGTCACGGGTTGGATGCGGTCCCGTGGGAAAGGGTTCGAGAAAACGAAACGGGTCGAGAGCCTTCTAACGTTCTCGCTTTCGGCGACAAAATAGGCGCGTCACCTCGGAGGGCGGGGCAGGGGACCTACGGTTCAGGAGTCAGGAATCAGCGAACAGAGGACAGGAGGAACCCGCATCATAGCCAGGCCCCTGACGACTGGATTCTGAAGCCTGTCCACGGACACGGCTGCACCCCGCTCTCCGGCAGGTTCCTTGCCCCTCCGAGCAGGGAACGATAGAGCCTGTTGATCCGTCGGGCTAGCGGGCCGAAGGCCCCCTGGGGAGGATCCGAGCCAGCACGGCCGTGCCCAGCAGGGCCAGCAGGATCCGGGGACCCAGGATCCAGCCGCCGTGGCCGCCCACGGCCACGAACAGGAGGGTGTCCTCCACCACGGCGTGGCAGGTGCACAGAAACAAGGCCAGCAGGAACGTCTCCCGCTCGGTCATCCGGCCCGACCGACTCTCTTGGATCAAGATGCCCGCGCCGTAGACGATGCCCAGGACCACGCCGGCGGCGAGGCCCACCCCGGCCCCTTCGCCGAGCCCGAGCCGCCGCAGAGAGCCGGCGTAGGGCCCGAGCCTGCTCCGGACCCCGGACCGATCCTTTAGCACCTGGAACCCCACGGTCAGGGGGACGATGACCGCGGCCACTTGGCCCAGGGTGATCAAGGCCCGTCCCAGGGAGTCGAGGAGGATCATGGGAGAACCAGGTGGAGGAGGGCGCCGGCCGAGAGGCCGAGGACCAGCCGGGCCGCAGCCAGGGCGAGCCAGCGGCGGCAGACCTGCCGGATGACCGCCGTCTCTACCACGAGGGCGTGGGCGATGCCCAGGACCAGCCCCAGGATCGTCACCTGCCGGGGCGCGAGCCCCAGGGGCGCCATCGCCCCGAGGGCCGCATACAGGTTCACCGTGAGCCCGGCCACCAGCGCAACCGCGGCCTCCCCAGGCAGGCCGAACACCCCCATGGCGGGTGCGAGGGCGTCGGCGATCCAGGGGATCACCGGCGTCTGGCGCAGCAGATCGACGATCAGGTACGAGGGGACGAGAATCCGGGCCAGGATGCCCAGGGAAACCAGGCTCTTGGCCAGCCCCTCGCGGACCGATTCCCCGAGGGACCGAGGCGCGTCGGGGGTTGCCTCCATCGACCCTCCGAAAGGCACTGGCCCGGCCAGGGGGAGCCCGGTGTGGCCCCCCTCGCCAGAACCGCAAAAGGCGTCACTGCCTTTGCAAGAAAGTATGGATGTTTCGCGTTTTTTCCGAAAAGGGGATTGACATGGTCATGGAATGGTTCTAGATTCGAATCGGAACGTTCCCCCGTTTGCCCCGGCCCTTTCCTCCTGGGGTCGGGGATTTTTTTGTCCACGGAGCGGTTCCGGGACGGGTTTCTCCCCCGTCCCGGAACATGGCAGGGCCTATGCCCCGAACTCCCGCTTCACGTACCGCCGTACCGTGTCCTCCAGATCCTCCTGCCAGTCCCGGTGGTACACCGTGCGGGTGGCGATCTCCACCGCCGTGATGGCCGCGAGGATCTTGGCCGGGAGGCTACCGAGTCTCCGCCGGAACTTGGGGGTCTCGGCCACGAGCGGGGGCATGTGGGCCAGCACCACCCGTCGGTACACCGGCTGGGTCAGGAGCTCCGGGCGCCTGCGGAACAGGTCGAACAGCTCGGCGTACCGGGCGTTGATCTCCCTGCTGACCTCGGCCGAGATCTCGGTGAATAGCCGAGCCCGGCCGGCCTCCTTCCACCGCCGCAGGAGCAGGCGGGCCTCGTCCGCGGCCCGGCGCTCCAGGATCTCCAGCACCTGGCCCACGTAGGTGGCTTTGAGGGTGAGGAACTCCTCGTCGCTCATGAGGAGGTTCGCCAGGATCTCGTACGACGAGCTGATCACGCCGCACTTGTTCGCCGAGGCGTCCCGGATCACCACCACCCCCCGGCGCTGAAGCTCTTCCCGCGCCCTAGGGGTGAGGTAAGAGTTGGCGCCCTCCACGATGGCCCGGCAGGTGGGGGCGCCGTCCGGCCCCAGCAGGCTCTCCCAGGTCTGGTCGTCGATCGTCTCGGGCCGGCCGCCCGCCGGGATGAACAGGTCGGCGGGCACGTGGAAGATGGCACCGTCGAACTCCCGGTGAAACTCGTCGGTGGTCACCCACTGCTCCTCCACCCCGTCGGCCGTCCGCACCCACCTGCGGTACAGCTCCCGGAGCCCCTCGCGCTTGCGCTGGCGCCGCAGCAGCAGGTACCCCCCGGGGTGGAGCCGCTCGGGCCGGAACGCGTCGATGTTGTCCTTCAGGATCAGCCGGCCCAGCTCCTCCCGGTCGATGCCCTCAGGGTCGTACAGCACCCCGGAGCCGGCCACGATCAGCCGGATCGCCACGTTGGGGCACCGCTCCAGCAGCAGCCGCATGGCGTTGCCGGCCACGTCGCCGTTGGTGCCGCCGGTGATCTTCACGGTAAAGGGGTCCCGGGCCATGTCGATCCCGAGCTCCTCCATGGTGATCTCGGCGAACCGGATCACACCCAGGGAGGTCACCCCGTACTCCTTGTGGTTGATGCCCACCCGTTTGGACGAGATGATCCCCTTGCCCAGCACGTAGCCGCGCTTTACGGCTTGGCGGGCGATCAGCTCGATCATGCCGTCGTGCATGTTCTCGTCGGGCCCCAGCTCGATCGGCTCGTCCTCGCCGTAGTAGTCCACCACCCGGGGGTGGGCGGCCCGGCCGTCCCGGGTCACGAACAGATCGAGGAACGCGTTGAGGAACCCGTACTGGAGCTTGTAGAGCCGCTGGGTCACCAGGGTCGGATCGGCCAGGTCCGAGGCGTCCATCACCACGGTCATCTTGGACCCGCCCTCGTAGATGTCCTTGTTCTTGAGGTGCTGGGTGTGGGCCAGCACGTACACCTCACGCAGCAGGGTGTTGGCGTTCGTGACGAAGTCGTCGCTGCTGCGGCAGACGATGGTGCGCCATCCGCCCCGGGCGATGTCGGAGAACCCCACGTGGTAGCCCGCGCCGTGGCGGCCGAAAAAGAACGTGATCCGGAACGGCTCGCCCTTGGGCAGGTCGGACGTGAACTCGTCGCCCAGCTGCCTCAGATACGCCGGGTCGAGCCGGAAGGCCAGGGCGTGCTTCTCGGGCACGAAGAAGTTGGTCTTCAGGGTGTGCTCGATCAGGAGCAGCGCGGTGCGGAAGACCGTGCGGCGTACCTCGTCCAGGTGGCGGTGGCCGGTGTTGTAGTTGGCTACCAGGGTCTCCACCTCCTCCCTCGCGGCTGCGTAGGCCTGTTCGCGGTCGGTTCTGTCCGGATCGAATCGGGCCCGGAACAGCCGGATCAGGGCCAGGGCCACGTTCGGGTTCGCGTAGAACGCCCGCTTCACCTCGCCCAGGTCGAACCGGTCGGGCTGGTTGTGGGCCAGGTTGGTGTGGCAGAAGGCGATGAACGCGTTGGTAAGGGTGGCGTCCTCACCGGTCATGGTGCCCTGGGCCACGTGTTCGGTGTACAGGGGACCCGCCGGCGACAGGATCTGGGTGTTGTACAGCTCGCTCTGGAGGGTCCGGAACAGGGGCGAGTCCTTCTGCAGCAGCTCCCCGCTGCGGGTGATCACGTAGAAGGTGCCCAGGAAGTAAGGGTGGACCCCGGTGCTGATGGTCAGGCAGTAGGCCCGGCGCACGCCCAGATCCAGGCGGTTGAACACCTCCATGGTCTGGGCCAGGAACCCGGGTTGGGGGGGGTTGCCCACGGCGAACAGCACCCGTGACTCCCGGTGGTGCACCACATCCTCGGTGTTCTCCACGTCCAGGTACAGACCGTCGTGGCGTCGGGCCGTCTGGTACAGCCACAGGACCCGCGCCACCCGCTCCGGCGGCGAGATCCGCACGTAGTGCTCGTTGTTGAGCCACAGGAGCCCCAGCACCCGATCGAGTTCCGCGAAATCAAACTCTGGGTACATCCGGCGCATGGCCCGGGCCACGCCCCGGCGCACGGCGACCGGCACCTCGGGGGGGGCGGCCTGGGCGATCTCGGCATGGTCCTTGGGGGAGAACTCGAACCGCTGAATCTCCAGCTCGCAGCACAGCTCGGGGATGGGCTCGTAGGAGTGGGTGATCTCGGCGTACGAGATCTCCCTCTCAGCCAGCTCCCGGAACGAGGCGTACACCGTGCCGGGCAGGTTCAGGCACGCCAGGATCAGCTTCTTCTCCTGATCGGTCAGGATCATCCGACGGCTGTGGGTGAGGGCGTGGAGCCCCGACGCCAGCTGGACCAGCGCCTCGGTCTCCTCCTTCATGGTGATGAAGAAGTAGGGGTGCATGTGGTCGCGTAGCCACTCCAGGTTTCGGCGGGCCTGCTCCTGGTACCCCTTCAGGGTCTGGCGAAGGCGACGGTAGACCGGTTTGGCGGCGTCGGGATACATGGATACCTCCATTTCGTTTGGTGATATCAAACACTGCCCGATGTGTACCAGAGGCGGGCGGTCGTGTCCAGAACGAAACGGCGGGTTAATGCCGCTTCAGAAACACCCCCTCAGGATCGACCGTGGTACGCAGGATCTCAAGCTCCTCCCGGGTGGGAGGCGGGGTCTCCCCGGCCTCGGAGAGGTCCAGGGGAAACCCGGTCTCGGCCTGCACGTGTTCCGGGGAGATGCCGGGGTGGGCGGAGGCCAGGTAGGGCTCCTTGGTGCCGGGCCGGAACCGGATGACGCCCAGGGTGGTGACCACCGCGGCCGGGCCGCCGCCCCGGATCCCGGCCCGGGCGCGGGAGTCGCCCCCCTCGATCCAGCCGGGGCTGGTGCGGTAGTCCACCCGTTCCGGGAACCGGCGGCGCTCGTGGCGGGCGATGATCACCGTGCGGCCGGCCAGGGCCGCCACGTCGGCCGCGCCCCCGCTACCCGAGAACCGCACCGAGGGCTGGAGGTAGTTCCCCACGGCGGTGGAGTTGATGTTCCCATACCGGTCCACCTGGGCCCCGCCCAGGAACCCCACGTCGATCCGGCCTCCTTGCAGAAGGTAGGTGAACGCCTCCATCAGACCGGCGGCCATGGCCGCGCCGGTCAGGGTGCGCGAGTCGCCTACGCTCATGGGCAGGTGGAGCATGCGGGGGTCCACGCCTCCGGCCTCGAACACCAGGACGCATCCCGGCGCATGGGTGCGTTGGGCCAGCATGGCGGCCAGCATGGGCAGGCCCGTGCCGGCGAACACCACCTCGCCGTCCCGGATCTCCCGGGCTGCGGCCACGGTCATCAGCTCGAAGGTGGAGAACGGGGCGCTCACGGTCTCCTCCGCAGCTCGGGGTTGTACCCCAGGCCGGAACGGGCCCGCAGGGTCTCCAGGTGCTCGGGTCCGCCCACGGCCTCCAGATAGGCGGCGTGGTCGGACGGCCCGAACACAAACCGCTCCAGGTAGGCCCGAAAGGCGTCGTCGGAGCGGGCCGCCTCGGCGTACAGGGCCAGGTGTCCGGGGTCGTAGTCATAGCAGTTGTGCACGCTGTGGGGGTGGGCCCCGAACGGCACGGGCACCACGGCGTGCACGGCAAATGGGGGAATGCGGTTGCGTTCGGGCTCCCGCCGGAGCTCCTCGTCGTCCACCAGCTCCTCGCAGGTCACAATGACCCGGTCGGCCGCGAGAGCCTGCTGCACGTCCAGGAACTCCTGCCCCTCGATCCGCACCAGGCCCTGGGGGCTGGCCCGCTGGACGTGGAGCAGGCACAGGTCGGTGCGGATCGCGGGCACGAGCACCACCGACTCGCCGGTAAAGGGGCAGTTGACCACCGCCGCCTTCTTCGGAGCGGCCGTGGGATCGGTCCGGCGGACCTCGGCCGACAGCCCCTCCTTCTCCAACAGGTCGGTGCCGAGCATCGAGCGCACCGGGAAGAACGGCAGACCCATGGCGCCGGCGGAGAACCGGGCCATCATGGCGGCGTTGGAGTAGTCCTCGAACTCCAGCCGGCCGGCCTCCACGAACCGACGCCAGTTGGGCGCGATGGGGGCGAACACGCCGTCGGCCAGGTAGGCGGCCTCCACCCGGCGTACGCACCCGGCACCGATCAAGAGGTCCACGTCGCTGCCGGCCGAGTGGCAGTACACCACCAGGTCCCTGACGCCGTGCCGGACGAGGGCCCGCAGCAGCGCCGTGGGGTGCCTCTGACTCGTGAACCCGCCGATGGACACCGTGGCCCCCGACGGCACGAGGGCCGCAGCCTCCTCCAGGGAGATCACCTTGTCGATCACGGAGCCGGTCCCATCCACTCTCAATCGTTCCCCGGCCCGGGCCGGCCGGCCGGGTCCCAGCCCCGCAGGGCGTAGTACTCCCGGCGCATCCGCTCGAAGTCGTCCCGCCGCAGCACGGCCCCGGTCTCGGGCAGGGGCTCGTCGAAAAACCGGGCGGGCAGCCGGTCGTCGTCCGCGGTGAGGCCCTCATTCATGTTGAACCGCCGGACCGCGTCCGCGATCCGGCGGGCCGTGGCCCGCAGCTCGTCCGGGCCCCCTTCCACGCCCAGGGTGCCCCGGGCGATCTCGACCAGCTCGTCCCAGCCGTAGAAGTCCCGGTAGAACCGGCACAGGATCAAGGCGTCCATGAGGGCGAGCCGGTCCTCGTAGTCCATGAGGAGAGCGGCCTTGCCCTCCACCTGCTCAGGCGGGATCTGGCCCGAGAGCTCGGCCTTGTAGAAGGTGGTCCGCAGGTGGCAGGCTCCCCGGTCCGAGGTGGCGTAGGCCAGCCCCATGCCCGGCAGGACCCGGGGGTCGTACCCGGCCGGCTCCAGCCCCTTCACGTGGATCGCCACGTCCTCGAGCCCCCACTGCTGGGCCGCGGCCGCGATGCCCCGGGCGAGCACCTCGCCCAGGCCCTCGCGCCGGGCGATCTGGCCCAGGAGCCGCTCGGCCGCCTCCAGGTCCCCGAACGCCACCGTCTCGTCCACGGCGCCGCGTTCCGACGCCTCCATGGCAAAGGCCACCAGGTTGCCCGCGCTGATCGTGTCCAGGCCGAGCCGGTCGCACACATCGTTCAGGTGGGCCACGGCCTCGATCGGGGCAATCTCGCACAGGCCTCCGAACGCGTAGATGGTCTCGTACTCCGGGCCCTCGATCACCAAGCCCTCGTACGGCCCCGAGGTCACCCGGGTCAGCTTGCCGCAGGCCATGAAGCACCGGGCGCAGGCCTTGGGCTTGACCTCGCACCGGGTCAGGAGCGCCTCGGCCGAGATCTCGTCCACCCGCCCCGACCGGCCCCGGTGCCAGTAGCGGTTGGGGAACGCGCCCACGGTGTTGAGCAGGGCCACCATGTTGGGGGTGCCGTAGTTCCGGTAGGTCTGGGCCGCCGGGCTGCCGCGCCGCTCGGCCACGGTGCGCCGGGCGAACGCCCGCACCCCGTCGGGGTCGGCCAGGGGCCGGGAGGCCGACCCGTGGAACACCACGCCCTTCACCCGCTTCGAGCCCATCACCGCGCCGGCGCCGGTGCGCCCCGCGCACCGCCACTTGTCGTTGGCCACGATGGAAAGGACCACCCCGTTCTCGCCGGCCGGGCCGATCACGCACGCGCCGGCGCGGCCGCTCCCGCCGAACCGTTCCACCAGGGCGGCCTCGGCGGCAAAGGTGTCCTGGCCCCACAGGTCCGGGGCGTCGTGGAACCGACCCTGGCCGTCCCCCACCTCCAGCACCACCGGGTCATCCGCCCGGCCCAGGAGGACCACGGCGTCCACCCCTGCCTTGGCGATCTTCTCGGCCAGCTTCCCGCCGGAGTACGACTCGGAGAAGAACCCGGTCTGGGGGCTCTTGGTCACCAGGGCGTGGCGGCACGAGCCCGGGATCGGCGTGCCGGCCACCGGGCCGGCCAAGAGGATCAGGGGGTTCTCCGGGGCCAGGGGATCCACGCCCACCAGACCGTACCGTTTCAACAGCCACACCCCCAGCCCCTTCCCCCCCCACATGCCCCGGGCCACCTCCTCGGGCAGCTCCTCGATCCGGCAGGTCCGGTGGGTGGCATCGGCCACGAGCACGCGTCCATAGAAGCCGTTCATGACGCTCCTCCGTTTCACAGGCCCAGGTACGCCTGTCGGATGGCCGGGTCGGCCTCCAGGTCCGCCGCCGAGTCTTCGCGCACCACCCGGCCGTTTTCGATCACGTAGCAGTAATCGGCCACCCGGATCGCGTGGTGGACGTTTTGCTCCACCAGGAAGATCGTAAGCCCCTGGCGGTGCAGCTCACGAATAATACCAAAGATCTCCCGGACGAGAATCGGGGCCAGCCCCAGGCTGGGTTCGTCGAACATGATGAGTTGGGGTTCCTGCATCAAGCCCCGGCCGATCGCCAGCATCTGCTGTTCGCCGCCCGACAGGGTTTCGGCCGGTTGGGAGCGCCGTTCCGCCAGGCGGGGGAACAGTTCGTACACCCGGGAGAGGTTGCGTTTGCGGTTTGCCCGGGTCCTGGGTAGGTACGACCCCACGATCAGGTTCTCCTCCACGGTCATCTGGGGGAACAACTGCCGGCCCTCGGGCACCAACGTGATCCCCAGGTCCGCCACCTCGTGGGCCTCGCAGCGGGTGATCTCCCGACCTGCGTATCGCACCGTTCCAGACGATGCTTTGATCTGGCCGCAGATGGTCCGGAGGGTGGTGGTCTTGCCCGCGCCGTTGGCGCCCAGCAGGGTAACGAGTTGACCCGGGGCCACCGAGAGAGAGACGTCCCACAATGCCTGCACGTCGCCGTAGTGGGCGGACACCGCCTCGAGGACCAGCTCGCTCATGCCGCCGCCTCCCCGAGGTAGGCCTCGATCACTCCGGGGTCCTGGGCCACCTGTTGAGGCGGCCCCTCGGCGATCTTCGCCCCGTAGTTGAGCACCGCCACCCGGTCACTGATGTTCATGATCACCCGCATGATGTGCTCCACGATCAGGATGCTCACCCCGCTGCGGTGGATGTTCAGAATCAGTTCGATCGTGCGGTCGGCCTCGGTGGGGTTCAGGCCGGCCACCACCTCGTCGAGCAGCAGGAGTCGGGGGTTGAGGCTCAGGGCCTTGGCGATCTCGAGCCGTTTCCTCCCGGCCAGGGTCAGGCCCGAGGCCGGTCGGCCGGCCCGCTCGGCCAATCCGGTGAACTCGAGGATCTCCCAGGCCTTTTGCCGTGCATGCCGGCGACGGGGGTGGTGGAGCAGGCATGCCACGGTCACGTTCTCCAGCACCGTCAGGCCCGCGAAGGGCTTGACGATCTGGAAGGTGCGGGCGATGCCGAGACGGGCCAAATGAAACGGCCGCTGGCCGGTGACGTCCTTGCCGTCGAACCGCACCCGGCCCCGGCTGGGGCGGCAGTACCCGCTCACCACGTTGAACAAGGTGGTCTTGCCCGCGCCGTTGGGGCCGATGAGCCCCACGATCTCGCCGGATCCCACCGAAAACGAGACGTCGTCGAGGGCACGCAGGCCGCCGAAAATCATGGACACCTGGTCCACGGCCAGAAGTTCACGGCTCATGGGGCTGCCTCCCGGAGTTCTGGAGGATTTTCGTCCGCCGGTTCCGGCGACCTGGGGGCTTCGGCCCGGCCGCGGCCGGTCAGCAGACCGATCAGGCCGTCGGGCAGGAACACCACGCTCAGGGCGATCACGGTCCCGAGGATGATGAGGTACAGCACCTGGTACTCGGACAGGTAGGCCCAGAAAAAGGTCTTGAAGGCGTAGATCAGCACCGCGCCCACGGCCGGCCCCACCAAGGTGCCCAGCCCTCCGAACACGGCCATCACCACCGACTGGTCGGTGACCAGGTCGCCCAGGACCGATGCCGGGTCGATGAACGTGATCCAGTAGGCGTACACCCCGCCGAGGATTCCGGCCGGCACCGTGGAGAGCACGAAGGCCTGGATCTTGATGGTGGTGGGCTTCAGCCCCAGGGCCATGGCACCCTCTTCGTCCTCCCGGATCGCCTGGAGCTTGAGCCCGAAGGCCGAGTGTTCCAGGAGGATCCACAGGACGACGAAAATCACGCTCACCAGGGCCCACATCAAATAGTAGAAGAACTGGGGGTTCAGGAAAGGGGGAAGCCGCATCCCGTCGGGGCCGCCGGTGAACTCCAACACCAGTGCGAGCTGTTGCACGGCCCTGGCCAAGGCCCAGGTGGCGATGGCGAAGTAAGCCCCTTTCAACCTCAGGGTAGGGAGCCCTGCCACGACCGCGGCAGCTCCGGCCAGTACTCCTCCGGCGGCCAGCGCCAGGGCGAACGGCCAGTGACCGCGCATCATCAGCACGGCCGTGGTGTAGGCGCCGAGGCCGAAAAAGGCCCCGTGCCCGAAGTTGAGATACCCGGTGTAACCGCCGAGCACGTCCCATGCCACGGCCAGCCCGATCCACATCATGGCTTCGGTGACCACCCGAAGGGCAAACGTGTCCCGGGTGAGAAGGGGGATCACGGCGAACACCACGGCCGTGATCCCGGCCCACAGGGCCCTAGATCGTCGCATCCGTCACACTCCCTTCGCGAAAAGCCCCCTGGGCGAGACGAGGAGAATCAGGTACAGGATGGCGAACACCGCGAGCAGGGTGTAGCTGGGGTTGCCGTAGACCAGGAAGAGCGACTGTACGAGCCCCAACAGGAACGCGGCCCACGGTACACCCGCCAGGTAACCCATGCCGGCCAGGACGACCACGAAAAACGCCAGGATCGTGTAGTCGCCTCCCATCTGGGCGCTGATCGAGAAGATCGAGCCGATCACCACGCCGGTCATGGCGCTCACGCCCACGTGGATCCCGTACACCCACGAGCTGATTCGGCGTGCGTTGATACCCATGAGTCCGGCCGCATCCCGATTCTGAGCCAGGGCCCGCACCGCCAGCCCGAAGTCGGTGTGGCGCAGCACCCAGTGGAGAACGGCCGTGATCCCGATGGCGTACACGAACCCTACGAGCCGGATGGCCGGTACGGTCACGAACAGGCCCCCGGCCTCCAGAAACCAGGAACGCGCGCTCATCACCGACGGGATCGAGTGGCTGAAGAACCCGAACACGGTCAGGCCTGCGCCCCGGATGGCCAGCATGAGTCCGAAGGTGAACACGAGTCCCATGAGCACCGGGTTGCCCCGACGGCCGCTCACGGCCCGGTGGATCACCGGCTGGATGGCGTATCCCACGGCCGTGAACACGGCGAACACAACGGGCAGGAGGAGCAACGGGTCGAGGCCGGTCCACCCCTGCAGGTAGTAGCCCAGGAACGCGCCCAGCATGATCCACTCGCCCACCGCGAAGTCGATGATGTGCTTCACCCCGAACGCGAGCGAGAACCCCAGGGCCACTGTGATGTAGACACCGCCGATCAGAAGACCGTCCAGGACGGCCTGGGGAAGGAGCTGCCAGAGCACGGGAACCTCCGTGAAGGGGAGCCGGGCCCGAGAAAGGCTCGGCCCAGGAGACCTTTTTTGACCGAAAGTTTGGCGCTACGGACAGCGCTTCGCCCGGGCGCCATCCGGAGGCGAGGGGCCGCGTTGCCTCTCGCGGCCCCCATCCTCTTCTGCCGCTACGGACAACTCACCGTCGGTCGTTCCACGGCGTCGTGGGATACCGGGCCGGGGCCTCGGCAAACTCGGCGGGCGCCGTGATGACGGGGCGTCTCCCTTGGATCTGCACGGTCAGGGCCTCCAGGCCGGTATTGGCGTGATAGAACTCCCCTCGGTCCGCGAAGTCGATGCGGCCGTAGAAGGTCTCGATGTCCAGCGCCTCGAGCGCGTCGCGCAACGCCCTCTTCTCGCCTTCGTCGAGGGGCGGGGTGACCCCTGCGCGGGCCGCGGCGGCCTGGAAGGCGATTCCCGCGGCAGAGCATCCCGCCTGGGTGTAGTCGGCCGGCACCCCGTACTCTTTCTGGGCCGCCTCGGCATAGGCACGGGCGTCGGCCCACAACAGGTCCCCCCGGGTTGGCAGGGTGGGGGTCCAGACCGAGGCGCCGAACACCTCCTCGGCGTCTTTGCCGAGGGCCTCCACGAAAGCGGGCTCGGTGACTCCGTAGTGCATCAGCAGGGCCTTGGGGGTGTAGTTGATCTGCCGGAGGGCCTTGACCAGGTTGATGAGCTCCTCGTCGTGGCCGCCGAACGCGATCACGTCGGGCCTCAGGACCTTGGCCGCGGAGAGCAAGGGGATCAGGTCCTGGCCGCTCGGCACGATGTTGAACTTGAGGACTTTGATGCCGTGGGCCTCGGCGGCTGTCTTGAACGCCTCAGCCGTGGCCTTGGAGAACGCGTCGTTCGATCCCAACACGATGGCGGTGCGGGGTTTCGGGGCCAGACCGGCCAGGGCCCCCACGGGCTGGGAGCCGGTGTAGTTCACGGGCGGGATCGTGCCGAAGGTGTAGGCGAACTTCTGACGCCAGATCAGCGGCGACTCGGCAGAGCCGGTGATCATGGGGATCTTGTACTTCTCGAGAACCGGTGCCACGGCCAGGGTCACCCCGGAGGAGTAGGGACCGAGCACGAAGTCCACCTCCTGCTGGGTGGCGAGCCGCTCGGCACCGCTGGCCCCCTGGGAAGGCTCGGACTGGGCGTCGGCGTAGTAGAGTTTGACGGGGTAACGCTTGCCGTTCACCTCGATGCCCCCCGCCTCGTTCACGGCCTTCGCCCAGAGGTCGTACCCTCGCTTGGTCACGTTTCCACCGGTGGCGAGGTCTCCGGAAAGCGAGGTGATCACGCCGACCTTGAAGTAGTTCCGGTCGGCCTGGGCCCACGCCGGGCTCGTGCCGAGAACGGCACAGAGTGTGAACGCCACGACTCTTCTCATCGTCTTCCTCCTCTCTTCGAGAGCCGGCGGCGGGGTGCCGCCTGTTCAGCCGCTCAGTTCCCTGAGTCCTGCCTCCAGAACGTCGAGCCCCCGCTCGAGATCCGCTTCCTCGATGCACAGCGGCGGAAGGAGACGCACCACGTTCCCCCCCGTACCGGCCTTGATTGTGACCACGCCGTGGCCCAGGGCATACTGCCCCAGGCGTTGCGTGAGGTCCGTGGCAGGCTCCTTGGTCGACCGGTCGGTCACCAGCTCCATGGCCATCATGGCACCGAGACCCCGCACCTCGCCGACAACCGGCAGTTCATCCCGGAGCCGCAGGAACCGCTGCCGGATTCGCTCGCCCAGGAGTTTCGCCCGGCCGCACAGGTCCTCCTGATCGATCACTTTCAGGGTGGCCAGGGCCGCGGCGCAGGAGACGGGGTTCCCCCCGTACGTGCCCCCGAGCCCGCCCACCTGGGGCGCATCCATCACCTCGGCCCGCCCGGTTACCCCGCTCAGGGGAAAGCCCGAGGCCATGGCCTTCGCCGTGGTGATGAGATCGGGCACGACCCCCATCACCTCGCACGCGAACAACGCCCCGGTTCGCCCGAACCCGGTCTGCACCTCGTCGGCCACCACAACGATGCCGTGCTCCTGGCAGATCTCGAAAATGCGGGAGAGGAACCGGGCGGGGGGAACCACGAAGCCGCCCTCGCCGAGCACCGGTTCCACCACCAGTGCCGCAACCGAGTCCGGGTCCACGCCGGTGGTGAACAGCTGTCGCAGGTTCTCGGCGCACTCCAGGGAGCAGGCCTCCGGGCCCGGCGCCCCGAAGGGGCAGCGGTAGCAGTACGCATAGGGCACTCGGTACACCTCGGGAGCAAAGGGGCCGAACCCCTTCTTGTAGGGGACGATCTTGCTGGTGAGGCTCATGCCCAGGAGGGTCCGGCCGTGGAAGGCGTTCTGGAAGCACACGATCGCAGTTCTGCCGGTGTGGGCCCGGGCCACCTTGATGGCGTTCTCCACGGCCTCGGCCCCGCTGTTGCAAAAAAACGTCTTCTTGGCGTGGCTTCCCGGCGTGCGGCGGTTGAGCTCCTCGGCCAGCCGGACGTAAGGCTCGTAAGGCATCACGTGGAAACAGGTATGGATCAGGCGGTCGAGCTGCCGTCTTGCGGCTTCGACGACGTAGGGGTGAGAGTGAGCGGTGCCTACCACACCGATCCCGCCGGTAAGGTCGATGTACTCGGTGCCGTCGGCGTCGACGACCCGGGCGCCCTTGGCGTGGACCGCGAACCGGTCGGTTACGTGAAAGGGACCTCGGGGGACTGCCTTTTGACGGCGCTCCATGAGCTGCTGGTTGACGCGGGTCATCAACCCCTCCTCTCAAAGAAAAAGTTCCCATGGCCATCGAGACGACAAGGGTCCCGATATGCAATGGAGATGCCAGCGGAGGTCTTGCAAAAAAGTGAAATAAAAACATGGTGTTAGGGAGGGGGTGCAGGAAAGGGTAAGTTTTTGATGCCTCTGTGGATCAGAAAGAGGGAACGCGCTCCGCGGTTTCGATACAGTTGTGAATCATGCCGGGAGACGACCGGGGAGCGGCCGGCGTTGTGATGCGAAGGTGAATCAATGGCGGGGACTGCTGCCCGGCGGGGAAATGCCGTGGCGTCGGAGCTTGCGCACTACGGTGGGCTGGCTCACGCCGAGGCGTCGGGCCATCTCCCGGGTGTTGGGGCACTCAGCCGCCGCGCGCAGGAGGGCTTGCCGCTCGGTCGCTTCCAACAGCTCGGTCAGGGTGCGTCCCGGGCCCATGGTCGGTGGGGGCTGGGAGTCCCACGATCCCCAGTCCCGCACGAGGTACTCGTCGATGATCTCGTCCTCGCACATCACCACGGCGTTCTTGAGGATGCCCTCCAGCTCACGTACGTTGCCGGGGAACGGGTAGCGTTCGAGCCACCCCACGGCCCGGCGCCCAAAGCGTTTCCTGCACCCGAACTGCTGGCCGTACCGCGCGAGGAAGTGCAACGCGAGCGGCAGCACGTCACTTCTCCGCTCCCTCAAGGGGGGGAGGTGTACCGTGAAGGTGTTGAGGCGGTAGAACAGGTCCTGCCGGAACCGCCGCTCCTTGACCAGGCTTTCCAGGTCCTGATTGGTGGCTGCGATCACGGCACACCACGATCGGCACACCCGGGTGCTCCCCAGCCTCCGGATCTCGTGGTCGTCCAGGTACTTGAGGATCTTCGCCTGGATGGAAAACGGCATGTCTCCCACTTCGTCCAGGAACAGGGTGCCCCCATCGGCCACCTCCAGCAGGCCCGGCTTGCCCGCGTCGGAGGCGCCGGTGAACGCCCCTCTCTCGTAGCCGAACAGCTCGGCCTCGAGCAGGGTTTCGGGAAGGGCTGCACAGTTGATCTGCACAAACGGTCGCCGTGCCCTGGGGCTCTCGCTGTGGATGAACCGCGCCAGCACCCCTTTGCCCGTTCCGGACTCGCCCAGCAGCAGAATGTTGGTGACGTTCTTACGGGCCAGCCGCACGGCCACCCGGACTACCTCGCGCATCTGGGGGCTCTCAGCCACCAGCCCCCGCTCGGCTGCCTTTTTCAGGCTCAACGTGGCCATCTCGTCCCGGAGCCGCTCGTTGGCCCTGCGCAGCTCTTCGAGTTGACGGCTGAGCTCGCTGGTCTCGGTCACATCCCGGTCGTTGACCACCACGTACTCCACCGTGCCGTCCGCTCCCACCGAAGGGGTGCCCGTGACGATGAGCTGGCGACCGGTGCGCCGAGCGGTCTGCACCATGCTGACGGTTTCGCCCGACGCCAGCACGGCTCGGGTCACCGACGCGTCGATCACGCCCTCGGCTACCAGCTCGTCGATGTTGCGACCGATCACCTCGGTTGCAGCCACCCCGTTTAGCCGCTCGGCGGCCCGGTTCAGGTTCATGATGACCCCCCGGCCGTCGATGATCCACAGCCCGTCGTGGCTGATGTCGAACACGGTTCGGAGCTGGCGGTCCGAGGCCGAAGGGGAACGGGGTGGGCCGTTCATCGCTCCTCCGGGAGGGGGGATCAAGGGCGTGCGCGGGCCACGCGGACCAGGTGGCGCACGGTGGCTGGGCCGAGCCACGCCAAGGCCAGGGCCAGGGGAAGCACGTAGTAGATGAAACGGTAGACCAACACCGCTGCCAAGGCAGCCTCCAGAGGCACCCCCATCGAGACGAACACGGCGGTCATCCCGCCTTCCACGAACCCGATGCCGCCCGGGGTGAACGCGGCCGCACCGGCGAAGATGCCGATGGCGTAGCCCGCGAGCAGGGGCGAGGCATCCACCGACTGGCCCACCGCACGGAAGCAGAACGCCAGGCATCCGAGCGCCGCGCCCCACTCCCCGGCCACCCACACGAACGCCCCCAACACACCGGCGGGGTGGGATCGAACCCAACGGGCCGTCCGATCGAACCGCAGCACGGTCTCCTCCCGTATCCGGTCGGAGAGGGGGGGCAGGCGCAGGCGCCGGCCGAGCCATCGGTACGCCCGGAAGCCCATCTCGAGGACGCGGTGTCGAAGCGACGGGTTCAGGAACGCACCGACCAGCATCCCCAGGGCCGCCAGGCTGAATCCCGCCAGAGCCAGGTGGGGCCCGGCGCGTCGCCACGGCAGCTCACCGGTGGCCACGGGCACCCCGAACCCCACGGCCACGAACACCAGCAGAACGGCGTTCATCAGGGCCGTATGGATCAGGGACACCAGGGCGTTGTCCGACGGGTGAAGGCCCTCTCTGTGGAACAAGGCAAGCCGCAACCCCACCCCCCCGATCCCCCCGAACGACACCAGGTAGTTCAGGGCCGTGGCAAAGAAGGCGACCCGGAGTGTCCGCCCCAGGGGAAGCCGGATGCCCAGCGCCTGAAGGAGGGCGGCAAGGCTGAACCCCCCACACAGGTAGCTGAAGGCCGTGACGACCAGGGCCAGAGTGAGCGGCAGGGGGCTGAGAGACGAGAGGTGGAGCCCGATCCGCTCGAGGTCGCCGAGGAAAAGAAGGGCCGCCAGAACGAGGATCCCGAGAACCAGCAGCGAAGCGGCTGCCCGCCGCACCATCAGCTCCCCCCGAGCTCCAGCCGGACGGTGGCCCCATAGTAGGCCGCGGTCTCTCCATGGTCGGTCACCAGCACCGGCACGGCCTCGTTGACCCCCAGGCCCAGGCTCACCCACCCGCCCCGGGGCACGGCCACGCAGCCGGGGTGAAGCAGGGGGTCGATCCGCACCACCGCCTCCAGCTCCCCCACGGTGCCAGCGACCCGCACCGGGTCACCGGCGGCGAGGCCGAGGCCTTCGGCCGTGGAGGGGGCCAAGCGCACCTCCAGGGGCCGAGGCTGCTCCTCGGGCAGCATCTGGGAGTGGAGGACCGAGGGCCGGATCAGGGTCAGGAACCGCAAGGGGAGGGGGCCGGAGGGTTCGTCGTGCACCGCCTCCAGGAACCGGAACCGGCCGTCCGGGTGGGCGAACCCCCCGGTCCACGCCACCTCAGGCCAGGGGAGGGGGGCCCAGCCTCGGACCCGAAGGGTCTCCAGATCCGGGCACTGGGGTGGAAGGCAGGCCGAGAGCCATGTGTCCCGGTCGGCGAACGGGAACTCCACCCCGATCCTTCGGGCCACCTCGGTCACGATCTCGAAGTCTCCCCGGCAGCCTTCGGGGGGGTCCACCACCTGGCGCACGACGCCGACCACGTTGGCCCAGTACGACCCCACCAGGTCCTCTTCCTCCAGCCACAGGGCCGGCGGCAGCACCACCGTGGCATGCCGGGCCGTCTCGGTCCAGAACCCGTCCACGACCACTCGGGTCTCCACCCGGAGGAAGGCTTTGGCCAGACCCTTGGCGTCGGGCGCCTGATTGAGCACGTTGGATCCGGCCACCCACACGAACCGCACCGGCGGCCGGGCCCGGGGTAGCTCCTGGGCCAGAGCGGGGAGAAGGAGGGGAGGAGCGGCCGATGTGGGAGGCCTGGGCCGGGTCAGATGGCGGGAGGAGGGGATGTTGAAGTACACCCCTCCGCCTTCCACGCCAAGGGTGCCGGCCACAAGCGCCAGCGCGTGGATAGCGCGGACGTTCTCCGCCCCGTAGGGATGGCGTTGCACCCCCCAGCCCACGATCGTGGCCGTTCGGCGGGTCCGGCCGTACAGGGCGGCTACCGCCTGGGCGTCGGCCGGGGCCACGTCGCACGCTTCCAGCCACTCCTCTGCGGGACGGGACCGCACCAGCGCCTCGAACGCCCCCGAGTTGGCCGCCTGGTCCCTGGCGAAGAACGGTGCCCCCGAATCCAGGAGCAGCCGGCAGCACCCCAGGGCCAGGAACCGGTCGGTGCCGGGACGAACCCGGACGACCCGATCGGCCAGGTCCTGCACCGGCGAGGGGTCCGGCGTGATCGCCACCACCGGCACACCCCGGCTCCGGGCCCGGCTCACCTGGGCGGCCGTGTGGACCGAGCTGGCCTTGGGGTTCTTGCCCCACAGCACGATCGCTTCGGCTCGCTCGATCTGGAGGGGATCGTTCATGTCGAGCCGCCCGGCGTCGGCTTCCACCGCGGCGATGCCAGCGCCGTCGCACAGGGCTCCCCGGGTGCCTCGGGCGCCCAGAGAGGCCATCAGGTAGTCCAGAGCGCCCTTGGACACCCCCATGGAACCCGCACCCCGCACCCAAAGAATCCCCTGGGGATCGTCCCGGCGGACCCGATCCAGCTCCCCGCACACCACGTCCAGGGCCTCGTCCCACGAGGCCGGTCGGAACCCCTCGCCTGAGCGGATCCACGGCTCCCGGATCCGGTGGGGGCTGGCGAGTCGACCCGGGTACCGTCGGATCTTGGCGCAGGTGAACCCCCGGGTGTAGGGGTGGTCGGGGTTCCCCCGGAGCCGGATGCCCCCGGCCTCCACCCGGCACACGATCGAGCACCGGTCGGGGCAGTCCAAGGTACACGTGGTCACGACCGTCAAAACACACCTCCCGAGCATGTTCGGGGCGAGCATACCCCAGGAGCGGCGTTGCCGCCACCGTTGGGAGGGGGGAGCCTGGCCCGCATTATCCATGACGCCTTCTGCTGCAACCGTCGATTGTACGCCATCTCGAGGTGTGCTCGCGCCTCGGGGCTCGACGTACCGTCCCGTACGCCTGCGCCCCTCGTTGCTGCGCTTGCCCCGATCTGACGCACACTCGACGGTTTCGCGACGAACGCTCATGAATAATGCAGGTTAGAGAACCGGTTTGGGGGCAGGAACGATCGGCGTTGCGCGAAAAAAAAGCCCGCCCAGGGGGCGGGCCAGGCGAACAAGGTTTAGGGCCCGGTCGGCGGAGCCTTGCGCCGCCTGCGTGCCTCGGCGGCTAAGCCCAACAGGCCGGAGCCCAGCAGGAGCACGGTACCCGGTTCCGGTACCACTTGGATACGGAGCTGGTTCGTGACCTGCCAGGGATCATTCGCGCTGTCTCTCATTCTCACCTGCCCCAAGGCGAACGTCTGGTACTGGAACACGTCTTGTCGCAGGGCATCGATGTCGGCCTGGTCGGTTTCGTCATAGGGGGAGCCCCCCGTGTCGTACGGAAGTGCTAAATCGTCATAGGCCCACCAAGCGAACCCGAACGACCCGATGACCCCGTTGTTGAAATCCTCCCAGCTGCCGGGCTGGACCCAGCCTGCGTCCGGTGTGGCAGGGACGAGTTGGTAGGTTGTCCAGTCGTAGGTCCACTCGTCCCCGTCCCAGTCGACCACCCATCGCACTTGGAACAACCCATCCAGGGACGCTGTGGTCTCACCCGGGATCCAGTAGATCCAATGGAGACGTTTTCCCATGTCCCCGGTGCTATACACGATCTCGTCGTAAGGGTCCATCCAGGTGGTTCCCGGGTAGGTGCCGGTGCGCATGTTGGTGAACGTCCCTGCCGCGACGTCCGCCTTCGTTTGGGTCCACCACGGCCCCCAGTCGGGGGACCCGTACACGTTGGGCGCGGAGTCTGCGTACAGGAAAGTGGCGGCCGGCGCTGCTCCGGCCCAGGCCCAGAGTACCGTTGCCAAGAGTACCACCGCCCCTTTTCGTCTCATCACTGCCTCCTTCTGTTCCTGGAGTGGCCCGACGACCGGGTTTGCCAGCGTTTGGGGTAAGCTGTAAAGCAAGATTTGGACCAGATATGAGGGGAAAATTCGTGTCATGTTTTCGGGGTGGTGTAGGCAGGATGGAGGCAGGTGGGTAAAAGTTTGGCAAAAAACGGAAAATGGGCGTCCTCCAAAGCCCAAAAAGAGGCTGCCCGGGTCTGTCTGGGGACCTGCCGGAAAGCCCCTCCAGGACCCTGTGGGCTCGGGCAAGGGAGAAAGGAGCTGTGCCGGGTCTGGGGGCCGAAGGGGCACGGGCCCCGTGCGCACCGGGGCGTTGACGAGGCTCGGGTACGCGGCGCCCCGCGGCTTTCGGCGGACGGCCGAAGCTGCTGGCAGGGGGTAGCTCCGGAGAGGATCGGCCGGGGTTCGGAGCCTGGCGGGGTGGCCCCAGGCCATCAGAGCAGGGAGCCGGCGAGCAGACAGTCGTTGGCAGCGGCCTTGGCATGACAGATGATGCACCCGGCCACTTTCCCTCCCTGGAGCACCTTGCCGCCCAGAGCAGGCTGGGCCCAGAGCCGGTTGTCAGCGGAGGGTGGTACCCCTTCACCCTCTACTCATCTGCCCCCCATTTTGCCTCGATCCGCCCCGGTCAAAGAGCAGAGACCGGACTCACCTCGATCCGGTACCCCCCCTGGAGCAGGGCAGCGGTCAGCCGGCCGATGTGGTCGAAGCCCCGCGTCTCCACCTCCACCTCCACCCGGGTGCGGCCCAGGGGAAGATCCACGCTGAGCCGGTCGTGGAAGATGTGAAGGATGTTGCCCTCCTCCTTCGATACGATGGAGAGCAAACCGTGGAGCGCGCCCGGGGCGTCGTCGAGGATCACGCGGAACCGAAGGATCCGGCCGGTGCGCATGAGGCCCTGCTCGAGGATCCGGTCGAGCACGTTGAGGTCCAGGTTTCCCCCGCTCACTACCAGCACGATCCTTCGGCCCCGCACCCGCTCGGCCTGGGCCTCGAGCAGGGCGGCCACCGGCACGGCTCCGGCACCCTCGGCGAGGAGCTTCTTGCGTTCGAGAAGGGCCACCACCGCCATGGCGATCCGGCTCTCCTCCACCAGGAGCACCTCGTCCATGACCTGACGCAGCACCCGGAAGGGCCGCTCTCCGATCCGGGGGACGCGGATGCCATCCGCCAGGGTGCGCTCGGCCTCGACCTCCACAGGATGCCCCTGGCGAAGGGCCTCGAGGGCAGAGGGGCAGGCCCGGGTCTGAACTCCCACCACCCGCGCGGCCGGCCGGCGCTCCGCCAGGGCCAGGGCCACCCCAGCCGCAAGACCGCCGCCGCCCACCGGCACCCACACCTCGTCGAACCGATCGAGCTGCTCCACTAGCTCCATCCCCACGGTGGCCTGGCCTGCGATCACATCGTCATCGTCGAAGGGGTGCAGGAAGGTGTACCCCCCCTGCTCCAGCTCCCGGGCCCGGTCCAGCGCCTCGGCCACGGTCCCTCCGTGGAGGAGGACCCGGGCGCCGTACTCGCGGGTGGCCACCTGCTTGGAGATGGACGATCCCTCCGGCATGATTACCGTGGCGGGGATTCCCAGGTCGGAGGCGGCCAGGGCCACCCCTTGGGCGTGGTTTCCGGCCGAGGCCGCCACCACTCCTTGGGGCCCCACCTCGCTTCGAATCCGCCAGAGCTTGTGGACCGCTCCGCGTACCTTGAACGACCCAGTGCGCTGCAGGTTCTCGAGCTTGAGAAACACCTCTGCCCCGGTCTGGCGGCTGAGCTGCTCGGAGCGGATGAGGGGCGTGGGCGAGAGCCGATGTCCCACCACCTCCATGGCTTCGTGGATCCGGTTCGGGTCAGGCATTTTACACTTCCCCGTTGGTCGGCGTCGCTGGGGTCTTGGGGGGCGGAGACTTCGGGATGAACCCCACGTAGAGGGCCCACGGCCTCATAAAAACAGGATACTAGAACCTGGAAAAGCGGTGCCAGGGCGGGGGGGCGCGGTTTCGGCTGATAAATGGGGTCCCAGAGGGGGGCGGGGCTCAAGGCTCCGGGGGGCGAGGAGCCGGCGGCCGGAGGTGGTCCCGGAGCCGGCGGGTCTCCTCCACAATGATCCCCGCCGGGATCGGCCGGGTGAGCCGCAGGCCCACCTCGTCGCCGTTCACCCGCACCACCTCTCCTTTCACCCGGGCCCACCGGCCGGTTGGGAACTCCACCCGAGCCTCCACGGCCTGGCCAAGGTCGAACCCCCCTTCGGACCGGAACCGGAGGCCTTCCTCCGAGGCATCCAGAACCTCGAACCATCGGGGCTCCGCTCCCGCCTGCTCGCGGGGGAGCAAGCCGAGGCGGGGGCGCTCCCCTTCGGGATAGGGGATTCGGAACGTTTCCCGCCGGTTGCCTGCCAGGTGGCGCTCCAGGTCGAACCCCTGGTGCTTTCGGGTGCGCTCCCGGGCCATCCCCGTCAGCAGCAGAGCGATTCCCGCGACCCCGAGGAAGAACAGCGCGGCGAAGTACCGGGTGGCGGTGGGCGACGGGTCCTGCAGTTGGGTCGCCTTGAACCAGGCGGCGAATCCGATGCCCACGACCAACACGACCAGGGCGGCGCGTCTGAGCACGTTCGTTCCTCCCGTTGGGAAGCTTCCCGAAAGGCAGTGCACTTTTCGCTTCTTATCGGCTGAAAGGGAGGGGAACCCAAGCCCAGGGTGCAAGCCGACAGGGGCCTGTGGCAGAATGCCCGGCGGCGGGGGGATGCATCGTGAGGAGGGTGAGCCATGAGGGTTCGGGTGGCGACGGGTGAGGTGGTCATGGGGCGCCTGGAGCGGGGGGACGATCTGCTGGAGGCCCTGACCGCGGTGTGCCGGGCCGAGGGCGTCCGCCTGGGCCGCCTGGAGGCCTTGGGGGCTGTGGAGAGGGCCGTGGTGGGGTTTTACGATCAGGACGGTCTGGGGTACCGCTACCACGAGCTGGACGAACCGTTGGAGATCCTGGTGCTGGTGGGAAACGTCTCCCTCAGGGACGGCCAACCCACGGTCCACGCTCATGTGGTGCTGGGGGACGCCGAAGGTCGAGCGTTGGGGGGGCATTTGGCCCCCGGTACCCGGGTGTTCGCGTGCGAGTACTCGGTGGAGATTTTGGAAGGGGGGGAGCTTCACCGGGGAGCCCACGAGCCCACCGGCCTGCCATTGTGGGTCCGAAAGCATCCTGCTTGAAACGATGGGGTTTTCACTGGTTAAGACGCTTTCGCTGCCCTTGGATCCGTTCACAACGGGCCTGGCCTTGCTGCTCGTGGCCTGGGCGGCGTTCCGCCGTCGGCCGCGCCTGAGCCGGACCCTGCTGTTTCTTGTGGCGGTCGGGCTCGGGGCGCTGGGATCCGGCCCGGTGGTCGAGCGGCTAGTGGCACCCCTGGAGCGGGCCTACCCGCGTCCCACCCCGGAAACCCGGGCCGAGGCCGCCGTGGTGCTGGGGGGGGCGGTGGATCTGCAGCACTCCACCGCCGAGCGGGTCGAGCTGTACCACCGAGCCGAGCGGGTGCTCGAAGGGATTCGGCTGTGGCGTGAGGGGCGGGTGCGGGTGATCGTGTTCTCGGGCGGAAGCGGGGACCCCGACCTGCCGGACGCCAGCGAGGCCGAGCTCATGGCCGTCGTGGCCCGCCAGATGGGCGTGCCGGCTGACGCGATCTGGCTCCAACCGCGCAGCCGCACCACGGCGGAGGACGCGGTCTACACCGTGCCGTTGCTCCGGAAGAGGGGGATCCGCCGGTTCTTCCTGGTGACCACGGCCATGGACATGCCCCGGGCCGTGGGGTGCTTTCGAAAGCTGGGAGCCGACCCGATCCCGTTCCCGGTGGACTACCGGGTAACCCCGCCGGGCCGGGGATGGCGGCGGTGGATGCCGCAGGTGGCCACGCTGGCGTTGGCCCGGGAGGCCATCCACGAGTACGTGGGATACGCGGTGTACTGGGTCACGGGCAGGATCTGATACCAAATTGCGTTCAGACCGAGCTCCTCCGGGTCGGGCTTGGTTCCAATGTCGAGATGAGCTCTCGACCGACGACCAACGACCGAAGTTGCGTGGAAGCCCCTCAGGCCCTTCGGGGACGCACAACGGGAAGGGTAACGTTCGTTGGCCCGGGGCCCATTGCCGGCGGCGGGGCATGGGTTTCAGGAACCGGAATTCAGCGGGCAGGAGACGGGGAAGGAACGACAGGCTTGATCCGGCGTCCAACGGCGTGCGGTCACAACCTGTCCACTGAAATCTGTCTTCTGCCCCCTGATTTGCAGACCCCATGCCCCATCGAGGGTTTGGCGGCGGTTCGGGGAAGCGGCCCGGCCGCCTAGCGGCCTAGCAGCCCAGCGGGCCGCAGGTCCCAGAGCGACGACCAACGACTGATGACCAACGACCGAAGTTACATGGAAGGGCGGCGCGAGGGCGGGGTACGGGTCCGGATCGTGGGGTGGGCCGAGGCGGGCGAGGCGTGCCTGGGGATCCGCACCCGCGTGTTCGTGGAGGAGCAGGGGGTCCCCATGTCCATCGAGGTGGACGGGCTGGATCCGACCTGCGTTCACGCGTTGGCCGTGGGGCCCGGCGGCGAGCCGGTGGGGACCGGAAGGCTTATGCCCGACGGCCGAATCGGCCGAATGGCGGTGTTGCCGGGCTGGCGCGGCCGGGGCGTGGGGCGTGGGATCCTCGAGGCGTTGGAGGCGGAGGCCGGCCGTCGCAGCATGTCCCGGGTGCGGCTCCACGCCCAGGTGTCGGCCCAGGGGTTTTACGAAAAGCTGGGCTACCGGGCCCGGGGCCCGGTGTTCGAGGAGGCGGGCATCCCCCATGTGGAGATGGAGAAACGGATCGGGTGAGCCGGAAGCTGTCCCAGGCCCCTTGCCCCCGAGTTGTGGTGCCGGCGCAGCGCTCAGTGATGAAAGAGGTTTTCAGCCTTTTGGCCTCCTAGCTTTCTAGCTTTCCAGCCTTCAAGCGGGCCGAAGGCCCCCGACCGTAGACCGTCGACCGAAATTACTGGGCAGCCCCCTTTGGCCGCTGCGCGACCCTACAACGGAGAAGGGTAACGTGCGTTGGTCCGGGGCCATTGCCGGCGGCGGGGCATGGGGCCTGCTTCCGGCCGCGCGCGAAGCCGGGCATGGAGATTCGCCGCGCAGGCACGGGGCACCGGCGGTGGCTTCATGACCGTTCGTGGGTGCACGAACGAACTCACGGTGCGAACGTTGGAGGCGCTGCGCGGCGAGCCAAGGAGCCGCGCGCGGCTCTCCAGCAGCCCCCATGCCCCCCGGGCTTTGGCGCGGTTCGAGAGCCGCCTAGCCGCCCAGGGGACCGAAGGCCCCAGACCGACGACCGTAGACCGTCGACCGAAATTACTGGGAAGCACATTCCATGACGACCCATACGCTCAGGCGGGTCTCGGACCTGCTGGAAATGATCAAGTTCAGCCACACCCTGTTCGCGCTGCCGTTCGCCCTGACCGGCATGGTGCTGGCGGCCCGGGGCGTGCCGTCGGCCGGCACCGTGCTGGGGATCGTGGTAGCCATGGTGGGAGCGCGCACCGCGGCCATGGCATGGAACCGGCTGGCCGACGCGGACATCGATGCCAGAAACCCCCGCACCGCCGGCCGACACATCCCGGCCGGCACCGTGGGCCGGGGGGAGGCGTGGGCTCTGGTGGTCGGGGGCGTGCTGCTGCTGGAGGCGGCGGCCTGGTTCCTGAACCCCCTGTGTCTGAAGCTCTCACCCTTGGCCCTAGCGGTTATCTTCCTGTATCCCTACACGAAACGGTTCACCTGGCTGTGCCACTACCTCCTGGGCTTGGCCCTGGCAGCCGCGCCGCTGGGAGCGTGGATCGCGGTGACCGGGTCGTGGAGCTGGCGCATCGTGCCCCTGGGGCTGGCCGTTCTCCTGTGGACCGCCGGGTTTGACGTGCTCTACGCCTTGCAGGACCTGGATTTCGACCGGACCGAGGGGCTCCACAGCATCCCCCAGCGCTGGGGCCGGGGCCGGGCGCTGCGGTGGGCGGCCCGGCTCCACCTGACCATGATGGCCCTTCTGGTGCTTCAGATCCCCCTGTTCGGGCTGGGATGGTGGTACGTGGCCGGGCTCGCCGTGGCGGGCGGGCTCCTTCTGTACGAGCACGCCCTGGTCACCCCCTACGACCTCAGCCGCCTGGACGTGGCGTTCTTCACCATGAACGGGGTGGTGAGCGTCGTGGTGTTCCTGGCCACCTTCCTGGACGTGGTGCTGTGATGGCCTCCCGGACGCTGCCGGAGATCGCGGCCAAGCTGGAGGCCGGCGACCGCCTGGACGAGGCGGACGCCCTGGCGCTCCTGACCGCGGACGATCTCATCGGCCTGGGCGAGCTGGCCGACCGGACGAACCGCCGGCGGAACGGGGACCGGGTGTTCTTCAACGTGAACCGCCACATCAACCCCACCAACGTGTGCGTGAACCGGTGCCGGTTCTGCGCGTTCAGCCGGAGCCCCGGCCAAGAGGGCGCCTACACCTTGGGCCGCGACGAGGTTCTGGCCCGGGCGGCCGAGGCCGACCGGGCCGGGGCCACCGAGCTCCACATCGTGGGGGGGCTCCACCCGGACCTCCCGTTCGGGTGGTACCGGGACCTGGTGGCCGAGATCCACGAGCGGTTTCCCCGGCTCCACATCAAGGGGTTCACCGCGGTGGAGATCGACCACCTCGCCCGGATGGGCGGGGGCTCGGCCGAACGGGTGCTTCTTGAGCTGCGGGACGCGGGTTTGGGCAGCCTGCCCGGGGGCGGGGCAGAGCTCCTGCCCGAGCCGGTGCGAAGCCGGATCTGCCCCGAGAAGATCCCGGGGGCCCGGTGGCTCGAGATCATGGAGATCGCCCACGGCCTGGGCCTCCGAAGCAACGCCACCATGCTCTACGGCCACGTGGAGCGGCCCGAGGACCGGGTGGAGCACCTGAGGATGCTCCGGAACCTCCAGGACCGTACCGGTGGGTTCCAGGCGTTCATCCCACTCGCGTTCCAGCCGCTCCACTCCGATCTGGGGCGGGGCCGGGGTACCACCGGGTTCGACGACCTGCGTGCCCTGGCCACGGCCCGCCTCTATCTGGACAACTTCCGGCATATCAAGGCCTACTGGGTCATGCTGGGCGAGAAGGTGGCCCAGGTGAGCCTGCACTTTGGGGTGAACGACCTGGACGGGACCGTGGTGGAGGAGAAGATCGCCCACGAGGCCGGCGCCACGAGCCGGGGCGCTCTGACTCGAGACGAGCTGATGGCCCTGATCGAGGAGGCCGGCCGGGTCCCGGTGGAACGGGACACCCTGTACCGGCCCGTGGTGCGCCGAGGCACCCACTGGACGGTGGCGGAGGGGAGGGCATGAGCCGGGTGGGGCGCTCCGAGGCCCTGGAGCTCCTGCGGGAGGCGCCGCTGCTCGAGCTGGGACGGCGGGCCGACGGGGCGCGCCAGCGGTTGCACCCGGACGGGCTCGTCACGTTCGTGGTGGACCGGAACATCAACTTCACGAACGTCTGTACCTGCCAGTGCCGGTTCTGCGCGTTCTACCGCAGGCCCGAGGACCCGGACGGGTACGTGCTCACCCACGACGAGGTGCTCGCGAAGATCGAAGAGCTCGTGGCGTGCGGGGGCACCCAGGTGCTGATGCAGGGCGGGCTCCACCCGGACCTGCCCCTGGAGTGGTTTGAGGACCTGTTCCGAAAGATCAAGGCCCGGTTCCCCCAGGTGCAGAACCACAGCCTCTCACCCGCCGAGATCACCCACCTGGCCCGGATCTCCGGCCGCACGGTGGCCGAAACCTTGAAACGCCTGCGGGACGCGGGTCTCGACTCGGTGCCTGGCGGTGGCGCCGAGGTGCTGGTGGACCGGGTCCGGCGGGAGATCAGCCCCAACAAGATCGGGTGGCGCCGGTGGATGGAGGTGATGGAGGAGGCCCACCACCAGGGCATGCCCACCACGGCCACCCTGATGTTCGGCGCCACCGAGACCGACGAGGATCTGGTGGATCATCTACTGCGGATCCGGGCTCTTCAGGACCGAACGGCGGGGTTCACGGCGTTCATCCCCTGGACGTTCCAGCCCGACCGCACCGAGCTGGGCCGGGCCGAGGGGATCCGCAAGACCGGAGCGGTGCGGTACCTACGGGTGTTGGCCCTAGCACGGATCGTGTTGGACAACGTGCCGAACCTCCAGGCATCGTGGGTGACCCAGGGCGACAAGATCGCTCAGGTGGCCCTGCGGTTCGGGGCCAACGACATGGGAGGCACCATGCTCGAAGAGAATGTGGTGGCCGCCACCGGTGTTCGGTTCCGGTTGGACCGGGACCGGCTCGTCACCCTGATCCGTGACGCGGGGTTCGTGCCGGCCCAGCGGACGACCACCTACGAGGTCCTCAAGGTGTTTTCCCCCTGATCTTGGGCGCACCCCTACGCTGGGATGTCTTGCCGTTGTGTTTTCGAGGGGTTTGCCCTATTATTCAAAAGGGCCGAGGCGCGGGGAGGCGGTTCGTCCCCGGCCACCGAAACCGCACACGAACGGGATGGCATGGAGGTCCGGGAGGAACGGCGATGGCACAGGCGAAAGGTCCGGGCGAGACCAACGAGCGGCGCAGGGACCCCCGTTACGACGCCAGCTTTCCGCTGCGCGTGGGCGGGGACGGCGAGGGGGTGCGGGCCGAGTCCATCAACATCTCGACCCGAGGCCTCTACTGCAAGGTGCCTCGGCACGTGAAGCCATTCTCCAAGCTCCGGGTGTCGTTGGACCTGCCCTTCGACCACGGCGACCATCGCACCGTGGAGTGCGACGGGGTGGTGGTTCGGGTGGAGCCCGAGGCCGAGTTGCCCGGCGTCGCGGAGTACCGCTTGGCCATTTACTTCCTGAACCTAGGCCCCCAGGGAGCCCAGATCATCGAGGCGTTCCTCGACTCCACCCAGAACTGACCGGCCCGGTCCGGACGACTCCGCCGGACTAGGTCCGGACTAGGTGATGATCTCCCGAAAGTCCACCACTCCTTTGCGCACGGCGTACAGCACGGTGTCGAGCGCACCCTGCTTCGAGTACCCAAACCTCCTCGACATGTTCCGAAGAACGTTCTCCGCGAACTCGGTGATCCGGGCGTCCAGCCCGGCGTAGTCTTCTGGTTCACGCTTCTTCTTGAAAAAAGCCTCGGTCAGGCGGGTGGCGTCCACCTCGCCAGCAGCCCGGCGGTGGCCCAGAAGCCGCTCGTACTCCGCCGCGAACACCGCAAGCACGTTGTCCGCGCGCGAGGCGATCACCGGCTTGCCCGGCTCGAGCACGAGCTCGCCCGAGGCCTGCAGGTCCAGGAACCGTTGGGCGATCTCGTTGCGCAGGGCGATGCCGCTGCGGCCCGGGGCCAGAATCTCCTCGATCGCTTCAAGGAACGACTCGTCGGGCCGGTCCACCTTCTCGCCGGTGTGCGGGTCCACGTAGGTGTACCGGGGCACCATCACGTGGGCGAAGGCCCGGTTGGCATGGGCCTTGGCCAGGAGAGCGTGCTGGAGGTAGCGGCGCAGGTCCAAGGCGATCTCGTTGGGGTCCCGGTTGACCGTGGCCACCGTGATCTCGTGGCGGATGATCGACCAGTAAAGGGCCTGGGTCACCCGCGCCAACCCCTCGAAGTCCCCGTAGTCGCCCTCTCCCTCTCCGAAGCTCACGAACCCCACCTGGCGGGGCGGTATGGGCTTGCGGCCTTTGTGATACGCGGGGTCGATGGCCAGCCAGTGGTGCAGGTCCGCGCCGCCGGTGAAGATCCGGCGGAGCTGTGCGAAGAAGGTGCCCACGTGCACCCGGAGGCCGTCCGAGTGGGCGATGGTGTCGCGCATGATGTTCTGCAGCTGGCGCACCGAGATCCCGTGGCGGCCCTCGTTGGGGTAATGCTCCTGGATCAGGGCCCGCATGAACGCGTCGTCGATCCTCTTGAGCTCCTCGGCCGTGAACACCCCGCTCTGCTCCAGGCTGATCCGGCCCTCGTCCCGCTCGATCAGCCGTGAAAGGGCCTCGGTGTCGTGGATGTTGATGTTGCGCTTGATCATCTCGCTCCGAAACGGATGCCAGTGGGGCAGCTTGCGGATGGTGGACACCGGGTCCTCGGAGCGGCAGGCGTAGACGAACATCTTCTGCTCGGGGGTGGTCGAGCAGAACAGGCGTTTGCGGTCCTCGTCCCAGTCGGCCGGGGGCTTTCGGGGCGGCAGAAGACGGGTGAGCACGGCGAAGTACGCGGCCACGCGGAGCAGATTCGGGTCCACGTCGAACTTCTGGCGCATGTTGGCTAGGTCGCGCCGGAGGATCTCCATCTCGGACTGGGCATCCAGGAGGTAGTTGACCGGGATCTTCTCGATCCGGTCGAGCAGCTTGGAGGACGTGAGCTGCCGCTCGAGCTGGGCCATCTCCTCCAGATTGGTGGTCAGCACCACCGTGGTGTCCACCGCGGTTTGGGTGGCCTCCACCGAGGCCCGGCCGCTCCCCAGCAGCATGAGAAGGGGCTTGTAGTCCCGCTCGGACGGCCCGTCCGGGCCGATGCCCCCGAACGCGTCGTGGATGTGCAGGAGCCCCCGGTTGGCCGCCACCAGGGCGCCCTGGTACTCCCGCAGCCGGGTGCCGGGCAGGTGCTCGGCCAACACGGCCCGGTCGTCCTCCCCAAGCTCTAGGGGATGCACGGTGATCCGCAGCTCGCGCATGTCGTCGATGTTGGCGATGCCCTTGGCCTGGGCGTTGGAAAACTCCACCTCCTCCACCCGCACGTACTCCTCGATCACGTCGAACAGGGTCTTGCCGATGTTGCGGGGATGGACGAGCAGGGACTCCAGGATGTCAAGGCTGCGCTTGTCCAGGTTGGCGTGCTGGAAGTAGGTGGGCACCAGGATCTTCTCGTGTTTGCCCCGGCGGGCGTTGATCAGCTCGAACAGCTCCTGCCGGGGGTGGCGGATCGTGGAGTCTTCCTGGATGCTCGTGGGGAACAGCAGCACCGGGTTGTGGAGGAACTGGGGTCGGACCTCCACCACCCTGCCGTTGCGACCTTCGAACCGAAAGAAAAAGGTAAAGATCGAGGTGTGGTGCTCCTTGGTGTACTCCTCCAGGGCCAGGCTGATCAGGTCCACGATGTTGGTCTTGCCCGAGGCGGGCGGCCCCACCAGCACGATGCCCCGGTTGGGCCCGGACTCCTTGCCCATGGCCTCGATCACGTCCACTACCTGCTTGATGCAGAACTCCTGGCCGAACACCGCGTTGGTGCCCCCCGAGAACGGGTCCTTGAAGATGGAGTAGCTCAGTGTGGGCTCGCCGCTGCGGACCACGATCTCGAACCCGAAGTGCTCGATGGCCTCCCACACCAGCGTGGAGCTGGTGCGCAGGGCCTCCTCCGGCTTCTCCATCAGGTAGTCTACGAACTCCGAGAACCGCAGGCTGCGCTTGCGGAGCCGGCCGAGCAGACGTCGGAACTCTTCGTGATGCATGGACACCTCGTGACGACGCTCGTCGGTCGACGGTCTGGGCCTTCGGCCCGCTAGAAGGCTGGAAGGCAGGGAGGCCAGAAGGCCTGAAAACCTCCCGGATTACCACGTGTTCTAGGCATTACCACGCCTCTTTGCCTCCACCTCACAGTCCGGGAAGCAGGGTCTAGTTTCCAGTCTCTAGTTTCTAGTCTCTAGACGGCCCCGCAAGGGCCTGACGAGGCTTCCCCTCGGTGTTCACGCGGCCAGCGCTTTCTCTCCCCTCAGCATCCGCTCCCGGACCTCCTCGAACTCCACCGCTTCCACCTCCTCCTGCACGTACCGCCCACCCGCGTAGGCGTGGAGGGAGGATCGGGTCACCAGGGCCACGGGGCCCTTCCAGATCCGGTTCAGGTTGCGTAGGGTCGGCCGAATCCAGTCCTGCCGCAGGGTGCGCCCATCGTCGCGGTGGTAGAGCAGCAGACCCCCGTCCCGAAACTCGGTGTCCACCACGTAGATCCGGGGCCGATGAAAGTGCACGTAGAACCGGAGCATCTCCTGCCGCACGGCCTCGGGCTCGAGCCATACCCACCGGTCGTCGGCCCGGTGAGCGTCGGCCGGTCGGATCCCCATCCGCTCGGCCAGGGGCCGAGGCAGGCGGTTGAGGTGCAGGGCCTCCACCGCCTCCTTGGTCAGGTACCGTCGGAGGAACTCGGCATCGGTGGTGGTTCGGACGATCCGGCCCATGGCCTCGATGGGATCGACCGGGACGGGGCGATCCCAGGCCTCTCTCCGCTCTAAGTCTGTCTCCTCCTGGTACTCCAAGGTGAGCCGGCCGTGGCGGAGATCCTCTTCGATCCGGCACCACAGGTTGTACCCCACGTGGTAAGGGTTGCGCTGGAAGTAGGGCCGGGGGGCGCAAACCCCCGAGAACACCCGGGCGTACTCGATGACCCCTGGGATCATCCGCTCGCGGAACAGCTCGAGCATGATCTGCTTTTCCCAGTACATCGCCCACCCCTCGTTCATGATCTGGGTGCGCATCACGAACTCCTGGGGGGCTCGGGTTTCATAGAGGTAGTCCAGCACCCGACGCTCCGCCGGGCTCAGGGGGGCATAGAGCCGCAGGAACCCCAGCACGTCCTGGCAGGGAGCCCGCAACACATACCCCCGCCGGCCCAGGGCCTGCTGCCTCCGGCGCACCCGGATCTCCCGCTCGAACGGGGGCTCCTCGGCCGGGTGGAGGAGCTCGGTGAGCGTGTCGAACACCGGCAGGATCGGCCTCCTTCGTGAGGAGGTCTCCTCGGTTGCCATCCCGGGAGAGGGGCGGGACTCGGTCTCGACCGTTCGGTCCAGGTTGTACTGAGAGCGAGGAGCGGCCAGGCTGGTGGCCGACTCGCACGCGTTCCAGAACTCCACGTAGTCCTTCTGACCCATCTGCTGCCGGGCCAGCTCCGCCTTGCGCACCAGATGCAGGACCCGTTCCGTGCGGTCGGGCTCGGCATCCCGGAGCACGTTGAGGAGCGAGAACTCGCAGTGGCCCACCACGTGCGCCATGACCGAGGCCTGGATCACCGGGGAGTTGGCGCTGTTCAGATAGGCGTAGGCCGGGTCGCCCGTCTGGACCACCTCGTAATAGAGGGTGGTCTCCTCACCGGTCTCGATCCGGTGGCGTCGGTGGGCCATTCGCTTGCCCTCCCACAGGTTCAGGGGGCTCGCGGGGTACACGTTCTTCTCCAGGAGGGCCGCGAACTCCAACCCGTCTAGCAGGAAGAACCGGATCTCCGGCACGGTACGGCCCAGGTCCCGGGCGATCTCCAGCACCCGCTTCACCAGGCGGGACAGCAAGGGGTCGGTCCGCACGCTACGCATGAGGGGCCTCCCCGAACAGGGCCTGGATCGTGGCCACGGTCTGTTTCTTGTCCTTGATCTGGGCGAGCCGGATCACCGGGTCAGCCGGAAACGCCTTTTCCACCTCGCGGTTCAGGTAGCTGAACCGGCTGGGCTTCACCTCCACCAGCCCTACCCGGTTGAACAGCGGCTTCAGCGTGTCCTCCAGCACCCCCACGATGTGGGAGGCGTCGTCCTCGAACAGCTCGCCGTCCCCGAAGTAGAAGGCGTAGAAGTTGGTGGAGCCCACGTCGTACTCGTTCACCGCCACCTGGCCCACCAGCTCGAACACCGGCGCGGCCCGGGTGCCTCCGGCGGTGCTCACCCGGTAGAACGCGTCGGGGTCCACCTCGTAGGCCTCCACGTCGTGGACGAAGAACCGGTGGTCCACGTTGCCCGCGCCGTAGTTGAAGTCGAGCCAGTGATGAATGAACCCCACCAGCCGCTTCTCCATCTCGAGCCGCTCGCCCCAGGTGGAGTAGGAGATGTCGCCCATGTAGAACACCACGGCCTTGAACCGCGGGCGCTCCACCCGCTGGGGTACCCGGTAACGCCGGTCGCGGCGTCGGAACTGCACCTCGAACCTTCCCGCGGCCGGGTCGTACACCCCGAGCCCGATGCTGGAGCGCAGGGCCCGTCGGAACGTGCGGCGCTTGTCCAGGATCACGCCCACCGGCCCGAAGGTCCGAAAGGTGTACGACAGCTCCTTGATCCGGCCCTGGCCGGTCTTGGTCAGGTTCGGCAGGCCCAGCTTCCGGGCCACCAGCTCCATGAACCGCTCGTAGGGAAGGCTGAAGCGCAGCCGGTCCTTCTCTCGCCCCGGCCCGCGGCCCCGGCCCCCCGCCCCGGCTCCCTCGTCGTCGTACACGAAGGTGGGGGGCACGATGTCGTCCATCTCGATCACGATGTCAGACCCCGCGTCCCCCAGGCGATCGAGGTCTCCCTCGTTCACGACATGCTCCACCAGGTCCTCGAGCTGGTTCTCGATGAAGTCGTTGAACAGCCCCTCGGACTCGTTGGACTCGATGACGTCTTCGGCCATGGGCAGCCTCGGGTCACTCCGCGATGCTCGAAGCGTTCGCCGTGATCGTTAGGGCCTGGTACGCACACTTGCCACAGTACCCAAGCCGCTCCATCAGGTAGCGCACCGTGGCGTCCAGCTCCTCCTGCTCCTTGGAGTGGACCCCGGCCGCGCTCGACCCGCTTTTGATCCACCCCAGCAGCTTCACGTTCTCGGTAGCCTTGAACTCGTTCTCGAACACGTAGCGGCGGATCGCGCTCTGGTACGAGGGCTCGTCGGAGAGCAGCACCTGGTAGCCCACGCTCGCGATGGCGTCGGAGAGCTCCTTGCGGAACACCTCCTTGTCCGGGATGCCCAGGTACTGCTCGATGGCCTGCATGAACTTCTCGTCGGGCTGCACGTCGGCCTGGGTCACCTCGTGCTTCACGGTGGTGTTGTGAACGTAGGCACGCACGTGATCCGTATAGCGCTTCCACGTGGTCTCCACCACGGTCTCGTCCCGGAGCACGGCCGTGTACACGTCGCTGGCGATCTGGGCGAAAATCCACCGCTTGGCCTGGGGCAGCACCTTCTCCACGTAGTGGCGGAGCCGGGTCTTGTTGGAGGCAAAGGTCTCTTTGATGGAGTTCTCCGTGCGCAGGTACAGGTCCAAAGGGGTCACGCAGGGGTTTCGGAGGGCGATGGAGGTGAGCAGGGCCGGCTCTCCCTCCTCCTCCCGGAGCCGCCGGAGGTTCGCCTGGTACTCGTTGATCTGGAAGTGCTCGGTGCGCTCGAACACGTTCTGGATGAACCGGGGGTCGAGCCCGAAGGTGCCCTCGGAGGGCCGCACGTACTCGAACTCCTCCAGGATCGTCCGGGCCATGTTGTTGTCCACCCCGCTGTCGGCACGGCCCGCGTAGATCAGGGCCTTTTGGAGCAGGGTGAGGTTCGGGTTTTGCTTTGACTCGTACAGCCGGGTCATCACGGCCACCAGGCTCAGGAACTCCAGGCTGTGGGGGGCGGTGTGGGCCACAAACTTCTTCTCCGGTGACCACCCCCGGCGCTCGTTGGAGTAAGTGTACGCGTAGATCCGCTCCTCGTCCTTGAAGTGCACCGACAGCGGCATCTCGATGAAGGTGGTCCGGGACCGCAGGGCCTCGAACGCCTCGTTGGCCAAGAACATGTTGTACTCGTGGAAGTTCGTGTGTCCGATGATCACCCCGTTGAACGGGATCGGGGGCTGACCCTCGGGCTTGAAAAACCGGTCCTGGGTGGCGAACAGCAGCTCGTACAGGAACCGGTCGGACAGCTTCAGGATCTCGTGGATCTCCACGAATCCGTTGGCGCCCACGCACAGCTCCCCCTTGTAGTCGTGGACCAGGGGGTGGGACTCGCTGCCGAACCGGGGCAGCAGGCTGTAGTCGATGTTGCCCACGAGCGAACCGGCCTCCTGGCTCTTCTCGTCCCGCGGGGTGTAGGACCCGATGCCGGTCTTTGTACGGGCGTCGTAGATCATGCGGCGCACCTTGAGGTAGGGAAGCAGGGCCCCAAAGCTGAGGTCCTTGGCACGCATGAACTCCCGCAGCACGTGGTCGGTGTAGGGGGAGACCAACCCGTCGATCTCCACCCGGAACACCCCATCATAGTGGGGGTGCTTCTCGAAGAACGCGTCCATGTCCTCTGGGTCGAGGGTGGCGTTGAGCTCCCGGAGGAACATGGGCCGCAGGGTGGGCGGCACCACCTGCAGGGGCCGCTCGTAGATCGGGGCCTGCAGGTACCAGATGCCGCCCTCCTCGAACAGGGCCTTCTCCCGGAGGCGCTCGTCCACGGTAGGCAGGAGCAGGGTGTAGGTCTTGCCGTCGTCGGTGCGGGAGTATGCGTTCAACGCGAGCTTGATCCCGTCCATCGACCGGGACTTGGCCGCCCCGGGAGGCCCGAGCAGGATCCACAGGCGCTTGGCCGCCTCGAGGCCCCGGCTGGCGTTGGAGATCTTTTCCACCAGATTTTCTTTGGCCTTCTGCTGGCCGAACACCGCAAACGGCCCCACCAGGGACTCGTCCTCGAAGAACGCGTACCGATGCCGAATCGGTTTGCCAGGGATCACCTGGTACTCCACGCCCGAACTCAGCAGCATGTCGTGAAGGATCTGGAACGTGTTTCGTGTGATCCACGGCTCGCGCCGTACCAGGTCGAGGTACTCGGGGAACGAGAGAATCTCCTCGTCGGGCGCCCGGGTGCCGGCCCGGTCCAGCAGGGTCTGCAGCTTCTCCCACATATTGGTCCTCTCTTTCGCCGCGCACGGCAGCTACCGGCCTCGCGGCGTACAACGGGTCGTCGGGTCAACGTCCCCCGATTCGTCGCAGCAACCGACGGATGTCCCGGCCCATGGTCTCTTCCAGCCCCACCGTGAACCCTCGATACACGGCCTCCACCGTGCCGTCGGGCCCGAGCAGGAAGCTCGCCGGCGTGAACGTGACTCCGAAGGCGTTGGCCAGGGTAAGGTCCGGGTCCCAGGTGAAGTGGAACGGCAGATCGTAGTCGCGGATGTACCCATCGAAGTCCCTGTCCTTCACGTCCACGAACACGCCCACTACCCCGAACCTACCGACCTCTGCCCTCAGTTTCTTAATCGCCAACATCTCCCGCACACATGAGCGGCATGCGGTTTGGAGGAACACCACCAGCACCGGCCGGCCCGGTGCCACTTCATCGAGGGACCGGACCTCGCCGCCGGGGATCTGCGCGAACCGGAACCGGGGGGCAGGCTCCCTCTCGCGCAGGATCCGCTCGGTTCCGACCCCAGCCCTGCTCGCTCCGGCAAAGGCCAGGGCCAGCCATGGCAGCAACCCCAGAAGTGGAAAGAGCCCAAAGCGTGGTCTCATCAAAGATTCTCCTTTATCGTTCTATGGATACCACGGCACCCGTCTCCCGCAAGGGGGCAGGTCCCCAACCTCCCAAACCGCTTGACCGGGCCGGGCCGGGTCAGTAGAATGCGCCTCTTCGCGGGTCGGAGAGGTGGCCGAGAGGCTGAAGGCGCTGGTTTGCTAAACCAGTGTAGGGTTCCCCCCTACCGAGGGTTCGAATCCCTCCCTCTCCGCCAATGCTTTTCCGGGAATAACGGAGAGGTGACCGAGCTGGCCGAAGGTGCACGACTGGAAATCGTGTGTACCCCACAAGGGTACCGGGGGTTCGAATCCCCCCCTCTCCGCCACTCCCTCTTC